>Ga0181612_118597_pt1 | contig 13448 bp, 7 predicted proteins | sample HoacroProtozoa21_FD_119630 | JGI IMG/M metagenome (GOLD analysis project Ga0181612, IMG submission 119630) | Hoatzin crop microbial communities from Cojedes, Venezuel. Combined Assembly of Gp0051906, Gp0051904, Gp0051908 | reverse complement strand
TTCTGTGTTAGTAATGAAGACAAAATGTTTACAGCATAGAGACTTTGGTCAAAAAAATATATATCCCTTTGACTTTGGAGGTAGTTCAAGATTTGATCCATTAATTTCATCAAACTGCTTGTAGGAAAACATGTTGCTGCAGTATTGAGAGTTGCCAGAATGACCTAGAATTAAGAGGGCAAAAGTAGAGACACTGTGAGTGTTTTAATTCATCTGTCCACAGATGATTTGTGTGAAGACATCAAGAACACCAGTAAAGTAATGGCAGTAATTTTCTTTCACTTTTTCCAAATTCAATTGCATACAGTACGATTGCATTTGATCAGGACATGAACGTCATTTCTCAGATGATTATGTTTTGCCATCGATTGTAGGAAGTCAGTTTAAAGTATGACATTGCTTTTACCTTCCTCAAGTAGGAAGACATTTTTGCGTCTACTCTTAGCTGCTGTAGCTATCAAATTGTGTGTATAATAAATTGTGCTTTGTTTAGGGAGTGATAAGTGTAAAATATTACTCGTTCAGTGAAAAAGTACTGAGATTGAGATTAATGCCTGGAGCTCAATGTATCATAGCTGCAATCAAGCAAATTTTAGACTTCTTACTTCTCCCATTACAGACCGTAATTCACAGAGTTCTCCGGACTTTCTGTGTTTGAAAAGGAGAAAGGGAACAAAGAGAGCATTAGAAAATCCACAGACTGGGCTCACAGTCTCTACCTACCACAGTACAGAAGCTTGCATGGTCAATTCATTGTATTTAATAAGAAAACATTTAGTAAGAAAAGGGGATTTGAACTCGTGGAGGAGAAGTGGGAGATTTGCGTGTAGCCTCACTGCTTTGAGTCACCAGCCATGAACTCAAACCCTTGGGTGGTATGCTACAGAAGTGTGTGCGTTTTTCTGCCTGTGCTGCCTGGCTCTTCTTTGGTACGAATTATCCCATACAGTCCTGGAACCTGGCTGCAATTTAAATGGCACCTGGCTTTCTTATAGACCTGCCTGGTCAAACTAAGGCCTTAGGTAAATTCCCCAAGTCACGGTAAGGTACAGCCTGTGCTGGAACGCTACCTGCTGCAAGCCAGGTGAGGAGTAACATGGGCATGGCTTTATTTGCCCTTTGTACTCTTCAGGCAATTTCACCGATTTATTGTGCTATTTCAGAACCTTTGAATAATTAGCAGTAAAATAAATATTACCCAGTTGCTTTCCTTAAACTTTAGTTTCTGGTTAAAATACACATGAGGTTTCTGATATTTTTTACCTTGTGAACTGCACAGGAATCTCCCTGTCCCTGCGCTATCCCCAACTGACCTTACAGTGCCAGCGTAACAGATGTATAAGAAGTAATATGAATCAAAGTCCTGCTTCTTGTTGATCCATGAAATGAATTAATCTTTGTGGTCAGATGATGCCGATGCCTACTGCTACATTTTTGTTTCACCACTGAAGGTGTAGTTCTATGATTACAAAATGATTACGGGAGTTGCCAAGGGAGAAGCTGTCAGTCTTTCAAAAGCAGATGGTGTGAGAGTCATTACCAGAGCACTTCTGCCTGTGTGTTTCCAGGTCCCATGTAAAAGGCTAATCCTCGAGTGTCCAAGATACAAAGTTCAAATTGAAAAAAGTCTTCCGAGTGGTAAGACGTGCCGTGCTTCTCATGCTCTCATTTCCCTTCTGATGGGCTGGTTTAACCTTAGTCTCCATGGCTGGCAAACAGCTGCAGCAGATGAGGGGAGTCGTGACCAGATATGACCAAATACTAGCAAATTCTCAGCGGTGGTGGCTGCATTGCTGTCTCTCTTTGGTGGGCAGTTTTTGAAGGCACGCTAGTTTACTTTTCCTGCCAAAGAACCAAGGATTGTGCATATTTTGCTAATATGTAATGAAAACAAAAGTTCCTGGGTTTAGTATCACAACAATGCCTCTGGGAGCTTGAATTGGGCAGTAAAATCGTGTTTGATGACACGTGCGTTAGCTGGGGCTGTCAGAGACTCTGCAGGTTGACTGTTCCCTCAGACCACGTCCTGTTGGCTGGTGCCAGTGCTGTTCCAAGAGAGTAGGTTAGTAAGGAGATGCAGGAGTACTGCCTTCACAAAATCTTACTGTCCTTAACCAGATCTTGCTTTAGGTAATATTTGCCTAATTGTAAGGAACGATTAAGCTGCTTAAAGACTCAGAAACTGATCCAACCTTCACTGAAATCAGGGGAAGTCTTTCACACTTGGATCAGAGGCTGAAGTATCCTTCGAGGAACACTGTTGAAGACAGATTACCACAGCGAGAGGGAAGACCCTGACTCCTATCGGTTAAGAGCTAAAAAAGAAATTAGAAAATAGAGAATATAGTGTTCCTCATGGATTTCAGTTTAAATACTCTTTATGAAGCTGGAGCAGCAGCAGTGTGATTTTGTTGCATAAAAGACATCTTTCATGTCTGGTCTCATTCTCTTTTCATGAAAGTCCCCTCTGCTCCTGCCAGGGTGCTATAGAGAGGATTTCACGTGTGTGAGAATAAAGACCCTTGTCTTTGGGTTTTGGATTAGATAAACCAATTCACAATGCACATTAATTAAAAATAACTGTGTGCAAGTGTAGGCAAAGCCAGTTAGGGCTGAGAAAGCACAGAGTGACCTGCCTCGGTGCTGGAAGGTATCCAAGCCACACCAGGGAGAGGACGCTGCAATCCAGAGCACCCCTAGGTCCTACTGAAGGATGGGAGAGTAATGACTCATGACTTCTTCATTGCTTTGCTTTGTTTTTTGACTGGAACTTTTCTCAAGCCAATAGTAAAAATAGCGAGTGAAATACTGGCCCTGCTAAAAACAGAGTTTTGCCCTTGAGTCCAGCCGTGCCAAGGTTTCACCCACAGATCAAAGCTGTACTGGGCCCTGTCTGTTCAAAGGTTCGAAAGTGGTTCCTGGCTCCACATCCAGATTATTTCCTAGAAAGTTGTGTATTGATGTGATAAAGCATCAGGGTCTGGAGCCAGAGCGTATTATTTTATATACTCAGATATACAGTGGCCTGTATAGACCACTGTTGACATTGCTGGTCAGTAACACTGTTATCATTTGCTGTTTGTTTTTGTTGCTCATAGCAAACATTACAGAAGAAAAAGCATAAGCACATACCTTTTATTGCTGACTGGTTGCAGGCCTGCTTTACCGTTCAGCTTTGGGCACCCGGTTTCCACTGGCTCCCATCCTTACCCTGCTAGCGGTGGCAGTGCTGCACATCGCCCACCCGATGGTGGACTGGCTTTGCCCTGTGTCTGGGGCAGCCCGGGCAGCTGCCGCGCTCCCTGGAAGCAGAGGGAGGTCTGCTCCTGTCTGCGGTGCCAGTGTGGTCAGGCCACGGGCACAGATCTGCAAGCCCAGCTACGTTTGAGATTGTCTGTCCAAGTCCTCTGGCATGCTCCTCTACCATGACAGTTGTAAGCCCTTGAGGAGCAGGTACCTTCTCCTGCTGCAGTGACCCAGCTGCCCCGAGACGGTGGCCAGCCAGGGCTCAGCATCCCTGTCACATCACCTGGGGTGGCATCTCACGTCTGGGCATTCAAGGACACAGGGAAGCCTGAAGGAAAGCGCCCCAGGCAAAATGCACGCTGTGGTTGTCTGTGCGTTCACTCCAGTCTTCAACAAAACGAGAATAGCCAGACCCATTGGAGTAGGTGGTCACTGGAAGATCATGGAAGGTCTGTTGTCTCCGTATTAATGAGGTGGGCATTTCAGTCAGCTCTGTTACGTGCAAATTAGATCCGAGTCTCCAGTTCCCGGTGCATTGTCCGTATGGGCTGATTACGGGTGGCCTCCACGTACTCCATAACCCCCTGCCTGCAGGTGTAAATAGGGCAGCCGGTGGCTGTCTCAGGCGTCTAACACATTAACGAACACATCTCCTGGTGCTCTGTGCCTCAGACGCGCAGCCGTACGTACGCTCCTGCACACACACCTGCAGCGTGTCTTTTGTGTACAGAAAGTGCCTTTTTGTGGTCTTTCCCAGAGTACCATCACATCTAAAGAGTAATGTAAGGTTTATGAGTGATTTTCACATTGTACACTAATAACTGATTTTCTGAAACAGACTAGCATCAGATGGAAAGGGAAATTCGAGAGGTGATCTCACTTTTAAAGCACAGTGCTGGACAGGAAAGAAGCACAATGAGAGATAATTGCACTGCTCTAATTTAATAACAGGAAAGTATTCGCATTTAAACAAAAAAACATGTGCTCTTAAATTCTGATTTGGGCATGATCTTTTCAAAATTAGGCAGAAATTAGTCAGAAAAGCTGGAACTGCAAGCCCTAAAGGTAAATAGACTACAAAGGCACTTCCGTGCTTTGTGTGTTTACACTGCTTGTTGTATACATCATGTCTGAAAATACATCATTGTATGTACCTTTCGGTCTCGCATGTCTATTGTTTTCACCTTGGAATATATTAGCTGATGTGTGTTCTAGCCCACAGCAAGTTGGAAACCACAGGACAGCTACTGTTCACTAGTGCCACATTGCTCTGAGGGAAAAAGACCTGAGCAGCAAGAAGGACTGTGACTGAATCTCTGAAGTGCTTACACGTTTTGGTGTAGCCAAGGCCATAATGTCAGTTAGGCTATAAGCTCAAACAGCAGGCTTAATTGACCACAATCCTTAAAAATCTTTAATATTTGTTTTTCCGAATAGGTGGAGGAGAGAGCCAACAAGCATATTCAGTGGAGCGTGAAGCAAATTGCCTTGACTGGAACCATTACTCACTTGCACCTTTGATGGCAGCAGCCAGGTAGGAGAGCAAATACAGGATGCGTTTGCGTGAACTGGGAGGGTGGGCCTGAGTGGATAGTTTTTCATTCTCAGGAGGCTTCACATGGAAGTCACTCACATTTAAATACTGATTGCATGTCCTTTTGTTACAACTGAAGTCAGCTCTTGCTGAAATCAGAGGCGTTTCTCTTTTGGGGCAGGTTATGGTTTTGTTTATTTGGAATGCTGTCTTTGCTTTGTCCACATATTTGGTTTGCCACTTGCCCTTCTCTATGCAGTTCTTGCATCAAGCATCCAGGGAGCACACTTTTTGAACCAAATAAACAGAAAAATAGACTAGCAAAATATAAGAAGGAATAGTGGGTGGTGTTTTGATATCTGAGACTTTTTTTTTCATTTTTAAATTGTCCTAAAGTATAAGCTGGTGATTTCTGCTTGACCGTCTTGCCATTTAAAGTGCGCCTTTGACAATACTGTTCAAGGTTTGTTTTTTCCTCTGGGTCTTTAACACTTCGGCACATAGAAACTGCAGTTACAGAAGTGCTGCCACTGTAGTATAATGACACCCAAGCTAGCTTAAAGTTAGCGTGTCCTCAGCAGCAGTCTTGCTATGGCATCAGATAATTTAGAAGTCAGTCTGTCTTGTCAAGACAAGGTCTCTTTTCAGTTACTCATTGCAGCTCCATGTTTATTTGGGTTGGTAGTCACGGGTTGGACAACTTTCACCTTGATTTTGTCTCAAAAACTGTGCCTGTGTGCAGTACAAACAGAGTTACGTTTGTTGCTATAGGAGACCTGAGAAGCTCCACTTCTCTGATCTTCTCTGTACAGACACATCCTTGATGGTCAGAGAATTGTTAGCCATCAGAATTTAGTGAGACTGACTTGAAATAGTGAAAAATTAAGAAAAAGTTTGATCCTTCTCATTGACCTTGTGTTTTCTTTTAATTATCCAATATTCATCTGGAACCATAGGAGCTAGAAATATAAGGAAGACAGATAATAAGAAGATACAAAAAGATATAAGGAGATTCTCATGTGGTATCATGACCACAGGAGAAGGTGTTCAAAGAAAACACAGAACATATTTTGAGATAAAACCCTCAGGTTTTTCAGAACTATGTAAGTGGTGTTGGACCTATGTTTCATTCTATATATGAATTGAAGGAAAGAATGGAGGGGGTTAAACTGAGATGGGCTATCCCTTGAACCTTTGCTCAAACCTGGAACCGATCCCAAATACTCTGCAGTCCAGGGTGGTGCTATATGGGATATCTCTTCTTATGGATCCCTCTCCAAGTCCCTGCAGTGGAGGCTGTGTGCATCTGCGTTGCACTCTTTCCCCTCTGTGGTCTCTGCGAGCTGATCTGTCATCTTTCCATGCAGCCTGGAATCAGAGCTGGTTGGGTGAGAGGGGTGCAAACTGACGGCTGTCAGCAGGGCTGTTACCAGTGAACATGCCTGCGAAAAAGAAGGCGTCGTCCCTGCCCAGAGATCCTCTGGAATTTGTGTCGAAAGTTCAGCGGGAAAACAAACTGTCCTCACGCACCCCTGAGCTGTTGCTGGTTTGGGAAGCATTAACAGCGTGTGAAATTTATAAGCAGGAGTAATGGAATACTCCTGCAGTACAGAAACCCAGCCATGTCCTGCCTCACCAGGCAGGGTTTAAGAGGAAAACTGAGAACTTTGGTACACGAGAGCATGGCGGCCATCCTCTGAAATGGCGTTTTAGCATAAACTTTTCAGGCTTCGTTAGCGCATAACTTAATGGTACTTCTGTGCATTGGGCCCTTTTTGCTGTGCCTCTCCTGTATGCTGAGAACTCTCCCTGATAATGTGTCAACCGAGTAATGGCACGCTTTACTTTTTTGTTTGGAACAGCTGAATTTTAGAATAGATGCTCTCAATTAACATAGTTCAGACCGATATTATTGTAACTATGATAATATGTACCGCTACCTTGTGTGCTAAGGATATTAAGGCAAGCACTTAATACTGGTGGGGTAGTAAATACACTGTGTGAGCTAATAAAAGGCTCCCATTAAGAAACTGAACCCTATTACTGCCTGCTTTGCAGATGAAAGCTTGCAGTCTGATCCCACCACCAGACATGGGGCGATAGGAAGGCACATTTGCTCTGAAGGCCAGAGCATGCAATGCTGCCAAACCAGCAGTCCCGGGCGCCCTGCAGGGAGTGATTCTTGCAGCAGAGCGAGATTGCACAAGCTGCGGTGTGGAGGACTAGCCGCTTTGTTTTGGCTGAGAATCCTCTGAAGATGCTGGTCCCGATTCTCTACCGCCTGAAACCTTTTGCTATTTATACTCGGGTAAAGTGAATGCCGAGCGAGCATAAAATGTCACTACCCTAGTGCTAAAAGAGCTGTTATCCACTTTGCCCAAATATAAATGACTATGCAAAGGGTGAAGCAAGTTCAAGGTCTCTCTTTTTGTTATGGCATTGCCCCTAGAACCATCAGCTTCTTGCTGATGGTCTGAACAGGAGGAGGCTGTGACTTCATGGCAGTTTGAGCTCAAGATATGCAAACTCAGGGGAAGCAAGAGCACTCATTTCTTGCCCCGCTATTAGTCAGAGAGAGGAAAAACACGTTTATTCTTCCATGACCAGGAGGTGACCGAGCAGGGTGGCGGGACAATAAATTCATTTGCTGGTTCTCTGACAGCCTGGGGTGGGAAGAGAGAGACTCGAAAACATCCGGAGGAGTCAGAAACGGGTGCTGTGACTTTGAGTCTCCCAGTCCCCGGGCACAAAACGGCGCCATGGCCGAGCTGCTGCCTGCAGCTCCGCAGTGCCCGGGGCCGGCGGTATGCGCTTGCCCCGGGCCGGTGCCGGACGAGGTGTGGAAGGAAAAACCCTGTGCCTGCCGCAGCTGCCCCCCGCCAGCCCTCGTTCCCTTGGGAAGCTGTGATGCCCTTTGCTGGCCAGGAGGTGTGCTTGCGGTGCAATAGTTATCTTCTGCTTATTGCAGAGCACCCCGCGAAGAGTAAAAATCAGGGCTTGGTTAATGAAATCTAGCAACTTAGCTTTGCTTTTTTCCCATACCTAACATGTGCTTCGTGCATCTCCTGTGCAGCCGCAGACGGCTGTGTGGTAGCCGGCAGCGCATTAACATGCCATGTATTGGAAGGACGTGGTCCTTGACGTCCTCTGGAACCGCACGCTACTGCTTTCAAACTAGAGCACAGACAGATAAGGATATCGTGAAGGAGAAGTTTGGCATTGCATATTATAAAATTGAATCCTTAAAAAACCTGGATGCTTTTGGCAGTATTTCATGTCTTGTAAATAGAACCCATATATATTCATGTGATTTTAAGTAGAATATAGTGTACTGCAATTTCTGCTATCTAAGCAAATATTTTGGTAATTTAAAAACAGATCTCTCTGTTGTAGCCAGCATTGCACCACTTGAATAGCAATGCTGGCCTGTGTTAGGCATTCTGGGCCAGGATCTGCCAGCTGTATGTGTACCTGCTGAAGGCAAGGAAGATGCTCAGGAGTCGGCCAAGCACAGGGGGAGGTCATCAGCAGCTGGCTCTTTCTGAGCAGAGCTGCACATGAATTCTGTGCTGCAGTGTATGCTGCCGTGGAGGGAACTGACTTAAAAAGCAAGAAATGTGAATGGTTTTGAACTATAAGGATTCTTTGTTTGTAATACCTAGATAAACCTCTATTTACGTGGCTGTATCATTTCTGCAAGTAACCTACCTTTTGCTAGGGATAGGGGGTCGTAACAATATTAACACTGAACCAGACTTGATGGGATTAATTTTGTGTAACTTCCAACACATGTATATACCTATTCACATTTGTATTTCCCTCTGCCTAACAGCATCCTGAGGTTACAGATTCAAGGCTTACAGCTTCAGTGAAGACATAGAGTGAACAATTGCAGCTTTAAATCTGCCAGTGACGTATATGCAGAATTATTGTCCCATGCCATGCTGTAGTAATGCTAAATTAAGTATTTAAAAGTGTAAACAAGACACTAGAGTATTGTGTTGGTCTCAAAAAGTAATCCTGTGAGCCTTGGGTTTGTTGCTGTGTTCTTATCGGAAATTTGAAGAATTTACGTTTTCAAAAATTACGTAATATCCAACATCCTGTGCAAATCCGTGTGAGCGGAGTCTTTTGCTCACTGACACTTTGCTAAAAAGTTCCGAGATTGCAAAGTTTCAGCCAGCTGGGAATCTCAGATCCACGCTAGCAGTTATCTCCAGATGGCTGCACTCTTATTCTGTACCAAGCCTTCTAGCATCTTGGTGGTTGCATGTTTGGAATGATGATGTATACTGTTCCACTTGTTTTTGCCAGAAAATGTACAGGGCATTTTATGATAAGTTTTGACACATAGTATAGCTCAAAGAAGAGGTGAGAGAGAGAGTGTGGGGAGAGAAAAGGGTAGAGGAGAAGAGTTAGGACAGGAAAGGAGAGGGGTAAGAAAATGCAGCAAGAAGAGTTTATGTCAGTGTAATGAATTCAGTCTGACTGGCAAATACAATTTGACTGCAAGTTGTGAATTTCATTGAATCTGATCCAAGAAAGGCACAGCTGAGCAATCTGCAGGAAGCAATCTTTTCCTAGAAGTATGCAGCTCCAAACTGTACAAATTCTTACACTGGTCGTAAAGTGTCTGTGCACCACTGAACCTGTGTAATCGGTTACTTTTGAAGAGAAAGGAGTGTATTGAGGCAGTTGACTAAAGAATAACAAAAAACATCACTGAATTTAGAGTTTTGAAAGAAGAAAACATATATAATTTGAAGTTGGCCAATGAAGCCCTAGTGATAAGAACAGTTAATCATTTCTGGTGCAGCTGTTTCCTGACATTTCTGCAAAATGTTGTGGAAAAATTAATGAAGGTTCATTCAGTAATGGTTTCAAGCTTGGCTAGTGGAAAATATGACAGTATTTCCATCGTCAATTAAGAACAAGCAAGGCTTTTTTTTTCCGTAGGGGAAGTGGTATGCAGTTTGTGCTGCACAGGAAACTGTAGACTTGAGAGCAGCTGTGTGATAGTAACAGGTATGAAGAGAATATGGAGGAGAGCCGGGGCCCTCTTCTCTTATCGCTTGTGTTTCAGTGTAGTAGAACTATCTCTGTTATATATTGGAAAAGATAGTTTACACTGGCTAGCACATGGGGTATTCCTTCGAGTGTCCGACACTGAAAATAAATACCCTTCTTGTCACTTCAGTAACAAAGCTTGTATCAAAAAGGTTTTGATTGCGATTGTATTTTATTACTGTGATGTCCCCAAAGAATAACTCCTTTAGGTGGAGAGACACAGAATTTTTTTAACTGATCTCTGAAATTCGTGTTGCTTGCAATTTGATCTCGGCATGTGTGATTTTCAGAGCCACACAGCACACGTCGGTGAGCACGTGTGGTGGCTGCACTCCCTGGGTGCAGAGCAGCCAGAACCCTGATGTAGCCAGCCAGCCACTTTGTGGTTTGGGGCAGAGGGGGATAGCCCCCTCGGTGGCACGCTGGGGCTCCCGCGCCTGCCACCGCTCTGCTCTGCATCAGCTCCTCCAGCTCCTCCATCCTTCCTTGGGGGATGCTGGGTCCGCTCTGCCCTTGGACAGGCCATGTGGGACAGAAGGTGGTTGGGAAAGAGGCAACGACTGCTCATGAGAGTAAGTTGCGAAGACCAGTCCTGTTCAGTCAGTAGAATTAATTTTTTTACTCACAGGGGTCTACATTTTATTTAGTGTTAAAAATGCATTAGTGTGAAAATACAGGGCTGGTGCAGAAATACTGTAAATCACTGCAAACATTTAGTTGAACGGTTTAGGTGCTCATTACCTTTCCGAACTGTGAGGGGCTGTACAAGCCTGCCTACTCTAACAGCTTTTTTCTTCCTCTGACTTTCTGATGTACGTTGAGCCCTGCCGTAAATATGATTTCTAGCCTGTTTACACAGTATGATGATTCATGCTGAAGCGGTTGATAGAAAGAAGATGCTTTATAATGAATGGTTTACGCTTTTCTAATACCACTCTGTAAAAGAGGTGCTTACTGAGTGCTCCTCTTGCAAATTTAGAAGACCCTTGGCAAGCTCACTAAAAATGTTTGTCTTACTCTCTGTAATGTTAGCTGTGGAGCATGCAGTTCTTATTCACGGGTTTAAGCCAGTGTAAAACAGTTCATAACAATGGAGTTACATCCGTGATTTGTGACCATTCACATCATCACATAAAAGTCAGCCCCAAGTTCTCTCCCCCTGGTGCAGACTTCTGTGAGGAGCTTCGTTTGTGACTCTCCCAGTCCCTAGTGCAGGTAAACCTGTTGCTGAAGTCAATGACCACTTTACCAGTATCAGAGCATTAGGGACAGCTGATATATAAGAGCCTATAATTAATCTTGATTTGGGACATAGAAGATTAGTTCTTCAAGCATCCCATCTGTAACCACGTGCGTACTGCCACTGCAGTCAGTATGCTGTCGTGCCCGTGGTGGGACCGTTGTGTGCTGCAGGGTATGCATGGGAGCAAGGGAAAGACGAGGGCTCTGCTCTTGCAATTTATCTGATGTGGGAAATCTAAGGTCACTGGGTCAGACATGAACTGCTTTTAAACTTCTCAGCATGAGGGCTGTTGCCTACAGCTGCTTAGGAATTTCCCATAAAAACAATTTGTCAATTGAAAGTGGAATTTCCACAAGAACAAGTTTTCCACTGGAAAATCTCCATATTGCTATTTTTATTTTGGGGGGGTTTTTTTCCCATGGAAATCTCTGAATGAAATGTTTCCCTTTAAGTCACCTTGCTCCGTGAAGATCTCCGATCAGTTGAGCTGAGCTAAAATGGTTTTAGTTGCAGTTAAGATGCATCTGCCTGTTATTACCTCTTGTTTCATGGCAAATGGCAGTACAAAAATTTTGGTCTTAAGAAGTTCCTGTGGACAGGTCACCTTGACAGTCCTCCATGTCCCACACTGTATTCACCCTTGTGAAAAAGTCTACTAAATACTGAAAAGACAATGTCACAGTGAAACGGATTCTAAAATAGAGGCCCAAGCCCTGGGAAACCAGAGGAGCCGTGGCCATTGGTGAGCTTTCTTTGCTGTTCAAACTCGGTTTCCCAAATTTTTGTGTATTTTTTACTGGCTATTTAAAACATCTGTGGGGGTTGTAAAACCCTTGGATTCCATTTGAGATTAATGGGAATAAAAAGTAAGTACATTTAAGTGGCTGTAAAATTGGCTAAGGTCACACGATGAAAGTGAAGGAGTCCCACACATGTCTTGCTTTATTGCCTGCCCTGGCTGTCCCTAGGAGAGGCAGCTGGGGAGCGGCTGGGACATCACTGTAGGTGACTGGGCATCTGGTGCTGAGCCTGTGGGAAGGGAGAGAGGAATGCTGCTGGCACCATGGTGTTCATTGTGTCACACAGTGACCTCTTATGGATGAATGTTTAAAAAGAAGGAATGCACATACCACTTTTACTTTTTAAAATAACAGTTTGAGTAGTTCACCAAGATCTGTAGTAGGTGCTGTGTTCTCCTTATGGCACCGTGTCTCCAGGCTTTTATGAATCTTTGTCTTGAAATCCCTCATGGGTTCTTCATCCTGCTCTCATTTAGACATGCAGCCAGTTCTACTTCAGGCGCTGAGCCTTTGGCTGCATTGCATGGTGACCAGCTGGCAGACGTGATGCTCGTGGCTGGTGGCATGCAGGGAGCACAAGCCCCCACTGTCCCTGAGGGAAACGTCCCCCGGGAGGAAAACGGGCTGCGCCAGAAGGCACGCTGCGTGACGGCCGCTGCGCCGGAGGAAGCTTGCTGTCTGCATGAGGCTGAAGGCTGGCGCAGGTTTCCTCACCTCGTGCACGCAGGAAGCAGCATGGCAGATGTCTGACTTTCCTTCAGGCAGCCTCCTCTGTGCTTCTCAGAAAGGCACGGGAGCTGTGGTTAAATATTACAGTCTAACCTTTCGCTTGCTCGCAGACCGAACAGGAGCTAAGTAACTTTAAACCATTAGCTCCATTTTAAATCTCTCTTCCACAGGACGAAGGGCAGTTGACTCTCAATCATGTTGTAACTTCCAAATGAATGACTCGGAGTGAGAATCCCGGGCTGCCGTTGCCTACAGCAGGGCATGGTGCCAGAAACAGAGAAGTGCAAGAGTCCTCTTCTGTCCCTCATTCTGCCCCTCTCATAGGACTCTCTCTATTTCCCACTCCTTACTCTGTCACTGGTTTGTTTTGGCCAGCGTATTTTTCCCTGGGTAGCCTGAATGGGATTTCTCAACGCTGACTGCTGGATCTCAACCTGCTTACCCCTGGGAGGACGGAAGCGACAGCCTGTGAAGAACTCACTTGGCTGTGAGGTCGGGAGGGCTTTTTGAGAGCGGCCTGAGCCGTTAGCCCTGTGGACATCCCCGTTCTCCCCAGAGGGTGCTGGGAACCCTCCCAGACCCCAGCCCTTCTGCTTCCCCCCTGCTCAGTTGCCCTGATGGCACGAGGACAAAGGTGACATCTGAATTGAAAGAAGAAGTGGCACATACAGACTGGTCGTTTATTCTTTATTGAAGTATGTCAAAAAATTACCGTTTGGAGATACCAGCGTAACTCACTGGCATTCGAGGGAACACCAGATAGGCTTTCCTTGCTAACAGCGAAGACTGGATTGTACCTGAAAAGCTGAGCACAGTTTCAAAAATGACA
>Ga0181612_112980_pt1 | contig 13449 bp, 7 predicted proteins | sample HoacroProtozoa21_FD_119630 | JGI IMG/M metagenome (GOLD analysis project Ga0181612, IMG submission 119630) | Hoatzin crop microbial communities from Cojedes, Venezuel. Combined Assembly of Gp0051906, Gp0051904, Gp0051908 | reverse complement strand
GGGGGGGCTGGGGGTGTGGAGTGGGCGTCCAGCTCGTGTGCTGCGCCCGGGAGCGGTGGCTCGGCGTACGGAGCCTGCCGCTGCTGCTTTCGGGGGAGGGGAGGGTTCTGGCGGTGCTCGGCTCGCAGACCTCGGTTTTCTCGGGTCTCTGAACTTGGCTGTGGTGTGCCCGGGTCTGAAACTTACCGAGCGCGGTGTCGGTTTCAAGGCGCCGCAGTGTGTCCTTGCCGTTGTTTCAGGAACGCGAGCTGAGCCGAGTGCTACGGTTGTTTAAAGAAGAGAAAGGGGGGTGAGAAGCGAGAGTGTGTAGGGATCAGAATGACGGTTTGTGCGTCGGTGTCTCAGAAGAGGCTCGTGTTTGAAAAACACGTCTCCACGAACGACTGTTATTTTATCTCGTGGCAAGAAGGCAGTGTCGGTATTCAGAGAGAAAAATATGATACCTGAGAACGTCGTTTGGACCTCAGTTTGCTGCACACGTGCAGCAGCGGTCTTCCTGAGGATTTTTAGCATGTGGGCTAATGCATGTTGCCATGTGCCTTGCAAAATTCCTTCTGCTTGGTGAGCAGTGGCGATGTCTGCCCACATGCATGAAATCAAGGTGTGCTCCGTACCGTTCTCGACAGCAGCGGCATTGATGAGGAAAACTACAGTGTCCATCTGTGGCAGGAGTACTGGCATAATGCAGCGTGATGGTTCTGTCAAAAACGTTTGAACTTATTCTGTTAATGAGGCACAGACTAGTGTTCAAGTAGCCCCTAATATGACAGGTAGTAACTTCTTATTCAAATATGCATTAAGAACCAATTTGTATCATCTTTTATGCATGCCAAAATACAAAATATAATAATCTGATAAGAAAAAAAGTCTGAGTGGAAGGTTGTCATGCCATATGGGGACATTTTTTCCTGAATAAATACAAATACAGATTGGAAGCATTCATGTAAAGTTGACAGTTGTTTTCCAAGTACAAAACCTTGATGCTACAGTGTGTAATTACCATAATGAGTTAAAACTCCATGCTGATGGCATCCTAAAAATGTCAGTGCTACTCTGAAAAGAATGGAGAGTAAGTGATCTTAACTGATTAATTTTGGTCTGGCAACACTTGCTCACTAAGAGATCTGTTCTTTTTGATATGTGTGCATAACTCATACGAGCTGTTGGTCATGCCGTTGCTCGCAGACCCTCTTAAGCTTACACACCTGAGAAATTCCATTTCAAGAATTTGTGCAAATGGTTGACAGATGAGAATTGGAAGAACTCGCTGATGTATTCAAAGTAAGCTTGGCTTTCTGTAACATTGGTGAGCTCCTGTATATTTTTTTTTTCCCAGAGAAAGGAGATGTGATAGTAAGGAAGAGACAAATTTATCCAGTAAGAAGGCAAATTAAAATATACTATACATATTCACTCTACTTAGAAGGCATTTAAATGCAGTACCCCAAAATTAATTCGGAAAGCTAAAGGCCTGATGCTTTTTCTCATAGCATTTTTCTTTGGGAGGGGCAGGGAATGACACCTGTAACTGGAAGTAGGCACATAGAGTTAAAAAGAGGAGGGCAGAGGATGTGAAAATTAGGAACGGAGCTGTCAATGAAGCTGCCATCAGAGAACGCTGCACTGAACTGAGAAACTAAAGCAGATCCGCTTTAGGTAAGAGTTTTGCTGCTGAGGAACTTGAGGAGGGAACTGTGACCCAGGTCAGTCATGATTTGACTTACATTCGAAGACCAAGACATTTCAGTGTCGGAGGAATCAGAATTTCATGTTGGAAGTGCTCGTTTTAATTTATTTCCATCAGTCAGGAGGATGCAGTTTTTGCTTTGTTTTAACATTGAACAACTGGCATTTTGGTAAGGATCTTGGTATTTATTTGTTGAATGTTAGTAATAGACGCAATGAATAATACTCTTCAAAAATAGTAAACTTCCACCTTGCTTTGAGCAGACTGAGAAACTGCCAAGCCTTGGACTTAAGTTCTCTTGGCTCTTGGTCCGGAGAGACCTGCTCTGCACACAGACTGGAAGTTAAAGCAGAGATGAGGGTGAATGGTGTAATTCCAGGTCCACTCTTATTCGTTTGCAGATACCAAGCAATATTACATTTATAAGACTGGACTTGTTCCCTGATGATCCCATCATCACAATGCTTTGCTTACTAAAGGTTGAAAAAGTATATTAGTCTTCCAGATCAACAATCGCTGTGATGAACTGGCCAGTTTTTACTCTGAGAGATATGATTTGGGATTGTTTTCACATTTAGGAATATGTTGGTTTATACTCGTTCACATTTTCAATATTGTCTTCACAGTTATATGTGCTACAAGCTTATTTTTAAGAAATCACAGTCAAATTCTGGAGAATAACGCCTTCAGAAAATTGTACCAGCCTGGCACTCTTCACAATCCGATGTAACTTTTCTTTGTGTAGGCAATAACAGAGGGCGGCTTGTACCTGATCTTTTAGTCCGTGTGCCAACTATGCCAGCTTGTCTACAAGACGGTAGTCTTGGTTCCAAGTATCAAAGGGTTATGCTTTAGGTAAACCTGGCTTTGACAAGGTAATCAGGCTAGTGAAAGCATTTCGTTGTCACAGTTTGATTGCTGTCTCTATCCATAGTCTTTCTGTATTTTTTGCCTTTAAGGAGAAAAGCTTCAAAATGTGATAATGTCGGTAGAGTGTTTGAGTGTGTTAAATTGAGTATTTTGAGCACTGAGATTCAAAGATGTAGGTCTTCACGTGCCTTACTCCCAGCAGTTTAGCTCTGTACACTGTCAAGTCCGCTCCCTTGTTTGAACTGCTCTTAGAGATAGTCTTGCTTTACAGATTACATGTCAAGACAGCGGGGCATTTTGAGGAGAGTTTCAGTGGTCATACTGCTTTTGACATGGAGCTGTATACTGCTCAGTAGTCTGAGAGAAGAAGAGGAGGTACCTGATGTTAGTGGGTTTTTTTCCTGCCTTTCTGTTGACGTGCTCTGGAGCAACAGAATTTTTTTAAAGGTCCTGCAATCAACTAGGAAACATTTCTTCCTCTCCCAAAGATTCTTCATTTAAAAAACCCTCAAACTTGGGGTGGATTCACTCTTCACAAGCTTGAGTATAGTGTTAAAGAAAGGAAATGATCTCACTGACATCATCCCCCCCCAGTGAATTTCTCTAAAGTATCTTGCAACATTGCAGATGGCATTTGTACCCAGCTTCATGTTAGCTGCAGGTAGCAATCATTATGTCTAGCATAAGGGAGTGATGATACTAGTGTGGAACAAACATTTACCAAAGGCAAATCATCAGAGAGATAGCCTTTCTTTAGAAGTGTTGGCAGACCTGCTGGAGACTGTCTATGTCCTTGAATCACAGAGTGAAAAAGGGTCTCATTGTCATGGAAGTGTTCTAGCACAAAGAAGAAAATCCCTGACCATCTCTGGTCTTCCTCCATCCCTTACTTACTGCCTTCAACCTCCTACTAATGGGATATTTCTAACTCAGTTGACTGAGGAACATCTTGGAGAGTTTTGCAATGCCTTTCTTAAAGACGGATGATATTTGCATAGGCCTTGCTTGGCTCATTCCTGTGGGGTTGGATAGTATCTTTGTGATACCTCTAGAGAAATCACAGTAACATACAGGCTGCTTGGTTATCAGTGCAATGATGATACCCAGCATTTGTCTCTTTTTCATTAGGACTCAAATCCCAATATATCTGTGCACTGAGAACTGAGATTGGGTTAAAGTCAAATGGCTGAAATGAGGCTTGATCGAGAGAAGAGGTAATGAGCAAGGACAGTGTACTGAGGATCTTCTACAGTCTCTGGCTGTTCTCACTTGAGGGCACTTGCTCAACATTATAGAGTGGTCTTCAACGCTGGATGTATTCACTCTGCAGATGTTGTTAAAATTTGTACTTTTTTTCCTCTTGTGGATATTCATATCTTGACTTGTTTCCAAGACTTGCATTATCCCTCTCTGAACTACCAAAAAGAAGGGCAGTTTTCCTTTGGGAAAACCAATTGGAAATTCCAGCTGGTCCAGAACTAAGTAATTGTAAACATCCTATTTTTAAGAAGTGTACAACACATGCTACATGCTTATCAGCAGTGCCCAAAAGAAGTGTCTGGTGGGGGAAAAAAAGGCCTGAGGAAGCGTGAGATAGAAGTCCTCTCTGCCATGCCTTTGCAGTTTGTTCTTTCTAGGAACATGAAACTGGGACATTTTAAGGAAAGATACATCTCTCTGCTTGTGTTTTTCCAGCTTTTTGATGCAGGAAATCCAAGGTGATTTGTATGAGGTTTGTTACATGTTATTGGTTTGTTCTGCATTCTGTCCCTGGCTCCTGCAGTCAGCGAACATTGAAAGAGGTTTTTCTGTTGTTTAGAATATTTTAAGTTCTGATGCTGTAAAAAGGGTAAATTTTAATAGTAGCTGCAGTAATAGCAGATGAAGTCAGCAGGGAGTTTTGCCTGTTTGACAGCAGATTTTAGCCCGTTATTTAATTTCTGAAGTGCTTTTTTTCCAGAAAGTGCTTCTCTACAGTGAAGAGTAAACATTTAGTTTTTCAGTACATTTAAACATGGTGAAACATGGAGGTAATAAACACTTGTTTTGCTTGTCTGACTGTGGATGATCATCTAAACTCTTTATTTAGTTGACTGGTCCTCCAGGCTGCAGAGTGGAGTCAGACCTTCAACGCTTCTGGGTATTCACATGTATGCTGCCTTGGCTGGTTCTGTATGTTTTGAAGTAAAGCTTTTGCAAAGATGTCAGTTAGGATATATGTCTCTTTTATCAAGGGTATACTGAAGATAATTTCTTTCTTCTTCATGTAGTTGTTCAGTGAAGAACACTGTTACACATAGTATCTTTTTATTTCTAAGTATTGTGGATGATGGTAAAAGCCACTGGTAAATTGGTAAGCCACAAAAATGGTTGGATGTGGTTACTCCTAATACAGGAAAATGCAAAGTCAGTTCCAGTGTTCATCAAGATTTATTACATAATTCTAAAATCTGTGTGTATATGTAGGTGTGTATACATGTATAATAGAGATAACTTAAATTATAAAAGTTTTACTGCTGTAATGCGTGATCATCTGACTATTTTTAGGCTTCATCTTACCCTGTTGAAATTGATATTAAAGTTCTCATCATTTTAAATAGATTCATAAAAAGTGCTCGTAGAAATAATCTAGCAACTTCTTACTGTTTTATGAAGTCTTATATAATGTCATTTATTGCATAAATAAATATGCTGGGTAAATGTCAGTTTGCAAATAGTTAAAACACTTGAAATTTAAGATAACTGGAAACTGTCTAATTATCTCCTTCAGGATCCTGTAATCAAGAGGCTGTTATACCATTGTCATGTTTTGTTAATGCTTTTATTTTCCTGGTATGTTTTCAAAGGTAACTCTAAAATCTAGGAAAAGTGTTACTTTGTTAATAGTGCAGTCACCTGGAAAGCTCATTATTAACGAGTACCCAATTGGTTTGTGAAACACCTGTGTTGTTATTATACGATAAAAATACATAGAACTTCAACACTCTGTACTAATATTTATAAACCACCACAGAGGTAAGTGGATGTTGGAATGAATTGTCACACAGAAAAATACTTTGGCAAAAGCTAAGGGAAGTATTGTATGACTCATTTGTATTTTTACTGAAGCCATTACAAAACTGAACGCAAGTTACTATTTTTGCTTAAAATCTGAATGTGGTGGTGTTCCTGTTCATAGCACTAGCAAGAAACAAGATTTCAAGGATTTTCATAGACCTTTGTGAGTACTGCTCAATCCTAATCCATGTTATGCCCAGCTCAGATATCTCAGAAGCAAAGATTGCCTCTACAGGAGGCACATTATAAAAAGACTTGCAAACCTCATCTTAATTTAAAAACTCACAGTAAAAGTATTAGGTTTAACAGGTGCTCCAAGGTTTAAAAATCTTTTGCACTAACTTTTTCCTAGGAGTTTCCCCACTGTTTATTAATTTAATTAATTGACTGGCCATGTGATTTTTGCGTACTTGTGCAAAATGGCAATAAATCTTTAATATTGCCTGAATAGTGCAAGTTGCACTTCCTTAGTGCTCTTCCAATACTTTCATGCTTAAATATTATGATTATGGTTTTCTGCTTGGATTCCATTGATTCTGATTTTTGTTGTTTGAAATAATGTCTTTATGACCTGTGTGAGAGATTAACAGGCCTTAGCACAAGATACGGATTTTGGGGTCATCATGTGGTGCTGTGACTGGAGTGCTTCCAAACCATTGTCTGCACCCAACCATCTCAGCACATTGCCAGCCAGCTCCATACTTGTCCTTTAAGTACTTTGTGTATGTGTTAGTCACAATCACAGCACAGTAATAACCAGTATTTATTTAGTTCTGTCTGCATCATGTTCATTTCATAAGCATCCACCAACCAATGCAGGATCATCTTTGGGGTTGACTTGGATGAAATACGCCCTTTCCACCTATAGCGCTTGGCTGTGCCCATTCCTGCTCCCTCTCTAAGGCTTGCTGTCACCATTTTTATTCTTTACAGAGCTGTCTGGGACTAAGTGATACCTCTGCAGTGATGATATGCTCAAGGAAGCGTAGGGCAGGAGAATAAAGCATCACGTACCCAGAGGGCTTGCACTCTGAGATTTTTGAACAAGGTTCTCAGCTGGTGTAAATTGTCGTAGCACCATTGATTTCGTTGGCTGCGCAGGCTGAAGATCATGTCTCACGTACTTTGTCAGGAGTACTAGGAAGAAGGACAAGCAGTAGTGTACGTTCAGTTACAATTGTAGTGAAGCAATATTTGGTCAGCTCCTGACATACCTTTGTGAAAGTAGTAAGCATCCCTCTATTGCTATCACTGTCATGAGAGCCTGAACGCTGATAGAAGCCCCATGGACTCTTGCTAAAGGTGCCATCTTTTAATGTGATTTTATTTACATCTTGATTCATTTGCATTGACCAGTGAATTGGCTAAAACTTCAGAGAAGGTGAAATGTTGAACAGGAAAGCTGGAGACCAATGTTTTCCATTTTTGTGACCTAAAAATTTGGCTCTAAACTTTTATAATTCAATGTGTTGTTTTCAAAGGGAAAGGGTGCCTTTAGAGGAGGCATTAGTGTAGTTGATGTTCTTTGTAAATGCCCAGTTGTGGAAACAGGAAACGAACGTTAGGTAGTAAAGCTTGGCTGTAGAGCATTAAGTTTCCCTTTGAACTATATTTCATTAAATATGCGATGTTCTGCTATATATACAAGCAAGTGACCTTCCTAGGTTGAAAATTTTGTTGAAATCTCTTGATCTTGATATTTAAGGCTAGTACTGCAAGACTATACTTCTGTAATAAGAGTGTTGGTAGTGTGTATTAAAAAATAAATACGATGTAAAACACAAGCTAAAGAGCAAGTCATATCCCCCAAAATAGCAATTTTTCCCCTTTAAATAGTTGACTGCATTGAGATTTATTTACTTTGTAATTATGTATACTAAAGACCACTCCGGTCAACATAAAGCTGGGAAGCTTCTTTATTTTTGAACAAACAGTTTCCTAATTATTTTCACAAATGAAGAAAAGCTAACACTTACTTCTGGTGACTCTTGGTGTGGTGCAGCATTGTACATGTGTGGTTCGTGAGGACTTAGTAGTGCCCTGTAGGAGTCAGACCACACCAGCTGAGGACAGTAGCTTGGTTGAACCGGGAGGCGATTCCCCAACTTGCTGCTCTTTGGTGTCTGAGGTTGGTAATTGATGCTGGGGCTTTTGCAAGAGAAGAATCCCCTTTTATCTGCAGAGCATAGCATAGATTTTTGTTTTAAAAAATGTCTTTCTTGCCTTATGGTATAAGAACTTAGATTTTGTGTAAGAAAATGTCTTTGGAAAAGCAGTTTAGAACAGAAGTACTCTAAAAGAAAGAATCTGAATTAGAAGCCATGAATAAATACAAAACAGCAGTCGTCTTTGCAAGTTGTTCTTACATTGACATGCACCCTATTTTGTAACTTGTTTCATAACTTAAGTAATAGGATTGTTATTTGACCTCCATAATCTCATTATAACCTCACTGGAGGTACAAATACCCATGTAAAATAAAATTTCTTCTTTTCTAACCAATCTTCACTTTCAGTTATCTGTAAGTGATGGTGATTTTATACTTTAATGCAAAACTGTTGATTCATGGAAGTAATCCTGTGTTCATGCATTATACAGAAGCTATATCTGGTATTGTTGCTATTGCTAGGGGCTGATGTGTCACATTTTTATAAATCTTATTTTTAGAATATCTTATTTCAGCCACCACAACCTGTTCTGGTTAAAACTCTGCTACGTTGATCCTAATGCAGTGATGACATAACTAAGAGGATGGGGGGGCTAGTTAAAAACTGGTAATGTCCCTGAAGTATTACTTCAATTTATTAGGAATGTAAGAAATCCTTACAAGTTAGGTGTGTCTAAAGAGTTAGTAATAGCAAGAAAGCAATTGATTCAAACATGTAAATTAAATGAAATTTAGCACTTTTGGTTTATCTTCCATTTTTCTGCCACTCACCTCACCCCGGTTCTTTAGTCTGAAAATTATACTTTTATAGTATGCATCTTCTACTTCATTATTCACAACTACCATTTCCAAAAACCTAACCTTTTGCTCTGGTGCCTCTGTGCTTGTCCATGGGCAAAGGAGATGTGGAGCTACCTTCCTGAAGTGTGTGTGGAGAATCCTCTTGAGCGATGATCTCCAAGGTGGATCTCACTGTCCAGCTTCCCGTTGTTCCTCCTGTTCCCACTCTTCCACCTCAGCGCAGGGCCCGGCTGAGGAGGGTGAGATGATGGTCTGGATCTCCCTGCCCATGGGAGGGAGCACGTGGTTGACGCTTCGCTCAGCCTTGAGGCATCCCCACGTCCTACAGGTTCAGGCTGAGGATTAGGGGCTCAGAAGTATAACTTCAAGTCACTTTTCATCACACATTGCTGTGGTGAGCAGAGGGTCTAGTCCAGCAATATGAAAACTGACATAACCGAGTTCAGTCTAAAGGTTTTCATGTTGCTGAGTTCACATGTAAATCAGTCTGAGTTTGTCTTAAACTTTAATGGTGTGTGTGAGTCTGTGTAATCAAATTTTAAGATATTTACATAGTTACTGAATTATCAGAAGTATTAAGAGATCTGTCATGTGTTATTATGCTGTAAAACCTGATACCTTTTGTAGACTGTGACACATGGAGTGTTTTTGTTTATGCTTTTGACATACTACGAAAGATTGTGTGATGCATTCAGAAATTGCATTGACAGTATAGCAATCTCTGTCTCCCTTTTCTACACGGCAGTTCCTCAAAAAGAAGAAAGTCATGGTTTTCTATAATCTGAAAAGGGGTAGAAGTTGGGGTAGTTCATCATAAATAAAAACTTTTGATACAGTTTTTTCTATTTCTTGAAGTTCTGACAAAGTGGACTCCCTCCTAACTCTACAGTACATTTTTGGGCTGTGAAACTTGGAAGTTAGGGACAGTAAACTTACTAAATTGTGGACAGGAGTAGTTGAAAACAGGCAATTTTAATGTTGTCTGTTTGCATTCTGGAAAAGATAGTGATGGCAATAGGGAATAGAAGCTTCAGGTCTGTAGGAGGGATTCTAGATACTGTAGTAATTGGACTGTAATCAAGATTTGAATTATTATAGTTTTTATTTGTAATCTGGTATCTTCTTTCACAAACAAGAATCCAGTAGGTATATTCTAATTTTGGTTTTGGTAGGGACGCTTTGAAACTTACTGCCTGTGAATGGTGGGATGGTGGTGTTTTACTTTTGGGGTTACAAGACTTACTGAGCTCGTTTTGTGAGGATTCTGCAAAGATGCTATTTTCTATTATACTCCGGGTGTGGTCTGGGGAACTTGTCGTGTAATCCAAGGCCTCTGAATGGAGCTTTAGTCCACCCTCTCTAATGTATGTGGGAGATACTTTTATACCTGTGTATGTTTATCTTGGGTATGTAAGATACTCCTACATAACAGGGAGTACGCATACTAGAGCAAAGAGAATGTTATTTTTTTCAGAGAGCATCCCTTCTGTGTCCTGACATCAACTTGAAAAGGCAATATTCCTTTTATTTAGCTGAACATCCACAAATTTCTGGATCTGGTGTATTTTGTATTGTGTACGTGCCCATAGCGTTGCAGTGCTTCGTCAGTGAGAACAGTCTGGTAGATGCACATTGGTAGAAGACTCTTGTCCAAATAGCACAAAGGATGAGTTGCCAGAGGCAGGTAACAAACATGGCCCATCACTAGTCCTGTGTTGCCACAAAAGATGTTGCAAAGTCATATCTCTTTATTCAGCAGTAGAGAGTTGAGAGAGCAGGGTCTCAGAGACGTGTGCTCAACTAAAGCAAATGCTCCTTATGAAATCACACCACTTGCTCTTATTCCCAGCTTTCTATAGAAGATTAGAAAAGATTATGCTCGTTTGCCACAAATAGCCTCAGTATCGGTCCACGAGTTTTGATTTTGTTATAGTAGTATTCAGATACTACTTCTCACTGTAGTGAATCATCTGTCTGAGGCAAGGATGTTTTCTACCAACCAAACCAAGGCTCTGTCAGTAATAGGGTTGGTTGCTCCTCCAAAGTACAACAAATCCCACTGGAAAGCAAGAATACGTTCACCAGGAGCACTTGGTCCATGATGAAAGAGGAAATGGTTTTCTGGATGAAGTAGATAAGAAATTGCGTGATGCTCATTTCAAACATTTTTATCCTAAACTAGTGACCTCCTCTTAAGTAGTCCTGAATTTCTGTCAGCTCAGAAAGAACCCAGGACTTTCATCTGTCTATTTAGGATAATACTATGTGTGTGATTATTCTACAGTTAAGAAGTTTCTGTGGGATTTATTCCCTGTGTTTGCTCTGCTGCCTGAACCGTACCTATCCTAGGAGTTGATTGCAGTATTTATCAAAGCTATGGAGCCCCCATTTGAGCCATCTGTAGGTAGTGGTTGTGCCATCTGTCACTGAAGACTGCGTTCCAAAGAGAGAGACAATATGCACAGACTTCGTTATGCAAAGCCTGTAGGGTATGGTCTCTGTTGTTTGCCTTATCCTTCTAAGATATATAGGTTGTAGTGTTTCACTGACTTCTAAAATTTTTATTGCAAGAGGCTTCTGAATGCCACGGTAGCCGATACTTCATCCTCGCCCATCTGTATGCATTATGCATTTTACTGAACTCCACACATTCCTCTGGGAGGTGAACTATGGTACCTAGTTGTTCAAGGCTGCAAGAATGTTAAAAAAATGGGCAAAACCAAGCAGCAAAAGATTTCAAACTAGTATATAGCACTCAGAGATAATGGTAAGAACCGCACAGAATAAGGTGCCTTTGGGTGCAAGCCTATCATTTTCTGAATATTTTTGCTATGAATTATCGAAGATTACAGCAGCAGCAGATGTTCGAGGCAGCATGATATAGATTGTGTATACTTTCGTGTTATGATTAACTGAGAAAATATCTCTGTATTGCTGGAGATAGGTGACTTTATAAAGTTTCAAGAGAACATTAACAGCATGTTTCAGGAATGCTTTCACTACAGATGTTGCTACCAGGAGCAGCATTCAAAATTTTTGCATGATGTTTAGTGATCATCTAATTTGTGATTAGAAGTTGTGGTTTGTGATTAGCCTCTAAATTTGAAGTGAAGGTTGCATTGTCTTCAGATGCATTTCACGTTGGATCTGAGGGCAGTGTGATGACCTAGACAATACTGAATGTGAGAACAGTTACCTACTGATGAAACTGGGCCTTCAGGACAGCAGTTTTCATGACTCGGTATTCTCTCTATTGCACAAGCTTATTTGCAGTCCTCGTCGCAGTGAAGGGTATGTCTTCATACTGTGCGGTCATGGGGCCATGAATCCTTCTGCTGCCTTTTTCGACTCAGGGTAGACTGTGGACCAGACACATGCTGGTAACCAGGGGATTCAGAGGCTGCTGCCGAATTTGTGTGTTGCCTGGGGCAGTGGCTCATCCACACAAGTAGGACTCCTAAGCTACCCTTGTTCATTTTTGACCCACACAGCATTGGCAATCTGTCAGAAACAGACATGAAATATAAAGCAGTGAAGTGGTGGGTTTTGTAGTACATACTGTTTTTTTTATATACAACACAAGGAATAATTTCTACAAATGACAGAACCCTAAAAAAAGACATTGCATCAGTAAGAGGTGATACTCAGCATTGCTATGTTCAACAGGAAAGGAACTGATGTAGTGTAAACAAATGAACTTTAAAAAAGCCCTGTGATAGCTATTCCTATTCTAATACAGATCAGATGTAGCATTAAGAGCCTGTCATGACTTGTACGTGTAATGTCTGTGTGTTTATATATGCATTAATAAAATATTCCAAGAAATGCATAGCAAGAGCATTACATTGTCAGTAAGAGGTAATGCGTGTTTAATCTAGACCTACCTTCTGAAGATATTCATGAAACATGGAGGATCAAACATTTTATTTAAATATTGAATTTCAGGGCATTTGAGTGAATTATTCTTTGTTCTTTATGGATGTTCTCTCAACATGAAACCAAGGGGATATATAAATATATATTTCCTTTTTTTTCTTTTTTTCTTTTTTTTTTTTTCAGTGTAGCAGGGAATTGCTCAGTTGCTAGGTAACAAGGTATTGCTTTATTTGCGGGAGCAGTAGCTGAGTTGATACTAGAGGCAATGATTTATACAAAATGTATTAATATATACTGTTGTAGTAATAATGATTATTGAAATTGCTTATTTTTATGTGCTTCATGCCATGGAAACAAAATATAATCAGTTCATCAGAATATTTCCTTCTGCTGTCTGGAGAAACACGGCTTAATTATGAAGAATGTCCAGTTATTTAGTGAAGCAGCAGAATCTGTATCATTTATTTAGTGTCTTAAAATAAGTTCTTTGAAAAACAAAACAAGAAGTGGTAACATAAAAAGGGGATTTATAAGGAGTAGTTATTTCCCTGAATTGTCCATTCATACATTTTTTTTGGTCTTTCATGGATGGACTTGCTTTTCCAGCAGCAATACGTTTTCCTCCAAGGATCAAGACCAAACCTGTCATTCACCAGGGCAGAAGTTGGCTTGTTCCTGGTGGCAGGCTGCCATCTCGCTTCTGCCTCCAAGAAGACTGGCAGGGGGTCTGCAGGCGACTCCATTGCCTCCTTTCTCACACGAGTATGGAAACTCAGAATGGTCAGAGTTGCCTTCAGGGCAAATGGCAATGCCACCTGCTTCCACTCCTGGCACGTGACTGGCTGGGTGGTGCTGGATGCTGTGTCTGTGACCAAAAAGTCATAGAATCATAGACTGGTTTCGGTTGGAAGGGACCTTAAAGATTAAGTAGTTCCAATACCCCCTGCCATGAGCAGGGACACTTTCCACTAGACCAGGTTGCTCAAAGCCC
>Ga0181612_172560_pt1 | contig 13450 bp, 9 predicted proteins | sample HoacroProtozoa21_FD_119630 | JGI IMG/M metagenome (GOLD analysis project Ga0181612, IMG submission 119630) | Hoatzin crop microbial communities from Cojedes, Venezuel. Combined Assembly of Gp0051906, Gp0051904, Gp0051908 | reverse complement strand
TGGAGCACGGGCTGGTATGGGGGAACATCCATACACCTTCTCATTGATTTTCTCATACACCCTGCTCTGGACGCAGCCAGAGGGAAGAACAGAACTCTTGACTCCCTCTGTGCCTCTTGCTGAGGCAAGCCTGACTTCACATGTGTGTGCATCAATGTGTCCGTACGGTCAGAAATCACAGCAGAGCACCTTGAAGCTGAGGCAGCCCCAGCAGCACGTCACTGAAAGGAGATGACGAATGGCTCCCCACAGCACCCCTGACACCCAGGTTTGTGTCACAAACACAGGTTTGTGTCACAAACACAGGTTTGGCTGCTGGCCCTGGGATGGAAACCCCAGCGCAGGAGCCACATTTCCATCACTCCCATGCTCCACCTGAATTTCTGGTCACAGCCCTGCCAGCCACTGCTTGCAGGCAGCCTTGCAGTCAGGCACCAACACCTCTCCCTGTTCTGGTCCCTACAGGCAGCCAAAAAGTGTCCATCAAAAATGAGTTTTAAAAAGGAGGCAGTTTTAAAGGAGTTTAGCATCTTTGCAACATTTTTCCTGGTGGTGTTTTTTTCCCAAATTATTTTTTAAGTAAATCAACTACAAATTTTTGTATAGTTTTCAGAATAGCTTGTTCAGCTCAGTTTTGGCAAAGAAACTCAGGAAACTGCAGAGAGATGAAGCAGAAAAGTGAGGTCAAGCTGATCATTGCTGCCAAAAGATTTCCGTGGAAATTGCAGAGAAAATACCTGCTGGTGGGGATGATCACTTAGGACTTAGAGATGAACGTGTAGGGCTGAGTCTCAGTTTTTGGAGTTAGGGAAGCAGCAAGAAGAAGAAGGGTTGACATCCCCCAAGCCCGGAAGAGGGAGGAGACCCTCCTCCTCACTGTCAGCAGGGGAAGGAGCCGCGCTCGCAGATGTTCCACTTTCCCTTAAGCTGGGTGTCACAGACTTCCTGGGCCGGTGACGGGACACAGGCCTCGCGGATGTTGCTGGCCGGCTGCCGGAGGCTTCTGTGATAAATAGGTCCAGTTAAAAAAAAAAAATCACTGATTCAAATGAGAGCTCTTCTCATTCATTTTCACCAAAACAAGTTGCTGGTTTTTTTTTCCTAGAATATCTTCACTTGGTTGGGAGGGAAAGAGAAAAAAAAAATAAAGATCAGTCATTTCATCCCAAACGAAGATCTCGGCGTTCTTTTGGCTCCCGAGGTGCCGCGGCCTCTCCTGGGAGCTGTGGCTCAGCTGGCTTGTGCCTGCGCGGGGCCTCTGGCCACGTCTCCTGCAGCACGTGATGCTCGCCGTGATGCACGGTCCGTTTGTAAACAAGGTAACGTACAGCACATAGAAAGTCAGAAGACAGAGGCATTGGAAAATAAGAGGCTGAAGATCACATGGGATATGTAAAGCCTGGTTCATTTAATACTTCTTCACAGCATTAGCTTTTGTTGAAGGATTAAGCTGTCCTAATCTCCACTAGAGCCATGAGAATAACAAGATGGTTATAATTAATCTATTTTCTTGGCTTAGGAGAAAATCCCAAATGGTTATTTTTCTTTATCTTCTAAGCCAATTCCAAGCAAAAATTCCTCTCATTGTTAGTTATGTGAAGAATATTTCTGACTAAACTTGAATCCATGGAGTAGCTTTTAAAGCGCTTCCTCCTCTGATGGTTTGAGGTGTTTTATGAATGTGTGTGCATTTCATGCCCCACCTCATGAAATGTCCACCTAATTTGAGTACCCTAGGCATATAACGTTATTTTCCTTCTGCTTTCTTGCTCCATCTACTGGAACCAGACCTACACGGCATTTAAATGAACAAATCAAATCATGAGTATATTCATTTATTTATTCTTGCTAAAAAAAAAAAAAAAAAGAAACACCTTAATCCAGCCTTTACAAATTATTTAGTTTATTTCTATAATGAAGTGCACATTACATAAACTAAATCTCTCCTTTTTTTGGGCTCTTAATCAGAGCCCAGATGGTAAGAATGCTCTTCTAGATCTAAATGTCCTCATAGTTTCGCTTTCTTACTGACCTTCCAAACTCTTACAAAAGTATGTTGTTTTTTCTCAAAATATTAGACGTAGCAAAACAACAAGTAAAAACCCTCTCTCAGCATCAACAGAAGGATGTTTTGTGGAATTATCTGAGATTTGAATTGTACCAGTCATATGTAACTGTCTTTTTAAGAAATACTTCTAATAAAAAAGAGCTTCAGAACAGATGGAGTAGGAACTAAAAAAATTGGTGCCAGAGGAAAGTTTACACCAAATGTCTAAGATTGAAGATAACTTTGTTGTCACCTTTGTTTGTCCCTTATACTTAAAGAAGTGGCTACTGGAAAAGTTAATGGAATTAATCCTGTTAGGAATTGACTTGTTAGGATAGGTCTAACTTTCTCTTTAAGTGCTGAGTAGATAATGTTAGAAGTTCTCTCTGTATTTGTGCATTTAAAACCTCCACAGTTTTTGTCTTGAATTTCTGCTGTCTTTAGTGCATAAAATTCAGCAGAGTAGTCAGGAATCACTCAAGAAACAGGCTTTAGCTTGTGGGTAAGATTCAGGTAGGGATGTGATTATTTCCCTTTAAGCAGAGAACAGTTTTTTCCGCTACCTATGATTTTCAAATGAAACTATTAAGACTGGTGAAATATCAGTACTTCTGATATTTATGAGTCAAGGCTCATCTAGCATTAGCATTAGTACTCCATGAAAGAATAGCAATTAGTACTGAATGAACCACGACATTTTATGCAGTCAAACTTCGAAACACTGGCACCGGTATAGAGTTGCATAGAAGAAACTCTCTCTGAACAAGGAGGTACTGAAGCCAAAAGAAGGACGTCCACTGATCCCTGTGAGGTTTGTATCTGGGGATCTTTTCCTCTGATCCTGTTATGGTAGTTGGAGCTACAGCAAAGGATAAGGCTCTGGACGGAATATGATATTGTAAAGTTCTGAAAAACATGTGTCTACCAACAAACAGCGTGCAGACACCTTTGGTCGAACTAGAACAGCATTATCCTCACAGCTTCATGGGCCTGTTCTCCTACTCCCTTGGTTCCATCTCTCTGGTTAGCTTGCTTCTAGCTTAGAAGGCACAACTTTCTCAGAACAGTCTTTCCCAAAAATGCGTGGTTCACCTGCAGGGCTGCGATTGCCTTTCCAAGTTGATGGCTCATATTTCTTCCCCACTTATTCTCTCCCTGAACTTACCGAAATCAAACACCAAGGCATGGGATAACAGGCTCCCTGTCCCCAGAAGTTGTGTATCTTACATAACCTACCTAGATTTAGCTAGATCATGGATCAATATTTTTAGATGCTTACCTATGTTGTACTAGTTGTAACAGTATCATGTACTACCTCCTCTTTCATCAGAATAGCATTGATAAAATAATTATTCTTTTAATTCCTTCTATATTTAAATTCATGGATCATAGTTTTCAAAAGTAAATCATAGTTGTGACTGCCCTACATCCACGCCACATGGAAACACAGAGTGATAATTATTCTGAAAATCGAGTTTACTAAAGCCAGCCCTAACAAGACACCAGTATGAACGTAGACAAAATTTCTAGTCAGTTTTGAAGAGTGATCCAGTATCAGGAAAATCTAGGGTCAAATCCCAAACTGCTGAGTGCCCACATTTTCTATAGCATTGACGTAGTGGGACTCATTGAAGACCATAGCAATGGAAGATTTTGCTCTGGATGCACATTTTTTTCACTGCTGTTACATTTCTCTCACTTTCCTGTGTTTCATTGAAAGCTGCATGAAGAGTTGCAAAGAAATACTCTCTGAACAAGGGGGTACTGAAGCCAAAAGAAGGACGTCCACCGATTCCTGTGAGGTTTGTATCTGAGGATCTTGTCTCAGGTGGCCATATTAGAAGCAGACATAATATAATCCCATGGTAGTAATCATTTTTCTCATTAAAACTGTATCTGTAGAACTCGGACATCAATGAGAATAGCTTAGAAAATATTGTACATGGGAGCAGAAGAGTCGCTGTTAGCGACTTTTGTAAGAATCAGGAAAAGTAAAGCTGCAGGATTATGCTGACAAGCAGACTGAGAATACACATAAAAAGATTTAAGTAGATCATTATGTATGAATAAAGTATATTATCAGCCTGTCTCAAGAGTTATTAGGGAATCTGATGAATTTTAACAATTCCATTGGTGGTGTGAAAGAAGCAGTAAGGCAGTCTGTTAATTGATGAAATGATTAATAATTTAATAATCAATTAATAATTGAGTACATTTGCAGATGATGGGTAAAGAATGGGAACTGTAGAGAATATTCAGCGTTTTGGTAGTACTGAGGTATTTAGGAAGGGTTGAAACACATTAAGAAAATAACTAAAGCAGAACCTTCCTCAAAAAGTTGGCACTTAGGGCATACAGAATCTGTGTTCCTTTTCATGCTAGAAGTATACTCAACCTCTGTTGCCCATGGCCCTCTCAGATGAGCAACGTACCAATGTCCTTTACAAGATGTGAACTGGGAGTTCAGGTGCACATCCTCCTCCTCTCTCTGTACCTCTAGGTGCAATAAAGGCACTTTCTACCACTATATCTGAAAATCTTGTGCTACCAGGCACAGGAGATATCTTAACCAGTGTACAGTGTGGAGGAATTTACGTACAAGAATAGGTCACAAACAAAACCAGTTTATATTTTCTTCTCAAAAGCAAAAGAATTAGACCAGACAGGGAATAGGGAGACCATCTGTGCCTAGTTAAAGGGTGAGACTGCATAACAGCAACAGATGTTATATTATTGTAGTCAGAAGAGTTTATTGCTAACAGTGGTAAATATCGTGCATGTTGAGTTGGATATTTCCAAGCAATAATTTAACAGGCATGCTTCCACATAGGCTACCCTTTTCTTCCTGGACTACATTTCATTAGCTTTTAGTGTCACGAAAGGTCAAATTGCAGAAGAGGTCTAGATAGCAAGATTTTCTACATACAGAGAATGCTGAAGACTGAAAAGCCGACAATACCCATCACAAAATCGCATCTAGTGCTGATGATTAAAAAAACAGACAAGTCTGTGTGAAGAAGAAAGGGCTAACTTTCTTGCAGATTCACTAGCTTCCTGAGAGCCCTTTTTAAAACTAGAGATAACCACCATGAGGGTGTTCGTCTGGCTGCGTGGATCAGATGGATTCTGTAACTGAATGGCATTTAAGTTCATAGCATGAGTCAGGAGCAGGGAACCCCCTCAATCTGGGTCAATTTCTTTTCCTGAATAACGTCTGCAAGCTGTTTGAAACTACCCTGCGCCAACAGTCCAAAGGAGAAGTTGTGGTTCATGGAGCAGCACTCTTTCAGTGGCCATGAGCTTCTGCCTGCCACACAGCTTACGTTGCCTGAAAATTACAAGGTTACATCCAATTACCGCTGTACAAAGGCTTTACACAAGCTTCATCCCTCCATTTTGTTACTTCCTGCTCTCACTGTTCTGATTTGATGGGCAGTTCTGTACATCCCTATTAATGCAACTCCACATGAAGCCTAGAGCATGGATGTGGTGTTTTGTGACTGTGTGTAGCACTCAGTGTGGTATTAGCTACACGCATACAAAGGGATGTGGGGTTTTGTTTGTTTATTTGTTTAATTGGTTTTTTCACTTCAGAGTTGGAGCAATCTGAAGGGCTATCAAATTCTGAACTAAATGTGCAGGAATATCTATGCAATTTTTTTTCTCTGCTTGCTTTTTTCCCTTCTTTTGCAGAGATTGTAGCTCGTTTTCATTGCTAAAGCAAGGAATGACAACAGCGCGCAGGTTTTATTATCACTTTGTGTTTCTGCTTGCATCGCTGTTCTCTTCTTCCCTAGAGAGAGCTTTCCATGCACACCTCTTGAAGCAGTCATTCTCTGCTTCTGAGACACAAGTGATGGTGAGGGGATGCTTTGTGGGTAGACTTACAAGTATCAGGCTGATAAAAAGAGATCAGATAAAGTCTTGCTTTGTCTGAAAGAGATAAGTTTGAAACTGGGAATGAATGAATGCCCAACCAGTGATCTACTATTACAGGAGCTGATGGGAAGCTGTGCCAGGAGAATCCAGAGGTTGCCATAGAAATGTAACAATGGGTGCAATCCTCAGAGACTGCACCTGAGTCAAGTACCAAACGTGCAGGAATGTTCAGTGAATGAAACTCTTAAATTTAAGAGAAAAATAGAAACCATATCACAGATAAACATAATTGAGCTGTCTGTCCTGTTTGCGATATCATGGTAGATCCTGTCTGGACATCAGCCGTGATTGCTGCTATGCTGCTTTCCCAGCCTTGTTTGGGTGAAATATATAAACCTCAGGAGAACTTTCAGAGCATCAGTGTACGTCTGCTGGCTTCTCTAGTTCCTTTTGCTAGGAAATCTAGAAACACATTATCATTTTCGGACCACAGGAAGCATTTCAGTTGCTTGTTATGGAAATTCTGTGTAACAACATCCTAATACATTCAACTTTGGGATAGCATTTTTCTGACCATTTTTGAGTGACTCACAGTTTTTAAAAAGACAAGAGGGCATTTTCTGGGTAGAGGCAGGCCATACAATAACAGTTCTATTTTAAAAAAAACCTTAACTCTAAATATCCTTCACCCAACAAACCGCTTGAAGAGAGGGCACTACACAACCTGGAAGCCTCTTTCTAAATCCATTTCTGCATGCAGTTCACACACCTGGAAAAAGAAACAGAGCATTACAATAATCTAAAGGTCTGGCAAGATTCATATTTCTACTGTTTGGAAACATAACGTTTCTCCTCATTAGAGGCATTCTGGAGGGAAGAAAAGTGATTTCATTTCAATCAACTAGAGTTGTACACAACTAACGTAGACAGTTGCAAAGCCCCAAAATCCACCACCAGAATACCCTCTAGTGTAAGAGAGAGAACAGATGTAATTAATATTGACTGCCTTGATATATTAGACCTTGGAATCCCTGACAGGGCTTGTTGGTCTTTTGAAAGTAAAATGAGGCAATTTGTTTTTGAGGAGGTATAGTGCCCTCATTTAAATGTTACTCTTAAAGGGGGGAAACCAAGGCTTACATCTTAGCCCTGTCACAGATTTCCAGCAGAGAGTCAAATTCTTACAAAAGACATTCATTTAAGCACCTAGCGAAATTAAAACAAAACAAAACAAGCACAATCAACTGAGAATCTAGCAGTCACTATGCCTTTCAGTGATCTACACATCTTAAGCACTCTGACTCGGGAGGTTAGGTGCTAGACTTCTGCAACCTAAAGCCCAAGCGCACAACATAAGACAGACACTGGGGCTCCCGCTGCAGTGCAGGGAAGGAGCTGGGCATCCTCCGTGGTGATTCATCTGCCCATCTCAGACAGCAGTGTCAGGATGGGTCGAGTAGCTGGCTGGTCGTGCATTTCTCTCTCTGGTGACTGCAGAGGGAACCCACCTAAATTTTAATAGATATGTTTTGGTCATAAAAAACCCACCCTCTCAGCCTCCTCAAATGTAATAACATTACTTTTTGGCAGACTAGGATGTTGTTCACATGATCACAGGTGACTATGAGGTATTTATACTAAGAAAAATCTTAAATTGTACTTAGGACGATGACTATTTTCCTATAATTTTCCTACCTATCTCAATCAATCAGAAACACCAAGTACATGGTTTATACCTGGTACATTGTGACAGGAGCTCTTCAGATAACTTGTTTTAGATAATCTATATGTACAAAAAAGGAGAAAACTTGTAATACTACACATTTTTGCACATTTACAAACTGTATTCGTAGTCTTGAGAGTTTATAGTCAAACTGAGGTCTGAGCAAGATCTCTACCAAATTGTTACTCATTAAAAGAAAAAAAATCTGTTTTAGAAGGGGACATTTTCTTTAGTTTAGGCATTGAATGAAAAAAAAATGCAATTATTTTCACACCACTCATTAAATTACAAAAAACTCTTATAGGAAAAGACCTTTCCACCTAAGTGAACAATGAATATCGTAGGCTTCACAAATATACAAAATATCATTATAATGCTAAAGAGCAATCATAAAATGCCTGAAAATGAAGCACTTCTTTTGGTTTGTGTTTTTGATGGCTTTGAAAGCATTGTTAAAAAGACAAAAGGAGAAGAAATTCTTTTATACAGACTCCAAGTTTCAAGTTGGGCTAGACACAGAATCTACAGTAAAAGAAATGGATTTTTTTTTATGAAAGTTTTATTTTCATTCAGAACAGAATTAAGTTATTTATTACATGTTTGTAGATGAAAGCTTGGTTAGCGAACATGTTTATCTTCCAAGAAAATGCAGTTCTGCAAAATATTTTACTTTACAGTAAATGCACAACAGCAGCAACTTTTGTTACTTTATGTGCCATGTACAGGAAGATGCCACATGATTTACAGAGCTTGATTCCATTCTCACTCCTCGGCTTCCCACTAGTGTTGGTTTAGCGGCGCGATTCCTCATGGTACTGGCTGAATTCCCAGTCGAAGTGAGAGGAGAATCAAACATGCAGTGTTTTTTTTTTTGTTCAGGACAATGAATAACAACGAGTTTCCCTACTTCTAGCAGCTTTACTTCATTCTGATGCATATGTTGTGGCCTCTTTGCTCATTAGCACATACACTCAGGCTCCTGCTAAGCAAAACACAATATATCTGTAGATGAAAGTGCTCAGTGATTGTCATTCCTTCTGTTCCCACAGCTCTGTGCCCTTAACAACAGCCCTTCACTCTCTACAGAGACAGCACCAAGTAGCAGTGTACGTTAGGAAGGCACAATGGCTCCTTGAGACTCCATATGTTTATAAACCGTCCGCTGGCAGCTGTAAGCTGTGAGACCATGAGATGTGGGCTCCTCACTGGGGTACCACGGCAGGAGCATCCTTCTGTTCCCCATGCCCCACGGGTGTCCGCAGGAAGAGGGATGGTTGCGGTCCTACTGCTCAGACTGCACGAGTGAGGAGAATTGCTGCGTGCCTACCATATGCATCACCACAAGGACCGGCTACAGCCACAATATAGCCCTTACCTCGCACTGAAAAAGTTTGAAAATGCTGTAGCCCTGAAAGCATATAAAATGTAACAGAGACCCTTGCGTATGGAGTTTCTAAGGAAGCAGAAGAAGCCTGCTCTTTGCTCCCTGTCCCTTCCTTGACTTTCTCCCTTGCTCCAGGTTCAGAATCACGACACACAGTAAGCAGGTATTGTAGAGGTAAGCATAGTATGTTACCCTTCCCTAAGGAGTCACACGTCTGTGTGCTGTGAGCTAAAGGAGGCAAAGCTGTCGTTCTGACTTCGGTTAAACTGACAGAAGCTGGCAGCCCGGGTCCTTTCGCCTTTGGTCCCACTTTTGTGTTTCTGCTTGTCGCGTGCGATAAAGCTTTCAATCAGCTTCAGTTTTTCATGCTCTTCCTTCAGGAAGAAGTCAACAAGCACGCTCTTCTCCTTTTTGATCTGTTCACTGATGTCCTTGGGGATGTCGGGAATCATCCAGTCAACCAAAACACTGAGGAACATCACCAAGTTCTGCAAACACAGCAACAGATGTGAGGCAAGTATGAAAACTCCAAAATACTCACACTAGAACAAAATTAAAACTTTGCTATAGCTACAAGGTGGGCATCAAACACATTTTGCTGATGGCATGTAGTATTAAGCAGTTGAGTAAGGCCTTAGTTCAAGAAACAGCTCACATTTGTGCACAGCTCCCCCTCACTGGAGCTACTGAATTAAACACATGCTTCAATTTGGTTTGAAACAGGAAAGGGTTTGGATTCATTGAATGATTCATGGCTTAAGCAGCTAAAACAGCGTTATTCTTTACAGGCATTCAAAGGTGCTCAATTCTCAACATCAAATTCATTAAGACTGAGTTCACAATCCATTACTACAAGGGTAACATCAGTGAAAGCATCCTCCAACACAATCATACCCATGTGCTTCCGATGTGCCCTGAGCAGACAGCAGTCAACTTTTTTGGTCATTCTGCCCTCAAACCCTTCTGCCTGCTGGCAAGCAGGATTCTTTTACTCTGCTTCGGCGTGCAAGCCACAACCCTGAACCTCAAGTGCCAAGGTCATTACAGGTGATGCTCACAACACAGAGCCAGGAGACAGACTGGGAGAAAAGATTTTGCTTATTTGTGAAATGTATAGGTAAATTATGCTTTGGGGTATATCATCATAATGCTTTGAAAACTGCTGTGCTTGCCTCAAAATGACTCAAAATGTGCGAGAACGTTTGCTGACAAAGCTTCTAGCGTGAACCCTCGGTCCCCATCTGAGACAATGGAGCTAATTAACCAGGGAATGTACTCTGGCAGAACAACAGGCAGGCTATTTGAAGCCCAGCATAACCAGCTGGTTTCAAAAGTTTTGCAGCCAGTGGTGGAAAATTACTGAAGACAGAGCAAAGAAGCAGAAGAGAGCAATATAAACCAGGTAAGACTCAGTCACACTTAAGAATATTTGGCTGGTGAGGAGAAAAGACAGGCAGATTTCAGTATGAGGGGTGGGCCCAATTTGACTGTGGAGCGATCTCGGATCACAGAGGAGACCAGAAGGCTTCTGCCGTGCAGAAATCATGATAGCAAATCCGTTGCCAATGAAATCTCCACACTGGGGAGAATTTATTCCATTTACTTGTGCAAAGTAAATGTACTAAGCAGCAGGTGTCTGTGCCACAGTGCTCTGAAGGGAGAACCTGTGCTGCAGCCCACTGACACCTCATCAGGCTGGGTATTTGCAAACAGAAAGGCTCTGTTGGACATAGGCTGTTTTGGCACATGCGTTTTTATCCATTTATTATTATGTTTCTGTGACTGCAGCAACTCAACAGACTTACCTGAAATAGAATAACAAAAGCCAAGCGAGCAGATAAGACGGCCCAGTACTGTTTAGAAAACTCATACTGATTTTGAGACCAAGGTGGTTCTCTGTAGTCTTTGAACCTGTCGATGGAGACAGCTCAGTTACCACACAGTTCCAGCAATCTTCTCCTGCACCAATTGCTTTGATTAACATGATTTTCCAATCACAAAACCTAAAGAATCAAATCTGCCAGATGTTCCTACTTCAACACTTATTATGAAATACAACTCCAAAATTAGAGCTGGACTGTCTCCACTGAAGTTAGCAAGCTCAGTCTGGTTTCCACAGTTGTAACAAAAATCAGAACATTGTTCTAATGTTGGAAATTTCCAGATTTTCCAGGATTTACAGATGTCAGCACCTTTTTTTTGGTTAACGTTAAATTGACCTCAGTGTACAAGGAATAAAGTGTTGAAATTAAAGCATAGACATAGTCCAAAGCATTTTCAGACTAAAGAAGACACGCCTGCATTCACCTCATCTAAACCTTGATTGATTTAAGGAATATTTCAGCCCACATAAAATCTAACTCACTCTTTGCCTGTTCCTGTCTTTGCATTAACGACAGGGGGAGCCATGGGAAAGGCACTTCCTAAATTAACTGTCTAGCCTTAGACAGGATAAAACAGAGCCTTCGTGGTTTGGTGTAAAGACCGATGCTTTTAGTAATATCATCAATCATTTGGAAGTAAACAACAGGCTAATGAAAGTCACAGATGCTCCTAAATTGGAAAGTTTTGCAAATAGCAGGAAATACAGAAAGCAATAAGAAGTACAGACAGGAAACACAATGAGAATAATCTGGGGAAATGGAAAATAATTAAAAATAAAACAATTGAACTATCTTTGAAAGGATAGAGTTTGAAAGAAAATGCAATGAGAATAGCCTGGAGCTTATAGTGGCCAGCAAGTTAGCGCAAGTTTGAAATATGGCAGCAGGACGGTATGATTTGTGGGCGTATAAAGAAATGGGACAACGGTGCTGGCGGGTATTAGCCCTTCTCCTAACAGCTCAGATAAATCTGTACCTGGAATGCTGCATTCAGCCACGCAATTGTGGGGATTTCAGAGGAAAAAAAAACAACCCAAGGCTTTCTGCTACTGTAAGGAGGTCGTGCCACAAGGTAAGTAAAAGGAACAGAAATCCAGATGGCATGTTCTACCTCCTGTAGCTTGCTGTAGCATACGGACGCTGCTGGCCCAAGATCTCTGAACACATCAAAGCGGGTTGAACATATGGACACTCACTCACAGTACGGCTCTGCGAGACCTAAGGTGCTGCCTACACATCAAAGGCAACAGCTTAATGCTGCATAGGGTGTTGACAGTCTCTCTCAACACCCTCTGTTAACAATAAAATGTGTGACCCTTTAAATTTTAAAAAATCCTTACAAGTTTGACAAGTGCTTTAAAATTCATCTCAGTGAAATACCTATGTAAATTGAAGATAGCCACTTTATTAATGCAAGAATAAATAATTTAGAAGTAACTATTTCAATACGTTAGACCTCAAGTCATCATTTTGAAGTGGTAGTTAGTCATTCTACCCATTTGGTCAATGACTAGATCTGATTAGCTATTCTGAAAACAAGAAGAATTGGAAGTGGCGTAAAGACTAATGGAAACAGTTTCCATCAAATTGTTTCCTCCCTCCACATTTTTTATCAATACTCTGATACACTTAAAAGCAAACGCAAGCAGTACTCACTTATTATAAACTTCTAACCGTGACCACACATTATGCCACAATAAAAATGAGATTGTGTATTATTAACCCTAGTTTACAGGCATTTAAAAAATGTCAACATGTTTCTCTTCAGTTTTGCTATTGGAGAAACAGAACATGATTAGACATCTACTGAACAGAATAAGCTGATGAATGCCACAGGGAATACACAAGCTCATATGCAAGGAAGGGTCAATTAATAATGAAAGGTTTTTGCTGGAGGTATTGACAAACACAGCTGGGAAATTTGTAGTAATTAAGATCACTCAGAGATAATTCATTAGCATGCGATGCCAATGGTGCTTAAATGATGTGATTTCACATATGTATGTAATGGGAGTCTTTTTTCTTTAACTTGGGCCTCATTTTCATAACCTATTTAAACAGATACAAATGCGCATGTGCAGCATCCCAAACTGAGATTTAGTGAAGTATCAATTCAGTAACAGTCTATTCCATATGCGAAACATTGCAAAAGTCTAATTCACCTTCTTAACTGCTATAAAAAGAAGTCTCCCATTTCACTCTTGCCTTTGAATAAGTATTTTACATACTATCAAACACATTAAATCGAACCCACCAATAGCAGATGGCGTTGTTTTGTAAGCTCAAACTAATGAAAGGACACAATCCCAGGTGAGGAGGTTGTAGCTGGATTAATTGCTAAAGATTTCAATAGACACTCTACATGACCTTTAAAAAAACCACACCAATGAAGTAAAAATGTTTGAGATTTAGCTTGTTTCATTAATTTGAGTATTCTGAGGAAGTATTTTCTAAAAGGTTTCTAAGAAAACATAATAAACTGTGAACTTCATTTTTATGTAGTCATTTTTCTAAATATGCTTCTTGTAGAGGTT
>Ga0181612_120136_pt1 | contig 13450 bp, 9 predicted proteins | sample HoacroProtozoa21_FD_119630 | JGI IMG/M metagenome (GOLD analysis project Ga0181612, IMG submission 119630) | Hoatzin crop microbial communities from Cojedes, Venezuel. Combined Assembly of Gp0051906, Gp0051904, Gp0051908 | reverse complement strand
GACAAATCTACTTCGGTGGTGGTCACCATGAAGCTCGGGCCTGGGCTGTCACTCCCGTGCTGAGCCACCAGGAACTGGGCATTTTGACTTCCACTGAGCTGCTTCTAGCCTTAAACACCTAACAATGTTTCAGCTTTTTTCAGATTTAATCATTCGCAGCTGAAGACTTCCAAAAAAAAAATCAAAGGAAATGTTCTGTAGAAAGCAGGTACAAGCTCATGAAGACAGCTGACCCTGCCCAGCAGACATGGTGGGACACCTTCACCGCTGCTGCCAGCCCCACACAGACATCACCTGCCGCCTCCATCTTGGGGTTGTGCTCCCACACAAACTTTCAGGTAAATTTTTCTGTAGGTTTCTCTCGAGTCTTTGGTCTTTCCTTTTTTTGTACTCCACAGGCCAAAATCAGCCAGCCGAGTGCTTGGACACTGCCCTTTGAGCCACTGGTGGTGAGCACTGAGGCCACCCCTCCTCAGGGCTCTGTGGGCAGAGGAGAGGAGCGGGGTCCCTGCTCCCTCCACCCCCCGACTTCAGCAAATACCCAAAGGTCTTGTGGTTCCTGCCACCATCACCTCCACACAGCCCAGAGCCTTGATTATCTAAAACATGACTTCCCCATTTCATAGATTATATTTGTGGGGTTCCTCAGCCCAAGGTTTATGAATGGGAAAGTGAGGCAGAGACTAAATATGATCCTGAACATGGAAACATACAATTGAATTGAGAGTGGTGCACAAGTTTCAGGTGTAAAATAATATTTCTGCCCCCTACACCAGAGGTTTCCAACTGCTAAGGTAAACAGTACAGAGTCATGGGAGGATGGAGGGCAGGAAAGGAGCTGGTATGTTGAAAAAGCCAAGAGCCACTTTTCCCTGGACCATTCTTGGCTTGACAACCTGGGCTGACTACACAAAAAGAATGGTAGATTTGTGGAAAACACAGTGCTAAGTAACTCCTTCACAAAGCCATCTCCAAGGCTGTCCTTTATTCCCAGATACCCAATTCAAAGTTGGAAATATCATTCTTCAAAAGAAAAAATAAATTGTAATAAGGCAGTAAAACGTCAATAGGGAAATCAAGGAGTCAGCAGGATGTTAATTAGTGTATCTCTGTATTAAAGGTTTGCTGCACGCTTAATTGCATTTATATATATATACACACATCATGGTATAATTTGGGAGGGGAAAATGTAGGGCAATGGACATAATGAGTGCTTGGAGCTGTATTAAAGGAAGTGATGGAAGCCAAGAGGTCTTACATAGTGGAAGATGGAAACTGTGTCATATCCCAGACAGCACTTCAAGCCTCTGTGGCACTCCAGTTTCACAAAGCAAATGAGATTTCTTGTCTCGGACATCTGTTTGCCTCTTTTGGCCCATACACAGGGAAAAATGCGTCAAAAGGAACATAAAATGTACAGTGATAAGTGTGGTTCATCTTAATCACAAGGTTGCATAAAAGCTGCAGCAGGTTCAATAGAGTGGTAGGGCTTTGAAGCCTGGTAGCTCAGGGAAAGCTGGAGTTAACCAGGCTTCCAGCAGAAGTTTCAGCAGCCAAATGACCCTCTAAAAGTAGCGCCCAATACTAACAATCATAAAAAAATACTTGGGCATAAAGATGCTGATCTTGAAGGGCCTCAAATTACTCACTGCTATTCTCCATGGGAAAGTACAAAGGCAGATTATTCTGGTTGCAGGCAAACACAGGCAGTCTTCAGTAAATGACAGAGAATGTCTCAGAAAAAAAGGTGTTATGTCACTCTTTGAGCTTTAACATAATGACCATGTCAGAAAAGAAGATGCGTGTAGAGAGACAGTATTTCTGTATATTAATAGAAGTCTAAGAAGGTCAGTCAAAGGTAGAAAGGTATACAGAAGCAAGGTTATTCAAAGCAAAAGTTGTGATGTAGGGGAAAGTATTTTTCTCTGAAGGCTTTGATATAATAAACTCCAAAAAAACACAGAATATGCCCTATAATCTATTTTACATGGATTTTCAGCATGCTTAATCAGGGACTACAGTAGTTACATAACATTCATATATTTAACAGGTTCACTCACGCTCATGCTTAGTTTAATTTTCTGCCTGTAAAATCTGAGAACACTATATAACTAGTTAATTGTCATCCCAAAGAGATATAAAAGTGAGTTGCAGGAAATTGTTCTTTCCTAGTTTGCCCAATTTGCTAATTTTCAGGATCACAGGGTGGGTGGGTGAGAGGTAAAAGTATCCTCTGAGTATGTAGGACTCATATGAGTTAAGTTCAACCCAGGGGGTCAGCCAGTACAGTTTCCACTGACATCAAAGACAGCTAAACCTATTTGCATCAGGAGAAAGTTTAATCCCTTAACTTGAAACCACACAGCAAATGCTCCAGAGTAATCTCTGGAATAGGTATGAACAAACAGACTGTGAACTTGGATGCTCTGCTTTCTTACAGCACTCTCCTGCATAAAGGGAACATCCCTATTCCTCTGTAGACACACTAGGTTTGGAAAGGACAATTCCAGAGCTAACTGCTGCTAAGGGTGTCAGGGTATAGCATTCACGCTGCCCAGTTCATCCCAGAGACTTTATCACCATGCTCTGGAGGCCAAAAAGGCAAAGGGGAAGATGGCTGGGATCTACTGTAGGTCCTGGTTATTGTTAGAGTATACACTCTAGTATTTGTATTTTTATACTCTTTTCCTAAATTTCTGCTACTTGGCATCATGGGATACAATTGTCAACTGGTGGGATATTTGGTCTGGTCCATTCTTATATCTGGCTGCAGCAAGACTTTTGCACAGAAGCCAGAAAGTTCTCACACTAAGAAGAATAATCCAAGCCACTCCTTTTCCCTGTGGTTTGGGGAAGTGTGTCATTGCAGACACTACTTCCTCTCAAACTCCTTCCTTTTATTTATTTTTTTTTTTTTTAAGAAGTTTTTCCATGGTAGTGCGGATGCACTGTTACATTCATCCAGCAAGAAAGAATAGGATCTTTCCTCCAGCACTGGAGGACTGGTTTTCAGTCTCCACATATTCATCTTGAGCCTGGTGGTTCCTCCTGTCCGGACTGTCAATGCTGGAGACTTGGCTGGAGTGTGCCACAGATTCCTACCCAGCCTGTGCACCCAGCTCTCCTTCCCAGAGAACAGAGGCATGGGAACAGATGATCTGCACTGAGTCTCACCCAGACATGGAAACGGAGAAGTTCTGGGTGTTCTTTTAGGATGTTGTCACAGACATATGTATCATCTTCATCGCACTCCTGAAGGCACAGCTGTCTTAGGACAGACCATAAATGAAATTTCAATGATTTGTTTGGAAGCAAATCAAGCAAGTACAGGCTAGATTGTTCTGACTAGTTGTGTCTTAATTACCCCTAGATTTGACATGACATAACCTAACACATCAAGAATTGTAGTTTTATTGGCCCCTAAAAATATAACTTAGTGGTATAACTTTCAAAATGGATCCACTTCAAATGAAGAATTGACACCTTACTTGAATGCACATAGCCTGTCTGGGTAGAGCGCTCAGCGTGCCATACCCCATGCCATTATTATTTGCCATAAAACCACCACTAATATTGAGCATCTTCCTTGTACAAAAACTGAACTGCATTGGACTCCCAAGGAATTTTATACTAATATCTGTTTGTCAAATGTGGTAAACTGAACATACAACCAGATGGACTCACTTGCCTATGATTAGCAAGAACAAAGCAGCAAGTTTAGAATGAACATTGCCTTTGTACCAGTCTAGCACTTCAGCAGCATTGTCCCAGCCCTAATATTATCTTCTCCACTGGTTTCTGGCATTGCTGCCAGGCAGATAATGACCATACTGCATTTTCATTTATTCTGTGATTCCAGTTAGTATTATCAATCAGAGCCTCAGGAACATCGCATGGAGATTTCCTCATCATTACAGGACTTGTTTTTTTATGGCACAGTACTTATCTCTAGAACTCAGGCAGCATTACTCATTGGAGAGGAAGGTATATAGATAGCAATACTTCAGTATTTTCCACAAACTGTCCACTCAGATTGGATCATCTGTTTATTTAATATCCCATGTGTCAAACAACCAATTGTTTATTTATACAGAAATCTAGGGGAAGAAAGGGTGCCTATGAAAAGGTACGCACACTAAAATTGGCTTTTTAATGTGTAGTGAGAAACTGAGAACACCAAGGTTTGGGTAAAAAGTCTTTTGCCTGAAGTACAGGAATACATATACAGAGTGCACATAAATTGAGGTTACAATTCTGACTTCTTTTCCCCACAAACAGCTGGATACCTTTGACTTGGAAGTCACTCCAGGCAGGTGGTTCATCTCTGCCTGTGGAAAAACACATTGACTCCCCTAGAGCTTTGTGTAGACAAAGCTTTTCCCTACAGAGGAGGCTGAGGCCACTGCCTAAATCCTTCTTCACAAGCCAAGCAGAGTACTTGCTATGCAAGCTTCCTGCAGAGAAATTGGCTGAGGTTCCAGCACTTGTGGTATTCCAGCCCTGGACTTCTCTTGAGCTAGTTCATCTCTCTTGCTAAAATATACACTGGTAATGTCATAATTCAGACCAAGATGACACTGAATATTTTTTCATACTTGAATAGATTTGAATACATGCAAGATCTAAAGGAAAAGGGTGCTATACCACATCCCTGAAAAATACGGTGTTTCTGTCAAAAAACCCCAACAAATCTAGCCAAACATTGTTCAGTTTCACAGCTCTTGGCTATGAGAGTCCAGAAAACACTCTAGTGACCTGTTTTAGCTTTCATTCTGTCTGCCCTTATCACATGTGTGTCAGTAGGAGATTAAAAGCAGCAAAAGCAGCAGACACACACACAGACTCTAAACAAACATTCAACAGGGAAGTGAATTCTGCTCAGTAGAGAGAAATTTGATGGTTTAACAAATGAAATGTACACTTGCTGCCATGCTTCCAGCAGTGAGGTGATGTTAATATTTTAATGAGGTCCTGCTAAAGTTCCACCATAGCCCTGTATTCTCAGGATAGCTGTGCTATGGAGAGGGGTTAGACACACTGTTCCTTTGCTCTGTCATTCTAACTCAACTACAGTTTCCTTAATGATAATTAAGGACAGAGATTCTACTTAACCCAAAGCTTCTCAGAGAGCAAACAGCATATACTGTACGCAGTGACTGTAGTCAACTTGTAAAGCTGGAAGTGGGGAACAGGCAGTAACGATCTTGCCCTTGCACATAGGTTAGTGGGAGGTGAAGGCAGCTTCCCCAGAAAGACATCTGCAGTCCAGAAAAACTGGTCTAGTCTAAAGGCAAGAGATTTTCTTCTCATTAAGTAAGTGTGTAAGCTCTATGGATAAGTCAGCCTCGGCAGAGGTGATTACAGAGGACCAAAGTAGGAAGAAAAAAAATTAAACCATACTTCCCCTTCACTGTGGTGGCAATAATTTGTCAAAGGGGTCTCCACGCTTGTAGGCTGGGACTGTTTACCTTGACTCGGTGGCTGCTCTTACACCTCCCAGCTCCAATGACATGGAAGCATGCACACATTCATTTTTAGTTTATAAGAGTATCAGATCATGCATGAGCTTGAGCTGTCCCTGAGTGATAAAGGAGGAAGGCAATGGATAATATGTTATCTGTGCTTCAGTGATTTGGTAGGACAAGTCAGAAAAAAAGAAATGAAATAACACTGATGAGAACATCAGTAGGAAGCACCACCAGGGCAGTAAGCAGAGCATAGCTCTTTCCAGAGGCACTATGTCATGGAGTTTCCAAAATGAAATTTCCTCAGCATTTCAATTTCATCAAAAAATAGAAATATATCTCCTTCACCCCCCATTCCTCACATACTAGGTTTTCAATCAACTTTGAGTTAGTTCACGGATGCTTCCATTGGTCTGGACCTGGTATATACCTTTTCTAGACAAGGCATTTTCCTTCTTTACATTGCAGTAATTATCTCAGAGTTGATTGAAAATACTCTTTCCATTCCTTCTATCTTATTATGAAATGGATGTAATAACTTGTACCCACCTCATACTTATTTTTGGCATCCCAAGAATCTATTTGCCTCAATAAAATAAGGTTTATTGACTTGGCACCTGACAGTTTTATGACAAACTGTCTTTAGCTTGGTGCAGGCACTATGAAGCAAAGCACCTCCAGCTAGTCTTCTAAAGCCAGTAATTTTGTACTACTTTTCACATTGTGTCCATTCTTGAGGTGTAGGTGCATTAATTTATGCAGCAGACACTGAACTTCTCAGAAAGCACCAAGAGAGATTATATACTTACACATTTTAATGAGGTATAACAACTTGTTCTAGTTCAGAGAAATAAATTCTGGTGAAAGCAAGACTTACATAAATGAAGTTAAGTAGGATAGGGAAGCATGCTTCCTGACTGATCTTTTACCTTCACCTTTTTTTTTGCTTTAGGCAAAAAAAATCAGTGCTGCAGCTTTTGAGCCAACAGTTGAGATCTTTCCCAATTAAATCATAATTAAAGTGAATGAAACTTACCTACAATTTTGAAGCTATCATTCTTCAGTTAAGTGCAAGGAATAGCTACATAAAATTAATGTTTCAGCTGACAAAAAAAAATCAACAAAGTGAAATAAGAAAGACTGTTTACAGCAACCTAAAACAATTGATCCAAACATTGCTTTTGCATCTTGAAAGCTTTGTTTTCCTCTTACGAGTACATGCCCAGCTGATTTTGGCAATCATATACAATAACAGTTTTAAAGTAAAATATAGAAGAGGGTTGGGGTTTTTTTATGATGAAAAAGTTATTCGAATTCTTATAGAAATATTTTCTTGATTTGAAAACTGCAATGTGTATCAATATGTCTGATTTTGTGAATAGGTTTATACAGCTTTGAATTACATTTTTAGCAGATGTAAGTTTATGCATACACCCAAACGTGGCTGTTAACAGTCCGATTCTGATAATGACTAAACGGCAAATGTCTAATAGACTGAAAGCTATAAACGGCTTTTGGACACAGCTACCATTTGAAAAAAATGTGTCATAGTTGCCCTGTGAAGAAGAGCCCTGAGACTGTTATAAAGCAGTGCAATAAAAATCAATACTGGCTACAATAATTTGATTACATCATTTGTAAATTTGAATTTGTAAACATCTGAGAATTTTTTTTAAGTTTCCATGACTCTTGAAAATTCCACTGATAAAAATATAAGTGACAGTTCTATTACTATCTGGTTTAAAATTCATCAATCAGCAACACACAGAGTAGACATACTATCCTGGAGTCAGCAGATTAACCATATGTGTACGACTACAGTGTAATCAAAACAGTCTGCAAATTACCCTCAGGTGAAATCTGTTTATTTGGGCAAATCCACAAATGTTTATAAATACTCAGCATTTGGAAGTTCAGATTCATTCTAAAAGAAAAATAAGTCAATCATTAATCAAAAGGGTAGACTCATAATAAATAGTATTCAAATTGGCTTTACCCATGACCCTTTTTAAGTACATGGTCTTCTAATCTACAGTACTTTAGGAAAATATATCAAGGGCAGAAGTCCTGGCTCAGCAAACAGCAACAAACTGTTTATTATCGTGAATGAACGTAGGGTTTTTTCCCTGAGATTTGAAATTTAAGATAGGGAGCCTGCTGTTTTCTACTTATTGCAACTCATTTTTCTGCACACATGGTACAAGAGGCAGTACTCTAACCATCAATAGCCTTTGATCATAAACCCCACATAACAGGTACCTTTTGCTCCTCTCTGCTTCCAATGCATGGTAAAGTCTGATTACTCTATTTTTTAGCTGGGTTTTAATCATGTTTTTATTTTACTTTGCTTTTAAAAAATTTTATTTTTTAATCCAATGAACTCTGATCACTAAATCTCAGAATGCTTTGGAAACAATGTGAAGCTAAGTGCTAAAAAATAGGGTATTTTCCCTAGGTCGCACATGAGGACTGGTACCAAAAGGCCGACATACTCAGTTTCTTGCAGCAGCAAGTGAGAGAAGCTATATCACAGTCCACTACTGTGTCTACTAGATCTAGATAGACTTCAAGGAAAAGAACTAGTCAATCACTAGATAGGGGTGCTTAAGTGCCAGCATCCTATCCCAAACAGCCCAGCAATGTGACATGTCAGCTGGATCACGGACTGAGGATAATTTTTCCCCACTTGTCTTTTGTACTACTTTATTTTACGTGTGCACTTTCAGGCACTCCAGCACACATAGGTGCCTGGTGAGATTCTGAAAGTTTTGAAAGTAGACGATAACGGCTTAACTTCCATGAGTTCCTCCATGATCTGCCAAATAGTTTTCCAGCTATTACAGCTAAAACACACTGAGAGGAGAGTGTGGGCTTCTTACCTAGCTTTCTCTGAGGATGCTCAGCAACAGTATTCTGTGTTGTAAGGCACCATGCTCCTTATCAGTACCACAAATATTATTGCCTCTGTGTAACAGCAGCCAACACCCTAACCACCCTTCACACTTTTGCAAGCCCCCAGCATGGTCTTTAAGGGAATGTTCCCTTGTAAATCAAGCCATACTGATCACCTGAATGAATTTAGCATAATGTGACCTTTGCACACTTCTCTAAAGACAGCTAGATTAATTACTGCAGGTCAGGAATTGGAACAAGACAGGTTTTTTGCTTAAGGACCTTGTGAATCAAAGCAGCATGCTGGGGAAAAGCTGTCAGAGTTCTGAACTGTCAGAACTGCTCGTTGTGTAGAATTTCTGTTGTTATTTTGTTCCGTCTCAAATCTAATCAAATTAAATCCATCTTAAATGAAGTATAAACTGTGTTGCACACTTATCAGCACTATGCTGCATTCTATCTACCAGAGAGAATTTAGCCAGACTAGATGGTGCGCAGAAATATGCGCATCTCCCATTGCATCTGAGATTTATTGATGACTTTATTTAAACTCTACATTAGCTTACAAGAATTTGAACAAACAGTGAGAAATTCCTGTACAATTTTACATTTTTAAACCTTTACCAGACCCCAGAAGTATATGTGGGAAGCAAGCAAAGCTTCACTGAAGATTACTTACATCTACCAGCTTATGGGAGATATACTTTTATCCCCCTCCATTCTTCACAGATTACGACAGAGGTACTTGTTTGCTGACACCCCAAACAGGACTGTCTGATTAGTTTTGCTGTGGGGCTAGACCAAGGTATAAATAGGTAAAATAAACAAATGATCAGAAGGAAAAAGGGTATCTAACCTCAGTGGCATACCCAGCAAAACCAGAAATTTGTACCTGGGGCAGCTACAGGAGTCAGGTCTCTTAGCTCCTAAGCCAGTAACTTCTGCAGAAGGCCACCTCATCTCACAAGCAATAATGTCTTTTCCAATCCCAAATTTATCTTATTTGCAAGGCTTTCTGAGGCTGGTAAATTTAATCTAACCTGTAACGATCCTCCTAGTTAATTATCAGCTAAGAGGAAGCGATGGTCCAAGGTTACTTCTCAACACACCCAAAGAAACTATTACTGGAGCAATAAAACACATCCTTTTGTGCCTTGGTATTTTATTAATAAGCACTGCAACTTACGTATACAATTAAAAGGAAAACAGTGTTTTCTTCTGCACTGTTCTCCCCTTTGGACAAGCTCAGTCTTTCAGCACGTGTGTATTGGTATTACAAGCTGTTCCCACGGTGTGTTATGCAATCAATTCCAGTGTCCTATAGTACCACTCCTCAATGTACATGTACCATCCAGGTGCTCCATGCCAGAACAAGGCTATAAAAGGCAGCCATTTATTAGGCAATTAATTCTGAAAGATGAGAAATACTTTCAATCCAAGAAGTAAGTTCTAGTCATATTTTAATTTATCACATTACTGTTCTCAAAAACAAATGCAGAGAATATTGCATCTTGCTAACTTTAGACACACTTTAAAAGGTCTTCCCCTCCTCTTCCATTCACTGCAGGCTTTTCCTCATTACAAACCTTCCAATCTTGCCACTGTGTAATGATTATGGTGGTTCTACAAGAGAAAGTTTAAGACACCACAACAAGCCTGCTAAAAGGAAAAGGCTGACCAATTTCAAACATCATTCTTCATCACTTCTAGCTATGGAATCCAGTAATCTAAAAGCTTCGCCCATCCCCCCAAGTGACACATGTGAGTTTTGTAAGCACTACAGCAGTTTCAGCAGTTAAAAGGAGATAAAATGATAACTGATCTTCCAGACTTTCTTGTTTGTAAATGCTTAAGTGAGCATCACATTCACCAATGAAAAGTCCCTCCTGACTTGCTGCATAACACAGACTACGGAACTTGGTTCCCTCACGGAGTCAAGCTTTCTGTGGTTGAGTAACAGCAAACCCATCCTACCCCTTGGTAAAGTGTTCATGTTGCAGAAGTGGGCTCCAACTCAGAAACTGCTGGGTGAACTGCTTCCATGAGCATTGCTGTTGGCTGCTCTGAAAGTCTATTATAACATGCTACACAGCAAATGCGATGGGTGATATGTTTTTGTTTTAAATCCTATTTTTGTCACTTCTATTTTTAAAATCAATTAAAGCTGTTGAGATTCATCAAAGAGGCAATAAAATGACAGACTGTGCAGCAGCAGGGGAAGACTGATAGAATACCTAACTCTCCTGCAGCTGTGCAATCAGCTTGAAGACACACTAAAAGAACAGCCACAGGAGCTAGGGAGAGCTTCACTGATGCAATGTGAAAAGAGCTCAGGAAGTTTCAGATATTGTTAAAAGGACAGCTTTCAGAGAGGAAGGATAATGTTCCTTAATTTTGGTTCTAAAATGAGTAGGCAAGCCTCAGTAGGCCCAGTTCTTTTACTGTCCTCAGATATCTGTAATACTATTTATTTTTATGGATTATTTAAAAAACTGTTCTCCCATGATTTTCCTTATCCTTTACAAATCCCCTTTTATGCCTTTCCATGCTTTATGAGTCTACTTTGAAACCCTGGAGTTGCTCAGACAGCTGCTTAACAAGATAATCTGTTTTCCCAGTTTGGCATTCTAATGTCAAGACAGAGTATTTAAGTGTATTTTCTCTTTCAACTTCTTATATCTTCTAAAATTATGTACGCAGCCCTTAGGCCACTATTTCAGTATTGTCACTGCTGCAGAAGAGCACAGATGCATTCTCAGACAACCAGAGAGGTAGAAATAACTGCAATATGGTTTAGAGTGCCCCTTGCTCTTACACCTAACGAGATTAATGAAAGGTTGATGGTTTATGGAGCTGTCGGATCCATCAAAGAAAAAGCAATAGTGCTTTTCAAAATTCTGCTCCAATGGACAAAGCTTGTGAATCACTGAGTTTCAAAATGCAAAGCCAAATGAAAAATACAAAGAATTCCCACCGCTCAAAAGATTTGCTTTGTTCTTTCTTACTAGCCAAAATCCCCATCATATTATTTTTATGAATGATTATACAATGACATATCAAAGGATTTGCCTTTGTCTTAATGATTCCTCATGTCTATACCCAGCCCAAAGCATCATACTATCAGGAATGTACCTGAACAATGCACGGGCTTACTATAAATTACATAGACACTTCACTCTGATCTGTGTCGAGCCAGCCAGACATCTGCTGTCTTTTTGTTAAAAGACAGAGTAAATAAATTAAAACGTCAGTATTTCTTCTACCAAAGCCAAATTAGTTTGGATCTATAGGAATTTGTGGTCACGGTCTTCCTCATTCAATAACCAAGCTGCCAAGTTGAACTAGGCAGGTGGGTTCACATCTGAAAGTTGCTACCAACCATGACAATATTCAGAACGCAGGAACTTCTGGAGCAAATACCAAACATACTTAACTGGCAACAATAGACTTGCAATGACAAAGCAATTAGAATAAAAACAATTGCTGGAAGACTCCTGACCGCAAGAAGTCTGAGCTTCACCGACTGATTGGCTCCACATCTACTTCTCTAACAACACTTTTCCTTCTGATAGAAAAGAGGGGTTATTTCCAATGCAGAATTAGTTTTTAAATAGTTTTCATTAGCTGTACTTAATTATTGATGTTAAATATGCCTTTAAAACAGAGAAGTTATTTTCATTATAAATTATCTAAAGACGACATTTAAACATTAACTTTTAAGTCAGAAATGCTTTCTGACATAAAATTAATGGCTTTTAAGTTGCCCCTAAAGCATACTCTCTTCTAGAGAATAAATGGGTCATTAAAAAAAAAAACTATTTCCTGGTTAATTTTTATGGAAAAAAATTGACAGTGAGATTAATGCAAGGTTTGACTAATGTATGTCAAATATGAGTTCTTGCCCTGTACTGTTTGACTATCCCTAAACTGATTATAAAATACTGTTAGATCAGGATAGTCACATTGTCACCCTTGTAGCAGCTTAAACAGTGTAATATCAATTACAGTAGAGAATGAAGTTTCCTGCATGAACTGGGGACAGAGGACAAAGAAAGCTGTCACTGTTTTGATAAACTTGCTATCGAGTTTCTCAGACAAGGGAAGGTAGGACTCACTAGTCAGTCCCTAGAAGATGGGCCCATGGCATTTCTGGGTCTCTGTCCCTCCCTGCAAAGACCTGATAGAGGTTTTGCCAGACCTGGCAGTAAATTAATAGCAGGTGTGTGAGTGTGAACTTCTATTTCAGTTGGCTTCATTCACATAGTTAACTAGAGACTCGCTAAGATATTAATTTTTGTATTAAAAACGTAAGCATCCCTTTGTATTAAGAGATGTTGAGGTGAATATTGATTTTAATCAAAACTTGTAGACTTTCATAGGACCTTAGGACCTATGACATACATGCCCCTTTCATTGTACAGGATTAGAAATACTTGATCACTCATGTCTGCTAATTTTGGACTTTACAAGACAATTGATAATCATGCCACTATTGAAGTGCAATGCAGTATTTGGTGCCTGATGCTTAGTCTGCTTCAGTATATCAAGGCACAGAAGGAGTAGGTGTAGTCCCTAGATGCGCATTGGAACTCTGAAATCTTTGAAGGTTTAATAACTGAATACACAAAACATCAGATGTGTCGAGCAAAAGTCTTTGTGTTGTCCAACTTTATCAGACTTGAAGGGGTAGAATCCAGATTCTGGCCCTCTCCCTGTGGGTCATACCACAGCAATAGCCATTGGCTGATCAGCGCTGTGGCACTTAGGCATGGGCAGGTAGCAGCAGCCCTTCAGTGCCACCTTTTCTTCCCTTGCAGATGAGGTAGGTGGCTGTAGCAGGGTTCAGCTGCCAGGACATCATACAAGAGCATGTGTTGTCCAAGGAACAGAAGGTGAGACTGTTGTGGGGAAGCACTGTGTTAGTTAGATCTAGCAAACTAATTGGCTATTAACCATAAAAGCTGATGGCTGTATATTCAAAAAGCACTTGGAGTGGAAATCAAGCTATAAAAAGGACAAGAGTGGAGGACAAGTATAAAAGCAGAGGAACGCATGCTTTTTTATGATCCTGACATATTTTCGAGTAACAGAGG
>Ga0181612_107405_pt1 | contig 13450 bp, 7 predicted proteins | sample HoacroProtozoa21_FD_119630 | JGI IMG/M metagenome (GOLD analysis project Ga0181612, IMG submission 119630) | Hoatzin crop microbial communities from Cojedes, Venezuel. Combined Assembly of Gp0051906, Gp0051904, Gp0051908 | reverse complement strand
TTTGCCAAGAAGCTTGTATTCATTAAAGAAACTGCTCCACAGTAGCAATTCTTGTAGATATGAATCATCTTGGTAGACCGGCATAAACTTTATTTAAAAATACATTTTATAAGCTGCAAGAGCATCCAGCTATTCAGAAAATGCTGTGAAGCAACGAAAAAACCAACAGTATCTGCTGTGGGATTCCTCACTACCATCTTCAGCTACTTTTGCTATACAAGTGTCAGTAATCTAAGTGGACAGTCAAACAGAGGAATCAAGCCCACAGAGTTAAGTATGTTTCATGGACTGTTCCCATGTAAAGATTTTTAATTCCTCTGTTCCCACAGAAATCAGGAAAAGGTAACTCTATATGATCACACAGTAGCGAAAAATAGGACTGACTCCACTGAAAAAGGAAATACATTAAGCGAGAGTAAATAGCTGCTCCTTGCATTTATTAGTCTTCAATTAGTTTTTATATCAACTCTTATGCAACGGAGAAACGAGCAAATGCAGCTGTCTGCAAATACAGTGTATACACAAAGACTCAGATATAGCTCAGAGCATAAGTATATTTTATTTCTTTATAATAGGTCTATAGCGTCACTTCCCTGACAAGACCAGTGAGGACTACGTATAAATGTTGCTAAGGACAGAAACAAAAAAAAAATGTGGTTATCCTGCATGCAGAGTGTAGGTTTCCAGGGGCTGAACAAGCTGGTGACGATTGAGGAAGGAATCTGACTACTTCTTTTTTTTACACATAAATTAATTTGAAAATTAGTGCCTTAAAATGACCCAGGAACCTGCAGCTCTACCTCAGAGGTATGGAGATGCAAAAAACAGCAGTTGAGACCCAAGACCCAATGCATGTAGAGGCTGGGCATGTCTGCCAGAGGAAACGCATCAGTTGGCACAACTCTTCTGCAAGAAGAGATTCACAAAGGCCAAGGAGCAGTCTGGGGAATTTTGTGCAGAAGCTTCCTCTCTCACCACTCTTCTAGACAAGACAACTGAAACCCTTATGATTGTCAACATATTACCTCTTTCTGTGAGGTTCCCTCTTTCATTATCGTTTATACCCTTCCCTTGGTCTACATTACACCAGTCTGGCTTTGCAGCATTCATTTGTAGATTCTTCCAATTGAAAACACATTATTAATCCCAAAGCTATTAAGCCATTTATTCTCCAGGAACTGAACAATCCCTTCTATTGTTTTGTAAAACTCCTGAAATCCTGTAAATAAATTGTTAACTTTGAGGTACAGCAGCTGAATTTTGGTACAGCACCACAAATTTCAGGATAACAATCCCCAAGTCTTTCGAGGGGGATGCCTGCCCAGTGAAGTCATTTAAGAGCACTGCCAGAACAAGAAGCGAGAGTAACTTGAGCAAATGTGTCCCAGCTTGTGAAATATCCCCTCTGCCCTTTAGACCCCATGGCTGCTATGGTACATGGAGCTTCCGTGCCTGGCTGGAGGCACGTTGGGAATCCCATCAGCTGCAAAAACTTGCTTTAGTGTGAAAGTGCGGGCAGCCTGCACTTAGGACAGACAGAGGTGTTTAGCTAATGTAAAGCATTCTGTGGCTCCGTACAGAATTGCCTTCATTCAAACTTTGGCATGTGGTGACTTCCCTTCCCTTCCCTGCCCTCTGCTCCCCACACACAGGCTCAAACACCCTCGTCTCCACTTTCCCCGGGGGGGGACAGATATTGCAACACTTCCCTTCTGTGGTGAGCTCTTACTGACACAAACACTCCCACTAACATCTCACAGATACAAAGAAACTTTACACAGTCAAGGGAGCAGAAGAGGCAAATTGGCTGAGCCAGCAAATACTTGGGACCATTGCGGTTCTTCACAGTGAGTGCCTGTGTACTCCATTTGCCAGCTGGCCCATGTTCACCTTGTTTCTGAATAATTTTCTAAACAGGGGTTTGATGGCTTTCTGGACTCTGTAGATCCACAGGTGACTCGAACTCTCTGTAGGTGAAGTGCCACCTGACAAAATTGATGTGATGAGAGTCACTAGACTATCTGTAGAATATGAGTTTAAGGCTTTGGGGGTTTTGACCTAGAGACCTGACAAGATTCACCATAAACAAAGAGAAAAATTGCCCCTTTTTTCTGCTGATCCATGTAGTCACATGAAGTAATGCAAGCAATAATGTGCAGTGATCGCAAGACCAGACGAATGCTGTCCCTTTGGTAAAGCATTTATGGAAGTCTACCTGGTACAAAACCACAAGCCCAAACCAAATGAAATCATCAAAGAGGCACTTTATGATTTGCTGTTAGCTGGTAACTACTATTCATAAACAAGGAAACAAGCAAACGGATTAAATAGCCCACTAACCTGCTAAACTCCCAGAAATTTGAAGAAACATATCTGTAGATGCTGATAACAGCGTTATTCACAAATATTCTTTTTTTTTATAGTTGAGTTTTTTCAGCTAAGCATTAATTTTGTGATATAATGGTACACGTGTTTGCTCCAGTTTCTGGGCAATACATTTTCCCAAGGGTACCCTGTTTATGAAAGGTCTTTGTAAAGAATACCTGTGACTTCCCCAAACTGTTTCTTAAAAAATTTAATAGTTAAATTTACTCAAAGTTTGCTGTAAGAAACGCAATGCGAAGAAGTCTTGTAGCCTAAGACTTTTTGTTTCCTGATCATTTAACGAAGTGAAAATTTTTTTTTTTATTATCAAGGAAGTTGGAACCTATCACATGATCTTCCTAGATGTGTAATAACTCTCTCCCGACAGAGAGCACTGGCAGTTCATCTTATGAGAACCTACAGTGGGATTTCCAGAGGTTTAAACATTTAGTTTTCCCCAACAAGCTCAACGAAGTCTTTCCCAAATTTTCCGAATTCTGCAAATAGATAAAACTATGTGCTAATCTCCCAAAGATTTTATATATTTCCTGTATTTTACTGGCCTGGAAAAATTGTCATGAGTGCTTCCATCAGAGTTTTCAACCATATCTATGCCCAGCTCTTGCTGCAACCATGAAATGTACAGTAGCAAAATGACATTTTCCTCATTTCGGAAATTATTCACTCTGATATTTGCACTCCTCAAAACTCAAAATAGATTTGGTTCAGACTCACGTAAAAGACTGGACTTCAGTTTTGGAAAGCTCTTAGGCAAAGCTGAGGTTTACCTTGTCTCTTTGCAGCTGAACAAATGTAACTCAGGCTGGGGAAAGACTGGTGTATGCTGCTCAGTGACAGATGTGGGCTGTGACAGGGGCCACCGTCTGCACAGCACTGTGCAGGGGCATGTCCTCTCCTCCAGTCAGGGTGCTTCACACCTTGGGAACTTTGCTCCTCAGGACACCATGGAGAGGACAACTTCTTCCTGAAATGTAGTGGTTTGGAAGTGTTCAGATGTTTCTTTCAAAATCAGATGCCCACTTCTCTGTTTTAAGGTTTTATCATTATCAGACTAATAAGGCTATGTCTTTAGCTCTGCATCTGCAGATGTACTTGACGACACACACAAAGTAGGTGGTTGGGATAGGAGTTCTTTCCAGGGATTAAAAGCAACAACATGAAAATCCTTTATCCCATAGTAACCCCTCCTAGCCTTAATTGCTATCCTTTTCAAATCATAGATTTACAGAATATTTTTTTTAAATTCTCTTAGACTGTTTTTGATACATCTGTACATCATTTTGTTTTTAAAGCTGTAGAGTCAATCCTTGTTTTCCCTGTTAGAGATACAGAAGGTCTGTTTTTAATTTCTTTGCTGCATCTAGTACCTTGTAGACATGAATCACATCTCTCACCACTTGCCATGTAATTGGAAGGGGATATGATACATCCTAATCCATCTTTGTCATGTGATGCTAATATTACTTGCATTATGCAAATGCCAAAAAGCCATGACAGGGTCCAACACGGACAAGAAGCAGTCATTCTGCATCAAAGAGGTGATTCATAACTTTCGGATCCAAATAATTCCATTTCTTCTAGTTCATCCACTCTAAAGAGATAAAAGCAATCCTCTAGGCTAACCATAAGTATCAGAAACAACAGAAGAAGCAGTTTTTCAGCCTACTTTGGTGATCACAAAAAGAGGTAGATTGATCTATAAAAACTTAGAAAACTGGTAATTAGTAGTTGGGATCTGCAGAAAGCCTAACTCTTACAGGATTAATCTTGCAGTTCTTATACATCCAGACTGCTTTTGTATGGGAAACCCATGACAGATGCATAGTCTGCATCTGCACAGAGATACTTGTATCCAGCCTGGGTAATCATGGAGGTTTCCTTGAAAAGCTCCACTTTATTCAGGTTACATACAGACCCCAGTTGCCCTCACAGCAAGTGATGCTGATTCTCCTTGTAAGTGAAACCATAGCCACTTGACTGAGCTTTAATGTTAATGAAAGTACAGATACACATGGAAGTACTAAAATACTGCTGCAGTCCTTCTAGGACAGTCTGCAATCCCAGTCTTCTCATCCTGACCAACTAAGTCAGGGAGCTGCAGGGTCACAGTCAGCCTCACTTCCTTCACCTTCTCTGACACTTTGAACCATCGATGCTTTGCTCACTAAAGCACATCCTCAAGGGGAGTGAGAGGTAACAAATAGTCCTCCCCAAGGAGCATCCAGCACCCCTCCTGGGTATGCAGGAGATGGGTTTCAGTTCCCATAGACCAATATCAGAGCTGAAGCTGGATCTTCCCCACTGCAAAATCAAGTTTTTAAGGTTTTCCTCTGTTATACAATGGTAAAGACACTATGACTATTTCTTTAAATGAGCTCTTTTTGTGTTTTAGAGCAAAAGTGTTGTCCTGGAGAAGATTCCCAGCTCATGACCGAAGGTAATCCAAGCTCCTGACCTGGCCTGGAGCAAAAAGATACTCTCAGCAGCAACAGGGCTGCATAGCCTGTTTTTTTGGGTTGTGGACTCTAGGTTTTGGATTTAGCTTTAGAGAAAAAATTCCTGAAGGTTCAGGACTGCAACATATACTTGAATCTAAGACTTTTAGTTACTGTAGCTGAAGATATTCACAATAGTTATTTTCATTCAGGCTTCATATGGAGTGTTGCATTCTGAGCCTATATCAACAATCAGTCCCTTTGCATTTCCTGTACTTTTTCTTGTAACAAAATAGCTTTTGAAAGCACGTATGGACATGTAACATTAGAATACACAAGCATATTACTGTTTCAGAGAACTGGCCCAGTATCAGTTTTGACAATCTCTGATTTCCTTAAATTTGGCCCTGTAATATTCTGAAGAAAAGTGTGGGGTTTTCGTTTGGAATCATTTAACGTCTTTGCTTTAATCAATGCCTAAGCCAAGAAACTGCTGCAACAGGAAGATGAAAACTTGAGGGATGTGTCTCATTATTTGTTGTGATGTCTTACCGTAAATAATTAACATATTTTAATGATTCTAAAAGAATGCAAAAGCATCAGTTTTCATTCATCTATAATAAAAAAGGAGGAGGAGGAGTGAGCTGACAGGAGGATATGAGATAGTATGAATTAAAGTTAATAAATAATGCCTACAGAGTTAGTCATCAGTTTTGCCTTGCACATCCCATGTGCTGCACAGTGTAATGTCTTAAAACTATTTTGAAATGGGCTGGTTTTGTGTGGAAAAACTGTGGATCATATTTAAGCAGATCTTCAGAAAAACCCACTTCAAATGGGAACAAAACAGAGGGAAATTAATCTAAACATTATTTTCTCTCAGAGTTGCTTTTTCTATTTTTATTTAATGTGATATGATTCATAAACATTTGATGGGCTATAGCTCAGTAGATGTCATTTTCTTGGCTCTGCAGGGAACTTCAACTTTGAGTGTTGATCAAAATGATATATGGTCTCTCTGGAACAAGTAAGACAAGTACTATGTATCTGAAGGCCAGATTCTAGGTCTGTCAAAATAAATCACAAATCCTCAATTGCATTTCAAGATTAAAAGGGTCAAGCTGTTGGGGAAATCTAGGTCCAAATTTTAGCAGTGTTGTTATACTAGAAGATCTTTTCTGACTTTTCTTTAGCTCTTCACTTGTTGATAAATCTGTAAGTTCAAACAATAACTTTTGTAAACTAAAGGTGTATCTTTTATAAACAGCCTAAATAGCCATGAACTTCATGCACTTTATCAAGTCTTTTGTGATTTTTGTTGGGCTGTGCAGCAAGCGTTGAGCAGCAGCAGCTGGAATTCAGAGGATGGAGGCTGATACAGTATGTTTCCAAAGTTTCAGGATAAACGACTCTGCCTCTCTCTGAAGTTCGGTCAGACAACAGAGGAAGATGCATGAAGATGCAATTATTGCCTTTTCTATGGCCTTCTTGCGCTAACTTGTAAACCTAGTCCCCCCTTCTCCCAAGAGATACACATGTACTGTGGCATGGGACAAGCAGATTACTTGGGCAACAGGCAGCTTGGCAGCCTTCCCAAACAGAAATGCTTGGGTTTCAGTGGAAATGTTTTTGACTTGAAGTTTTCAGTTTCCAAAATAGCAGAGCACTGATGAAGCATTTTCCCATACAACTATGGCTGCTTCACGATGGCAGCATAAGAATTCAGTAAAAGCAGAGGGAGAACAATACAGCTAGCTGTATCAGCTACAATCCTACACACTCAAATGTGATTTTTCTTTGATGTAATTTGTTGGAATTCAGTCTACGAATAAGGAAAGCAGTTAGCTACAGAAATAGCTATATTAAGGCATCTCATCTGGCTCCTTAAGACATGAAGTGGTCCCTACAAATAGGTGATTAGTGCAAAAATGTTTTAATTTATGCTTTCTCAGAACTGTAGCTGATACCCTGAGACCGTTTGAAGTCCTGGGGCTTACATTTGCTTTCTACAAAGAGTTTCAAACCAATTGTCCTATCATACTTGGAGAAGTGAATTTCAACACCTTCACCCTGAGTAGATGTTGAATTTAGGGCCCTGCACTCCCTCTTACTTGTATCCTTCAATCACTAGAATATTATCTTAATGAGGAGTAAAAAAGAAGGGGACACCAGTTCTTCTTTTGCAAGTACCATTAAAAAAGAAAGACAACTGCCCTTAATACTTTTCCTAGGGAGCCTGATTCTATTGATGTGTCTCAGGTGCAGCCTGGGAAAGCTGCCCAGGTTTGGGCCCCTATGGAGCTCTGTGGGAAGGAGGCCAAGTTTGGGATGTGGCTGGGATTATGACTGGGATTATGGGTATGATGATGGTGCCAGCCACCTCAGCTCTGTCATGATGCAGGACAGATCTGGACATGCTCAGAGGTGCTACAGATGCTATAAAATCACAGTTTAGGGCTATGGCACAAATTTTGCTGAAATGCCAGTTTAGAGGCACAAAGCTTTCTGGGAGAGGTGAGGAAGAAGAAGAAAAGGAAGATTTAACCCTGTTTTTTCAGAGTTTTTGGTTTGCCAGAGACTACAGTATCAAAATGTATTGGTTGTTTTGCTTGGCTTTAAAGAAATACCAGTCAGATTGGTACACGCCTACCAAATTCATTATTAATAGGTGACAGCATCAATTGATTTGGAAATCTTTGAAATAAAGGAAGGTGATTTTTCAAAATTAATTTCCTTACAATCTACTTGTAGAAATTGACATACTTTTCAGTTTAAAACTGCTTATGATCGCTTAAATCCTAATGTTTTCATGCATCTATTGTGCGGTGCAGTACATATCTTTGTTTATTTTGGCATGAGTTTTTAACAGCAGTGTTTTGCACCCAGTTTCTGGGACCAGACAAAGGCCATTTCAATCCACTCTCTTGCCTTTGGCACCAGACAAATAAGTCAGTATTTCTGAAGAATGTGATAAGATCCAGAGGCTGCTTTTGTTCAGTCATTAATGCCTCAGGAGAAAATTTTTATCCCTGAAAGCAGAGAGACAGACAGTTGTAACTAGATTAAGGAGGATGTCATTAGTATTGACTAAGTGCACAATATTTTTTAAATTGTCTGTTTAGCTGTTGTAAAATGGGACCTTATATAAGAATGCACTTAGTGATATTTGATGACTGGTAAACAGAACCATCCTTTTAGCCTTCAACATCCGTTTCATGCTTCATTACCGTCCTAAGCAAATTAAACGATCCCTTCTACTCACTTCACTTGGAAGTCTCTTGTGGCTAGTTTTGCTCTGTTTGGTGAGCTGAGCTCTGAGTTTTGGGCGGCATTAGCAGGTGACGCAGGGCAATTGCAGCTCCCTTACCGAACTCTGTAATGACACCAGCTAAGCATTGCCTTTGCAGCCAGCATCAGTAGTGAGACAAAGAGAAAGACAGCCTTTTCACCAGCCCAGCCATCTCACACAAGGCAGGAGAATGAGAATAATATAAGCAGCCCTAAAATCCCACCTCTTACAAGAAGGATATGTTAGTGCAAGCCATATGGAAGGCTGCCATAAGACTCTCTTGCAGTGAAGATCTCTCCAGCCACACAAAGGGTGTGTGCAGTGTATCCTGGGGCCAAGGCACGTCAGAGGCAGGAACAATTCACACACCACCACAGAAAACCTAAACTGTCTTGAAGCCAGTAAGGTGATGTTAGGAGACAGCACTGGCACAGTCAGGAGAGAGAAAAGGTTGTTAAAGGTGTTAACTGTTCAAAATACATAGAAAACTTTTCCAAAGATGGACATCAGTGATATGACTAAGGAAACAACTAGTGGGAAAAAAATACAAGACCTGAATGTCTGATGATAACCTCTCTCCTAAGAAAGGTTTGGATCAGATCATCAGAAAGTGTTACTTGGAAGGGATCATGGAAGCCAGTGGGACAGTATGGTCTAACATCAGCAGAGAAGCTGGTTTCACATGTAAATTGTACAAATGCCCCAAGTAGGACCAGGAAAGAGCAGTGAGTAACCTTGCAGTTGCTAAGGGATAAGACCATAAGCATATAAGCAATAACAGTGAAATAGAAGTTATGCTGTGCATTCATACCCCAGCATATTTTACACATTGGCTTTATTGGACCTATGTGTGCAAGGGAGTCCTGTTATAAAGGGACATACCCTCATCTGGCTGTCAGAAGCATGTAAGATTTCATTTCTTCCAAGCCCAAAGCCACAACTAAAGGGCATGCTGTACTATTAAAAAATATTAGCTGAGAAACATGGAAGAACAGGCAAGCTGAAGCTAATGCCTTTCTGGCAGAGAGGCACCAGAAGAGTTGTGTGGGGGTTGCCCATTTGCTCTGTATCAGAGGTAGTAGTCCAAGAGAAGGGAAATTTATCCCAGACTTGGAAGTAAATCACAATGTTAAGCGAAGACAAAAATGCATGGGCTTTTTGTTGGTTTTTGCTCTTCTGCTTGAATAAAATCATCAGGAGAATAAAAAAATGCTGTTTTAAAAAGTGGAGTTATTTTAAGCAGTTGCTCGTCATGGAGGAGGAGAAGGACTTACAGGAGACTTACCTGGCTGGAGACACTACCCTGGTTACTAATCAAAGACGGATGAACTTTAGAAGCTTTGGGAAGCCCCTTAGAAGAAGGGAAAGAGCAGCAAAACCTTCAGTGCCCCAGTGACGCAGCAGGCAAGCCAACGGAGCAAGAAGCTTTCTCAGTGGCATATGAGGACACGGTAAGTTTACCATTTGTGAGGAGATATTGGAACAAAATTTCTAGTTCTGACCTGCTTCCAGATTGTGTATTCAAGCCTAAAGGTGTTATTTAGTTCAGTTATATAAATTGTTTTGTAAAACAGAGCATGAAAACTGGTATACAAATGACTGACAGAACAGAGTATGAATGACTGTTTTTTCAATAGATTAAGGAAAATGGAAAGTTTATTTTGGAAAAGTCTTTGAGAAGAGGTATCTTTCAGTTTCAGGCAAATAAGGAAGGATGTGACTGCATCTTCTTTGGGTACTCTTTTAAAAACCAGTCTAAGGATTACAGACTTATTCCGGATCCCAGAAAAGTTAGCTCTATAATTTCTCTCCTTCTCAACATGCTTAGGAGAAGTTTCTAGGTCATGACTATGCAGTGTGGAGGAGGAACATATGTTAGGGTACTAAAGACCATTTCTAGACTGCACACATTAATTTTGCCTAGTGGATTGTCCTAAACTTGGGAGATGTGTTTTATCTCAACCGAGTAACCAAACGTCTATTATAGAACATGGAGTCTTCCTTTAGCTGCCTTATATTAATAAATGATTTTTAAGGAGAGACCAGAAAAGTCAAGACTGTAAGTCCTCAGGTGCTCCTCTTCAATCATGTTATGATGTGTGCATATCAGTCTTGGAAGGTGTACTGCTTACAGTTTCAGGTTTGGGGTCAGTGCATTGAAAGCCTGTATCTCCAGCACTTTTAAAAACAGAATCTTAAACAGTGGAGAAGTTGATAAAAATAACTATTTTGGGCTGTCCCAAATATCCCCCAAGAGAGGATGGTTAAAGGAAAGGTCTAGGTCTGCATTCAGATGAATCATAAATTATACACTGCTTCTAATATTTAGAGAGAGAGAATTCAGAAAAATATAACCTCTTGACCCTTTCTTCCCCAAACAGCTAAAGTTCTCAAGAAAACATGAACTAGTATAAATATTAATAACTCCCCTTAAAGCCTAATTTGCTGCTGAAAATCCTGTTACAGAACTTGCTTTTCCTGCATGAAAGAGAGTATATGTCAGTTTGAAAGCAGGACTTGAAGGAATATATTCGTTAGCGCACAAGGCAATTCTTGCTATAGATGATCACACTCAGGGGTAGCAGAGGTGGCTTAATTTTGAATCTGGATGCTGACCCAGAAGAGCAATAGCAAGTTCTTGTCAGTAGTAAAGTGCAAAAAAAGAATACATCCTCTTCCAGCCTCAGGATTTCATTCTGAGTTCATAAAAGCAGCATTGTGGGAGAGGAGTGGAGGGGGTGGAATATCAGTTTTGATGTAGTACTGTTTTAAATCAAATGGAACTGTGCAGAACAGATTACATTTACAGACAAGGTGGAGCCTCAAATTAAAGTTAATATTACTTTTAATGGCTGTTCTTACATGTACATAATGATCAAAGAGAAAACTCATAGTAGGCAGATAAGGGTACAAATTCTGGGATGACATCGCTGACAACTTGACCACAATGCTGGTAGTTAACAACATGCAGCAGGCATGCCCAGAAAAATGGGGAAAGATTTTCCCTTCACAGGCGGCACTAAGCATAAGGGCAACAATCTGAACTGTTGATGTTTTGAAGGACGTTTCTCAGAGCACTTGAACTGGCAACATGTGGGCTGCCTTTTTATGAACTACAGAACTTATTAATGGGAGGGACTTCGCTTAATGCAGGACTGTTAGAGTTTCTTCAAACAAAGCTAGCTGTATAACACATACCAGATGCCAGACTATAAACATGTACATATATCATCCAGGTCATTTTATAGCTTAACAGTATACGCTCCCCCTTAATAGTCTGCATTTTTTCATTCAGACACTGCGTGCAATTGCCCTCACTAACTTTTCCGCACTTACACATTTACCTCCCTTACTTGTGTCTATATAATCTAGAAATCACTGTCACTAATGAAGTTGACTGTGTCTCTGTTCTTAGAATGGTATGGAGGCATTTCCTTATAATGAATATAGAAATCAAATTAACTGCTTTTCAGGTCAGCTCTGTCCTGCTTCTGTAGCAAGTTACAGGCGTAGCACAGAAAGTTGTTATCTGAGGGTTGTAAACCCCAAGGTTCTTGCTTTCTGAATGAACTGATCCCTTCAAAAACACAGCATGTGACCCCATTAACTAAAGTGCACAGTCATATACCTGTCAGAGAAGTAGATCCTGTCAGCCTGCTCTCAATTCACTATTTCCCATAGAGTTAAAGATATTTTAAGCATTCTTGGAAAGAAAGCATTGGGAAAATATATTTAAGAAGTGATCATTTAACAGAATTAAAGTGGAAAGCTACCAGTATGCATTTATTATTGTTTGGAATAACTTAACTTGCCAAAGGAGCTGGCAAAGAACTTGAGCAATATTTATCTTTAGGGAGTAATGCATAATACAGCCATTCCACATATTTCATTAGTTGGCTTTTTTTTTTTTTTTTAATTGGAAATGCCCAAATGTAAACTTCTTATAATATTTAGTCCTAACTTTATATTGCTGAAGTTGAGATGCAGGTTGGTACTCCAAAAGACATGGCCAATCATGAACCTGATAATTGTTGTTAAGAATACTTAGATTTTATATAGTTTTGAAGCCGAAAAAGATGATTCATATCTTTGTTGTTGACCCAAAGTGATAACTATAAGTGTCTTTGAATTCAATGGTGGGAAGAAACTATCCCATTATTTTGCATATCTTTTGTGTAGACTCCAGCCAACAAACTTAACATTTCTTCTCCCTTGATGGAAACCCACTGCTTCCAAGTATTAAAATACCTGGTGCATAGATATCACGATAATTTTACCCTGTTCTAAAAATGACCCATAGACTTGTGGAAATCAGCACTTGAAGCTTGCAGAGAAAATACCCTGTAGTCATTTTTGCTGATGAGTAACAGCACATAGATTAGAAATCTCTTCCCATCAAATAGGTCTAACTTGCAGGAACAGCTATGGACACAAGCATCAGAGGGAAAGTAAGAAGTTAACTTCATGGCTCATGGCTAAAAATGAGCCAGTCAAATCTGAATCTGAACACAGGTTTTAAGTCCCAATTTCAGACGTTCAAAGTAGAGATTTTTGTTCAGGTACATTAGTAATGTAAATAATATTCCTGAATTATCTCACTTGAGAGGCTTTGACTGGGGGAAAAGTTTATATCATTCAGCTGTTCTTATCTGTAAGTCTCTCCTTTCGTTTGGCCACAGCTGGGACGTGCAGCTGGACAGCCTGTTTGAGGCGAATGGTGTTCAGGAAGGAACGGACAGGGGAATGTGTGGTGTATGGTACGGCACTGTCTGTGGGAAGCACCAGTAGGCATTTTCAGTTTAATGTGTTCAGTACTTAGACAATCTCAGAAAATTGCAATTGTCTTGCAAAACTTATTATTAATGAATTTAATACATTTTAACAAGAGGTAAGCTCCTCTCTTAGCTTAAAAGCACTTTAAACAAATGGGATCATCTGCCTTGCAAAATGAAGTTCAGCACATTCATCAGAGCTGCAGATTAGGAGGGTAGTAAGGATAGATCATTACATTAGAAGGCATGGGACAGATTTTTACTCACTAGTTTGTTCAAAATTATCAACTAGGAGATAAACAATTAGCCATGAAGTAGTGTCACAACAGGTTAGTAATTTTAACCAGTTACTAACAGATTAATAACAGGTTAGTGGTGTCCTTTGGTCAAACCCCTGCAGCAAGTTGACATACTAAGTTAGTGTGTACACTCAACTCTGCTCCTCATTCTAGAAATAGCAATAAAATAGAAAACATATCCTGCAGCAATAACACAGTGGTATGATAGTCTCAAAATACAGTGTGGAACTGTGCCTGTGCCTGAACAGTCAGCTCACTGCATTAGACCAG
>Ga0181612_131340_pt1 | contig 13451 bp, 16 predicted proteins | sample HoacroProtozoa21_FD_119630 | JGI IMG/M metagenome (GOLD analysis project Ga0181612, IMG submission 119630) | Hoatzin crop microbial communities from Cojedes, Venezuel. Combined Assembly of Gp0051906, Gp0051904, Gp0051908 | reverse complement strand
GCCTACAGCAGGCTGCACAGGACCTTGTCCAGGTGGGTCTTGAGTATCTCCAGAGAAGGAGACTCCACAGCCTCCCTGGGCAGCCTGTTCCCGGGCTCCGTCACCCTCAGAGGGAAGAAGTTCTTCCTCGGGTTCAGACGGAACTTCCTGTGCCTCAGTTTGTGCCCATTGCCCCTTGGTTCTGCAATGGAACAAGTGAGTGGTTTTGCTTATTGCGTAGGAGCGTTCACCAGAGCCTAGTGATAGTTTATTAACTAAATTCAAATCACCTATTCGAATAGCTTAGGAAGGCAAGTGATCTGAGACTGTCTCACGTGCAAGGTAGCAAGAGAGCATTGGTTCAGCGGAGCAGGAGACCTGCCCTGTCACCCTGCACAGAGCGGTACGTCGGCTGTCTGAGGGTGGCTTAACATGCTCTGATGCGAGCGTTCCCGATGAGGAGAAGGCAGCTTTTTTAGGAGTAAAGTAGCTGAAATACTGTAGCAATGTGATTCCTTTCCACAGGCAATGGTAAAAGGACAGTTGTGGAGCAGGTGACTTAAGACTAAGGATCCTAAGTGTTCCTTCAACCATCTAGTTACTGTGTGGGAGAGATTTATGAGTAGCAATTGTTTGTCTTTCTAGGTTCAGCAGCTACAGGTGCTACTGCTGCAGGCCCACGGAGGGGCCCTCCCCGTGTCTATCAAGTAAGATTTATAGATTAATGCTCGATGTATCTGATGGCCATCGCACACCAGCAAAGGCTCTAGATCTGCTTTGCTCCAGACAATGCTGTTGAGTGAGGGTGGAGCAAACTGGTTGCTTTCTAATAGCATTTGGATAATTTTTTTTTCTCCTTTTGTTCTTTTTGTCATGCTTATTGAAATTCCACGCCTGTGCGGGTCATTTAGTTTTGTAGCACACCCCTTAAGACTGCAAAAATGAATTGTAGGTATGAGAGGAACTAGGCCACATCCCCATACTGAGTATTTGTTTCTCAGACCCATCCATCCCTCTCTTCCCCGCCCCTTCACCTCTAACCGCAGGGCACCTCCATCTCCATTGCTCTTAAACACAGAGAGTGCAGGGAAGGGTTGGATTGTGTAGGTGTTGTCTTCCGAGGATGTTCCAAAACCTGAGGACACACAGCTCAGACTTGCCATTGGTTAAACAACATTACTGTTTCAAAAGAGTGTTATCTTCTCTTAGAAATGTCTAACTTTTGGTATGCTGTGTTACTTAAATTTGTTAATTCAGGTTAGTCTTCCTCCAGTTATTTCTGTTCATCTGCTACAACCTATATTTATTGTAAGCTATTTAGGAAACTTGGAGGTAATTTCAGTGCCGTTACAAACCTCTAGTGAGGTCGTGTTCACAAGCAAACTGGTCCTTGGTGTTTCAGTAGTATGGCACCTTCGGAGAATCTTCAGTCCCTGATGGAGAAGAACCAGTTGCTGACAGAGGAGAATCAAAAGCTGAGCCGAGGGCTGAGTGAGGCTGCTGGTCAGACAGCACAGATGTTGGAGAGGATCATCCTGGTAAGGTTCAGTTACCCAGGAAGAGCTTTAAGCTGTGTGACTTCCCCCTTCTGGCTCCAGGTTAATCAAGAGCAGCTCCTGTACTGTCAGCAAGTTAGGAATCTCGCTCTTTAATGTTCCTTTCACTTTTATTTCAAATCTCTAGCGATCAGTCAGAACCAAAAGTCTTCCAGAGACCTGAATCTTTCAGCTTTTCTGTTGCTTTAGTGTTTTAAATACCAGCACTTGCCCACACGCGCTCTCTTCCCTCTTCCCCACTTCACTGTGCTTTGTTTTTATTCACTGCAATTTATATTCCTGCAAAAAAGGGTGTGAAGTCAAAGGAACTAGTGGCAACGGTCATGCAAGATCTTTCAACACATTGATTTGCCACGGACTGATAACACATCTTTTGCTACAAATAAATTAGCTGTTTTCTGGCTGCTTATCTTGCTTTTCCTACAATTCACTGTAATTCTGACTTCTCTTAGACAGAACAAGAAAATGAGAAGATGAATGCCAAACTAGAACAACTTCAGCAACATGCTGTGTAAGTCTGTTTCCACGCCCTACTCGTGCTGAGGAAATGTCTTTCAGCATTAAACGTTTTTGGGATAAATTGGGTACAGCCAGTTCGTGTTTGTTCATCCGGACATCGTATGTAGGTTCAGTGGGGAAAGTTGTTCCCTGTTGGCAGGTGTGCCACAAACGTGCCATATAATGCTCATGTCTGCATTGCAGGTGCAAGCTTGATCTGCAGAAGCTGGTAGAGACTGTGGAAGATGAGGAACTGAAGGAGAACGTAGAGGTGATTCGCAATCTGCAGCAAGTGTTGGTTCAGTTGCAGGTAAGGCTGAATCCAGGGAGAGAAGAGTGTATGCCAGGCGAGTTTACTAATGGGACCCGGGGTTCTTCTGCCCATCTGCAAAGCAGTGGGTTCCACTCTGCAGAAACCCTGCTTAAGGAGCCCGGGAATTACAAGTACTAAATGACTCTTGATATCCGCTTCAAAACCAGTTGTCCTGCTGTGCTTTTAGTGCTGCAGAAAGGCCACTTGTGCTTGAGGGTCTGCACGTGGTGGGGGAAAGGAAGAGTCTCCATAAAAGAATCTGACAGGGGGAGACTGGAATGGATTTACAAACCAAAAGTTGGAGAGTTGTAAATTTGGTAGTTTCAATGAGTGACCCAAACTGCAGGGACCTGAAACTGTTAAATAGAAGTTGCCACATCTTTGTCTAAGCGAGGAACTTCTGTTCTCCCTTGCTAGGCATTCCCCCTGTTCCCAGCCTCCTTACTCCTGTGAGGAGCTGGCTGCCGAGGCTGGAGCCCGGGGAAGACTGGAAAGCATGCCTTGTCCAGCTAGTCTAGGAGGAGTGTGCTCACTTTGCTAAAGGAGGAGGAGGACAATCGCATCCTCTTCCCAGAGACAGCTCTCTGCACAAGGAGAATAATGTCATGCTTTGTCATCGTAGGCCAACAGGCTGTTAATAGCTTCAATTTACTTCATCTTTCACTTTTTACCAAAATTGTCATCTCTTTCTCCTACATAGAGTGAAAATGCTGCCACAATGGAAGCTGCTGGGGAGATGGCAAACTCTGAACAGGATGCTGTAAGTGAGGAGAGTCCGACAGTGCCACCTTATCAGGCGCATGGTGTTGTCCCCTTGTCACTTTTATCTGTGTCCTTATGCTAGCTTTCTAATCCAAAAGTTTGGGAAATAGTGTGTCACTCTGGTACATGCTGACTCGCTACGCCCTTACTTGCTCTATGTGTTCAAGATCAATAACCTGTTCTCCTTTCTGAATATCTCATTTTTTGTGAGGGGAAAAAAAAAAAGAACTTGAGGTGTTCTGCAAAAACCATGATCACATAGTTAAAGACTTTTGCCTGGCCTCTCTGGCTCACTGCTGTGCCTCCTCCAGGAAGCAGAAATGGGCCAGGACACCAAGAGATCCTCGGAGGACTTCACCACTCAACACGCCCTCCGTCAAGCTCAGATGTCCAAAGAGCTGCTTGAATTGAACAAAGCCCTGGCTCTGAAAGAGGCACTTGCCAAAAAAATGACACAGAATGATAGTCAGCTGGAGCCCATTCAGTCCCAATACCAGGTAAACTCTTCCAAAATAGTCCTTGTAAAGCTACATTCAGTTTCTTTTTCCCAATTAATGCAGCCAGTGCCTGCTGAGGTGGGAAGGGAGGAGATCTGTCCTCTCATGAGCATGTTCTTATTGGGTCTATCTGTTTCCTTAAGCTGGGTCACTGCTCCCTTGGGCATAGTGGGGCGTTAACTACAGGTGTCCACAGAGGAGGCAAGGGGACGACTATGCCCAGCTATCTACAAATACCTCTGCCACCAGAAGATGCTCTTTTCCCTGAAATACTGTTAGCCACTAACTGTTCTGTGTGAAATGGGCTCCTCTGCCTTTTACTCAGAGGCTTGCTTGGCCACACCAAGCCAAGGTGCAAGTACTTCATTGTTAACTCTCGCAGCACGGCCAGCTGATCTGGCTTCCCCTGTTCAGGGGCGGGAAGCCGTGCTGGGATGTCCCATCTCTGAAATTGTTCAGTCATCACTTTTACTCTGTTACAGTGGTTCTGTGGGCCAACTAAGCTTCCGTTTTGTGGTGGACTAGCCCTTCTGACACTCATACTGCTTTTAGACAAGGTGGTTCACAGCCTGTTGGAAAGCAACGTGGTTTCTCGAGGCCTCCTGCCTTAAAGCTTTGTCTTGGGGTGTAGTTTCAAGGCTTTTATTTGGAGGCTTACTACTCTTGTCCTTTCTAGACTAATATCAAGGATCTGGAATTGGAGGTCAGCAATCTGCAAAAAGAAAAGGAGGAGCTGATCCTTGCTCTGCACATGGCAAAGAAGGATGTCAACCAAGCCAAGTAAGAGTGACTGTGCAAGCCGTGCGGCTTATAGCACTGAAAATTGTGTTAATGTGCCTGTAAAAATTCGTTGTCTTGCACTTAATTCTAGTTTTTGTAAAAGCTCTTACTTGGATGCAAATGGCTCCCTTTAACATGCCATGGGAGTTGTCAGAATTGCAGAGAAGCCTGACGGATGCTAATACACCGTTGCCTCATTTCTCATAAGGTGTCTCTAAAGTTGGAGAATGCTTGTTGGAGAAGGACAGTCATTAGGGGGGTTGTTTTTAAAGTCTGATTTCTTTACAGGCTGAGTGAACGGCGCCGGAAGAGACTTCAGGAGTTGGAAGGGCAAATTAGTGAGCTGAAGAAAAAGCTGAACGAGCAATCGAAGCTCTTAAAGCTGAAGGAATCTACAGAACGCACAGTCTCCAAGCTGAACCAGGAGATCAGGGTAATCAGCCCCAGCGTGCAGTTCTCGGGCTTGCTCCGGTGTAGATGGAGCAGGTTCCAGACACATGGCACTCACTTTCTGTTTTGTTAGACTGAGAACGCCAGTTTTTGGCAAGACTGCTTTGATTACGTGACCACAGTTGCTGGCTTAATACAATGGGCAGATGACTACTGAGACTTGGAGGAATAAAAGAAGTCCAAAGTGTCTTCTAGCTAGTCTGATAGCTTATTGCCTCAGTTGAAGCCCTTCACTTTGATTTCTGTCCGTATACCGTGCGTGTGCTAGTCTTCCCTTTAGGCCTTCAGAGATGAATCCCTGGGTTTTAGCAGTTTGAGAGCGTCCTCAGGCAGGTACTCTGAGTGGGCAGCACACTGCAAGATTTCCCTTTCTGCTGCTCCCCACCCTGTCAGACACACTAGAGGAATGTAGGGTGAAACTACCCAGAACGCGAGTACTGGGCAATTCTTCCAGCCGTTTCTGTTTTTCAGGAAATGAAAACCCAGAGGGTACAGCTGATGCGCCAAATAAAAGATGATGCTGAGAAATTCAGGCAGTGGAAGCACCAGAAGGACAAGGAAGTGATCCAGCTGAAAGAACGGGTGAGCAACGATAAGCCCCCAGACTGTACCTCCCACCAAAGAGGGAAACAAATCATTAAAATGTTTGCTGCAGGCTTTGTTTAACGAGCAAGCACCTGAAAAACATCTGGGGAATGCTTTGAAGATAGTGTTAGTTCATATGGTGGCCACCTTTCAGCAGTTGTTGGAAATGGACACGCTTGCTTATGCCTGGAGATCTTAAAGCTGTTGTTGTGACTCGGCTCTAAAGCAGAAGGCAAAAATATTAAATATTTTTAAGTATTTGAAGTTGTAGGGTTTGACTACAGAATGGGAGGCATTTACACTTTGAAAGGAGTATTGAATCTGCAGGTAAACAGAATTGTTAATGAGATCCAGCTGCTTGTAGCACTGGAGTGTAATGGACAGCAAACACCTGTACCTCTGGAGTTCTGCTCTCCCAGGAATTCTGACTGCCAGAAGTTTGCTCCTCGGCGCTCTGGGATGCGAAGTCTGAAACTTGGCTTGCAGTCTTACAGCCTTCAGGCTTCTAAACAATTTTAATGGAAAGCGTGGAGGCACTTTAAGCCTAACGGCCACTTGTTCTTGGAGGTGTCACAGGGCTGAAGCTTGTGATGCTCGGTGAAATCCTTATCATGGAGCACTTGTATGGCAGAACAGCAGATGTAGCTGTTCAAAGAAGTGTGAAACTGGCCGTAGGTGTTAATGACATGTGACTGTTTTTTTTCCATCTGTGTCAACATCACCTCCCTGCAGGATCGCAAGAGACAGTATGAGCTACTGAAGCTAGAGCGAGATTTCCAGAAGCAGGCCAACGTGCTTCGGCGCAAAACAGAAGAGGTAAGGAGCTGGTATCTGCTACAAACTCCTGCCCAGTTCCCGAAGGCCTGCGAAGTGTGGTTAGAGGTTGTAACAGGATACACAGAAACTTCTTAAAAGCAGTTTGGAAGTCTGGAAATAGGTGCTGTTATTATCTCTGTAGAAAAATACCATGCTTCTGGCTTGGAGCTGTTGAGGGATTTTAATTCAGTCTGCTCCTTAAAGATATGTTACCCTTTGAGCGTCGGGCTGCTATGGCAAACTTATTACAGAGACCCAAGCTTCAAAGTGTAAAATGAGCTTGAGTGGACATGCTAGACTGCAATTCCAAATTCTTTCAGGATGGCTGTATAAAAGAAATACATTTTGAAACCACCATTTTGGATGCTTTCTTCTACCTTTAGGCCTAGAACCAGATTCTGTTTAAACTGGGAATCTCTGCAAATGAGGTAGAGTCAAGGACTCCAGTCTCTGCTTCGTTCTAAACTTGTTCTGGTTTTATGAACCTTACGCTCTCTTCTCATTGTCTCAGTGTCTGGTTTGCATTGTGAATGCCTCAGGTTTTCAGCCGTTGCAGATGAAGTGAAGTAACCACTGTTCAGCTCCCGTGTGAAATATTTTACAGGCAGCAGCCGCTAACAAGCGCCTGAAGGATGCTCTGCAGAAACAGCGGGAGGCGGCGGATAAACGGAAAGAAAGTCAAAATCGGGGAATGGAAGGAGTTGCTGCACGAGTCAGGGTGGGTGACAGTGTCACGCATTACAGCAAACAGTGGGCAAACCTAGCTTTGACTGAGGAGGTGCTGCTGGGGCTGAAGGCTGGAGAGCAGAGGGGAGGAACGTGGAGGCACATGTTGAGGGAGGCCAAGTGATTGTTCAGTTTATCTATGAAAGTATTTTAGAGAAGGATTGGGTCCTGAAGCTGAGACTACAGTGAACCACTATACTGTTTTGGGGGGCTGGTTTTATTTTCCTCCAGAGCTGGCTTGCAAACGAAGTAGAGGTTCTCGTTAGTACGGAAGAGGCTCGACGGCACCTTGCGGACCTTCTGGAGGACAGAAAGATCTTGGCACAGGAGCTCTTTCAGCTTAAAGAAAAGAGAGAGGCTGGGGAAAACCTACCTCCAAAGCTCCGGGTAAGAGAGGAAATGCCACTTGCCCTGTCCCACACCCCACCTACTTCAACAAGTCCTGTAACTTGCTCTCACTCGCTCCTATTTGACCTTTTCCCTCAGAAGGTAGGGATGGAGATGGTTCCCTTTCTGGAAGAAAGGGTTAATGTTGTTGCTGTCCTCTGGCGTGTCAGGGAACAGCGCTGCTGAAGTTACCTGTTGGTGCAGTGCATCTGATGGACGTGAGCGCGTCACACCCCTTATCTTGATGCTTTGGGGAGGGAGCAATGGAATTTAAACTGTGGAGAGATACTGGGAGGCTTTTATAATAGCATGGCTCCTCTTTGCTGAAATGTCTGTAAATGAAAGCCCAGTCTTGGGCATTCTTCACCTGTTGCTCACTTCTGTCTGTTACTGCAATTCTTTAGCGACGTACCTACTCCCTCGCGGACCTGCAGGCGTCGGAGATGGACCTTTCCATATCAAAGCAGATAGAGAGCCTGGAAACTGAGATGGAGCTCAGGTGAGGCAGCATGACAAAGCTGATTTGCACAGCCTTGCCTCCAGTTGTTTTTTTTTTCCTCATCTCTTATCTACAACACTTCTGTGAAACAGAAGAGGAAGTAAAAGAACTTATACACCGGCACTAAAAATTGTGAAAGGACACCATGTGGTTTTCCTGGTTTGAGTTTTTCCAGAGCGTGGGGATCTGAGGACACTACTCAGTCGCTAAGTTTGCTTTGTTCATAGCTGTTTGTGAGCATCTCCATATGAGGGGAAATACTGGACTTTTAATTGGAAGTGTGGAGGGGAGGAGAAACTCCATGGTACAGCACTGCAGACTCCAGCTGCCATGCTAAGCACTCAAAACTTTAACTTGAGCTATTTTGTCTAATATTCTGGTAACAGGAAGTTTAGCCCAGACACTAGCCCAGGTTTTCTCCGGTGTTGTAACCTCAAATACCTGCGTTCTTCCAAAGGAGTGCCCAGATAGCGGATCTGCAGCAGAAGCTCTTGGATGCAGACAACAGCGATCGGGTGAAGCAGCGCTGGGACACTATTGCAACAATCCTAGAGGCTAAATGTGCTCTGAAGTATCTCCTCGGAGAGGTAAGTTCTGAACTTTCCTATTTTATCAGTAAAAAGAAAGGCTTTAAGTGCTTAGCCATGGATGAAAGGATGCAACTAACAGGCTGGTAGCAGAGATGAAGTCGAGTGAAGACCCGTTGTGCTGGATGAGGTTTATTTCCCTCTCAACGTCTGATTGAAGTATTCTCCTGTACTGTAGATTACTTTGTCGAGTGAAATGTGAAAAGAACAGGGAAGAGGGAAATGGATGTAGGTCTGGAGATACCAGCTAAAGCTGTGCTTACGGAAGGCTTGCGTGGGAATAGTGAAAGGGAAGAGACAAGTTTCAGAAGTGGAAGAGGAGAGGAAGTACCTAAAAATACTTACTGCACAAGTAGGCAACCTGCAGGGAAGCAAGGGGACCACTCTGAGGTCAGAGTGGAAGCAGTGGAATGGGTGTTGGGATGGGAGAACCTCGAACAAGCCTGGGGGTAGGAGAGAGTAGACATTGGACTAGTGTGGAGTGAAGGAAAGAGCAACCAAATGGCAGAATCGTGTATCAGTCCCTGGTGCTTGGGAATTAAAGGAAAAGGATGAAGGAGCTAATATGAGAGAGCATTCATTTTTGGGGTCCCCCCCCGTACTCAGATTTTAAGTGCTGCAGGAAAGGAGATTAATCTAGAACTGTTAACAAAACTTCCTACTATCTGTTTGCCCTTCCATACTGGCTGTCAGATGTCTAGCTCCGCGGGTCTCGCTTGGCCTCCTCGCTGCTGGTGGCCAGTCCAGTTCTTCGGGCGGTTGGAAGCCAGGCAGAAGCGCTTTGCCTTCAGACCGGGGCACGTCTGCCCCAACAGACCTTAGGAAACGTGGAGCTCCCTGACCCGAGCAATCGTCTTGCTCTTGTCTTGCAGCTGGTCTCCTCAAAAGTGCAGGAAAGCAAGTTGGAGAGCAGCCTGCAGCAGAGCAAAGCCAACTGTTCCGACGTGCAAAAGATGCTAAGTGAAGCGCAAAACCAAGTAACGGAGATGGAGGCTGAGTTCCAGAATCAGCTTGTGGTGCAGGAACAACACCACCAGGAGAAGGTACAGCAGAAGTGACAGAAGTCTCCCGAGCTCCTGTGTCTTGGGACTCTGATTCCCAGATCTGCTTGGGCATAAAGGCAGAGTGTTGTGCTGAGACCAATCTGTTGCTGCATATCTGATCAGGATTTGTTTGAGTGGTGCAGGATAGCAAGAAAAAAAAGCCCAAGAAATCTCCCTATTAATTTTCTGTCCTATGCGAGTTGTTTTATTCAACAACTTTCTGCAGTGCTTCAGGTGAGGACGTTACACCTGAGCACAAGACAACTTTTAAAGTAGATCAGGGCAGAATCAGGCTGGAAGTGGTGGAAAGAATCTTCCTGAAGTTGCCGAGGCCTTTGATGCCTGGGCTGCCAGGTGTCTCTTCCGGAATTCACGCCTGTTTGCTGTGTTAACTTGCTTTTAGGTTCTGTACCTGCTCAGCCAGTTTCAGCAGAAAGAAGCAGCAGAGAAGAAATTGGAAGATTCGCTAAGTGAGCAAGAGAAACAGCTGCAAGAGCGACTCAAGTTCCAGGTAGAGCGTCGGGATGTGGCTTGGCGGGGCTGCCTGTTGCTCGGAAGAGCAGCTTTGGAGCGCGGACGGTGCAGAAGGGTTGAGAGCATTTCCGTCTGTAGTGAAGATGGCTCGATTCGGCTGGTTACAGGGGGTAGTAGCTATGCAGGTTTGAAGAAGCCTGTGGGGCTTTTTCTCTTGTGTATCTTCTTCCATTAAAGAGAAGTGAATGGAGCAGCGAGGCCTGCCACAATCCGGCCAGCTCACACAAACTCCTCCCGTGCAGAGCACAGCTCCACTGTGCGACGGAAGAACTTTGGCCTGGTCTATGAAAGCCTTACAAAAGCTGCACCTTGGCTTGTCCCTGAGAGAATGGAGCAGGCTGCTGTGGAAGGGCATGTTCAGTGATGTGTTAAAGCAAAATCAGTCCTAGGTGCAGCTGATTTGGAGACAATCCTTAGAGGGAGGTTTAGATGTTAAATGGTCGCTCTGAGAGGATCGAATTCTCTGCTGTATCGGCAGTGTTATGCATAAAACAAACTGGCACTAATGATTTTTCCTGATTAATCAGAGCCGATCTCCTGTTGGAGAACACAAAGAAGCCCTCTGATCTTGCAAGAAAGATCCAAACAAAGATCTGTCCTGGAGAACTCTTTGTGCTACCCCCACATAAGCCTACAGATTTCATCTTGTCTTGCAAACAGGAGGAAGAGCTGGAGAAAATGAGGGAGATCTGTGAGAAGAACCAAGAACTTCTCCAGGAAAACGACATGCTTAAACAGGTACAGACATGCTGTACAGACGTCGCTCGTCGGAGCTGCTTGGCAGTTGGGTTAGTGGATTTTTGCAAAGCTCACTTCTTTTTTTTGTCCCTCTCAACAGAAACTGCTGCTCCTCCAAGTTGCCAGTGGACAGAAGCTCCGTCACATTCAGCAAATGCCATCTGAGTCCCCAGATTCTTCTTTCGATTATATTCCACCCAAAGTAAAGATTCTGTGTGCCAGTTCTCATGCTGTATTGTACCTGGGTTCTTCTCAGAAGTTCATGTTGGCTATTGATAATCTTGGTTTCTTTCTCCCGAGTTGCTTTTTACACAGCAGCTTGTTCTGCTTCTTGAAATAGCCCTGTCCCCTCCTTCAGACAGTCCTTAAGATTTCTGCTTTCAGAAAATACTTCTGAAACTAGCCTGCACTACTTTTTAGATCTAAAAAAAAAACCCAAACCCACAAAACACCCCACAAACACCCCAACCCAAACCTGTTTCCTCAGTGTCTCATTGTGCCTGACTCTGTATCCTCCTTAGCAATCCAGGTGTTTTCTCCATGGCATTTCCAGTCTCTGAATCGTGGAGCAAGAAATCTGGCATAGAAAATTGAATCATTGCCTTGTAAAAGAGCAGAATCTTAGTGCTGGGAGGAATAAATGATCTAAAACTACTTTGCCAAGGCTGTGACACAAATCTATTAATTTTCCAAGGATTTATCAACTACGTATTTTTATGTACTATAGCAGTTTAAATTGACCAATTGAATCTTTAATCCCTGAAAACTTGCTCTTTTGCCTCCTCCCTAACCCCCTGCGTCCTTCTTGGCTGTCTGAGGGGCACAGCACTATGGGGGTGGGACTCTGAAGCGCCTTCCTGAAATGTAAGCCCGCTGTTCTCTCTTCTGGGGCCTCAACCTTTGTCATTTCTGTCTGTAGCCAAAGACTCGCCGGCAGACGACAGCAAAACCCCGTGCACTGACCCCAGAAATGGACGTGGAAGAGCTGTTCTCTGACTCGGGGGAGTCTGGAGCGGAGATGGAGGACGCGGACTGGGTGCCGGTGAAAGCGGTCAAAGGAGCAAAGAAAAGCGTGGTGGGGGTAAGACCCAGTTACCTTTCACTTGTTGTTGCCTCCAGGGGAGTCGCTTGCCTGGATCCCGAAGGATCCAGTACGTGTACAGCGAAACGGTGAGATTGCAGTGGCTCTGCTGTTGTTCTGATCAGCCTTAATACGCTCGCACTGCTGGCACTGGTCCTTCTGCCAGGAGGAGTGGAAGTTGCCTGTAGTCAGCAACAGATTCCTAAGCAGTTTTTCACTGGACAGATCATCTTCTACCACGAGATGCGTGTTCTGTCCCGCTGCCGGTGGCTGAACTGGCCTGCGTGTTTCAGACAGCGGCAAAATAGTGAGCCCAGCAACTCCTTTATCCCTTCATGGAGCCAGTTTTGGGGGCAGAAAGGGATGGCCTGTCACCTGTCCCGATGCGCTGTCGCGCTGCGGCTCCCGGGCCTGCCGGAAGCCTCAGCTCCCGTCGGCCGTTTGAGTCTGCTGGGCTGGGAGCCGCTGGTGGAAGAGATGATCTGGACGTGCTGAACACGAGTCACTGTGAACCAGTGGCCTCTCTCGGCTGGAGCTGCTGTGAAGCTCGACCTCCCTTGAGACCTGTTCTTCCTCCCCTTCCACAAAGGCAGAAATTTTTACTTAATTCACTGAGTGACTGTGAAGATGGCAGCAGTTACCACAGAAAAGCTTAGGAGTTTCAAGGTCTAGCTGTAGTTCCTCTCGCTGGAGCTTGCCACCCTGATAAATTCTGAACTGCAGGACTGTCGGTGTTTGGGTTTTGGGGGACTTCTCTTGGGCCGTGTGGTGGGAAGGAGGGACTGTGCTTGAAACTCGGCTCTTCTGAGTTCATAGCCCAGTGGAGCTCCCGTGCCAGTCACTGCTCGGTGTGGAGCAGCTGGTCCGTGCAGGCTGCTGTGCGTACCCAGACTAGGGAAGAGGTTCTCTGCTCTGATACGGGGTGAAGTAGCTAAATTGGGTGGCCTCCGTCGCGACAGAGGGCCCTAGCTGCGGTGACTCGGGCTTGCCTGCTGGTGTACAACCGTTGGCGTGTCTGTCTGACGCCGAAACGGGCATCCTGTTGGGTAACCCGGACAGCGAAAGGCTCGTGGCAGCCTGGGGCTGGTCCTGTCCTGGAGGTTGCTTCAGGTGTTGGCAGTCTGGGTGCAGTCTGCAGACCGCCGCAGCTCTCCCTGCACGGACCTCTTCTCTTTGCTTAGTGCTCCTGCAAGGGCCGCTGCGGGAACCGGCAGTGTGGCTGCAGGAGGCAGAAGGCGAGCTGCACCGAAGGCTGCAGCTGCGACTCGGCGAAATGCAGGAACAGGGACCCCGGCCTCCCGGTGAGTAGCGTGGCACGGCCTGCGCCCCGCGTCCGGGCGACCCGGTGCGTGTCAGCAGAGCCGGCTGGGTGGACACAGTGCTACGTTTATCAGGCTAAAGCATATGAGGAAGAACTTCTTCCCTCTGAGGGTGATGGAGCCCTGGAACAGGCAGCCCAGGGAGGCTGTGGAGTCTCCTTCTCTGGAGATACTCAAGACCCGCCTGGACAAGATCCTGTGCAGCCTGCTGTAGGTGACCCTGCTTCAGCAGGAGGGTTGGACTAGATGACCCACAGAGGTCCCTTCCAACTCCTACCATTCTGTGATTCTGTGATTCTGT
>Ga0181612_124819_pt1 | contig 13451 bp, 9 predicted proteins | sample HoacroProtozoa21_FD_119630 | JGI IMG/M metagenome (GOLD analysis project Ga0181612, IMG submission 119630) | Hoatzin crop microbial communities from Cojedes, Venezuel. Combined Assembly of Gp0051906, Gp0051904, Gp0051908 | reverse complement strand
TCTGTAAAATAACATCTTTTCTCCCCCTTAAGAAATGATCTTGCTAATACACTTTTAAAAATACATTTTGATTGAATTTGTAATTCAAAAGAGTTAAGACTTGTATTTGATTTTCTTTGTATCTCTACTCTTGTTTTTGCAACTCTTATACCATGGACAAGGTTGTGATATCATGGTGAGTTTAGGCTGATCTAAGGCCGTGTTGTCACTGACAGGAGCTGTTACTTCAGTATCCTGTTTGCATCCCTTGTGCCAGCCTGAGTACTCCCATGGCTATACAGAATAGGTTCAGGAAACTGATGTAATTCAGAACTGAGTAAAAAATAAATAGAATAGTTTCCTCAGCAGACTTAATGTGTGGCAGCAGAAGCAGCTAAGTCAGCACCATAGAGGGAACAATAGGAGGAGGGAGGAGGAGGATTGCTCCTCTTAGTATCAGCCTGGGGACTTAAAAATTGGCTAAAGACAATGGAAAGAATTCTGTTGTAACTGGGAGGAAGGGAGGGAAGGTGAGTACCAAATTGTTCTGTGCCATTTTGTTTCCCAATTTTAGTGCCAGTCAATCTTTAATCATGAGTATAGTTATAAATTGTGTCGAATGCAGCTCTCCTGAGAGTTATTTCAAAGGAAAGGAATATCTAAGGATTGAGAAAGTTGTATTATGTAGAGAGCATTTCTTATATGGAACCTAAGTTAGCACAACAGCCCTGAGGGAGACTGATCTATTTACTTTATCTGCTTTTATCAAACCTGAGATTTACTCCTTTTCAAAAAAGCCAGTGTTGGGATATTGTGTGTTGATTCTTGGGGCTCATGGTTACGCAAGACATCAGGTGATAGTTTTAACACGTCTCATCTCTCGATTCAAGACTTAAGGAAGCAAATTGATTAGTGTAATTTATACAGTATATCTGCAGTGATCTTATTCTTGGTTTTGTTTTGAGAGTCTTGATGACTGTTCCAAAAGACTAAATTGATTTTCCGTGTTTCCAAAGATTAAGACCTGGAACTTCTGCGTAGATAAATTCTGTGAAGTTTTAGCCATGTAATGGTTACATTGGAGAAAAAAAGAAAACCCCTAAAATCAGTCAAATGTATATACAAGCAGTTACAGGAAGTGATGCTGAAAGTAGTCTGCTAAATATTGACAAAAATGTCAAAAACTCAACTACAAAGTGTGTTGTGTGGCAACCTTTCTGGTCAACCTTTTGGATCTTATGAAGATTGTTATTAATACTGTTACATGTAGAAGAGTTTTTTGAGGGCTTTGTTGTAGGATGTATTTTTGGATTTTGTTTGGTTTTATTTTTGTAATATCATTTCTGCAGTATATTGATTCTCAAGATCATTTAGCTCATTAACCTGTCTGGTTGATAAGTATGAGATCTAGGCAATACCTAGTAAATGTGGAGACTTGATTCTGCTTGGCCAAGTACTCCAGAAGTATTTCCAGAAGAAGGAAATAGTTTGGTTGGGAGCATTTAGGAGGCAGATGCCTCCCTCTGTGTATGATTACAGCTATATTATTTTCTTCTCTGTTATCAGCAAACTGAGGATGAAATAAGGCCCAACAGCTGCGGCTGGCACCTAAGATTTGTCAAATAGCTATTAAAGGGTGCTGGCCAATGAAAGAAGATGAATAGAAGGGGAGAAGACTGTCACTTACAGAAGTCCTGAGTACTGGAAGGAGTTGAGAACTGCATTCAAGTCAAAGACCATAAAAACTTTCATAATCTTCATTAGATGATAATTATTAAAGTATTTAGTTCTGGCTTTATTTTTTTAAAAAGAATCTGCGTGCATGCAGTAACTTCGAAGTGTTTGAAGCATGGTGTTGTGCATATGTGCGTGTAACATACTACTTCTTTTAAAAAAACTACTTTTATAACTAGTTTATGTGTACTAATGTATTTATGTGTAAGGACACTGTATTTTTTTTGTTACCTTATCCTTGACTAGTGAAAATGGGGACAACAATTTGGGTTTGTGAAGTTGTCTGGTCGTTTGCTGCCTTAGATACTAGAGGAGAGCAAATTATGCACAGTTGTCGTTTTCTCCAGAAGGCTGTTAACTTTCTGTTGGATTAGAGTCAGTTTTATAGTATTTTTTAAAATTAAGTACATAGTTGCAGTTGAGTATAGTTGTTGGGTTTGCTCAACTCCTCCTTCCATTGGGAGCCTGGGGTTTAAAATAGCTGATTCTTGATCTCGGTCTCTACCTTTTGTCTTGAAATATCTGTGCAAGCATTACGAAGTCCGTTGGGTTTTTCTCTTCTCTATTACCATGCACTGTTTGCTGCATTACTCTTTCTCACCAAGTGATAGAGGTTAATTGAGAGTGCTTTCATGCCAGACTTTGAAATACTCGTAACTGCCTTGTTCTCACTAGGATTTTAAATTATAATTGATTAAATCATTAGCTGATGCAAGGAAAAAGAACATGTTTTAATCTGGTTTACCATTGAGCACAAGGCTAGAGGGACTAAAATCAGGGCTGATGTGTAAAAGATTTTTATGGTGATATCTCTTAGCCTTGAGAAAGGAGCAATGCAAGAATGCTATCCTCCTGGTTAGACTGTTTCAAGCTTTAACCACTGAGTAACGAAAATGTACAACCACTCCCTTTAAAAAAAAAAAACCAACTTCAAAGATAGGTTCGGTGCCAATCATAGCTCTGCTTTTTTGTTGTTGTGCCTCCTTTAATAATGAAGTTGTGTTGTTGATCTTAAGCTCTGTAGAGCAATGTGGTCTCTACTTTACTCTCCTTACTCTATTTTATTAATCCCTCTTCCAAGAAAATTTTATATTGAATCTTGTCTTGAATTAGCCACCCAATGACTTCAGTCAGTTTAAAGTCATAATGAGGACAAATGAGTGTGTGGTTTCCTATAACAATGGCCAATCCAGTAATATAATTAACTGTTTAAATTTTGTATTCACTTCTGCAAATTCCCTTCTCTTCCATAGGATTTTGGCTTGCAAAAGACAAAATACAAGCCCTTTCACTTTGCAGTAGAGAGACTACTTTTTTCTCAACAAACTTACTACCTTTGGTTTTCAACTACTTCAAAGTTTTCAACTACACCTTTTGCACTAGTTGAGATAACAATATATTCAGTAGAACATACAAGCTGTCTACTAGGTTCGCAGGCAAGTAGGAAGCTTTTATTGTTTGTTTGTAAGTAGGTGGGGAGGATGATTGATGCTTTTTTTTTAAAAAAAAAAGGCATTATTTTTCTCCGTATAGAACAGCACACTAAAACAAATTCTTCTGTGATATTCTAACCTTCAGCTGTCTTCAGTAGTAAGTACAATGTGAATCCATAAAATATAGTTGTTTCCTGTATAATGAATTTGTAAATTCTGTATTTGAGTCCATGTATCCATTTCTTAATCTGTTCAATATGCTGACATTACTAAATTGCTTAAAAGTACGCTCTGTACCTAGTTTGATATAGCCTGGGGTTTGGAAGAAAATGTATAGCAATTTATGTTAGCGATACCATAAGGACAAAAATGTGTGCATATATTAAAATGTTTCTTATGATTGCTGTTTGTGCCACATCCTATAGTTACTATACTAACTTAAATACCTTTATTTCAAGGCAAAACCCCCAAAATTTGTGAACAGAAAATAATACTCGGTCTGTAGGGCAGAAATATTTTTGTTGTTAATGACTGGACGAAGTGATTTATATAAAGCAGAGTCTTTTTTTTTCTTTGTTTTCTTTTCCTTCCTAGCCAGACTTCATTACTTTGTTTTGGGAACAGAGTGGACGAAAATCCGTTATCTTTTGTTTTTTTTGTGTTTTCAGGCTCGGATAGCGTTTTTACAAGGGGAAAGAAAGGGTCAAGAAAATTTGAAGAAAGATTTAGTGAGAAGAATAAAAATGTTAGAATATGCATTAAAACAAGAAAGGTAGGTATACAAATTGCTCAGCCTTTATCTGACCGGGAAGACTTTACAGACTGAAAGGAGTTCCATCACTTCATGTAAACTGTCTTTACTAGATGATACTACAGTTACTTTATGCAAACTGTCTTTATGGTTGGTCATCTTTACACTATGTTTTCTGATAAACTTTAGTGTCTGCTATGATAAATAGTTGCATAATTTTCAAATTGAACTTGTGTCTTAAACACATAAAGTTCAAATTGGGCGGTTGCCCTTTCCGAGTTAGAGTAATTGTATACTAAACAAGAATAAATGTTCCAAAAACATTTATACCTTATTACTATGCCTTTATCTGCTCTTCAGTGGTATTAAACTTGAAAGGATGAAGAATATTGTTCCTTTGATTCCCTACAACTATTTTTGTGTTGCATGATGAAAACCATATTTTGTGGCAGAACGGAATCCTCTAAAATTTAGTATTACATTCTAAAGTATTGTTTTTTCATGTGGTAGATGGTAGAATTTCTGGCCTCAGTAGGTGCATTTTCTGTAGCGTTAATTTAATGCTTAAAAAATTAAAATTCCACTCGGTCTGTGCAGGCTAATGCCCTTCAAACCTACATGCCCTTCTGTTGCCTGGCTATTTCATTTGACCAAAATTAGTAGTTAATTTTTCAAAAACTCTGGGAAAATAATCTTGTCATGTACCTGTAGTTTCAGTAGTGGACTCAATTCTTACATTTAATTTTACTTTGCTGTTAAAAAGTAGCTGAATCCAACAGTGTAAACATCTTGAGGATCAGGCAACAAAATAGGTAGCCTTTATTTGTTTATTTTGATTTGAGGAGAACATTCCTGCCAGAGCAAACCTAAAATTTTGAAGCGAAGTGTATAGTGAGGCTTCACCTTGACATTAAGTTACGTGTCCAAGAGTAAGTACACCTGAATATATTTTACATTATGAATTAGTGCTATGAGTGACTAGTGCAGAAATAACTTTTGATTAGTTGGTTTCATATTAAAAGCTAATATCTTGGCAAGGATGGCCACATACCTCTGTGTGGAATGTCCAGTATAAAGGTGCCTCAGAAAACAGCGTATGTTCATACAGAAAGCTGTATTGGCACATCATGTGTTTTCTAGTGAAACAACAGACAGAAATTATTTATTTCTTCATTCAGCCCTGTCCTCAAAGTGGGGAGTAACTCAAGGTTTCCAACTGGTGTAAGACTGAAAGTTAAGTTGTTATATCATGCAGGTAATGTGCAAGTCAGTCTGGATTCAAGGCAGGTGAAAAGTATGCTAAGTGTTGGGGTGCTCTTCCTTTAAAGAACATTGAACATATCAAAGGAATAATGTGCTGTTACGGGAGACCCAAGTGTCTTGGGTGTAATGAATTGTTGAAAGTTGAAGGAAAACATTTTGGTTGTTTTGGTAACAATAAACTCTGTGTGCTGCACATAGATACTGTATGCAGATGTGCACCATAAGGCTGTGAGGATTGCCTATTTATTGAGATAGATCAGAGTCAGGTAAGGACAGCTGGAGTGTGAAGATGGCATGTAAGAGAAGGCAGAATGTGAAGGGGATTGGCACTGGTAAAATCTCATTGCTGCTTTCTCCTGAAATGCGGCTGCCTTTGTAGCCTGCCTTCCCATGAAATTCCAAAATTCATCTGATAGGCAAGAAACTTGTAATTGTATGTACAATAGAAGCAGAACAGCAAAAACATAGTTTGCTTAGTTCTTGCGGCTAGTGGGTAGAAGCCAACACTGCATACTTTTCAAGAGCAAAATCCTTGCTTAAGTCCCAGCCAGAACTGTCACGAAGATTGCTAAAAACAGGAACTGAAACCCTGGGGTTGATTGGTGAATGTGTGCGAGGCAATGAGGAAGCTTTCTGTTATTTTTTGCTGCGAATGCCCAGTAGTTTGAGGGGATCTAATTGCGGAAGTGGGATGGGTTGAGTAAGGAAGCGTGCAGGTACTGACTTGTCAGTAGATCATCCAAGACTGATAGTATGTTGGTTTCCTGGTGGTTCTACTGAATGAAGAGTTCAGGATAATAGATGGTATTTTTTTGCCGTCGTTCCTCTGAGTGAAGAATCACAACTAATGAAAATAAACCAGACCCATGGCAAAATAAATTCTGAGAATTTCGGATCTGAAGATAGTTGACAGCAATTTTCAGTGTTGCACCTGATTCCCCCCGCCCGTTTTCTCCTCCTCTTGTTGCAAACTCCTTGATGCTGTCAAAAAGTTTAATGCAGTGAAACAGCAGATTATAGGGAATCAGAAACAAACTCATTCAGACAATGACGACTTTCGTGCTTTCTCAGAAAAAGGGTACAAAACAGGACATCAGTGTGTAAGATTAAATAAAATGCATTATTAGTTACAAAATAGTTTGATATTTCGAATATTTATCTCTGTGTGTGTGACAGGTGTGATAAACAACATTTTACCTCTCTAAAACATTATTACTATAATGTCCTTAAATATTTTGGTAGTTCTGTATGAAGTTTTGTAATTAAATTAGACCTTAAGTGGTTATATGTGGGGGATTTTTTGTTTGTAGCTAATGGGTATTCCTTCATGGTGCTTTGCAGACCCAGCCGGACTTCTCTTTTCTACTCAGAGTCACTCCAATCTTCATTAGCATAGCGCTGTGCTTAAATTAATAAGACTTGCTGAGGTTAGAAAACTGTGGCTATATTTTGACTTCATGGAGTTTGGACTGGAGTTGGCTTATATCCTTTCAATCAAGTGGTAGGATTCAACAGTTAAATAGTAGTAAGCATGTAAATCAACTTAGGGCATCGTTTCTCCTCCTCTTACTTTTTCACTCATGAAAACCTATCCTTAGAAGAATAGCAAGTCAATACTCCAAGGATTCAAAAGATGCCTCTTGCATAATTCAGTTACTGTGTGGTGGAGTAATGTCACTGACTTGTCAACAACACTGTAGCTTGTTAGTGATTTTGAAGATATGTAATAATTACCCTTGGTTGTGTGACAATATGGAGAGGAATATGTGTGCAAATATGTAGTTTAATGGAATTTAATAAGATTAATTGCTTACTCTAAAGTTGAAGTTAAGCATCAGATGGATATGCAAGACTTAACTGATCTCATTACATGCAACAGTATTTTGGCTTATTTTTAGTGGCTAGTCATTGGAATAATTTTAGATCAGATACCTCATTATATTCTCTAATGAACAATTAAATCAGAATTTGAATTAATGTTTTGAAATGGTAGCTCCAAAATGGAACAACTGCAGCTAAATAGTATTTGCCACAGCTCTAAACTGAACAAATTTAGGTTGGCTTTTCAATTATGGTGCTTTATTTGCTTCACTTATGAATGGAACAAAAACATTGTCAGCTTTATTTAAGTTCACAATTTCTTAAATTTTTATTTTTTTACCTCCAAGTGTACAGTACTTCATGGGGCATAAAAATCATAGTATGTACACTTTATCTGGAAAGCGTGGTGGAACACTGCCCTATTAGTGTGGAACGAAGCTTTGTGTCTCAGTTTAAAGAGACCACCTAGGGTAGGCAGTCTTACTAGTGCATGGATGAAATATGAACATATTAAAAAATAATTTAAAAAAATTGTCATTCTATTAGTTGGCAGTCAGATTCATATACTTAGTTTCTAGGAGCCTTGCAGTTTTTCAGTTACAATGTAATTGCTATGAAACGCAGGATTTTATCTTACTGAAGGGTCAGTAGTGCCATCTACTGACAGTTTGTTAATGAGACTGTTCCTAATTGCAATTTTAGTAGAAACTTCTGTAATTTAGAAGGAAATCTTCTCTACCATCAAATGTCAGGCAGCATTTGAGATGAGCTTTTACCTTCAATTTGGAAAAATTGCAGCAGTGGCTCAGCCATTTGAGGAGAAGATGTATTGGAAATCCCTGGTTTTGTCCAGCAAGTGTTTTATTGGGTATTTTTTCTCGAAGTTTCATATTTGAGAGTAGTCTTTAAAATTGGGGGGAGCTAAATATGGTTCAGTTATTCTTAAAACTTTGCTCAAATGTTTGATTTAGAGTTATGAAGACAGCTGTAGTTTAGCAAGACTTCATTAAAATATGGCTACTAACTTTTTTACAGACCTTTCACCTTGGCAGAACATGTAGAGTTCTTTTCACTGAGATTTTGAGTATTTTTGCAGAGGATCTGTGAGGCAAAAATCAAATTGTAAAAGGTCTAGGATAGAGTTAGAGAATTTCAGGTTATAGGCGTAGCTATGTCATGTGATATTCCTGGAGGTAAAGGGAGCTGAAGACATTTTAATAGGCAGCTTGGGTAGAGAATAAGATTTGGCAGGCTCATGCATACCTGCATGGAAATAGTATGGCCAAGATGGATTTTTTAAAAAAGTGATGGAGGAGGTGAGGTTAGGGGGTCAGAGATCAGGAGATGGAAGGAGTGAGGCATGTTTGCATATGTGGACTGAGCAGGAATTGAAAGCTAAGCCTCCAGTCAGTGAGGAAGAGAAAATCAGTAAGAGAATACATGTGATGAGGGAATCTGGAAGTCTAACATGGTTCTTCAGAGGGAAAGGTCTCTATCATAAGCCAAGACAGAGAGCAGGTGAGAACTGAAGTGCAAATTGAAGGCAGCAAATAGGCAGGAATCACAAATGTGAGGTTCATGATAGTGTGATTGACTAGCTATGACAGTGCTACAACTGAAAAAATAACCTCAGCTATATTTAGTTGAATCTGCTGGTTTTTGAAAAGTTCCTTTAGTAGCTGACACACATGAAAAAAACTCTCATTCCTGGAGAACATATGGAATTGTTCTATAAGTTATTTTGATAGTTGTCAATAATTGCAAGAAGGTTGTCGTAAAACTGTCTTCTTGACAGACTAGAAATAATTGTATGATGCAATAATTATCACAACAGTTTTATTTGGATAAATTGTATTATGTTAGTATGGTTGTTTTAAATGGGAATAGTAGAATGTTTTGAGTTGATAAAAGCATTGTATGCTAATTTGTTAAATATTTACATACTTTTTCAGGGCAAAATACCATAAATTAAAATATGGCACAGAATTGAACCAAGGTGACTTGAAAATGCCAACTTTTGAATCAGGTAACTTTTTTACAGTACCCTGTTTTACTATAATTTGTTTATACACTGTTCTAGATTTGCTCTGGTTCGATTTATTGCAACTTTTATTCTTCCCCCCAGTCCCGTTTAGATGTGTTACAGAGAAGATGTCTAGGAAAGGTTCGGTATTGGGTAAATATTGTTTAATCTGAAAATCAAAATTAATTGACCTTTTTTTGAAAGAGCTCTCAATGTTGAAGAAAGCTTTAAATAAAGTTACACAATTCCTTATTTAGCTGCTGCTTCTCATTATTTCTTATAATACTCCTTCCTGAAGGATTTAATATTTTTTGCCATGGTGCCGTCCATCCAGAAGTAAAGCAAAAATGCAGAATAAACATAAGAAATACTGTTGTATTTCAGTGCTTTTATAGGATGCTAATTTTTAAAGAATGAAAAAAAAAATTACTTAATTGGCCTGGAAAAAACGTTGTAGAGCTTCCAGTTTTATTTTAAATCAATGAAAAAAGTCCTAAGATAAGAATTAGGCTATCGTTATTGGTACTTTGGAGTGCATCTGATTTTGCAATGTAGATATAAAATTGATCATAACAGTTTTGCTCTTCACAATATTGCAGATAGAGGAAAGCATTTTTCATAACAACATTGGACTGTTTAATAAGCAGAATTGTGCGTGGAGTAAGAACAAGCTATTATTGTACTGATGTGTTTTATACAGTCATGTTTCTGAGTAGCCTGAAAGAACTGAAAGGATGGGGATGAGTCTGCCAGTATGAGAGCAGAGACGCTGGCAGCATTTACGACTACAGTGGGACGCCTTTGTGAGCTGCCAACAAGCTGCCAGCTATTAAGCAGTTACAAAAAAGCCTGTCCATAGGACTCGGAGTCTGCTTGACTCTGAGCAGTAATACTGAGATTTGCTCTAGGACCCTTCGTATCTGTCCAGCCACCTTGCTTGCCTATGACATTAAGTGGTTTTCAACATGAATCCTTGAGGCTGGAACTCTGTTCTTCTTTTGGAGAAAAGAAGCTGCGCTGGCCGCATCTCTAGCCCATGCACGGTTACAGGAAGAGATGGTTCATCTGGGGCTGCATTATACCTGGTAACCACTGTGTGCCTCCCGCATAGCAGACCACGTCTTCTTTTGGGGGCTGTGTTGCACGAGCAGGCTCCTTCTTCATCCTCCTAATGTTGCATTTTTCTATGCACAGGGAGTGCACCATCACAGGATCTCAACATCTGGCTTTAACACCAAGATCTGACTCTTGGGGAAATAACGGTAAAACTGTAACCATTGTCTTTGAATGATGGCTTTGACCACTGGTCACATAGCACAGAATTAGAAGTAGAAGTTCTATAGACCAAAACTTCCCTCTTTTTCTACACTTCATGTTAATATTCTCCTAAAGCTCCAGAAGTTGTTTTAAATATACTGCATGCAAGATTTTCCCAAGAGGCCTTCTTAAACTGCATGGCCACAAAAGGCAGTATTTTGCGCCATGAAAGATACAAGTTATTCTCCTTCTTTTTCTCTGGCAGTGGTGTGTCTAGATGTGAAAAATTCAGATAGCAAGTTTCCTCAGAATCTCTGTCTGTGGTTGAAGATATCTAAGTGTTTTGGAATATTTTACCATGAGTCCAAAAAATCAAAGTGCTGTAATGCAGAAATAAGGCCACAGTGGTTTAAAAAACCCAATAATAGTATTGTGTCTTGAACAGAATATATTTGCATCTAAAATTATAATTATGACACAAGTATATATGGATACATAGGTAGAACAAACTGAAGGGAGAGGAAGTTGCTCTTAAGGAAAAGAGAACGTAGACAACTACGGAAGACTGATAACAGGAACAAAGTGACTGTCTTGCTCACTGGGCACTTAACTGCATTTTTTTACTTTATTCCTAGTGCTGAGATTCTGAACAGGCTTAGGAAAGATGGGCACAAAGTTCTGACACTGGGGTCTGTTCAGAAGTGCTTAGAGTGGTCAAAGATAGAATTGCCAGGTAAGAATATGTGCCTCTGTTGTTAGATAGTCATTAAATAAAACTCAGGGAAAGAGAGAGAGAGACCTGTGTTCTTTGTTTGGATGCTTCAATTCCACACAAGTCTTTCTTGAGGCACTTAGGGCCTTAGGGCTGTCTGGAAGGTTAATGGTGAATTTTGCTAGGAATTGGGGCAGTGGAGAACTTCCAGAAAGCTTTAAGACAATGTTGTACCAATTTCTGATAAAGGGGCAGAGATCTCCATCAAAAAAAAAAAAAACCAAAATCCGAATACTATTATATAATTGAAGTTAATATACATAAGTTTATGGGGAAAAATACTCCAACTGATTGCAAGAGTGGCTGATAAATACAATTATGATGATATAGTATGCTTGAGTTTCTCTAAGGTGTTTGTCATTACAACACAGGCTTTTTGCTGAGACTAAAATGATACAGAACCTGTATGACATCCATTTACTTCATTAAAATCTTGTTAACGAGAATTTGGCAGTGTGCTATATGGTCGTAAACAGGAGTTATCACCAAGGCAAGTTTAGGAAGTGGTTCCATACTGCTTAAGATTTTGAACAGTGACTTCTTAAAATGGGAACATTGATTAAACTTGAAGCTTTTCATGCAATGGGAGCAGGAAGAGGTCTTTCCACCATGCTGTGCTTCCTATCCTTCTGTGTTTTTTTCTGTTGTTTTCATTGGTATTCACTATTATTCTTCCACAGGCTATAAACAAAAAGCACCTCTAGTCTGACCACATGCCACAGGCCTGTAGCACTTTGTTTAATTAATTCCTGTTCAAGAAGTTCAGTGAGAGTCAACCTAGGCTGTCCTCTAAAGGCCAGCTGCTACTGTTGCTAAATACAGTCATTTCTGCAGTGCTGTGGAGGTGATCTAGCAGGGCAGGGAGGGAAGAAAACTGTCCTCCACGTTGGTGCACAGCTCAGGATTCCAGACTGGTACTAGTGACAGGATCTGCGCAGGGATACACCTTTGACTTCAGTTGCTCTCCATGCTGCTTGGGTGGGCAGCTGTAATCCTCACACATCCCTTCATCTTGCTCAGGCAGTGGAGCCATACCAACCAAGTCTTCTGTATTAAGATACAGAAATAATATCACAGTGAGGCTGTCCAGACATTTGGAGAGCCAGTATCGATAGTGATTCAAGTTACTTGTAAAGTCTGAAAAAGAGGGGGAAATGTCAATGTGACTGATTGTTTTCTACTTTGCATCTTATTCTTTACACTTGTGCTGAATTATAGTATTTTCTCATTATTCTGAGCTTATTTTTTTAATCTACTTTTTTTTGGGGTGGGGGGAAGCAACTGGTGATCTGAATCAGATCAACCATGCCTTTGTGAAGGAACTGGAATTCTGATGTATACACTGTTGTACCTATTGTAAAAGGACTAATAGCTCATTGCCTCAATTATTCTTCCTACGGCTAAACAGTTGTCATTAATCCTGAATGACATTTGACAGCATTTATCAATAGAACATACATATGCTCTGTTATAGGATGCAAGAGTATACCTGATGAAGGTAGCTGTATCCCAAAAAATAGTATTTCTGACAAGCAGAATTCCTGCACAGAGACTCAAGTGATGATCAAGTCAGACTCAGTCATGCTTGAATTGTGGATTTCAGTGACTACACATCCATGGACAAAATTTTCTTTATTAATGTAAATGTTATTTTTGCTTGCTTTGAATACTTTGCAGCTCCAAAGTGTGAAAAAATTTTGATTCTAGTTGGCTTCATTTTCGATTTCCACCTTTTCTGGCAGAGCAGAGAACTTTTTGTACTCACATATGGGGCTTTGGTAGCCCAGCTGTGCAAGGACTATGAAAAAGATGAAGATGTCAACACCTGTTTAGACAGAATGTAAGTACTGCTTTAAATATTCAGCTTTATTGATAATGCTGTTTGTCCACCTATATGTTTCAGCTTTATGTCTGTTATAAGTCCAGCACTGTCTAGGATTACAGAGATCACAGGGATAAGGTTCAATAGTCTGTCAATAGAAATAACACTAATTTGTGAATGAAGATCAACAGTCATCTTTTGAGTTCTCAGAAGACATGTGTCAGGGTTGTTTTCACAGCTTACATTTGTTCATTGTGGGTCCTTTGTTAAGCTAGTTAATAATATAAACTAAATTTCGTCTTCTATTTCCATGTATTCATTTGCAACTTCCTCCTATTTCTGATACCCATGTTGTGTCAAACTAGACAAGCTTTTTGTTTCTCACAGGTGTTTTCTAGTTCACATGCATTTCTGTGTGCACTGGCGATGTGGCCTTCCCATGGCTCCCCCCTGTCTAGCTACACTGGTTCTGTGACTTGGGCAGCTAAGAAGTAGTCATCATTTCAGGTTGTAGGGATTTGGCTTAAGTGACTCAGTCTGTAGGCAGACTCCTTTCGCAGTCAGCCACCTTCATCGAGAACGTCATTCAGGTGTCT
>Ga0181612_169022_pt1 | contig 13453 bp, 6 predicted proteins | sample HoacroProtozoa21_FD_119630 | JGI IMG/M metagenome (GOLD analysis project Ga0181612, IMG submission 119630) | Hoatzin crop microbial communities from Cojedes, Venezuel. Combined Assembly of Gp0051906, Gp0051904, Gp0051908 | reverse complement strand
CCAGCAGACCAGTCTGACCACAAAGGTAGTGACTGTTTGCAATTAAAAAAAAAAAAAATCTCTCATCCCTTTCTGTTGAATTTTGTGTTGCGTATTTAAAGACCTTCCAGCCTGAAAAAAAGCAGCATGAAAAGCAGCAGGACTCTGCAGGCTGGCAGAGCAGTCATTCACTGTGAAGAGGGAAGACAAGTGCTCCAGGCACCAGCATCTCCCTTTCACTCGCTTCCCCCACGGCAGCAGCACCAGCCACGCCAAGTGGCAGCAGCTGGCCCGGTCCTTCGTGCGTGTCCTGATGAACAGGCATGCTACAAATAAGCAGAGCAGATTGAAGCCTTTGGGCAGTGTAAACTAATATTTATCTAGATTTAGGATCCAGATGGGGTTCAACTCAAGATAGGTGTTCAGCTGGTCAGTGCTCTCAAAATCAGTTATTTTTAAAACCTTGAGGCTTAGGAGCTTTTAAACACTAGTAGTCATCTCTGAAACTATCAAGGTTCAGGACTCTGCGTTCCTGAGGTCCATTTTAGTAACTAAATCTTTTTGTGGACATAAGCCTCAGCGACAAAAGGGTTGTTTTTATTCAGACTCCAAATTCATCTTGCTTCTCCTGTGACTGTTCCTGAAGGACATTTGCAACTCAGAGGCAAACATCTAGAATAACCTAGTCCCACCTTTATGGAGACCCTAAGGGAATTCAAATGATCGGGCTTCTTTATTTATATACAAAGTTGTCTCATTCATAGACTCATCTTTTCACTATTGAATTTCTTGGTATTCAGCTTAACTGCTATTAGTCTCTTACTTATTTTACGTATTTGTGTACCTATATATTACCACTTACTGAACTTCACAACAGGTCCAATTATAAAAGATGTGTTCCATGGAGTTTTAACTTACTCCCAGCCATCGGGAAAGCAAATATAATTCAGTTAATGTCTATCAGTAAATAACAGCTTGAAGTCAGGTATGTGCAGAACAAGCTGTGCTTACCATGAGCAGCCCTTTATAAGCGTAGACAATCCCAAGCCAAATTGTCATGTGAGTGTTTTCACAGTGCTCCAAGATTGGTCGGATGGAGATATCTCTGCCCGCAGGGTCTGGCTGCAAAAATAAAAGGTGAAATATTTGGATTCATATTTCATTTGTATTCAGACCTTAGATGCACTTAAATCTATTCTCAGTAGATTGAGAATGTGTCGAATACAGAATGGACAACTCTGGGGTAACTTGTGATGACTGCAGACCCATGAACCTGCAAAGGAATACAGTGAAAAGCAAAGATCTGAGGAAACAACTGCATGATAGCTACCAGCCGGTGAGGTCATCTCCACTGCAAAGCAGAAAGAGAATGTCTTAAGTCACTCTGTCTTTAACAGTGTCAGTCACATTTATCATCTTTAGGACATCTAATTTTTCTACAAGGCAAACAGGTTGAATGCACAGGCATGAATATAAATGTGCTTAAAGTCATCCCTCCTTTCACCTGTGGTTCTTCTGTCACTGGAAAATGGCTGATAAACAATGTATGAAACACTGCTGTGTTTCAGGTGCTTTTTCATTGATAAACATGAGCTAAATCAGAGCCTGTTTACTATGGAAACTACATCAGGAGCTTAGAAGAGAGTATAAATCATCAAAACTCTGGAAAGGACTTCCTTTAGAGCAAATGAAAGTCTATGCAAAATTTAATACTGCTGAAAGCTTGGTAGCTTTCCATTTATTTTGAAAAGCAGATTGCATAAAAATGCAGAATCAAGAAGACTTGCAGACTACCAGGAATGTTTGTATGAGGGAGAATTTATAATTAAGACTCAGAGAAACCTGGAAGAACAACCCCCAATCTCCCTCACCTTTTATTTTTTTTTTTTTTACAACAGGACAAAAAGCAGTTGACACAAATAGCAAACGGATACTAACTACTATGCTGTCTACAATTAGAATATGTATTAGTGTATGGTCCAACTGCTTTTTAATGGTGTACACTGTATAAGAACACAAGGTGCCTCTCTTACGTGATTCTAAGAGATCCTGTTTTAGTTAGATATGGCAGAATCCTCCTGTTGGCTGTTGTGAGCTCTGTGCACCTACCGTCTGTTTTGCTTTACGGAATACACCGTAATGCTGAAAGCTTCTTTTTTCCTTTCTACTTTGAAACACTGGATCTGAACTTCAGCTAAACTAAGATCAACCCAGGCATAACTTTCTGTACCTGGTTGTCTCAGTCGGATTGGCAAATTCCCTTTTTGATGAATAACATATGTAAAATGTCTCTTGAAGAAGTATAATGGTTATTACATGAAATACAGAAAAATCACATTTTCACGAACTGAAATGTAGAATTGTATGCAGAAGGACTTCAGAGAGATCTGAAAAATTTGCTAAAGCTTATTCTTGCTGCCTCTGATGCAGATATGACTTTTGCTATGGATTTCAGTAGTCACAGCATTAATTCGCAGCTCAGTTTCTTCCATCGGTCTTTTTGTATTGCTGCGCTGACCTCATACACTCTAAAAAGATAATGTAAAAAACAAGAAGGTAGACACGGGGGAACAAAGAAACCCCAAAGAACCTTGTGCTATGCATTGCACTACACAGTCAAAGGATGCGCAACTTTCTTCGCCAATCCTGCACTAGGCAAGACATTAACACGTAAAACTTTCTCTTATCCTGGACTTCTGTAGAAACCCTGAACAGGAGAATAAAATTTTTTGAAAAAAGGTGTCCTAAAATAAAATACAGTAAAAATGAAGAAGGCATGTGGTTTATTTCTCTTATCCCTGGGTTGAAACCTGCACTCACACTTAGACTGAAGCATTCTATCACTTTTAACAAACTAGGAGCAATGGAATTAGCCCTTATTTCAAAGAATATTACTGAAATGCAAACTCAGCGGTGGATTTTGTATTTTTATTTTCACTATGTTGTTATTCTCTGATGCAAATTGGCTTCAAGATGGGAAAGCATATGTCCATTCATTACTCAACACTGAGTGACCTGGGCAGAAAAACAATGAAGTGGAAAAGATAACTTGTTTTCAAATCTTATTAGACAGAAAGAAGGCTTATCATTTCCTTAGTAGGAAGACTGCCAGATTTCATAAGGCAATGATCATTTAAAAAATATGTAAATTAAATAAAACAGTGTATTTCAATTTTCTATGTAAGGTAAGAAATTCTTGTGTAGTGCTCTAGGGGGAGCAGGGAAAGAGAGAATACCGATTGCAGCATCAGCAAAAGTGTGCATGGGGCAGCACTTCTTTCAAAGCACTTTCCAGATTTGCAAGCTGGTAGTATTTTCAACAAAATTTTGCTGAATACTTGTGCATGTGGAGTTAAGCACAGGCAGGTAGCAGTAATTTTACAGTGAACTGATTTTTCTGATTACTTATCGCTACTGCAAAATGACATTCCTGTTTCACTGCTTTTAATTTGCCATTCTGTTTCCTCACTGATTTTACATGAATTAACTAATCATAGCGAAAAGCTGGGTTAAAAAAACATGATATTTTCTGGTGTCAAAAGAATTTTTAAAAACTCTACAATTGCAGCTGAATGGAGCACTTCACTGACCTCTCTAATCATCCAGCATTTGTGCACTTTGTTACTGCTTTAGAGAGGATGACAACATAAATGCTACGATTATATATATACTGGAAATTTGCCCTTTCCTTTTATAGAAAGCAATCTAAATGCCCTTCAGATATCATTCTCAAAAGCCTGAAGACCTCCTATCTTGCGGTTAGGCTGAAGTTTCCTACCTCTTCTGAAACGTAATAAGGTTTCTGACATTGAGATAGACATCAATTTCTGGGGTGTTTTCAGCAGTTGAACATAACCAGTTTAATCTGTTCACTTCGTACAAGAGTTGTGTATCATCACCAGTAGAATGCTTGTTTTACACGAGATCTGCTAGGTCTAGAGACAAGCCCAAACCAGTAAACGTATAGAATGTTTATATCCCCTCTCTGTGCACGTTCATATTATTACTAGTCACTGCTGCAGTTTTGTTGCCTTCTCATTTTCTTTGCTCTTCAGTCTGCTGGTGGGCTGGCAGATGCCCATCTGACAGATGAGCCACAGCTTAGGAAGGTACTGCCAGGGGGAGGGGCGAAGCTTTAAACCACCTGGAACCAGCAGGGAAATTTTCAGGAGAGACCAGGGCAGGAGCAATGACAGAGGCTGCTGAGTGCCTCCTGCCTGCCTACACCTCCTCGCAAGAACTGAGCAGCAGCGAGACTCTTGTTTCCTTCATGTCTCTATGGACTGCAATAGAAAACCACAGGCCCTTAAGCTGCTTCCCAGAATGGCCCGTGCTAGGGAAGCAGAAAGGCAGTGCTTCAAGTACAAGCACAGTTTTTGTTGAACAATTATCTCCAATTCCTTTAAGAAGCTGGCTCTGCTTGAGTAAACAAGTATATACAAAGTAATGGACAGCTTTCCTTCTCTCAGGCTGAGGAGTGGGAAGATAGGGCAAATCACTCTGAGGCACCTGTGCCATCTGGGCATGTTGTTATATGATCCATATACAGACAGTTCGTCTCCTTTTTTTTCATCTGTATTTCTTAGTGGCTCTTATACTAGCCAGTCTTTTTAGAAAAGATCCCGCACAGTGGGAAGATATTTGTATGACAATAAATGCATCATTGGCTTATTTTGTGTCTTGGTTGTCATTCCTTCTGTATAGCTCCACATAGGTCTTAAAAGGAGGAAGGGTCTATGTTCCATGAGACATTTCATCCAGGGAATGTCTGTGAAGAACAAACTGGGCCACCGCACAGTGTCCAAAAGTCTTTAACCTTCCTAGGGTACTCCTTCTACATGGTGACCTTTTCAGGTCCCATTGCCGGTACAGCCGATGACACTTGTTTACAGAGTAGTGGTGCTGCCGTGTAACACAGCTCACGGGTGGACAATCTCTGCAAGCTTTCTAAGAAACTTTGCAGCAGATTTTCAGTGCGACATTTTGCCATTTCTGCAGCTGAAGTTTCAACTGTGTGAAAATCAGAATGTTAGGCCTCAGTCTTTTCCAAAGATGGATACGAAGCATAAGGTAAATAGTTGCAGCTTCTGTTCACTAATTTTAAAATAAACTGTGCGGTTCCCATAGTATAGGAAAATACAGGACCATACTCTTCTGTCACACTGTTAAAATGGTCTTCACATACCATCCCACTCTCTGTTTTATCTTCCCTTTAAATGGCTTCCATCTAACTGGCATAATGACTGTATACTATCACTAGTCTACAGCATCCATTAGACATCTCTGGCATTTTAATTTGGCACATTTAACAGTCATATGGAGCTCAAATGTGATTCCTTAGCTGAAAATCCAGACTTTGCTAAATCAGAAGATTATTCTTCTTTTTAAAATCACCCCCCCCACCACCCCCCTTGGATAATTATAGTTAGTTTATACAATAAATTCTGTAAGAAATTAAATTTACTTGCATGTTGTAACATGCTATCCACTGTGCTAACCTGCATATCTGTATGGAAAGCTGTTCCACAAAAGGATTTAAACAGTTTTCCCACGCAGTGTATTGTAACCAGGCTCTCAATTACTGATGAAAAGAGAAGAGAAGGATCAGAGGCTGTCTAGTTTTCAACTACTTAAGAATTTGAGTGTATTTTTAGAGAAAATCAACTGGGATATGAAAAAGAGATTTTCCAGGAAATGGATTCCTTTTGTTTCATGTATTTTTTACTTTGTGTAGTCATACCTTCCGTGAATGCAAAACAGCAAATGCAATACTAAGCCAGGGTGGCTCACTTGGAATGTCTTCCAACTAAAATTTTGGTAGGCAACCTAGAATAAAAGCTTGTTTGTCATTGTTCATACCTGAGCTTGGGTTCAGATACAATACGAATCACATTGTATAGCAGCTCAGCTGAGTACAAAACTGTTACTGGATTCTTGTAGCCCAGTGACCAGTTTCAATTCTCTTCATTTGAGAAGTTTGGTCATTTCTGTAAAAGTCTTATGATCCAGGACACTAATTTGTTTAAAGACTTTTTCTTCACGTATTTTTCTTTGATTCAGAGTCATGGGACAATTTGATCATGGAACAGAAAGTCAACTTTTAATAGATGAGCCCAGTACTACTTCATATAGTCAGGGCTGTTTTCCGGTATAGGAATGCAGGATTCTGTTAATAAAAGCAGGCTTTCAACTCAATAACTATCCTTACAAGTCTCTGCAAGAGAAATGAGAAACGTAAAGCTTCTGACCTCAGGAGAAGATAATGACAAGGTTCTGAGAAACCACAGTCTTTTGCATTCAGTGTGCATACTTGATGCTCTCTCATGCAGACCCCAAGAATAAAACTATTTTTGACTTGAATTTAGACTTGATTTTTTCAAATTGTTTAAATAATGTTATTTATATTTGTAAAAACATTTACAGTTGATGACCATGGACACATAACTGCAGCAGGATAGCATGCTATATCAGTTCCCAACGGAAAAGAAAAATTTCTTGTAAGGATCAAAAGTTTAGGAATGTTACTGTTTAAACCTTTTTTCCATAACTTGAGGTGGAAGACAAATCGTTATTTCATGAAATAGTCACAACTACTTCAGCCTCTAATCTGTGGATTTGCTTACTTTGTACTGGAACAACGGATTAATTCTCATGGCACTATCAGAAAGGGAGGTGTTACCTCATTTCTGTAGAGGAGGAGGAGGACTCACATAAAGGTTAAGCAAATTGCCTGGGAAATCTAAGAGGAATTCAGACTGTTGTGCCTTACTTCTTCGAGTTAGAAAAAACATCTTTCTTTCTGATAACTATGACCAATACAAAAATTCTCACTCCAGTCTATATTGTTCCAGAGACAGAAGCAGTTTTCTACAGTAAATTTCTAATTAGAGTTAGGAATTTCTAAAATTCTAATTCTAATTATAAATTTTAATTAGAAATCTACTGGAAAAAGTGTTGATGAAAACTTTCTCTATTTGCATCTTTTTTGCTTGGAAAAGGATCAATATTTCAATAAATTTACTGACTTGAAATTACATTTAAAATCATTTTTGCAATTCTTTATGATGAATCCCTGCAAAGTTACCTAAATGAAAATGTGTGGTTTTTAGATTGTGACTATCTTTTAAAATGGTATTTATTTACATTAATTATACCAATTAAAAATAAATTATTGGTATTTCAAATTGATGCAAAAAAAACCAAAAAATTGGCTCTGTGTTTTGTGAAAGTTTTAGAAACTTTAAGTTTATCTTAGTTTGTAACAGAGAAGACTCCAGCTGCTTCAAATACATCAGTGAATGAGGCTAAGGACTGCTCTTGAAGTTTCCAGTGGTTCCACAGTGATGATGAGTACTGCAGTAATCCAGTACAGCAGTATTATTTTAAACTATAACCTCACTGCTTATGCTCAGGTGGGAACTGTGTGGGACAGAATTCAGCCTTGGGCTCAGTATGCCCCTGCTTCCCAAACCCTTAGCAGGAGCGGCTTGGTGGAGTCCTCCGGAGGAGGATTTGCAGGGAGCTGCGGTATGAAGTGTTTCAGGATGCAAGGTTTCTGACGTACATCTGAATACACACCCTCTGCCCCTGTGACGCGAAGTAAAGGCTATCTTTACGTTATCCAGGGTGATTACAGGGTATTTTCTGCTTCGTTCATTTTAGTGGTATACAGGAATTCAGCTCCTCACCTCAGTCAATGAACTGGACTTAAGCATTATCCGGCTTCACAAAACCTCCAAAAATTAAGGTTTTCTAACTGTTCTGAAGAAATCTAGTTTCCATTGTAATGTCTAAAAAATCGTCATTCCAAGTGGCATTGCAGCATAGCATACACATGGGACAGTAATTCTGTAATGGTTGGCTAGCTAGAAATCATCACAGAACGAATACTAACATGTATAACCCTATATTTTATCTGGTCAGGTTTTTTTTTTTTTGGTTTTCTAAAACATAAAAAAGATGTACCATATAAGGCAAGGAAAAAATACTAACACATTTTGGAGCTTCAAGGATATTAATGTAGATATTTTACGCAATTCAACTTGCTACAAATACAGAATCCAGCTCTAACTTTACAGGTGAATGGAGTGAAGAAAGACAGACAGAAAAAAAAAAGAAAACATGTTAGAGATAACCACTGTAATTCCTACTACCCCAAAACAAGAAGATCTGGTAATACAGTCACAGCGATAGTCACACTGTAATATCTTTAAAACAAACCTACTTTCTAGCTCCCCATCTGTCTCTTGTACGAGTAATTCCATAAAGCAGTAAGCTTACATACTGTAAGTTAGTGTGATTAAAAGATGATAAAATGCCAGAAAAGCTATTTAGAAGCTTTTGTACTGTGAATGTGTCCATACATTTACTTGTAAAGAAAATCTCTCAGCAATATTATTTATAACATCACTTTACCTAACAATTTCTGTTTTGCTGTTCTCGTGCTTCATTTTTATTTAAATAAAACTGTCTTTTGAGACCCAAAAGGTTCCTATCATACTGTAATCTAAGCAGTTTCATTTATTTGCATTAATGTAAAATACAAAATAATAGATTAGACTGAGTAAAGAAACCGCTATGATCCCTGCAAACAAATGCAGACTAACAAAGAAAGGGAAAAGGCAAAATTCTCTTGTATTATGGAGTGTTTCAAACAACTGTGACTAAGTCTTCCCACTCTGCACTCAGCAATCTCTTCAGCAGAAATTTTACATCATAGTATTTCCTCCGAGAGTGTTGCCCCAATTATATATAGGGACTGGATAATGAAATGTTTCTGTGTATGTGTATGGAGGTAGTGGGACAAGTGTTACAAAGACTTAACAAAGCATTCCCAGCAGTAGAACATGTGTTTTTCGTAGAAGGGAGGGCAAAAGGCCAAGATACGTAACAAAAGCTGGTTAGAGGAATGTAGACCGGAATGTAGACCTTTGTTACTACCCAGACCCTCCTGTGCCGCACAGATTCTTCCAGAAATGTGCACTTGTTGGTATCGGCTTCACAAACTGAGGAAGAATATTTTCCCCTCCTTTCCTTTGAAGCTGCTCAGAATCATGGCTGACAAGCCGGACTTGCAGATTCTTTTCTTTTCTTTTCTTTTTCGAACTAGATTTCCTCTATGCTGGAGGTCACACCAGCCCCTCTTCTTGGTGGATGGAGCAATTCAGTATCTCCTTGCTTACAGTAGTGGGAGCAGACAGCGTTAGTGTGGAAGTATGGCAAACGCATAAAGGGGAACAGCAGAACAAAAATGCAGAGGGCAGCCATAGAGAAACTGTTAGGGTGGTCCCGACAGGAGCCAAGGTCAAGGCTCTTTTTGCAGGTAATTTGCCAGTGGGTAGGCTTGGAGTTGTAAGCAAGGATATGACTTATTATTCTTTCTGTGGCACTTCGAGAAACAGGATTTAGCACTTTTTCTGTAAATAAGCCAGATCTGCACCCAACAGCTAGCAGAATCAATCATCTCTTGCTCCTTCCAGCAAGAAGAACTCTCAGGTCCTCAATTGTGCCCAGGTATTTGGGCCAAAGAGGCCAACAATCTCACCTCTCTATATATCTTTTATTTTCTATTTAGTGCTGTAATTCCTTTGATTTATGGATTCTGACAATATTTATTACTATGCCTATTTGCATTGCAGTGACAATAACAACTACAAATGAACACTGTCTTCATGCAGAAAGTGAAAAATCTGTTCCTTGAGAGGATTTAAAACCATACATATGAGGTATGGAAGAAGAAAGAAGCATAAAGTAGGGTTGTATGACTTTTTCAGAGGCAAATATCAGTGGAGACCACAGCCCCCCTGTGCAGGCACTGACGATTAGTTTCTGTGTTGTGGCAAATAAAAAGGATTACTTCTCAACATTACGGAAATTTTAATTTCCTCACCTATTTTTTATACTCTCCAAAATGGTTAGATGATGGTCCATCAACCCACTACATCAGGATTTTGCTGCTACTTTTATGACTGCTCTAAGACATAAATCAGAAACTGTTATATTAGGTGGAGGTCTTTCCTTTGTTTTCAATTTTTTGAGCAAATCTTTAATTCGTAAATGCTAAGACTAGATTAATAAGTATATTCTCATAATTACCTCAATATAGTTGTAACAGAAACACCTACACCTCCTCCAAAGTCTGTCTAGAACTAGGTGACTCAACTTTCCTGTCACAAAAGTTGCTCTATCTAAAACCAACTCCTAATTTCTTGTTGACAGTCAACTGTAAGGTGCATCTTAATATATGGAAGTACATGAAAACATTCGTCTCTCATTAGAATTTTGAAGATTTCCATTTTTTTCTCCCATCTTGCAACACTAGTAATGTCTCAGATATAAAAATTTTTACATACCACCATCCCAAAACTGAATGGATGAACAAATAAATAAAGGTTAGATCAGCAGAAATATTTTGATTACTTCAAAATATTTAATTTGATTTTGACCTTTTAAAACTGTTGACCTTATTTTACATAACCTAACTCCATTTTGAAAACAAAGGTCATTTTGAATTGAAGAGATTTTCTTCATTTGATAAAGGTCAACAAGAACGTCTGAGCACTTTTCTACCAACATAATTCTGCATGGGGAAATTGACGGAGACTGCCTTTTTCTTACATGTGTATAAATGTCATGACTACTCAATGTTTTCTGAGAAGAATATCTCAATACATCAATTAAGGGATATAATCAGCAAGAAGATTGTAAATCCATGGTCTTGACAGATTTTTTCTGAAGATTCACACTTGATAGTATAACTGATCCTATATTAGAGCAGAGTGACACCAATGAAAGAACCACACTCCTTTACAACTTTTACTGGCATAATTATGCCAGCAGCAAAGCCTACAGACAAGCTCGGTACAGGTGACTAAAGGTACACAAAGTATGCCTTTCTCTTTGGTAGAGTCCTGCTTCAGCTGTGAAAGATGCAGCCCTCAGCAAACTAAATTTACTCTTGGAATCTTAAATCAACACCTTTCCTGCCTTAAAGGAGGAATGTGAAATAAGGCCTAGGATTCCATAGTTACACTGGCATTACAGTTAAATGAGATCAGTTTAATAATTGTCTCACCTTCAGCAAAATCCCAGATATAGATTTCCCTTACATTAACTCCAGTTTGAAGTAAAACATCTCTTTTAGAAAAAATATTCAGTGGCAATGAACCTATATAACTCTTGCTGAGTCAATTCTGTTGACTGCAAAAATCTGACCTTCATTTTGCTCCTCATTTCTAAAATGAATGTAGTGTCGGTTTTTCTTTGTTCTTTCTTGGGTTTTTTTTATTCATTGAAAGTCTATTTCAGAAAATTTTGTTCATATGTCGGTATTTACAGATTTTGGCCCAGTAAACTCTTAATATAATCCTTGGTAAGCTAAATATTGAGGTCCTAGTGTTTTTCACAGTGGACATATTTATCCTTCTTCAACAAGTTTTGTTGCTCTTTATTTGACCATTTGACCAGCATGTTTCCTGAATTCTGAAGAGTGGAACGGAGCACACTAGGCTGGTCACAGTTGCCCTTAAGCCATATCCAGGATTAATACCACCATAACACCCCAGCTCAAGTGAGATCAAAGTGTATATATGAAACCACAAATCTCTCAATTTCTCTTTTCTCTATTTTAAATGAATAGAGAAATGCTAAAATAGTTTAAAATCTATAGAAAAGCACACAGATAGTCTTGAAACCCTTTCCACCAAGTATTTCTCCTGATTTCATAGGAATAGTTGACGTAAGAACCAACAACAGTTGCACTAAGCTGCCTTGAAAGTTACATTCTCCCAAAACTCAAAAAGAATAAAGTTATGGAGATTTTTGATTTTTCCATTACGTCTTTCTTCTACAAGTAGCTATTTCAGTGTTGCCACTTCTATTGACGTTATTCAGAGCAAAGCAGGTAGTCATGGGAATTTTTTCTTTCTCTCAGTTCAGTAAAACTTTTATGCAACATTTTTCTTAAATAATTTATCTTCTTTCAGCATCTGTCAGACCAGATTTCATTTAACACGAGTCAAAGACACACTTTAAATGTTGCAGGTTCCTTTGCTCTGGTATACAACAGAAGAATTTTCAGTTGATAAGAGAGCAAGCCAATGTGAAACAAAACCTAGCAACCATAAAATCTATTTCATATTTCATAGAACTGTTTTTTACATTGTTAAGCTCCATATCATATAGTTTCTTGCTTTTGAAGCATATGTTTTATATACATGTAGGACAAACAGACAGCTCTGAGCTTACTCTGCCTTTCAATTCCTACATCTTCTTGACAAAAGTAGTACATTTGCTTATCTATAAAATTATGTATGTTTCAGTGAATTATTGTACTAAAAGATCTAGATGAGACAAAGTGCTTATTTTCAACCTAAAGAACTACAGGCATGGTGGTGTTGGGTTGATGGTTGGACGTGATGATCTTAGAGGTCTTTTCCAACCTATGATTCTATGATCCTATAATGGGAAGCATTGATCTGTAACCGTTCTCTGATGTATTTTCATATGTTTTTCTGTAACTAAATATACAGTGCATATGTATAACTGTACATTTTTTCTCATAATGAGAAATTTAAGTTGTCTTGGTAGACACAGATGATCTTGCTTACAAGCATCTTCCCAGTACAGATATGTCATTGGAGTATAAAAGGATTGTTTCAGAATCCAGTATTGACAGCAAAGCTTGTAATGTTTACTGGCCTTGAAGAATTCATTGAAGTGGCTATTTCTGAGGTGAAGTACTTCCATCATCCTTTGAATCTACTCATCCTTTTTTTTAATAGAGTGTATTTAGGGATTTTATCATTCCTTCTGGTACTTTTTTAGGAGCGTCTATTACATAACTTTTTTTTAGCAGGTGAGTATGTGCACTTCCACAGCTGACAAGAAAGCCCTCAAAAACTCTCAGCACAGCCCCCGACAGCTTACATTTACACCCAAGTTTTCATTCCTGAGATCAAGGCACTGAAAAGAAACAGGAAGTGGATTGGTGCCTTTGTTCTTCCATACCATTTTTTGCTGCTCCCTGAAAGACAGGCAGAGGAAGAGATAAGCACAGGCAGACAGGGAATATCAGCAGGAGGGCAGGCGAAGCAGCATCCTTCTGAACAGTGATGGCTGTTGTCAGTGAGGTTTGTCTGACTTGGCATTCACTTTCTTTGCAATACCCACCTACAGTCCCTTGCCTGTCACACATTTCAGGACAAGAGGTTTGCCTCTTCTGTTTGAGCTACCTGAGCAATTATTACTCTGTCATCATATCCCCTTTGAGGCAGCAGTGTGACAAGACTTCAGGAGAGGCAGGAGTTGTGACCTTCCGGCACTTTTCACTGGACGGCGTGCTGTAGTGCTAGAGGACTTCCTTGGAGCAGGACCAGCCTACACAGCCAGGTAAGATTAAGCAGCAGCGATATGGCCCTAGGGAATCTCAATTTTGCTGATGTGTTTTGAGAAGCTAAGGAAAATACAGAATATT
>Ga0181612_117172_pt1 | contig 13453 bp, 5 predicted proteins | sample HoacroProtozoa21_FD_119630 | JGI IMG/M metagenome (GOLD analysis project Ga0181612, IMG submission 119630) | Hoatzin crop microbial communities from Cojedes, Venezuel. Combined Assembly of Gp0051906, Gp0051904, Gp0051908 | reverse complement strand
CTCTTCCGATCTACAAGTGAAAATTCAGGCTCTGCACAGCAAAGCACTTGAGCATATAAAAAGTTAAATGCAAAACAGTGAAGTCTGGGTTTGGTTTTAACCCTAAACATAGACTTCAATATTTAGTCAGGTCCCATGTATGATATATGAGTCCTTTACTCTGCTAGAAAGAAATCTGCTGAATTACCTTGTGTTATTTTTCTTCCAACATAAATTTCAAAAGTAGCCAGTGTTTCTAATTATTGTCTGGTCACTTTACACAGGTATGCGCCTGATTTATAGAAAGTCTGCTCAGCAGCACAACTGCCATTCAGGATTTGGCAGAAACAGCCTTCTATTATTTGGTAGTGGTTTGGTTTCTGGAGGGCAGGCTGTAGACACAAACAAGAGCCGTAGCCCTCAGAAACATTCACTCAGCATCCTTCAGGAAGGGAGGGGAGGTTATCCAGGTCCCCATGCTGCTGTACTCACATAAATGCTCCCTCTTTTGTTGCTGCTGGACTCCAAAGAATAAAACCAAAACACAAAGCAGAGGCGGCACCGCTGAGCGAATGCCACAGTGTTCCCTTAATCCATGTGGATCAAAAACACGAACGTTTTGATTCTGTAAAGAATCTTCCTCAGCATGCTGGATTAATCACATGGATTAATAAAACACTGTTGCACTCACTCAGTGGTGCCTCCTCCGCTTTGTATTTTCTTTTATTATTCTTTGGAGCCCTGCAGGAACAAAAGACGAAGCGTTTATGAGAGTACCATAGACACTGGAAATTCTATAAACCTCTCCCTCTGTAAGGTATGCTGCTTGAATTTTTCCCCATGGATCATGCACTGCAGCTTTGTCTGCATATACTAAGCCCTGTGCTAGTGTTCCTATCTGCCTGAAATACGCTAAGTTTAAAACCCGTGCTTTTTACTTTTGCTGTGTTTCTGTTTAGTTCTGCAACAAGTGTGGCAGGCAGCGTGTGTGGAATGTTCTCATCTAGATGCTTTTGTGTGTCATTTCAGGCACTGGCTGGGGAGTGGAGCTGGTGGGCAGGGGCCAGCTTCAGAGAAACCTTAATTCGAACAACTTTCATACGCAGGAGTGACTCGGGATGTAGAGACTCGTGCTTTTCGTGAATATAAACTCACACATGAAAATATATGCTATTGTTAGCCTTTGTGAAGCCATGTGATAAGTTGCTAGTGTCTGGCACCTGACTGTTCAACTCCCTTTCTGTTCACTTATTCCAGCTCTGTATTTTTTACAACATCTGCTTTCCAAAAAGCATCCTTTTTTGCTTCGTAAATGTGAGGCTGACCCCTTCCTCTGCTCTAGGCCCCCACTTCTTTTCATTGGTGCAGGATGTAGGATGTGTAGTAATCAATCTTGTGTTATACATAGGTTAAAGATCTGAAATCTCAGGGTTTAGTAGGGCTAAAATTGGAGCTTTAAACCTTGCAAACGGGACACACTGGGGTCACTGGATAACCCTAATGGAGTTAATTTCAAAGATGAAAAATCAGTTCTTTTTCATAAGTAGAATGTACTTGAAGTTTTTTTTACGTGCTTATGTTTATTTTTATCACTACTACGGTGAGGCATACACTGATAAAAAAAGAGTGCTAATAAAAAATAGCTTGAATTCTAAAATCTTGTACTTATGACCTTGCATACCCAGGTTTTATATACATACAAGGAAACCCTCTATGTGTTCCTGTGTTTATTGTTTGTCCACTGTAATTAGAGATTCTGGCCTTTATTTGTTAGTTCAGTCTCGTAGCAGTTCCATCTTTCAGGACACCTGGGTTACAGTGAACCTTCCAAATTACAGTGTCATGGTCCGTTGTAGTAACTTCACTTGCATATGAATGGATATCCTCTATCCTAGGCCTTCTGGACACTATGTTATCTACTCTACAGGTGAAGATCTGTTTTAGAGGATGTAGGTGCCATAACAAATCAGTCCAGCACTCTAGTTTTCTCAAACAGTGGGTTTCTAGATCCTTATGGAGATGGGCGTTTTCTCACATGGCCAGGGGCACATCTTTCTTGTTATATTCCTCATTGTTTCTCAGGCTTCCTAAATTCTTTCCGTTCCTACCTTCCTACCCACGCCTCTGTCCTGGCACGCTACTGCAGTGTCCCATTTAGGCAGACATTACTACAGTCCTGTTTGACTGTTATATTGCATCCACCTTTTACACAAGGCTCCAGGGTCCATCCCCATTGATTTCAGTCACCCTGCATCCCCTGACTTTTGTGGCATACAGCTCTTCACACTCCTTTTCTCTCTGTGCCTCCATTTACTTCTGCTAAGACCAACTTATCTCCTCTCTGCCAGAGGCTGATACTCAATTGACTGTAGCATTACACCACCAGTGACCTGACTTCTTTTTTTCTTTTCCAATACTGCTCTGAAAATGGATGCCTTTCAGGCTGATAAGGCAAATTTCAAGCACCAGGATGTCCTGCAGTGAGCTCCTCCTTTACTTTCATAATATATCTGCTTTGCCTAGGATTCTCTTTTTTTGTAGCCTGCTTTATTCTTTGAGTTTTAGAAATTCTGCTATAAACCATGCTGTACAATTGATTCTTACTACATATTATTCATTTTTCTACCATGTATTGCAGAAATCATGGCACTTTTTTCTGTGGTTTTACTGTGCTGAGCACCTTCTGCTATCATATTTTGTAGCCAATATTGTTAAGATATTGTTTGGGATTATTATCTATTGGTGATAAGTGATTTCAGGGTTGTGCTGCATAATTTTCCATAGAATTTCTGAAAGCCAAAAGAGTAACAACCTGGGAAGAATGGCTCAATAAACAGAATTTTGAGCATATGTGTATACGCTCTTTCACTCTAGGGTAAATTGATGATGAATGTAGAAACAGTTTCCCCTACAGACTGGTGTCATGTAAATATCCGCTATAAAGCTTCTTACATCTTCCTGTCATCTCTTGGGTGCTGACCCATAGTCTTGTGGTGAAAGGGGAAGCAAAGTCCCTGATAATATGGTAAAGCTACTTGTGTATGTGATATGTTGCAAGGAAATCACAGCTGATGTCTGAATATGTGTTCCTGCTGCCAACATGAGCAACAACTGTAGAGTTATTGTTGCCTGAAGTGGGAGCGGTGACTGCTAGGCACTGTGAATACCTACCCATTTTCCTGTAATGTCTTCTTGTCCAAAGGTGTTTGTCATCCACCAAGATGAAAGAAAACACTTCCTTCCCCCGAGTGTTTACACGATAAACCAAACGTGTACTCCTTCCTATTGCTACATGAGAAGCATTAGACTTCATGTGTTTTGGGCTTCCTGAGGCTTTAGACAGCGCCTGACACGACATTCTCCTAAGCAGCTAGAGAATTATACTCTAGGTTACTCTAGAATAGACAGGGCAAAACTGACTGCATAGCTGTTTAGCCAGGTGAACAGCCACAATTTGCAGTGGCTGAGATGATGACTTAAAAATGTGGTGTACCCCGGCAGACACAGGGCAGAGCCTGTTTGTTCTGCTCAGCCCTGATCACTGGAGTGTTTTGTTGACTTGGGTAGCAGACTGCAGGAATGGTGTGGTACCCACTTTGGAGCAGAAGGGACGATAAAAGTCTTGGCAAATCAGAGTCGAGTCTTCAACAAAATGAAAGGCTGTTTCAAAGAAGAAAGGAGTAATTTTTTTTCTCCCTGTCCATGACTGGTAGGGCAAGACATAGTACTTTTAAACTACAGCCTCAGAATTTATTTTGGACTTTTTTTTTTTTTAACTGCAAGGATGTATACTTTGAGTGCTCATCATTTCTTAGAATAGCTTTGACAGAAATCTGTCAGGATTAGGACAGCTAAAGCAGATACTGTTTTGGCGCAGGAGATGGAATAAATGATATCTGACCTCCTGTGGTCCTGCACAGATGCATTTAGAAGTGTTTCTCATAATACTGTAGTCACATTTCCTACCAGTAATGGAGTAGGCATTTTGTCTCTCATCAGACAAAACCTCATAAATCTGAAATTAATGTTTTGGAGAACTAGGGTTTCTTTCAAGACTTGGCATCTAAACAAAGTTATGTTCTTAACTGACTGCCTTGGGTTAGGTTCTAAAACCATATTTCTGTATCTGACTAGAGACATGTTTTACAACTGCTGTTCACTGATTAGTAAGTTAGTTCACATAAAGAAGCCATAAAGGTTTTATTCTAAAGTATCAAAGCCATTTCTGGGTGGGCTGGCAGGGGAGTAGTGGGATAATTTTTTTCAATTTTTTAATACTAATTTGATGCATCACTGTAGCCAGAAGGGACAATAGTAAAATCATTTCCCCAGCGTGTTCTTGAGGTGTTTTTCTTTGCTCTTGTTGCCTGAAGTTGAACGTTGATGTGCTCAAGCACAGAAGGAACAACATAAGCCAGCGCTGGGTCAGTCTTGTCTCCTAAAATTGAAAGGAAAGTCAGTTTAAACTGGCTCCATGGACTTCCAAATGATTTCCTTGGTCCTGAGACCAAGATGTTACCTTCTGAATTGTAGATCTTTTTGTGTGTGTGTACTGCAGGGCTTTTGTCTGCTGGTCCAGGCAGTTAACCTGAGGGTTATTTGTGCTTTTTTAGTGTGTGCATGCAGTACAGTCTGCAGATTTTGTAGGTGATGATTACAATCAAGATTTGCTCTCCCTGTCCTGATTGCTTGTAAATGAGAGGATAAAATAATATGTATTTTTCACTGTGTTTAAAGGAACTATGGACAAATTCCTGGTATATATTTGGAAGCAAGTGATAGGAGAAGCATAACTTTCCTTTTATAAATGTAGGTTTTATAAAGAATTAATCTTTAGAAAACGTCTGCTAGGAAGTGATTTTCTAGCAGAGCTAAACTTCAATGTGCAGTCCAAATGCCAATTGAAAGCTCGGAAAGGGAAGGCAGCCCCCAACTTATTATTATTAGGACTACTTGTTTAGTGACGGTTGCTTTTAGCCTTCCTCATAAATCCTGGGGGCACAACACATGTTTTTTAGTGTATGGGATGGATCAAAATGTGGGTTAAACACTGCATACCAGCTGAGCTCAGGAGGAAGAAATGGGATCGGAGGAGGAGACGAGCTGATGCACCTTACAAGGCTGTTCCCATCATTCAACCAAAGGTCTGATGTGTGGTGATTTTGGGCCTGCCAGCAGAAGATTTTGGAAGGACTGCTGTGTCCCATGTTTTCAGCTAATCAGGTAGGATTTGGAGTGAAGCACAAATGTCTATTCTACAAGCAAGAAGGAGAGAATAGAGTGACAGGTAGACTACTGACCATGTGGCGGGTTTGGAGAGATCCCAAGTGTCCTGGTTATGAAAGAAAGACTTCAACAAAATCCTCCTAAGGAGACCCTCATGGTGGAATGCAAAGCGCCAAAGCGACATGAAAGGTAAGTAAGGAAAAGATAGACAAAAATCTGCTCAGAGTGAGGGGCTGTGGAGTGTTTGTGCAGCGTTTTGTGGCAGAGAGGGAGCTGCTCCAGAGCACGGGGCACTTGGTGGGTCAGCAGAGGGAGGGTCCCGTGTACACTGCAGCAGTCCTGTCACGCAGCTCCACTCAGCAGAAGAGACACTAGAAACACCAGTCCAGCAAGGGGAGAAAAACCCAAGAAGCTGCATATCTGTAGAGATACATCCAACAGCTGCAGGACACCTGCGTGGTTATGTGCCTATTCCCAGAACTGCTACCACATATCCCTTCCCTAGACGTATCCTCTTTGTCTGGGAGCGTGGGAGTCCTGTATTCTCGGTAGAGCACACAAACACGGTAGTCCTCCTCACTTCTTTACCTAAGGAGGTTTATCAGAAAAGTATGTGGAGTTAGGGAGAAAGGGGAGTCCCACAAGAAAATAGGACAGTGAAAACCAGTATTTGCTCTATCTTGTTCCACTAATGCTTTAGATTCTTGTGTTATTTTTTTCTCACTTTAGCTATCTAGAAGTTAGGCAACTGACCTAAATTAACCTGTCTAAACACTTTTTATAGACTGGAGAGAAAGATGAGCACCTTCTTAGGTGATCCCTGCTCTCTACTTTAGGTAGCTGTCTTAGAAGCAGAAGTACCTGCCTCTGCCCAGTGACCCTACTTGGCTGCCTTGTCCTTCATCAATGGATAAGCCCCGAAGTTACAGAAAGGTAGCAATGTCTCTTGCGATGTAAAGCAAAATTTGGGTATCTGGTTAGGGCTGGATTAAACCTATTGCAGACTGGGATAGGGAAAAAAGAGAAGGAGGGGGAGGAAAGTGAAGAGCCTTAATCTAAGTCACAGGTAAATTGAGTGTTCTGTTAATAAAGCAGAGGACTCACACTCTTTGTAATACGTGCCAAAAAGTGAAGAATTGACCGTGCTGTAAATGGCCTCTTTTACTGGAGCAGTGATTGTATTCAGTGCAATAGCGAGTACTGGAGAAGCTAATTGCTACAGCCAGGAAAGAAAGGGAAGAATGCGAGTTCACTGGGTTGTCCTCTTGAAGGTATATAGACAGATCAAACTGGCAATAAATAGCACTGGCTGGTAATGCCAGTTCTGATTACTGAGAATGGCAGCCAATGTCCTTCTGCTCAGCATATGAGACTGTGCATTGAACTTCTTGTGATGTAGTTGTCTGCGCGCAACTTCCAGCATCAGTCAATAAGCAGGTTTTTGTTTTTCTGAGAGCCAACCCAACATTGTATAGGATGAGGAGTATGGTGAAAACCTAGTGCAATATGTCTTTCCTCCATTGCAAGTCATAATAGTAATGTTATTAATTGAGAAATTAAGCAAATACAGCAGTTGGATATCTTGCAGAAAACTTGAAAATAACATTAGGAGATTATTTTTTACGAAGAACATGAAATACTGTCAGTATGGTGAAAAATAATAGTAACCTGATGCAATTTTTCAAGAGTTGTTTAGAGCAAACATGCCAAGCTTCTTGTGTACAGCTTCAGTGATTCATGTGGTCCTGAGCCATATCACCGCATGCTGGTGGTGACAAGGAATGACTAGGAGGAGTTTTTCTGAGGCCCTGATTAAGGAATTTTGAAGTGCTTTTAAGGACGTGTTGAGCCATATTGTTTTCCAGGAGAGTATTTGAATGGGATTTAATCCTGTGCTCAAGCACTTTTTCTGAAAGTGGTTGTCTTCTGGAATCAACACTTATTTCCATTTGTGGTCTAGTGACAGCCCTCACCTGGATTTGAAATGAGGTCATTGGACCTGAAAGATGGGGGTAAAGGTATCTAAGTAGCTTTCATGGAGACTTTGCCGCCTATAGCCGCCTTCATCTTAAATAAGGAAGTGTGGCATGTTTGTATTCACAAATCCCACTGTGCAATGCTCTGTCTCAATTGGGGCTGTCTATGTCTCCATATTAATTCTGAGGGCAGCTGCAATTTCCTCCATTTCATGCAAATTAGCTTCAGCCTTAAAACTCCTGGCAGGTTGCCAGCATAGCCCTCTTTGGCAAAATTTGGATTAATCTGGGCAAAAGTATTAGCCCTTTTTCTTAAAAGGCCTTTATTTCGGCAAGTATTGTAGTATGTTAAAGACAAATACTTAAGAAAATCTGTATATTTTATACAGATGCGTTCTTTAACTACTGGAATAGTCCTAAAGATAGATAAATAAATGAGAAATAATTAAAATAATGGCATATATTCTTGATGCTTATCTTGAACATTACTATAAATGCCACAGCACCAGTGCCATTAAAATGCATGTCAGGAATTTTCCTTGGCTGCTTTTATGTGGCCTTTTAAGATCATTCAACTACATAATGACTTTTAAAGATATTCTTTTTGAAATTGAAGGACTTTTTTTCACAGTCTAGCTGAAAAAGATATTCCACAGATTTTCAGTGCAGGTTTTAAAGATATCTTAATTCCATCTCTCTGAGTTTTGGAAAACAGTTAAACTTTTTAGATTGCACAATGATTTTGTGGTTTTGTGTTTCCTACAAATATTCTGAGAATACTTTAAACTTTTACATCATTATAGATACTCTAGCTGTTTTTTTGTTTTATTCTGGGTATATACTGTTCTTTTTAAAAGTCAGATTTAATTTTTTTTTTTTCTGTAATGATAATAAAGGTACTTATTTCTTCTTTCTTCTTGTCACAAGGATAACATTCATAGATTTCCCTGGTACCCATCATTTAAATTCTAGTCCTACCTGAACAATGACAATAAAATAGCATGAAAGGTTCTGCATTCAAGGTTTTACACTGCTTTTGCATTTAGTTAGCAAACAAGATTTATCTTTTCCAGATATCACTGCCATATAGTTTATTGGCTGCTTAGAATGAAGATGTGTTTGTCCTGTATGGATTATCATAAATAGAAATATAAATCCTACAAGAGAAAAAAGAAGCTGTGGTTCCACTTGCGCAAACATGTTATTTTTACTGATACCCTCATGTCTACACAACCTCTAAAGCACAATGGAGTTCCACAAGTGTTACCAAAACCACCATCTCAAGACAATTCCTGTCTTTGAAACGACAGACTTCTCTCTTTCCTGTTACTGTTGACATGCGAGGTGATAATATCCCAGGCTGTTTGTAGCTTCTGAAGTGTTTTCCAAGGCTGGTATTTAGAAAAATGTCACTGTATTTGCACTATAGCAACTGGAGGCACTTTGCAACTGACTGTCCCCTTGTTCCTGTAGTTATTGAGCCAGCATTCATAAGAGCTCCCAATTTTTAGGCCATCTATTGTTGTATGTACTTATATCACATCTGCTGTTATCTCCTCTCTAAGATAAATCGTTCCAGTTATTTCAGTTTCTTTTTAAGAGCTTTTCTGTGGCCTTTTCTGGGCCTCTGTGATTTCACACAGTACCTGGTCAGCCATGGAAAGCCCTCTCCTCACAGAGGGGTGAAGGCACCTGGTCTGCCTTGTGATTTTTCCAGGGTGATAAAAAAATCATATAGAAATCCATTCTTCAGGAAAGGATTGACAATTTGTGAGAAATACAGGAAAACTCAGTTTATTGTTCAGCAAAATATGGTTAGCTTTTGTAGCTGCTGTAGCTGGTCTACTGGCTGGGTGCTTTAGGGGGTTGGATTTTTAGAAACCTTCCTATGACAGTGGGCAGATAGTGTAGTTTACTCTATGACTTGTGCTGGAAAATTGTGTGAGTCACAAAGTGAAGAGGTAAAGGTACCACCTTGTTAGGGACACTGGAATATCCATTGTGACCAGCCAATGTGACAGCCAAAAGGTGATGGGTGTCACTCCTTGAACAATTTAAAAAAGGTGAAAAACTTTCCTTATAACTCTGGGAAGACTTCTTTTGCCAGAAGAAGGGAAGAACTTGGTTTGAAATACAATTTCAACCACAGTCAAAGCTGGTGGATCATAAAGTTCTTGAAGATTCACCTGCTTTTAGTCATAATCTGTATTTTCAAAGGGATATTTGTTTATGAAGCAAGCAATTTTACAGGGAATTATGTAGTGGCTTGAGTACAAATGGTATCAATTTGATCAGAAAGAATTAGAATTTCATTTAAATAAAATACAGAAGTTCTCAGGCCTTGTAATACTGAAAGACAACTGTTGACATATTTTGTCAATGTATTTTGTGTACATAAAAATACTACTAAATTAAACCACTGAATAACCGCCTAAGGCTTTAGGCAAATATGTTGTTGTTAGGCATGTCTATTGGCACAGCTCACCTTTATTTTTAACGCTGGTAATTTCCGTAACTCAACTCGCGCCCCAGCTGATTGCTGGTTGGGGAGGAGTTCCAAGGTATTTTGGTTTTTTAAAATTATTTTTTTAACACAGAACATTTCCTGGATCAGGCACAGCTGAGAGTGTGGTCAAAGCAATTTGAAGGCAGTAGCACAGATAAGAACACAGGACAGGAATATCTTAAACAACTTTGCAAGTTTGTGAGTCATGAAACTGCTTCTTGGAGCTACCAACCTTGATCTCAACTCAACCTGGAAACTGGACTGGAGCTTCATACTCAAGTTCGGGCATTCCACCTCTTGCTGTGTTGACATAATTCTACTCTGTGTTCTTTTTATGTCATTGCTACCTATTAATCAAAATTAAAATGCTGTCCCCAGGATGTCTGAGTCACTGAACAAGGTTCAAAACACTCAAAAAGGTCCACCATATCTAAAATATATGGATGTTTGCTGTAGTGTGGTGCTACCAAGGAACTTATGGCATCAGTTAAATCACCTTTGTAATTATTTAAAATCCTACAGGCAGTGAATAAAAGCGAATAAATACAATAGTAGAAGGGAAACAGGTGCCTTAGTCTGTGCAGATGAAACCCACTTTTCCATAGGCACTACCGCTATTTGAACTAAAGAGTATAAACTCCTGCTTGTGCTAACAGCTGTTATCAACAAGATTCAGTTGAGCATTCAGCTGTCAGATGATAATTTCTTCACTTGATACTATCACGCAAATTAAATGGAGCAATCAGTGCCTGGGACTGCACCAAAAGGAACAAAATCTGCAATGGCTATCTGTTCATAAAACCGCAAGGAATCCCAAAACCATCGGCACTGCCTATGTGTGTTAGCAGTCTCCAAAATTTGGGATAAACCTGAGAAAAAACCTGTCTGCCTAGTTGACAGGCTTAACACATGATAAAACAACAAGTGTAGATACATGATAAAACAACAAGTGTAGATACAGATTTCAAGACCTGCCTGCCAGTGCAATCAGTGAGTTCAGGCCTGTGCACAGCAAGCCCCTGTGGTCCAATTGAGTTCTGCTTGCTTCTGGGTTAATCCTCTGGTCAAGCAGACGCTTTGGGGAGGGAGGTTGGCACCATCAGTACTGTGGTCCAGCTGGGCCATGTGCTGCAGAGAGGCTGAATGACTTGCCAAAGGTTTGGCAGTGATAGCAATAGGATCTGCAGGGAGATCAGGCTGTCCACCTGGGTTTGCTCTGTGCCTTTCATCACTGAATCTATGTGAAGGTAACTGAGGTGTCTTGGCTGCCTGTACTATTCCCTATCTTCTGAAGAGGGGCTTTTGCATAATATATTAAATGGTGATGCATATTAAGATGTGCATTTCTGTACTACACGCAGTGTATATGCCAGAGTTGTAGTTTTTCCCAACAGAAGTAGTTGATTACTTACAGGTCTGTTTGTAAATAGTTGCTTTTATTTTAAAATGGCTTTGGGGTGCATTTGGGACTTTATTAATGACAGGCAATAACCAGAACCATCAGCTTTCCTGAATGCGGTCATCAGTTCAGGATGCCTGCATATTATGGGGATATTTCATTCTATAGAGGAATGTAGGCAAGATCTCTTTTTAATCAGAGGGCTAGAAGAAAAAAATCACTTCAGGGAGAAAAATGTGTTTAGAGATTTTAGCTGAGCTTTTAAGTCCATTTGATGGAACCATCAGACGTATTTACCAGCCTCGGTCCTTGAAGGCAAGTGTTTGCTCAGAGGTCTGGGACTGACTCTTCAAGGGGCTTGCACACTGCAGGTATTCAGTATAAATTCATGTGCATCAAGCACTCAGACAAAGGGAAGTGTGGAGGAACCTGCGTGCCGGCTGTTTGCGCAATGCACCTCAACAGCCCGAGAACAGAAGATGTCTGTTTGAGAGCTCGACGTTGCCAATCCCTTACGTGAGTCGAATTCATCATTTTAAGAAGGGGAGCGGCAAGATGAGAGCAGCGGGATAGTTTATTGCAAAGCTGCTTTAGTGTTTGAGAAATGGAGAAACTTGGTTGAATTGTACCTTTCCGCCATGACTTGACGCCGTCCGTCACTCAGTGCCTTAAGAGTCCTTGGGATTCTTGTGGTGAGGGCAGCTTGCTGCCAGAAAATCTCAACTTCTGTTAATGTATAGGCATTCATCATCTGCTGTTCATTAACACACATATTGCTAATGCCTGGCAATGGAGTGAAAATTTTTCTAGAGTGGGGTCGGAAAACTAATTATTCACCATATGGTGGCCGGCTCAGCAACAATTGCTGAAGCTATGGAAGCAAAAGGAAGTTGGCTGGTTGATTTCTTTGGGCAGTTTGCACAGTGATGACTCTCTTGACACATGCCATTCATGTGGCCGCTGCATAACAGATGGGCTAAGGCTGGGAACTGTGGAAAAATCATGGCAGAGATCTGGTGGCAGCCTCTGTCTTTTTATCCTTCAGAATGACTTCAGGTCACGTGGGCTGTGAAAATAACAAGTAGGGGATTGTGCTCTGAGGATTTCCCTGCTTCTTTCATAAAGCCAGAGCGTAATTTTGACTGCCTTTTCGTATTTTGTTTATTAAAGGGATCAGGGTTTTAGATGAAAGAGATTACTTGGTTTGTGGTAGGGGGCTGTGCTGTGCCCATGACACTCGGCTCATTGTTAGCAGGAAAAATGTTGGCAGTTTGATAAGGCATAAGAAAATGGAGGGGTTTTAAATTAAAATTTAAATTACTCCTTATTTGTTCTTTTCTCATTTGTAAATCTCACATAGGCAAGTTAAGATAAGAGCTGTTTTAGATTCAGAATACTCAAACCTGAAATGAGTTAGTGTTTTTTCCAGAGGAGCTTAGTAAGGGAGGGTGAGATTAATTTGAGCATGCTTCCTTTGCAACTTGTATGCTTTCTGGGTTTCATATCGTCCCAACAGTGCCTGAATGGGGAAAGCACTGAAAGTTTCTGAGCAGAGATTTGCTGAACTTTAGTGCCGTTCAAAATTGAATCAGGTGGGTCTGAACTGTCATCAAATTAAAATTTAATTGATTTTAGCGAATTATGGAAGAACTTTCTCATGTCTCCTTTCACAGGAGTTGGGAGGAAAAGTTGATGAGCAGCAAAGGTTTTGCCAGATCCCTTCTGAAGCTGCGTAGCCTGCCCAGACGGGTGCTGGTCAAACTGGTCATAGCAGATGTAGGATGGGAAAGGAAAGGCGAAGTGAAAGCGGGACAGTGCGTGAAGTTGCTCTGCATCAGGGAAGGTTTGCAGGTGAATCAACCGCAATCATTTGGGATTTGGGTTTGTCTTGTCAGGAACAAAAGACAAAGTTTCTTCCACAAAACATGTTCTGTGAGGTCTTGAATCAGGATTCTCGTTCTGTAAACATTTCTTACTGTCATATTTTATCTAAACATACACATGATCCCCCCCCCTAAAAAAGCAGAATTAAATGAAAACCTCTTACATAGCAAACTTTAAGCAATATTTTACAGTTCACTGTTTTTGAGATTTCTCTTTGTAAGCTAACGGGCACATGTGGCTTGTTGTTGTGGTGTTACACTGCTGGCTGTTCACAAGCAACACTGTCATTTCTGTAGCTGTGTGCCACAGAGACAGCAGAGTGATGCTGAGCAGGCTGTCCGGTGAATGCCAAGTGGCTATCAGGGTCCTTACATCAGCTCTGGTGCAAAAACTCATTTTCCAGTCTTCCCTACCAAAACCTGGCTTGTTGGTTTCAGAAGCGGGACCTGCTGCTCTTCTGGCAGTGCTCAGGAGGAGCCCCTT
>Ga0181612_116183_pt1 | contig 13453 bp, 16 predicted proteins | sample HoacroProtozoa21_FD_119630 | JGI IMG/M metagenome (GOLD analysis project Ga0181612, IMG submission 119630) | Hoatzin crop microbial communities from Cojedes, Venezuel. Combined Assembly of Gp0051906, Gp0051904, Gp0051908 | reverse complement strand
CTGTACCTTTGCACTCGCTTTTAGGTTCTCGGGCGTTTAGCTCAGCTGGTTTAGAGCATCTGCCTTACAAGCAGAGGGTCGGCGGTTCGAATCCGTCAACGCCCACAAAAAATCTCTGAAACATTTTGTTTCGGAGATTTTTTCTTATTATCGACTACCCATTATCAACGACCGACGAGTCAAATGAGCAGACCAAGCTTGCTTGGTGTCTGCCATGGCGAGGACGTCGCACTTTGCGAAGCAAAGAACTATCAATTCTCAATTTGATTAGTTTCTTCTTCTGTAAGACCCGTCAGCTCCATTATGGTTTTTACATTCATACCTTTCGCCAACATATTTTTTGCGGTATTAATAATTCCTTGCTTAATTCCAATATCAAATATTTTATTATAAATATCGATAGAGTCGCAGGCTTTTTTTCCTTCTTTACTACGCTTATTCAATATTATAACATCACAATCATACGAACTTTGAAGCGCAAGCCATTCCTTAGCAGGAATACTCAATTTTTCTTCCAACCGAAACGCCAAATCCTTAGTGATAGACCTTTTCCCTTTTAATACCTCGTTGAGATGTGAGGGCTGTATTCCACATTCATTCGCAAATTCTTTTTGCGTTATCCCTCTTTCTTTTAATTCTTCCAGTAAAATTTCCCCTGGATGAACAGCTCTAAAAATGGGGAAAATGACATCATTTCTTATTTCCATAATGCTCTCTGTTTAATTCTAATACAATAATCTCTATTCCGCCATTTAATTCTCTAAAAATAATTCGTTCGACCATTCCGTTTACAACCCTTACTGAACTCAATCCGTTTTTACCTTTTAATCGCTCGTAATGAAGAAAATTATAAGCGCTTAAATCGGAAGCTCTTTCTACTATACGCATTAGTCCTATCACACGAGATAAAGATTTCATAAATTTGCCATTTTTACTTAATTGCTTGTATTTTGAGTTCCTACCGGTATTGATAAGTTCCAATAAATCTTTATCATCAATCTGAATTTTCATTGTTTCTTCCGTTTGCAAAGTTATAAATAAATTCCCAAACTTGGGAATTTTGAGGTAAAAAACGTGAAAACGCCACAAGACTTTTCATTACACAAGTCTTTACTGAACTATCTATAACACCAATATTAATTGATAATTTATTTTTCATAGTATCTAAATTTTAAGTTTATCTTCGGATGCAAATGTAGAGATTATTTTTGAAACCTCCAAACAAAAACAAACAAAATATCTACGACATTTTGTTTCAGAGATTTTTTATTTGTTAGTTAATAATTGATAATTAAAAATTTTGATTATCTTTGCATTATTAAAGTTGCGATGGCGCATCAGATGATAAATATAAACATTGTCCGAAGCAAAGATTTATCAACTTGAGAAAATGAATCAATTAACAGTAATAAAAGTTGGGGGAGCTGTAGTAGAAGACGAACAGCAGCTCAGACAGTTGATTAGCGATTTCGCTAATATTCCGGGAAACAAGGTTTTGGTACACGGTGGCGGTAGAAGGGCTACGAAAGTGGCAGAGCAATTGGGTATCGAAACGACGATGATCAACGGACGAAGGGTCACGGATGCAGAGATGCTCAACGTGGTGACGATGGTCTACGGCGGGTTGGTCAACAAACACGTGGTGGCGCTAATGCAGGCTGCGGGTATCAATGCCCTGGGACTGACGGGATGCGACATGAACGTGATACTGTCTCACAAACGTCCCATGAAAGATGGTGTCGACTACGGTTTCGTGGGTGACGTGGACAAGACAGACGGGAAACAGCTGTCTACACTGCTTAACGCGGGTATCACTCCCGTGATGGCACCACTGACACACGACGGAAAAGGAAATATCCTTAATACTAATGCTGATACTATAGCATCGGAAACGTCAAAAGCATTGGCACAATACTACGACATAACTCTTATCTACTGCTTCGAGAAAAAAGGGGTGCTCTCTAATCCTGATGACGAGGACAGCGTAATAGACAACATCACAAAAGAATCATTCAAAGAACTCGTGGACAACGGTACTATCGCGGGTGGAATGATTCCTAAAATAGAAAATGCCTTCAATGCCCTCGATTCTGGAGTAAAGAAGGTAGTAATAACACATGTTACGGCTATAGACGGCAATCATGGCACGGCTATAACCTTGTAAATGTTAAAATAACAAAAAGAAATGTTTTTGCTGTAACTTTTCATATTTCCAAAACGTCTTACAAAAAGAAGGATGAGAAAATTCGACTTCCAAAACGATGTCTTGCCACTAAAGGACAAACTGTTCCGGTTGGCACTGCGCATAACACTCAGTAGAGAGGAAGCAGAGGACATCGTGCAGGAGACGATGATAAAAGTTTGGAACAAACGCGAGTCTTGGAACGAGATAGAATCGATGGAGGCCTTCTGTATGACGATATGCAGAAATATGGCTATCGATAAAACGAGAAAGGTAAACAACGACACCGAATCCATTGACGACAAGACGGTAAGCCAAGAGACAGACGGTATAAGTCCTGAAGAGAAGACAATCATCAGTGATAGAGTCAGCATCGTAAGGACACTCATTAACGAACTTCCTGAGAAACAGAAAACGGCAATGCAGTTGAGGGATTTCGAGGGAAAAAGTTACAAGGAGATTGCAGACATCATGAACGTCAGCGAAGACCAAGTGAAAATAAGCATCTTCAGAGCTAGACAAGCAATAAAAAAGAGATTTTTAGATACAGAGAACTATGGATTATAAGTATATCGAACAACTCCTTGAACGCTATTTCGAGTGCGAGACGACGCTCGAAGAGGAGCAGATACTAAGAACATTCTTCTGCCAGAAGGATGTTCCCGTAGGACTATTAAAATATAAGGATCTCTTCGTCTACCAAAATTCATCTAAGGAAGAAGAGAAGCTGTCGGAGGATTTCGATGCGAAGATACTACAGGAGCTCAATATAGAGCCGCCTGTGAAAGCAAGAGAGATAAAGATTTCCGACAGACTCAGACCTTTGTTCAAAGCTGCTGCAATGGTTGCCATGATTCTCACTATAGGTATGGCGGCACAGATGCCTTACCATAACGAGGAACCGGAGGTTAACCAGGTGGCAGTAATGGAAGATACAGTATACAAGGGTCCGTCAATGGCTATGGGTGACTCAATACAGAAAGTCGACTCACTGCCAAAGGAAATAAACATATTAAAGTAGATTTTTCAATGCTTTCTCTATATAAAATCAATGTTTAGTAAAACAACAAAAAAGAAACTGTGAAGTTTCAAATTCTCTCAATTTTTTTCATAACATACTAATGAAGAGAGTGATCAGAATTTTCCGATCACTCTCATTTTTTATCACGAATCAATAGTAAAAGTTTATATAGAGAATTATTCTTTGTATATCAATGCCACCGCGTAGGCGGAGATACCTTCTTCACGACCCGTAAAACCGAGTTTCTCCGTCGTTGTAGCCTTAATAGAGAGTCTGTCTATGTCAATGCCCATAACCTTAGAGAGACAGTCCTGCATCTCAGGAATATGGGGATTCAACTTCGGACGCTCAGCACATACCGTAGCATCTATATTCCCCACCCTGTATCCTTTGGCTCCTAACAGTTCTATAACGCGTTTTAAGAGTATCTTACTGTCAATATCTTTCGTCTCCGCTGACGTATCGGGGAAATGATAACCGATGTCGCGCATATTAGCGGCACCTAGGAGGGCATCACAGATAGCATGTATAAGCACATCGGCATCGCTATGACCAAGCAGCCCCTTTGTATGGTCGATACGTATGCCGCCCAACCAAAGCTCACGACCGTCCACCAACTGATGGACATCATATCCCATGCCTACTCTGAAATCTATCATCTCTTAAACAGGTCTTTTATACCGTCCATATCGAAACTAAGACTGAAACGAAGGGTTTTGTCAAGAGGATTGGTGTTGGTTGTTGCTATCAGGTAGTTGACATCAAGAGCGAAAACACTCATCTTGAAACCTGCACCCACTGTGAAATATTTCAGATTACCCTTCGTGGCATCCTGATGATGATAACCAGCACGGATAGAGAACTTATCATTGTAAGTATATTCCGCACCACCACTCAGACGAATCTCACGTAATTCCTCAGAGAATCCTCCAGGGGCATCGGTGAAACTCTTGAAGATACCTGTGATAGAAGACATCTCACGATATTCCTGCAGACGAGCCTGGTAATCTGCATCCGCCTCGCCATCCTCTTGCTGTGGGATGGTAGGAACGAGATATTTGTTGGCATCAGCGGTCAACATAATCTTATTGTATTCGTCGATAGGAATAGTCAAGGAAGCTCCAAGACGGAGATTGGCAGGGATAAACTCGCTGTAGTCGACACCTCCGAAACGGATCTTACTACCGATGTTACTAAAGCAAAGACCTAGACCTAACTGACATTCACGACTACCGATACGTGGATATGATTGGTAATAGAAACCGAGGTCGGCAGCAAAGGCTGAACCTGGAGACGTATCTGATGTGTAGTCGTACGTCAAGTCAGAATATATCCAACGTACGGCAACACCTAACGAGAATTTCTCGCTCAACATCATCGAGGCACCTACGTCTAAAGACATCTCGTATGGATTGATAGACATATTGTCGGAACTGCTCATAAAGACCTCTCCTAAAGAGAAATAACGCAGCGACGCACTGAGCGCAGCATACTCTCCCAAACGGTAGTAACCGGCAAGATAGCCTAGATAAATATCGTTTACCAACGAACGTAACCACGGTGTATAACTCAAGGCGACGCCTGCCCTACTGATGCAGAAAGGATATTTGGCTACGTTCCAATACTGTGAGTTAACATCAGCATCGGTAGCTGCTCCTGTATCTCCAAGACTACCTCCACGAGCATCTGGAGCGATAGACTGTGACGTCACCGCTGTATACTCAGGGTTAAACATGGAACTCTTCAAATCATCATCCGCCTTAACAAGAGAGGGGATGAGAAGGGCTAATACAATCAGACTTTTCTTCTTCATACAGATAAATAACGACTGCGAAGATTAATTATTGTATGTCACTACGAGTTTATTGGATTTGGAAGACGTCGTACCCTCACTGGTGGTAAGACGTACACGATATAGGTATACACTGGTCTGGAGATGCGCTCCACCTCCTGTACAGAGATCCCAGGTTATACTTATAGTCGAAGAGCCGGATACATTAGAACTGTTCAACTGATGTATCATACGACCGCTCATATCGTAAATATCGATAGTTACATCTACCGATGTCTGAGGCATCGAATGTACTATGATAAAGGTTGCACTGTTAGAGGCGGGATTAGGCGTACAGTCTACACTGATGATGTCGGGACTCAGACTCGAATCGACATAAAAATCGAGCTCTGCCGTAGACGAGTTGTTATATATGTCCCATGCCCTGAATTTCAGGGTATGATGACCGTCACTCAGTTCATCGATGTCACCGAAAGCTACCGTTCCTCCCTGATATGAACCGTCGTTGAAAGTAAAGTAACTGTTAAGATCGTAGGTCAACGAGGACGAACCGTCGATAATAAGTTGCATGTTATGTCCCAACCCTGCTTCGGAGGTGTTGATACCGCTCTCGTCATATACACGGGCTCCAAAGAACGGGGTACTATTTACGACTCCTCCGTTGACGAAATCGGTGGTGTTGAGGTAACAATATATCGAAGGACCGATAGAGTCGGTGGTATTCTGCACGCTACCGTTGAAGACCACATTTTCTGTATATCCTGCAGCAGTGACGCTACCGTCATTATTCGTTGCATACACGTTGATAGATCCTGTGCTGTCGCTGTAACTGATATCCATCGGGACGGTGAAAGTAAACGAGAAGAGTCCTGATTTCACACTGTCGCTACCGGAATATATCACGGTACTGCGGTCTTCGTAAGTGAAAGGATCACCTGTATACCACGTTTGGTTGTTCTTACATACCACCGTCTGCTTAGCATCTCTCACCGTAGCAGTCAACTGACCATTAAACGATGACAGTACCGAGCCGTCAGACTCTAGATGTCCGTATACCGTGGCAGCACTACCCGACTTCAGTTGGATAGTATCCGACAAGACTGTCCCGTTTATACTGTCGATCTTTATCTCCCAATCGGGATAAGCGAGTTTCAGAGCGGGGTCGCCCAACAGACTGTACTGCAATTTATTTGCCGTTCTGTCGGTAGACGATGACACAAGGTCGTTCTTTGCCAGTCGCACTGCCTCACCGATAGAGTAATGTGTATCGGGGGAGAAAAGGTATTTGGTAAACGCCTTCTCCATACTTAGGTTATAAGAGGAATAGACGGTACGGGTGGTACCGTAGAAAGCAATCGCTCCTCCGTTACTGTTGAGCATCGCCGTCTCACCGATATTCTCCTGACTGCCATCGAAAGGCATGATATCACAAGAGGCTGTTACCCACAAAGGAAGAGGTAAATAACTGTCTGAACCTGTGGTAGAGGCATTAAAATCGGATGTCGTCAGCACGTATTCGTGTGACAATGACGCCGGGGCACCATGACCGCTGTAGTTGAACATCAACGCGCCCTCCTCCATCTGCTGCTGCAGAGCTTTCTGTAACTCGGGATAGCGGTTACCCGTCGACGAGGTGGTCATAGTATAGGCATCCCACATATATCTCTTTACTATCAGTTCGGGATGACTCTCTTCTATCATCTCGGCTACCGTCTCTGCCGCTTCCATGTGCACCGACAACTTACTATCGGTAGATATTCCGTCGTCACCGAGTATACATACCTTCGTCTGCCAACTGCCTGCACTCTGGTTTTTACGGTAGTTGATGGTCTTATCCACCATTATCTTCGCTTCGCTGGCAGTGGAGGCGGGAAAACGTCCTACGGCCACATCGGGCTTGTCTGTGGTAAGATGATTGGCTCCCTCACCGTCGTCAAGGTAACAGAAATAGCCGTCGTCAACATAACAAGCGGTCTTACTGAAAGAGTTCTCACTCTCATAACATAAGAGATAGTCGTTAAGGTCGGCATTAGCCCACGACGAGGTAAGCATCCTATTGTCGAAAGTGCCGTCGCCAAAGAGCAAGAGATACTTAGGCATAGCGTCCTCATCATCACCCGCCTTATCGTACAACATCTTCATATAACGACGGTAGGCATTGGCGTCAGGGGTACCACTGGAGAACTCATTGTACAACTCATCGGCAGGTACGATCTTCACCGTCATACCGTCTTCATCACGATGCAGTTGTGCCAACCGCTCTGCCTGTTCGAGCAACAACTGCGATGCAGGGATGATGATCACCATATCGATATTCTCATCAGCATGCAGGTTCTGGTTCGTGATACCATACGCCAACAGCGGAGCAGAGAAAGAGGTACCCGTAAGGTTGGGTAACGAATCTGGTTGCTCGTAATATAACGAGAGGTAGTCGAGACGTATGTTACCGCCACTGAGAGGTTTCAACGTCACGGTATTTGTCTTGGCGATATGTCCGTCGATATCAAAAGTCACCATCTTTGATGAAGCCAAGGTATAACCGTCGCTACTGATTTTTGGTGTTGTAACAGTACCGAGAGAATCGCCGTTGATGCTCACTGCTATCACCGATGCGGCATCGGAGGTGATAACCACCGTCAGTTTACCGCTTATACTGTCTGCAGAGCCTGACAAGGTATAGTCATACGACTTCTTCAGCTCCAACAGTTGACTGTCGAAAAGGTTACATCCTCCTTCGTACCATGCGTAGTTATCTACTTCATACAAACTATGATAGTCGTCGGCTGAAGGATAGAAAGAAGAGACAAAAGAGGCACTGTCCACCGTCGTGGGCTTGCCCTCTGTCATGAAATAGTATCCATAACTGGAGTAAGGGTTACGTGTACGTGTCGTGGCATCATCGCTCTCCCATGATACGGGACCCTGAGCATAAAAAAGATGTCTGCCGCCGACAACACACTGCGGTACTTCCTGCAGATCATCCGTAGAAGCTAAATAATCCTGCGTGAGCACCTCCTGTTGACGGGCACCGCCGTAACCGTATATCTTGACACTGTCGATACTGCTGAAACCTGCTTTCTTAACAAGGTCGGCAGTTATCTGATGCACACCGCTATTTGAAACGTATATCTTCACCCAGTTTCCACTGCTGAGCACAGAGGAAGAGGCGTAAGTGCTACTACTTGTAGCACGGGTAACATTTGCTCGCGCTGACATCAGTTTCGACGATGATGAAGTTTTTTTGGTTGCTACTGACGTAAGACGTAGCATAAAACTAACAAGTTTCTGATATCTGCCATCTCTCTTCACAAAGGGGAAGAACACCACCGACAGCTTAGCTTTCTTTTTGTCTACAGAGTAATGATATTCTATCTCAGGCATCTCGCCCATCACCAATTCCGTATGAGCCAAAAGGGCAGCGGTATCTTTGGATGACACGTCAATAAATTCGGGATAGTCGATAGAAACACTATACACCGAATCCTGATAGTTGTCGGGGAGGTCGTAGGTATAGCTGAAGACAGGCAACGGCACCTCTACACTGACCTCATCGGAAGTCAGGTTGTAAAACCGCTGTCCGTACACAACATACGAGATACAGCAAAAGAAGAGTGCTAACAGTATCTTTTTCAATATCTATCCTATTTAGCATTAAACGACAGCACCTTACGGTCGAAGATATAACCATCGAGGTGATCGTCGATATTTACCGGTCCGATGCCCGACGGTGTACCTGTATAGATGATATCCCCCGTCTTCAGGGTGAAATACTTGCTGATGTAAGCTATTATCTCATCTACTTTAAACAGCATATCACGGCTGTTTCCCTCCTGTACCGTCTTACCGTTTATCTCCAGGTGGAACGCCAACGACTGTATGTCGGGCAGTTCCTCGAGGGGTACCCATGAACCTATCGCCGCGCTACCGTCAAAACCTTTCGTTATCTCCCAGGGACCCCCCTCGGCACGAATCTTTTTCTGTAGGTCACGAGCCGTAAAGTCGATACCCACTGTGACAGCATCGTAGTAACGACGGGCAAAGCGCTCCGGGATACTCTTACCCAGACGTGATATCCTTACCACCAACTCCGTTTCATAGTCTATACGTCCCATAAAATCGGGAATAAAAAACGGTTTCCCGTCTTTCAACAGAGCCGAGTCGGCTTTAGTAAAAATCACTGGCACCTCTGGTTTATATAACGTACCGTCTAACTCTTTATTGTGTTGGATGTAGTTCATCCCAACCGCGAAAATCTTCACTTCAACTATCAACTAAAAGGGGCGTGCCCTGAAGACACACCCCAACAATGAAAAAAAAGATGTATTCTTTATTCTGCTCTAAGTGTAAAGCGTTTGAATGCAATAATTGTCAGATCCTTATCAGCAGCCTTCAAGTAGTCAGATACTGTCATCTTACCATCCTGAATAAACTCCTGATTCAAAAGACAGCTGTCCTTGAAGAATTTAGCCATACGACCTTTAGCGATGTTCTGTACCATCTGCTCAGGAAGGTTGGCAGCTTTCTGCTCTGCTGTCTCTTTCTTGATACGACGGATATCGTCAGCCTGTGCCTCAGTGATATTACCTTTCATAATACCCTCGTTCAGGTGCTCCTCGTTCTCAGCGATATAGAGGTTGTAACCAGCTTTCTTCAGTGCTGCTTCAACAGCTTTCTGAACCTGTTCCTCTTTTGTCTTCTCGATAGCTACGGTAAGCTCGTTCTGCTTAACCTCCTCTGGAACACTTGCCTCGTCGAGAGCTACAGGGTTCATAGCTGCTACCTGCATAGCGATAGCGTGAGCCTCTGTCTCTGCAGGTTTGTTTGTCTGTACCATAGTACAGAGCAGGTGCTTACCCATGTGGTCGTAAACAGATACGTTGTCACCCTCAAGGTAGTTATAACCATCGAGTTCCATCTTCTCACCTGTGATACCACTGCGTGCTACTACGGCATCCTGTACCTTTGTACCGTCAGAGATAGTCAGTTCTTTTACCTCTTCGATAGTCTTAGCTTTTGCTGCTACGGCAGCATCGAGGATTTCCTGTGTCAACTTGATGTAGTCAGCACCGTTAGCCACGAAGTCTGTCTCACACTTCAAGGCGATGATAGCAGAGAATCCTGGTGTTGTCTTTGTGAGTACACAACCGTTTGATGTCTCTCTGTCTGATCTCTTAGCAGCTATAGCCTGACCCTTCTCGCGGATGATCTGCATAGCCTTGTCGAAATCGCCTTCTGCCTCAGTGAGCGCATTCTTACAGTCTGAAAGACCTGCACCGCTCATCTTACGCAGTTTCTGTATGTCTGCTATTGAAATTGCCATGTTTATTTCCTTATAATTTGTTTGTTATTACTCTGCTGCTGGAGCCTCTTCTGCTACAGCCTCAGTTTTCTCAGCTTTCTCGCTCTCTTTCTTCTCGTCAGCCTTCTCTGCTTTACGTTCCTCAAGACCTTCACGAATAGCATCGCAGCATGCACCGAGGATAACCTCTATACTGTCTTTAGCATCATCGTTTGCAGGGATAACGAAGTCTACGTTTCTTGGATCAGAGTTAGTATCAACGATAGCGAAAACAGGGATACCGAGACGCTGTGCCTCCTTAACGGCGATATTCTCTTTCAATACGTCAACGATGAAGAGAGCTGAAGGAAGACGAGTCAGATCCTGGATACTACCGAGGTTCTTCTCCAATTTAGCCTTCTGACGAGAAATCTGAAGGATCTCACGCTTAGAGAGGTTTGAGTAAGTACCATCGTTCATCAGTTTGTCGATGTTGGTCATCTTCTTCACAGCCTTACGGATTGTTGGGAAGTTGGTCAACATACCTCCTGGCCAACGCTCTACAACGTATGGCATATTTACGCTCTGTGCTTTCTCTGCTATCACATCCTTAGCCTGCTTCTTTGTAGCTACGAAAAGAATTTTCTTTCCTGATTTTGCTATCTGCTTGAGAGAAGAAGCAGCTTCCTCGACAGCAGCAACTGTCTTGTGAAGGTCGATAATGTGAATACCATTACGCTCCATAAAGATGTAAGGAGCCATGGCTGGATTCCATTTGCGCTTCATGTGACCGAAATGACATCCGGCATTGAGCAACTGATCAAAATTTGTTCTTGACATTTTCTTTTTCTTTAATTGTTTACTTTCCTTATAATTCTATCTCGTTAGAACCAACCGACAGGTAGTCTGCCCAAAAGCAGAATCTTGCCGGTTTGGATGCTAAACCAAATATTAACGCTTACTGAACTGGAAGCGACGACGAGCCTTTGGACGTCCTGGTTTCTTACGCTCAACAGCACGGCTGTCGCGTGTCAAGAAGCCATGATCCTTAAGATTCTTCTTATCTTCCTCGTTGATTTTTACCAAAGCACGAGCGATGGCAAGACGCAGAGCCTGACTCTGACCTGTGTAACCACCACCGAAAATGTTTGCCTTGATATCATATTTCTCCATAACATCGAGAAGCTCCAGTGGCTGCTTTACAACATACTGAAGAATTGCTGATGGGAAAAATTCTGTTATATCTTTCTTGTTAATTGTAATCTTGCCTGTTCCCTCACTAACGTAAACACGTGCTACAGCACTCTTACGACGGCCTAATGCATTAATTACTTCCATATCTTTTTCTTTTTTGTTCAAACCGATTATTTGTACTGGTTAATATCTATCGTCTTAGGCTTCTGTGCTGCCTTATCATGCTCAGCACCCTCGAAAACATAGAGGTTGTTAAGCAAAGAACGACCTAAAGGACCTTTTGGTAACATACCCTTCACTGCGTGACGGATAATCTTATCTACACCACCCTTACGGTTGCGCAACTCAGCTGGAGTGTTAAAGCGCTGACCACCAGGATAACCAGTGTAACGAGTATAGATCTTATCGGTTTCTTTCTTTCCTGAGAAAACGACTTTATCAGCATTAATGATAATAACATTGTCGCCACAGTCTACATGAGGCGTAAAGTTTGGCTTGTACTTTCCACGAATAAGCTTTGCTACTTTTGAGCAAAGACGACCAACGATCTGGTCGGTAGCGTCAACAACGACCCACTCTTTCTTAGCAGTCTCCTTGTTGGCAGAGATTGTCTTGTAACTTAAAGTGTTCATTTCTAATTACTTCTTTTAAATACTTATTATCTCGAGACCATGCCTTTTAGTCTTGGAAAGCACTCGTAGGACTTTTACGATTCGTCTCGTTGGAAGCTAAACAAACAACGGCTGAATCCGGCCAAAGATCCAAACCTGTCCAACTTCCTGGGGGCTAAGTACATCCCCATCCTGTTTCGGGGTGCAAAGGTACGAAAAATAATATAATAGATAATGTGCTATCGAATAAAAATTGATTTTATTATTATTTATTAATACAAATTAATACTGTGTACGCAAAATTATTTATACTAATATTTGGTATTTCAATAAAAATTACTACTTTTGCAGTCCGAATAATAAATGTAAGACTTAAAATTAATATTATGTATTGGACACTTGAATTAGCTTCAAAATTGGAAGATGCTCCATGGCCTGCAACAAAAGAAGAACTTATAGACTATGCTATAAGGTCGGGATGCCCACTGGAGGTACTCGAAAATTTACAGGAAATAGAGGATGAGGGTGATGTCTACGACAGTATAGAAGATATTTGGCCCGATTATCCGAGCAAAGAAGATTTCTTATTTAACGAAGACGAATATTAAAAAATAGGCAACTATATCAGACTTTAAAAGTTTACGATATAGTTGTCTTTCGTTTGGGTAGAATCAAAAAAGATTATACCTAGATAATATAGGTCGAAAGACAAAGATACCTTAGAACAGGATATAAGTTTGCGCCATAGTTCCAACGACTCTTTATCGCGATGAATATCCTCGATGACAAACACACTTTTCCGCTGTACCTTAAGCATCAGTTGATCGATATCGCATGTATCGAGAGATGAAATATCACCCAAAAAAAGGTCTACAGTATCCTGAGAACTAATATCATTACAGAACTTCACCTTATTACACCCATATTTTATCGCATCATCGTAGTCGTTCAACAGATTCACACATATTTTGGGTTGAGCGTAGTTGGAGACACGGAAATAGAGCATACTCTTCTTACATTTCATAAAGTCAGCACCAGCTTTCTTATTCCCATTCCTCAGATGTTCGTAGGCATAGTAAGGAGACGTCTGGCATATCACATGTCTTACGAAATGATATGCTGCCGGTGACTGTACCCCGAATCCCCAGGAATGACGTATACGTAACAGGTAACGAATATAATAGACGATTCTGTTCATTTTGTTTATACAAAAAAAGTCCCGAAAATCTGTTGACTTTCAGGACTTTTAAGAAAAGAGGGCAGCCACCTACTCTCCCACATTGCATTGCTGTCCCATCGGCGCAAACGGGCTTAACTTCTCTGTTCGGAATGGGAAGAGGTGGAACCCCGCCGCAATAACCACCCAATATAGGGT
>Ga0181612_169362_pt1 | contig 13454 bp, 9 predicted proteins | sample HoacroProtozoa21_FD_119630 | JGI IMG/M metagenome (GOLD analysis project Ga0181612, IMG submission 119630) | Hoatzin crop microbial communities from Cojedes, Venezuel. Combined Assembly of Gp0051906, Gp0051904, Gp0051908 | reverse complement strand
TTCCCTCTGAGGGTGACGAAGCACTGGAACAGGCTGCCCAGTGAGGTTGTGGAGTCTCCTTCTCTGGAGATATTCAAGACCCACCTGGACAAGGTCCTGTGCAGCCTGCTGTAGGTGACCCTGCTTCGGCAGGAGGGTTGGACTAGATGACCCACAGAGGTCTCTTCCAACCCCTACTATTCTGTAATTCTGTGATTCTGAAAACCAGTTACTTTAGTTACCAAAAGTTTTGCTGTGCAAAGATCAGAGTGCTAGTAAGTGTTAAACTCCCTAAAAATATTTTAAATGTTTCTCAGGCAATGGAATGGTACAATTTTCCAAAGTCTGACATTTTGAGACTTTCATAGGCTTGAAGTCCTAATTTTCACTCAAGTGAGTGCCATTTGAGGAATAAAGCTCCCTGTTTCTATTCCGCCAAATTATCGAACCTGAAAACTGTGCCACTGGTCTGAGACTAAATACTGCAACTACTATAATTCTTTATTTAGGTACCTTCTTTATTTGAGTAGTAAGACATATTTGTGGTAGATGTTGATTTCTGTGTTAGATTTCTGCTTTTCTGAGGTAACAGAAAACTTTGCATGCTAGAGAAAGTCTTGAAAGAACTAGATTCATGATAAAAATACATGAAAAGCAGTTTATCTGGTCAGTACCACCATACCGCTAGACAGAATAGTACACAATAAATGCATGGCCTGCATGTAACACCAACACGTATACCTGGAAGCTTATATCATTTATACTTAAAAAATCACGTTTGGCAGAAAAGAGCTAACTATATTTGGTTCTGGGTTGTTTTGTTCGTTTTTGCTTTGTTTAGAAATACACTTTTTTAGGTGAAGCATTATAAAATGCCTTTGAGAGTAAACTGTTCACCTATATCTCTCGTGCAATTTAAAATTTTCTAGCAATGCACGCACACACAGAAAGAAAGAAAATAGCTGCAGAATTACACTCACCAGCATTAAAGTAATTAAAACACAGTATTAATCTTTAACGGTAATTATTCTTTTAAGAGCCCCTCCAAATTGTACGGTCAGAACTGGCCACATTCCAGGCCAACATTCCTTGCAAAGTGAAAATCCTTTGGTTGTGTCAAACAAAATCCCAGAGGTACTATATACAATACCTAACTCAGCTTCACGTCTGGCAAATACAAGTCTGCTAAATGCAACAAGTGCAAATCCCTCTTTTTCTAAGAAAAAGAAATGGAATTTATATGGCTGGTAATGTCCTCACTGACTTTTCAGCCTACTTCTACACCATGTTTTTATCTACTCAGTCTGTGCTTGCGCCTTCTCGCAGGCTAGTTAAGAGTACTGAAGCTGCTAGTAACGTGGTGACAACAGGAAGGACAAGGAGGGATCGGGCTGGTACAAGGAAAGCAATAATTTTTCCCCTCAGCCTCACCAGTTTCCTGCCCTGGGTTCTCCTCCAGGCCTCACCATCGACTGAGCCTCCAGTGTGGCATCCCAGCCACTCCCCAGTGGCTTCCAGCTCTTGCGCACAAACCTGCGCCCGTTCAGATCCCAGAGCCACAAAACAGTGCACTGGGACAGGAGGATCATCTTCACAATTAAAACTCATTACATTTAACTTTTCTTTTTTTTTTTGGTAAAGTATACAACACATTTCCTTATTGCAGCAGGAAATTGGGGTGAAATACTGCACAGAAATAATACCAGGAAAGGAGGAATTTCTTATATGGGACAGGCTCGGGGCGCCTGCGCTCCCTTTCATTACCTCTGTCGTGGCCAGGTCACCCAAGATGTGCTTTTTCAGATTTAACTGTTATTGTGTACACTTTAGACTTGAACATCATAAAAATGGACAAACGGACGTCTCACATGCGGGCAATCAAAAGGAGACTGTTCTCCACACCAGTTCCTCAAAGAACCCTTGCATTTAATTACTTGTGTCTACGCAAGAAATATCCTTAAACTTCTACTGCATGTAGCAGAAATAAAAAAGGTTCATCAAGCAGTGCCATGGTTATTGCTTTAATATAATTAAATATATCTGAGGTAGTGTCGAGTTGTGTGAAGTACCCTACCTGCTTAGAGGCTGCGTTTCATTATGCTAAGTGGGCCACACAGACATGCACCAAACAGTAAAGTACTGTGAAAACTTCTGCAAAAGTATAGGTTTTAGATTTCTAAAAATTGAGATTAATGCTTTCTAAAAAATTTTATTTTTAACTTAATTAATTATGTCTTTAAAAACTTTAATTGCAAAAAACTAACATCAGTGTCCGCTTTCTTGGGCCACTTTGAATTCAAGGAGAGCAAGCGCTCAGAAGCATTTCCCGTTTTAACAGAGCAATGAAAAAACGCTGAGATAACAGCGTGGGGATAAGATGAGGAGTAAAACTACACTTAGCTGGGCAGTACATTTTTGTGCTGAGGCTCACATGCACAGAAAGCGTAACCACAACTTTTCATAATGAAAAAGGGTCACCGTTAAAACTAGAATCTTCATTAACTTCTGGCATGTTCCTTGCTTATTCCACTTAATTTTCCCAGCATGAGTGAACAGGATTACTTTCAGTGTGTCTCGAAGCAGGGGATGTAAGAGGGCACACTAAAGTTAATCCGAGCAAGAGTTTCTTCTGATCTGCAAGGATCTGACAGGAGGAGAATATGTCTCCTTTGCAGGGATCCAAGTTCTGTTTGTCAACTGAATTTGTCCTTCAAGTTTCCCCACTGTGCCTTAGTCATAGCAAGAGGTGAATGGAGAAGATGAAGTTTCCTGACAATTCTTCTAAGAACTGAAAGCTGAAATCTGTCATTACCTCCTCTACCATCCACCACGGAAAAAATCTAGCAATGACCAGTCTTTGCAAACTCTAGTACCTGGTCATGACCCATACTCTTCAGTCTTGACTTGAGTTTGGGAGGAAACGCAAAGCAAGCAGAGCGAAAAAGAGATTTTGGGATCAGTCAGCATCCATGTGAGCAAATTGCCACGGTAATATCCAGAGAGGCAGGCAATGACAGGCTGTCACAGCTCTGCAGGGAGCTGGGGACGGGCTGAGGAGGATGGACAAGCTGTGGTGGGGAGGAGGGCCTCTCCTGAGACAGGGGTAACACGCCTGGAGAAAATGAAGCTCAGTAGGCTGTTGGCAGCGCCAGGGCATGTAAATACTTGTCATGTTCACTGGCTTTTCTTAATGTCTATAAATTGCATAATGACACAATGAGGAAAATAGCTGTTTGTTCTGATGGTAAAATATCAAAAGCATCCTACCTCTTCAAAGCAAGGGTACGCGTGTCTCTGGAGTCCGAACACAGCAATCAATTCCACTGCAGAGCTAACAGGAGAAAAACAACCACGAGGTGAGACATTCTCAGAGAGAAAATCACTGTCAAAAAAAAAAAAAGAAAACAAACAGAAAAAAGAAGAGAGAACAAGTAGAAAAAACCCAAAGAACCAGATAAGAAAATCCTATCTCCTCTTCTTTTCCCACCTTAAAATAAAGCAACTCCCAAAGCTTGATTTATTAAGGTTTTTTAATTTTTCTCTCTGGAAAACGGAAAGCTGACACAACCTGCACTGTGGGATCTCTGCAAACGTCCTTACACTGCGCACACCTAATTAAAGGCTTTGTCTTCATCCAAAATTACTGCGATAGGTCAGTAGTCTTCTCACTCCTTTTCTGGGGCACAGGAACGTCAATAAGCAATTTCTGTCTCTTCCCTCCCCTATTCACAACTAATTCCACAAAAACAAACAAGAAAATCCCTCTACTGGTCAGGGCTGCAGCCCTCCGAGAGTCCGCTACAGGCCAGGATACCCCACGGCGTCCAGACCGTGCCTGTAACTTTTGCTTTCATTTATGAGCAATCCAAGGGGTCGAAGAGCTGATGGAACCCGCCTGAATAAAAGCACGAACTAACACAACAGCTGCTTTTCCTGCATTAGTGTTTGTACAAATAAAGTATCTTTCACACTAGGTCAGAAAGCAGCGTGTATTTTTATAAAAATAGATCTCTATTCTACAGCGAGCGAGCCATCATAGAATATAAAACTATTCAGTCTGTGTGCTTCTCACCTCCTTAAAATTCCAGAAACAATGAAAGAGCACATATGTCTGTATACACGCACACACGTGTGAATTAAAAGAATAATGCCCAGAAATGATTAATTTGGTAAATCTGATGCACTTTGAAAGAATTACTGAGTTTTAAGAGCAGAATAACTGCCAAAAAGAAATTCTGCTATTCTGAAAGTGAAACTCAACAGCATTCAAAAGAAAAATATACGAGAATTTTTTCTTACACTAAAATCAGAATATATTTACATGTTTGTATGTAGTCTAGATGTTTTGTTGCTCTCCATCTGTTTTCAGAGCTAGCTACAAGGAGCTTCCCATGTGCTCAATCGCACCCATGATTATGAAAATATTTAAAACCACAGAAAGGATATATGACCCTGCAGACATGCTTTCTGACTTATCAAATTACCTTTTGATTACCCTGAATGCTTTACAGATAGGTCACTACTTGCACGTATCCAGAAGTTAATGCTAAATTAAATAATGAGTGAATGAAAGAACTGTTTTGTCACATGCAAAATGCTTTATGCCTTGCAAATTGTTGGGAAAAAAACAGGTCAGTGTAGTAACAACAACAAAAAATCACTGTTATAATTACAGTATGATTTAATCCAGCTACTAACAAAGGTTATCTACGTATCTGAGAGTCATAACTAAGACACTTGTAAGGATGAAGCGTACGAGCAAGTTAGAAAAAATGTTTGATCAGGATAAAGGGCTGCAGATAAAAACTTCAGAATTGCATTTACTTGTCTCTTTGTCCGTTCCCAGACCTTAGCAGTGACTGGAGTTGATGGGATTCAGCCTACGCTTTCACTGTGTGGATGGTAGCCACTCGTGTCACTGTAGTAAATGTTTCTTTGTCCATTTTGAAGCTAAGATGCAGATTTGATTTCAGAGCATGACTACATCTGCAGCTAGCTTATCATTGCTCCTTTACTAAATATTGAAGCCACGAAGCAGGAAGTATCTAATGGGTGAAAACATTCTTAATAAAACAATCATGCTTGCATTTTAAAAATTCATTTCTGTGTGTCGTAAAATATTTTGCCCATTAAGACGGACAAAACTGGCTGAAATACTTATTTACTAAAGCAATCTTGTGACAGAATGGATTTTTTAAGAGTTAAAAATAAAAAAAACAAATTATGAAATGTTCTTCCCAGATGAATTTCCAACCACTGATAATTTTATGCTGTTTGCACCACATTAGTAGTTGTGTAGGCTAAGAAAGGAGGTTCATAATCAACGTGGTTTTTTGTGCTTATTATTATCATTCTAACTGCGGAATCTTTTTCACTGATTCATCTGTTAAACTCTCTGTCTTCCCATTAATACATGTTTTTTTAAATGTTTATTTTATGAGATGCTTTTTCACAGTAAGGTTTAGTATTTGTAAACACCTCCATTTCAAACACGCTTTTGCTGTTTGCATGTGTCTTACCCAAAATGGCATTTTAAAATAAGGTTCTCCACTGTATTTCTGAGGGTCAGATGCAACTTGGCATGGGTGAGACAATGAACTGATTATACCTAAGCATTTGTTTTGGGGTAATTGTTTGCAGCTAGCGCAGCTGAAGAGTTAAAGCCATGTGCTGAATTTAAATCTATAAACATGAAGGATGGTGCCAACTTGGCAGCGAATCCTGCATTCAGAAGTGAATGGGTCTCCCTGGCTGCTTCAAATGGAGGCATCAATACGAGGTTTAGCTGCTGCCTCTCCAGTTCACAGATGCAACCTTCCTTGCCTATGTCGCCTTTTACTCAAAGCAGTCCATATTCTGCAGAAAGTCTCTTTAAAACAGACCAGGAAAGGTCACAGTATGCATTTCAATGAGCATATGAAAAGGAGATCTGGCATATTTGATTACTTCTATAAGAAAAATCTCAGATCTCGAGATACAACTATAAAGACAAACAGTTTTTGTAACTGAGTTTTAAATAAATCAAACTCAAGAAGGGCTTGCTGGTTTCAGAGTAATGGGGCTCCAGTAAGCTAGCCTGAAAATGAGATGTCAGCTCCTAACAAACCTGCCATAGTATACCTCCCAATGCTTTCAGACACACCCTTTAAAATGCAAAATGCACTTTGGAAGGAATCAAATTACAGTGGATAAATCTAGATTTCATTTTAAGAACTGCAAAAGGCCAACCCTCTTCTAAAACTGGAAGATAAGAAACAAAGCTAAGGAAATGCTTTCTTTGGGGAAAGCATTCTTTTTATACATATCGTTCTTTTTATACGTATTTTAAGCTTTGCGTACGAGTTGTCAAAAGATGAGGTTATTGGTGATATTCCAAGATGCTTTTCATTTGGTATCCTTACGTGTGACCATTAAAGCTACACGAATGGCTTCTGAAGTCTTGAATTCTAACAGACGCCTATTCTTTGTCAGTCCATGCATAAATGAAGATCTCCACGCAGTCTCTGCATGTAGCTAAGCAGGAAATATTTCAGGATGTAACCCAAATGTATCTAAATAAAAACGGGGGGGAAAGAAAACCCAACCCAGAAGGGAGATTAAGCTAATGCAATGTTTTCTATGAAAGGACAAATGTCACCTTTTATTCAGCTGGACTCTTTTTCATAGAAGAGAAAAAAATAGCAGCCATGCCGTGTGCCCTGGTGAGCACTGCCCTCTCACTGCCTCCAGATGTACTGACATTTGATTTGCTGCTGATTAGTATGGGCAAAAGAAGAAGGGGGGGGAAAAAAGCTGGCATCAAGTCACGTCCTCCATCTTAGTCCCAGCTGGTACCAAGCTCCAACGAAACAAAGCGACTTCAGACTGCGCTATCATATATTCATGACCAAGAAGAAATATAAAAACCAGCACGTTTGAATTCCTGACAACCATAGAAGAATAGTGCACTGGCATGTTGAATTTTTCCAGCCAGCCTTTGCTGACCTATAAACCTTTGTGACTGGAACAAATGCAAATAGAGCTGACTTGCCTCACAAACTACTGAAGGGTATTCAAACCGAGTTGTGTCTAACAGGCTAACAATAACCCACTGTCCCACCCATGCAAAACACACAGTCTGGGAAAAACAGCTTTAGAAAAGCACTTGACGGAGACATAAGATGCAGACCACGCCAGGAAAAAAGCTGTCTTTCTTCATACTTCTTCACCTACAATGCCATCAGAAAAAAGTAATTGTGAGTAAAATTATCTAACTGCTAAAATGAAGAGCGCACAATTTTAAAAACAGGCTGGGAATTGGCAGCTGAAAAAATCAGGGACCGCGCCATCTGAAGTCAGATCGGGCTTCAGCCATCAAATTTCATGCCCTAAAAGCAAACCTACAGCAAATGACAAAGTCTAAAAAATGGTTGTGTGCTAATGAATTGCACACTGGCACTGAACTAAATTGCACTTTGGGAAAGAGTGCATCCAGAGTAAAAGGCCTGCTCGACTACAGAAATCCCTGGATTACATTTCTCTTTGAAAGATCATTATTCCTGCATTTTTACTCAGGGAAGGGAGATATCTGAAGGTATTGATCTGTCCAGCTTTCATATGGCCTCAAAAATAGCTATAGATGAGGAAGGTCAAACTCATATAGTAATTCAGCAAAATCCTTTTCCATCAGAAAAAGGAAATAAGGCACCACTGTAGTGTATTTATTCAAGGAAACAAGTAATTTCTTTTTGTGAGGGAGTTAAAATAGGAAAGTGGATGGCTCTTTTCCTGAGTATCTGCATGCCCTTGCTATCCTTTGGTTTGACTCTGCGCCGGCCCGTGAGTGAACGGGCCCGAGTCGCCATCCCTTGGTCTGCTTCCATCGAAGGCCACTTAAGGCAGCCGCACTCCCTGGGCAGAAAGAAAGGGCTGAACAGGAGCAAAGTAACGCAGGAGAAAACGTGGTGCTATCCCGGTGCTCCTGCTGTTTGTCGGGCAGGGTCGTCAGTGATTAAGTCTGACCCTAGACTTCATCCTGCGCTTGCACCGCTTGAACATTCATTAGGTGAGCCGTATCATTTCCATCTTAACGCCATCAGATAAATTCAGGTGTCTAATTTACGCCACCTAAATTCAGGTAATCCAGACATCTAATTTTCTGAAGCTGTGTAGGTAGGCAAAGAAGGGGCACCTCCTGATAAACATTCATATCACCCACTGCTGGCAGCCCAGTCTGAGCAAACTCCTGCTCTGGTATTTTGATTTAGCCCCCAAATCTAATCTCCCTAAAGGAGAAAGAATCCAGGCCAGAGCACTGGTCCTACAAGCAGCTGCCATTAGTCTTTTTGCATTCAGCAAACTACTCGCGTGTATAAAATTGTGTGTAAATTCTCAGATTCTGAGCGTGGCAGATACATTTTTGAAACCTTTTCCACTGAATGTTAAGGAAAGTTGAGATTATTTGTCTCAAGCTTCCATTAAAACACTTATGATACACAACCATTTCATAAACATTCCCCCATGTTCATAAAAAACACAGAGGCAACTAGCACCCGGGAGAGCTTAAAAGAGAGCACAAAAAGACAAGTTTGCATCTCTGTCACCTCATAGCAGAAGGTGAGGCACAACCCTTGTAGGAGGCTCCTGAATTTGAACAGGAGGGGCCACGTCCCTTCTGGACCAAGCTGCTACGTAAGCATTCACTAGGAGGTCTAACATGGAGTTTAGCCACGTGCGGAATCGCTTCAGAATAACTGATTTACATGCAGTGACAGATGCAAAACATGTCCAAAAAAAGTGACATTATCTGTGAGGAATTCCCAGCGATGAACTAAAAACCTGCCATTTTGCCATGTTCTTTAGGAATGTATCCTCAGCTCTCTTGCACATCTGGGAGATGTGGGCCTGCAGCAGCCTACGGGGTATTTAGGCTGGAATTCATCCCACGAGTTGCAGCTGCCTCTGTCGGGTACCAAGCATGACTTGGCTTTTGGGCTGCCTGAACGGCAAGCGGAACCAGGTAAGACGATAGGAGTTGTCTTCTGAGGTGACAGAAGGCATTCTCCACCTCTAAAGTTATACAAGAGGATCCTTGATGACCTCAAGAGACAAGACATTTAACATCTAGAGGCTGAAGTTTTCTATACTTAGTCTTCTGTTATAAAGCAACAATATATCCCCAAAATAAATTAAATTCCACCATGCTGAAATTACAAATGGTTAAACAAAAGCAAGTATTTCATTAAAACTCATTGATATTCCCCTCTTCATTGCACTTCTGCATAGATTTTGTGTATTCTAATTTTATTTCTTTTTAAATACTTTTTCAGTGGCATTAGTATTGATTCTCGTTTGTCTGCATTTGCAGTGTTTATAGTCATTGTGGGGCTAAAGTATACAGAAAGGCAAATATGAGAATAGGAAATACACTGACTACCTTCCTTTGGCTTTATTCTAGATCAATGTTCGCTAAAGGCCTTAGTGCTGCAGAACACAAAGGGTCAGATGGGTTTTGAAAGCATGTAACTTCCCTAAAACTTCCACCTTATCCTGTTAAACTCTGAAAATATTAAAGCAGGCAAAACATGTACATAACTGAAAGCTGAGCTCCCAACTCTGGTCTCTAGCTATGCCACTGCCCCACTCCACAGGGCTGTTGTGATGTCTCACACACTGGTTATGTGCCTATTGTAAACACACAGGCCCTGTCAATCCAAAACAATCAAATCAGATACAGAAAAGCCTGCCTTAGCCTGCCTTTATTCAGGGTTCTGCTCAGTTCATGTACTGAGCCTACTGCTTTCAAGCTCACATACCCTCCAGCTATTTATTCATACTGCAGTTGACTATAAACCGTAGCATCCAATATATTTTCCAAAAGGTCTGCTACATTTAACAGCTCCATCAGCCAGCTAATTACAACTAAAACTGCCAATTTGGTAGTTGTAAACAACACGATTCTCTTCACTCTATTTTTCCTGTCCTTGTTCTTTTTCAAAAGCACTGAAAATTCTTACTGCTGGCAAAGAAATATATGACACATCCATTCAGGCTTTTATGAATGGTGGTAAGATAGACTTGTGTGCTCACGGTCGATGCTAAGAACACCCAGCCAGAGGAGTACAACTAACATGACACCTCACACATATTTCATGTCTTACACGAAGCTCAACAGAGGGAAGAAGAGAGTTTCACAGCATTTTTGGAAACAGCAGGTTTTTTCACTGATCCCATGTGCCCTTCTGCAGGAAGAATGCTTGAGTAGGTGTTTCAGTCAATTTACCTTTGAATCCAGACTAAATGGCCTTTTCAGTCCAAGAGTTCTTTAAATAAATTTCTTCATACTAGATATGGAAATCATCAACAACAGAGGTTAGATATAATACAAAAAGGTATTAATCAGAATGCTTTGAATGCTACTGAAACCTCAGCAAGCTAAGAAGGCCACAGATGAGTCAAAGGCAAAACTAGAGCACTTGCACGAGGACACTCATGTAGCAGGTGGGCTTACGGATCATGTAAGCTTAAGAATGAACTTGGAAAGCCTACCTTTTAGGTCTGCTGGCCTGAAACTCCTGGGCAGTGGTTTTCTATTTCTAGCAGGCTGTTGCCTTTTTCAATGGCAGAAGCAGCACAGATTTTACACCCATAGCTATATGAAAACGGCACAGGGTTTGCTTCATCCAGCTCCCCAGTGCTGTGTTCTCCAAGGCCGAAACAGGGCACAGAAGCACTAAACCAGCATCAGTTGCTGCTTTCCTGATAAGCGCTTCATAGAAATGCTGAAGGACAGAGGCTTGGAAAAGAAAATTTCTGGAGAATGAAGTTTGTTATTGGCAAGGCACTACAAGGCAAGATTGATTGGCACTAATATACGGAACGGTTAATGGGCAAAAATCAAAACCACAAGGTTTTTGGCATGTCAGCTCTTTTCCTGGCTTCACAGCTATAACAATATTACCATTTCTTGGTTAATTCTGTTCCTGGCCTTGATTCAGATCGAGTGCAGGATCCTTGAAAACCGAGGTAACTCTTCTTACGATCTAAAATGGGGATGGTGCTGCTTCCATTTTCCAAGCCTGTTCACTGACCCTGACTCCAGCCCATAATACGCTCTCAGTACATAGCTGTACCACCCAAAATGGGTCCTGACCAGAGCTGGCCCTGCTGTTACACAATCTGAGCCGAAATGATGTTCCCGTGTAGCCAGGTACACCAGTTACAGACCCATCTGTCAGAGGCTCAGAGGACAGAGTCGGAGGGCTGGACCTACAAACTGTGCTGCCAAGCGGGAGAGCTGCTTCAGGTTTTCTAAAGCAAGAGGAGCGCCTGCACAGCTGAACATCTTCAGGGGCTGCCAGACCTGATGTTCCTGAACATCTCTACGGCCCCAGAGCCTTAACCTCTTGTAGGCAAATCCGTATCAGAAGGCTGGAGAATGCTGTGTGATGTCTGTTGCCAAGGCAGATTTCACATGAACAATACAACGGCAAGAAGCTTCTCTATAATTTCCGTAAAATAGCCAGGCACAATTTAGCCCTTGTTATGCATTTTTTCGATCACCAGGTTTTTGTACCTTAGTATAATCAAAATTCGGGCAGATTACACACAGACTTGCTTTTAAACCGCCTACCTCCTCATCCCCTTCTTTGTATTTTACTCTCTTGCCTTTCTAACACTATTAAGGTAATACCTAACACAGGGTAGGTATGCGCTGATACTTCCTTTTAGAATTTTCTGCACTGTGGGATTGGAAGTATCCTTTCTTTACAAAGAAAGTTATCACTGCTAGACAATTTAAGTATGTCTGATTAGATAATGCGAGAAAATATCCCTGTTCTTGTGTTTCTGTGAGCTGGTGAATCTTCCCATGCTCTGCTCAGTCTTAGTTTAACTCATCACTATTTGAACAGAGGAGCGTTACCCCACATTGGGACAGAAAGAGCAAATCTTGCTCTCGACACAGTATTTTGTTCCAGGCTAAAAAGTTCAGATAACACACCTGTGAAATCAGGGAGTAATATTCTGATGTTCCTGCTTACAACAAGTAAGGTTTGAATTTTGCATCTAAACCTGTGCAGACCAGGTTGTCGAGACAAGGCGTAAAGAACAAAATACAGAAATAAACAAGGCCCGTAGAGAGGATTTTGTCCAAATTCAGCCCCAGAAATCGCCCAGCGTTTGGAGAGAATGCTTTTGATTGGGTTGTTAGCACTCCTGTGCTTGGTTTCATTTCCCCATCTAAAAACTGTAGGCTGTTTGTACAAACTCCTCCTGGAGAGTGGTCTCTCTCCTCCCCGTATAAAACGGTACACATTTGGTAAATCTTTCTTAAGGTTTACATTAAAAGATGCAAATCTTTGGCCTAAAAGCGACAACTCCTATTCACACCATATTTTGCAGGTTATTATAAATAAACTGATGGAAGCATAAGAAGCGACTGCTGGATTTCGAAAGATAGTGGGAGAAGGCATTCTTTCAGGATGAGCTCCACGGAAGGCTTTGCTACGGGATTCGGGACGTGCAGGCATTCTGGAGCAGGCAGGGTCAGTGAAGGTCTGTCAGATCTAGTCACCCACGCTTATATACGCAAAACCATGCATCTAGATATAAAAAATAGATGTTTATCAGGCGCAGCTGAGTTAAAATTAGTAACTTCCCACGAATTTAAACAACAAAACTTCTGGGGGAAAAATTAATCTTAACAGTCCTGATCATATCATCGAAACTTAAACCTTTCATAGTTCTAACACATTTTAGTAAAAAGTCTGGTTCAGACTTCTTTTTGGTTTGAATTTGATGCAATTTCTATGGATTTTGCTGTGTCCCAGTCAGTATTTTCTTTGAGGAAAAACTGGTCTATTTTTAGTTTAGTTTATTAATCTCCAGGAAACGGTTTTCCCAGTTACATTTCCTAATATTTTTCCATGAATATGTTTATTCTTCACAGCATTATACACAGTGTTTCCCTTGGGCTGTTTGTCCCTATTTTGTAAGGCAAAGGGGACAACAGAATTCTTCGGAAAAATGAATTGCTGCATCTCCCCCAAACAATTTTACAGCTCATTTTCTCGTTTCCAACACAGCAGCACTGAAATCCTATGCTGCTTCAGTCAGATCACAAAAGATCTGAAGGATCTTCCTCTTGACTATACTTTCTTCCGCTCCAAACATAAACTAAGTGTCCTTAATTAGTCAGCCCAAAGGTCAATTTTGGGAATGGTAAAGCAGTGTAGTCTTGTGAGTGCTGGACCTAGGATCCACACAGGCCCCAGACCCATTATCAAAATGTATTTAACTATTAATATTACACCGGTACCACCACTGCTACAGTTCACTACTTGAATCAGACACTGTTGGGAGAGAACATATGAAAAATGGTCTATCCTGAAAATGTGGATGAACCTTGACGAATAGCGTGTTATCCTACTGCAGTGAAGTCGGTTCAGGTTTTGCTGTTGTCTTCAATGAAGGCAAGGATGAGGAGGGGACTGGAG
>Ga0181612_109378_pt1 | contig 13454 bp, 6 predicted proteins | sample HoacroProtozoa21_FD_119630 | JGI IMG/M metagenome (GOLD analysis project Ga0181612, IMG submission 119630) | Hoatzin crop microbial communities from Cojedes, Venezuel. Combined Assembly of Gp0051906, Gp0051904, Gp0051908 | reverse complement strand
CTGCTCGAGGACTATGTGTGAATCAGTCATCAGGTGGTGAGAAAATGGTATTGCATATAGTTTGTTTTGCATATTCATTGTTATAATTATTCTTATAATTATCATTACTAATAGTAGTATTGGCATTAGTATTTACTTTGTTGTCTTATTGAACTCTCCTTATCTTAACCCACAAGTTTTATCTTTCGTCGATTTCTCCTGCCCACCCCACCAGGGAGAAGAGGAGGGGTGAGCGAGTGACTGTCAGGTCCTAATTGCTGTCTGTTGGGTTAAACCACCTGGAGTCAGTGTGCAGTCTTCAAAGACGTACTCCTGGCTATGTGGCTGAGAAGAAAAACCCTCTAGCACCAAACCAGCAAGTAAAGATAATGTGAAAGTCAGAGTGCTGCAAAACCCATTCAGTCTTCTACTGGGGAATCACTGTTAAAGTCCGGAGTGAAATGGCACTGAAACTTCCCTTTACAGGCAATGACATACTCTTCAAGAAGCTTTAGGAATTGTGGTATCTAAATCTTCTCACTTCACTTAAACACAGAGGTAAAATAGCTAGCTGTTGAAGTGTTGCCTTCTAGGCAGCAGGTACATGATCAGCAGCTGGTCTTTTAAGAAACAAAATATTTTCCAGAACTTGCAGTGATAAGGGGTTAAGCCTTTGTGGTGTGTGTCTAAGCCTATGTTGTTTACAGCAGATGATGTCTGTTCAGTCAGTTCAGGCTCAGCAGTAGATAGTGTACTGCCTTGACTCTACTGACCATACTTCACAGTAAAGCATTTTTACCTAATGTCTTTTAAAAAGGTAGTAAGTTTAGCGTTGGTTTGTTTTTTTTCAGAGCCCAGTCTAGTTAATGTGCTCTGAGAACATCTGCCGAGTCAAGCTGTAGAAGTAGGACAGATAGATAAGGATGGACCTTGGTGTATGGATTGAGAGAGTGGTTTTATGTGGGCTAAATACTCTGACAGAGGCGTTCCCAGGCTTGGGCCACAGCAAATTTTGAAACACTTGAGAAGCTGAGGGCCAAAAGCTCTCAGGAGTAGGTATTAGTATAGAAGAGAATTTCAGAACTGATACTTCTCATCAATATCCCAGGATACATGCCTTTTTTTCGATCAGAGCATTTAACCCATTTACTAAAGAATCTCTGGTCACTCTAACCTCACACTTGCTTCCATTAAATGAAACCTAGTGGTGGCTGCAATGGACAAAGGGTGACGCCCAGGTGACACCTGTCATGTCAGGTGAGATGTCATGAAAAAATTCCTCCCACACTTCACATGCATTGATGCACAAATGATAGACTATGCCACTTGCAGGTTTTGGATTTACAAAATTGCCACCAAATTGTCAAATCTCAAGAAAAAAAAAAACAGGAAAAGAAACAAGTCAATCAGTAATCTCTTCTTCTGTAAATAGTGTCAGGATTTGAATAGCATGAAAGCTGAAGAAAAGCTACTCCAATATTTATAAACCAAATATGTTTACATTGTATGTTAGGAGACATGACCAGATTTCACTTTGCTGATCCTCTATTAAGAAGCGTTTAGTTTTGAGTCCATAAAGAAACTCACTGATTTTCAGAAAGTGAAAAATATTTAGAATGTTATTCTGTTTTCTCTCAGGAGACTGTTATACTGCATTTATAGCAAAAAGAGACAGAGGAGTTGGACAGAAGTGACTGGAAAATGCACTGAATGGGATTTAATTTTATGGGGATTTAGGTGCCTAATTCCCATAGATTTCTTTGAAAACTGTTTATTTAATAAATGTATTCAGTAAGGTCAGACCTCTGCATTATTTTAAGACTAGGCACCATTGGACCATCTAGCCTGTCCGCTTGTATTATATCAGCTATAAAACTTCATCTAGTAACTCCGCTAGTAATCTCAATAGTTTGTGCAGTGGAAATAAATATCTTTGGGGGGGGAAAAATCCTTTTCAGAGCTGAAGACATCCATAGACAAAAGACCTATATTTTCACTTGATATATATTCCACTTATTGCTCAATCCCATGGCTACGTTACGTGCCTGATTTCTCAGGTGAATTTATGCAGCATCAGCATTCAGTCTTCAGCTATTCTTAGGCCATTTCCTACAATTTTTTCAACAACCTTTAGACCCTAAGCTCTATCTTGGAGATATTATGTGCTACCTGTTTTTAAATTACTATTGTCAGGTCATTTCTTGAATGAAATGGCTGATATATTTAAAAAAAAAAAAAGATGCAAGGAGATTTCAACCTACAGGTTCTTCACAATGTATTCAGAAAAGCCAGCATTTCTTGTTTATGTATTTCACACCAACCTGCTTGTCGTTTCTGAATAAGCAACTTCTGAACATAAAAGAGGCACTGAAGACACCTCTGCAAACATTTCTGGAATGACTCTTAGCAAGTGGCTATTAACAGATATAGTCAAAACACTTTATCTCTATGAACATTCTTGCCAATAAAATGTTCTTAGCTGAGTTATAAAACAGTATTTGAAAAGCACAAGGAAGCACTATGGACACTCTTAAAGTAATATGTGGTATTTGTGTGTATATATTTCACAGACTGTTTAAACAGTCTACTATTTGCTTAATTTTTCCTGACATTGGCACGGCTGTAGATTTGCCATGACCATGAGAAAGTGTGTAGACACACTGTCCAAAGAACTAACTTGGACTTGAGATACAACTACCACTACCATGTTCTGAAATGAGATATTCTGTGACAGTCCTGTCACTTGCTACCAGGAGCATCACTCGCTTAATCAGCAGAAAGTCATACTGTCAAGCAGAGACAGCAGGGTGTTCATCGTGTCTGCTGACTCAGAGGGAATGTCACTACTGATTTTGCTGATGCTTTCCCCTTTGTAGCAGTATCTTGGCACCTTTTTTTATTTTTTTACAGGTAATATTACTAGAGTTACCATACCAAAAACCAAGAAGCAGGCAAAGGGAAGTGCGAAAACACATTGCGAGTATCTCATCATTTCAAGACAGCATGATTCCCAGTTTCAGAGAGAGCTTAAACCATGTGTAAAAACATTTTTGGAAACAAAGTTTAAACATGTGGCAGAAAACCGTACACTTCACCTGCAGAAATTCCGTGCCAAGCTGCAAACGAAGTGCAAATTAGAGGATCTGTTGCATGTATGTTTTCCTCTATTAAGTTACATCTTTTAGAAAGATCTTTTCTTCCACCCACTAAGAACTATTACAGTTTTAAGTGCTATGGAAAATAATGTGCACAATGGAAGAATTTCAGCCACAGGCTTCTCTAGTTACCTTCTCTAGTGGTCTTTTTATGTTTCTTCTTGCTCTTTCCGATCTTTAACTGCCACCTGGCACTCTTCCTTTAGCACTGGAAAAGTAGGCCAAGCTTGCCAATAGCATCGTTTGAGTGACAGGCAGCGAAAATTTAAACAACTCCACAAAAACATCCTTTTCCTCTGGAAAAATGGAATTTGACATCTCTATATTTCTTGGGGTTCTGAGGTAAACTCTGCTTTATGGGGCGTAAGGCCATGGGCAGTGATTTCATCCAGCAGATATAAAAGGGTTTTATTCATATTTTCAGAAGCAGAAGTAACTGTTTGTTTTTGTCTTTTTTTTTCCAAATACTGCTCTGCTGCTTTCCCAAAGCAACTTTAGATTTCTAACTTCCACATGTTGATGAAGTAGTTGCATTTAGTGCTTTCTATTCACATATGATTGATACACAGAACTCCTGGCAATTAAAAAAAATCACTTTAATTTAAATATTTGCCTTCAACTGCTAGATACCTTCATTTGTTGATTATAGCTTGTTAACTGAGATGAGAACTTTCTTGGGACAATTTGAAAACAATTTTTCATTAGAAAATCTTATTTCTTAATACAACCTTTTTTCTCTTGGCCAAAATATATCAAGTACAAGAAAACATTTGCAAAAGTGATATTGATCAGATCCAGAATGAAGTTCTTATCAAAAATCAGAATGTCTGTTGTCAAATTTTTGCATCACATGGAAGTAGTTAGAAAACTGTATACAAAAGCCCTGCTTTGTTTGGTTCAGAACAAGACTTTGAGGCCAAGTATCCCACCACAACATCTTCTGCTTTAAACTAGGAAGTACCTTCTGGCTTTTCTCAATGAAATTTCTCCCCAAATTTTTTTGCCATAATTATTATGCAAAATGAAAATAAATTTATAAAATCTTTGGTTTTTTGTTAGAAGAGTAACTGTTCTCTGGACAATTCCAGTTTAGAAAAAAAAAAAACACCATTATGGCAACCCAATACGATGCTCTTGCAAAGGCTAGCTCTACTCCAACAACAACTGAGTGCACCTACTGTACATTGCAATAAATTAAAAGCCCCTTCGTTTTCCCATGTTTTGCAGTGGAATTGCTTTTTCATCTTAGCTACTAAACACAGTAAAGCCAGAAAGTCACATTGCTCACTGAAAGACAAGGACTCCTATTTATCACAAGTGATTTTTAGGAAAGTTTATTGGGATTCATACAATATCTGCCCCTCAAAAGTCATTCTTCACTATGAAAAATTCCATTGGAATTCACTGTGCAGTCTTACCTGAGAAAAGGGAAAAAAATATCCCAATTTCTAATCTTAGCACCTCCTCAGTAACTTTGGTTTTATTCTAATCAAAGGCTCTCTCAAATCTTATGACACAGGCTTCTCTCTTTACATCTCCCTCATAAATTCACAGGACCATCAGTGAGATTCAGTGTAATCTGCCTGGATTCAATGGAATCAGTCTAGATCTATAGTAGTGAAATATAACCAACTGTGGTTAAAGGCTACAGTGACATTGCGCAGATTGTTTCTGCCTCTTGCATTGACTTCTTTCCCTTTGACAGCTGTGTGCATCTGCCACTTGTTTTAATAATCTACTTTCTAAACAAACAGTTCAGCATAATGGGAGGGGCAAAAAAGGTAAAAAAAAAAACCCACACATAAATACAGACACTGAGCTCAGGAACACGACTATAAATTAGTCCAAATCATTCAGGGCAAAGGCCAACCTTCTCCACAGCCTAGGTGATAAGTACCTATTTCCAAGAGACACTTAACTTGTAAACAGCTCAGGATTAGGTGCTACTTTAGACACTTTCTCCAATGTAATACCAGTGTTGTGAGAGTCCAATATTTTTGTTACAGTAAAGAACTGTTGAGGGGATAGTAAAGGCACTCCAAAACCACAGAATGCAGGAGCAGCCTTTCTCCTGGCTCCCATGAACACTCAGCACAGTCCATCTCCCTACAGGTATGTGCATCTTGAAGAGAAATTGCTCTATGACCCCTTCTGCATGACGTACATCTATTCTTGCTTTTTGGCTATTAGTGCAAAGTTTGAGACAGTTGCCCTGGTGCTGGCTGGATTAGTTTAATAAAAGTCTGCAGTGTTTATTAGCCGAGAGAAACAGTTGTCTCCAGCATTCCTGGGGGTTTATTTTGCCAGGAATTCCTGCTCACACAACAGATTTCAATATTCCTCTTTTAAGACAGGAACAAACAAATGAACCTACTGAGAGTAACTTTTGTCAGAGCTTCGTAGTGCTTTTCTAATAAAACACAGATGATCTATAATGTGTTCACATGGGAGAGTTATTTATCATATAAATTAGTTGCAGCACAAGATTCTTGGGTGCCAGAAAGAAGTTTCTTGTGATTCCACAACAAAGATCTTCTGTTACTGCTCAGAACAGTCAGGGAACTCTTCTGTACAGCACTAAAACAGTAAGATATTCTCACTGGTTAATAGCCACAACCTGTCTCCTGGCATGTGTGGCAAACCTACAATAACTTCAATTGTTCTGCCACAAGACAAATCCCCAAGAACTGCTGGCCAACCAAAGAGCAACCAGGGTACCAACAGCTACATCCATGTTATGGATGAAATTATTTTTTTGTGTATCACTGGTGCCATAAGCAAGGTTTGGTCATAGATTCTGGAAGCTAAAAAGTCTTACCTGCCCAGTGGAGGCACTGCCAGGACAGGGGTGGTTGCCATAGCACTGCCATTCTCCCAGGAGGGCACAGCTTCCAGCATCACCAAATCTGCCTGGGCAAAGACTGTTTAGGCAAGGCACTAGGCACACTTTCTGTCCCAGTCTTTTAGCTCTCTATTAGCTGACTCAGCAGTTAAAGGTATTTTTCATTCTCTATACCCTTGCACCATGCAGCTCAACTACAGAGCCAACAGCCTACATCCAACTGGCCGCATTCAGTGAAGCAGGTCAGGTGGAGGACCAGCCAACACAAAAGGCAGGTAGGAGGAGGCAATTCTCAAGCAAATATGCAGTAAAAAGGATGTAGAAGAAGCCTTACTTATTCATTCTCCTCCTTTCTGCCAGACTTTAAATACTACTGCAATATTCCCCCCCCCCCTCCTTTTTTTGTGTATTTAACTCTTTCAATATCCCGATAGAACTGCACTGGGAAAGCAAATTGCTGAGGCCCAGACATCAGCTGAGCATCCAGGTGAATGGTTAATTTTGCAGGTTACTTACGCAATTGCCCCTCCACAGTAAAGACTGCTAGAATTAATAACTACAAAAAAAAAAAAAAAATGTTTGACCTCACGGAGGTCTTGGTCATTTTTACTTTATGGCTTGCCTTTTCTGTACTTACTAGAGCTTTGTAACACACAATGTCACCATGGAAGAACCATGCATCAGCCATCACCAGTACCAAACCCTGTTTGAAATGAGCTTGAGGTAAAACACTTATAATGCAGGCCACAGTCACATTTCTTAAGTAAAACACAGACTAATTGAAAAAATTACTTTATGACAGATAAAAATTCATGCTGACAAAATTACTTTTGCAATGTTTCACCTGAGAGAATGGAGAAAAAAAAACAATCCTGTGGGATAAAAACATTGATCGTTTAGCAAGTTTCATAAACTGTGTGTTTCATATGCTATTCGTGTTACTTCCTCCTTTCTATCTATATACAAAATATAGACAGGAAAAATGAAGCTTTTCCAGATTTCTCATGATCACTAGACAAGCCATACATTTTAGATATGAAGTATATTTTAAAATTATATTCACTCCTGTTGACTACAGGGCTTGAATATACTTTGCACAGCATCTCAAAGCATGGCAATAAACCATTAGAAGCAAGCCAATTAGAAATAAATGTAATATAGATTAAATCAGACTAACTAGGAAATAATTTATTACAGTCCATTTAAACTCTAATTACATTAAAAACTTTGTCCTTTGTTACTTATCAGTACTCAAATGGGAAGCAGCTAGTTTTGCTGCACACAACAAAGCTGCAGTGAAAGGAAACATCAGTCCACGTGAGAGTCCATACTATTTCTTCTTTCACCTACAAAAGCAATATTTAAACATAGCAGAACGACAGTTTAGCAGTCTCAAATGAGCCCACATCATTCATTTATTGCCCTAAAATATATCAAACTTCCTTCAGCTAATCAGGTTTTAGTAAGAGTCCCAGATTTATTAAATTACTTGTATGAAGCACGCAGAATACATGGCCTTCCATTTATAATACATGCAACAGCTAAAAATGGTTCTACGCCAGCAATTAAAAAAGTAAATCACAGTGCTCTTACCAGTTTGCCTCAGGCCCCACCTCCTTATCACCTGTCATAGAGACTCATAATGTCTTAGCCAAATGACAACTAAATGTAAGAAGTAGGACTGACACCCAAATATTTCAGCAAAGGTCTTAATTTCAAGATCACCCATTAAAAAATAAGAGAAGCTAAACAAAAACTGACCTGACAATAAGGACTTTACACAACTGAACTTCAGAATAAGCACTTTACACAAATTAATTCCTTGTGAGATTTCATACCAACTGTACATCATCTTTCAGGGGGAAAAAAAAATGGAAATAAAAGCTACGTATTGTGTCCAGATTACAACACAGCTCTAAGCTGTTGAGTCTGTTGCCAAATGCCTTCAAATCTGAGCTATCAGAAAAACAGAGGAAGCATTTTTTCAGAAATTTAGAAGCTGCTATTTCACAGACCATTTTATTGCTTTGTTATTCTCTTCAAACAGATTTTTTTCCATTCTCCTTCTTTTATAAACCTAAGGAACATTCTCAAGCAGGTCTGTCATTGTATTTATTTGAAAAGCAGTGTTTTAAGACAATAATGGGAAGGCAGCAAGGGTGATAAAGTTTTAATATAACTATTATGGTAAATTTTGAGGTAAGAATTGTTCATTTGAAAAATACATATTCCTGTTGATAACTTCTCTTGTAAGACATTGTACCCAATTCCATTGCTTATTTTTAATGAACGCCGAAGTTAAAGTAGTTTTCTACTTCACCATTTCAGCACTTAGTACTGATAGCTGAGGCACGTGCCTCTGAGTATGTTTGATGCAATAAATATCACAGGTATTAATCACCTTTGAATCTAAACGTGTTTTTTGCATAGCACTAATAGGAATGGCTCTTTGCTAAGTTATTTCAAACACGGACTTGACTGTGGAAGGTTTAACACGTTTGTTGTGCTAGCAAAATTCTGGGACACTTTTGTGTCTGTCATGCTGCAACTTGCTGAATGTCATCTGTTTGCTGTGGAACTTCAACTTTGGATGAAAGTTATTCTGAAGAACACTCATTTTGCTTAAAAAACTTACTCAGTGGCACTTAAATTTGCATCTGCTAACATTCTCAGTGTGCTGAGTGCATTCCTAAAATACCACAAAACAACAGATTTGTAGGAGAATCTTGGGGATTTCAGAGACCTAAATTTTAGATGATCTACATTGTGAAATGCAGATCATTCAAACTAGCCACCTCAGCATGAGGACAGTTAAGTGCTCTACAACTAAGGGCTCAAAAATTCCTTCAACAGGGATTTTGATAGTCAGCGTGGTAGATATCACTGAAATAGAGGGTAATTTAAACTGCATTTCTTGTTAACACCCTAATGTTCTCAGAGATTCACAACACTAAGCTCTTTCTTTCAAATGTCAGGAGCCCATCAAGTAGTTTCAAACACAAGAGGAGCTGATAGTCAATAGTTCAGCAGTGGGATTACTCACCAGCAGCGTGGGAGCAGAATGCTGCAAACCGAGCCAAGCAGCATCCCGGCATGGGGAATTTCTCACTCACACTTTTCAGACATATTCCACTTCAGCCAGTGCATAGGCTAAGGACTCATCAGAAAGTCACAGATACAAGGGTACCTTCCTCCTCTAAAAAGCTGACCTCTCACAGGTGAACTCCATACCCTCTATACTTGCCCATTGCAAGCCAGCTAGCCCTTTCTCATCATCACAAATGGAAACAATATATTTTCCTCATTTGTGTCTTTCACTTCCTGTCTCTACCCTCCAGATATTCCCCACAAGTTTGGAAAACAGACTTAGTGATTAGAACACTAATTGGCACAAAGGCAGGAAGCCAGCTCTCACGCCTCCAAGTGATTATCCTGAACTGAAGGCAATAGACTCAGGTGCATTTTCATTTTCTTGTTCTAGGCCAACGCACTGTTTATTAATTCATGCCTGAGCACATCTGTTGGCTCAGGACTTCCAGGTAAAGCAGATGAATATTTTGTGAACCTCGGCAGGGCTTAGACCTCAGTCACCTGCCAAGTATCTCAAAAGCTGTGAAGACTTTGGTGGCTGTAACAATGCACCAACAGCTTTCCCAGAGGAAAGAAGATCCAGAGGAAGTTTTAGGCACCTGCAGGGTTAGGTACGAATTTTGTTCATGACAGTGGCTGTCTACAAAATTAACTAGCTGCCCTGTCAATCTGGCTCCCAACGTCTCAATCAAGTACTTACAAATGAGACAGTAGGACACCACTATTGCAATTTGCGCACATGAAAGGTTCAGCTTCATTTAAATACTCAAACATAACTGAGGAATGTTATTGTTCTACATTTTCCCTGAAGATTCACTTCATCGTGCTCTTCATCTGCATAATTTGCCCGCGTTTCCCCAGTGACAGATGCAGGAGCTGTCCGTACCGGAGGCGCGCTCCTCGGATCTGGGTTGTGCTGTTTGGCAGTGATTGAGATGTCTGGAATAAGAAAAAAGACTCTGTCAGCAATACAATACTCATGACATGTTCTGTCTTCACATCTTTTCCCCCCAAAGTCTCAGAGTGAATGACGCAATTAAAATTTTGGAATTGCAGGGGTGGTGATTGAGTGCTCAACTTCTCATTTTCTCTGGCAGCTGCTCAACTCCTTTGTCCAATTATGGCAGGAACCAAACGAATTGCAAGTGAAATAAATTCTCCCCAGAGCATTTCCATTTTATCAATACATGCTTCAGGTTCTGAGAACACATTACCACCATTGTGTCTTTCACAGACATTATTTCAAATTATTATTTTCCTCTGTAAAAAAGGAAAACTATCTAATTACACACAAAGAAACACAAAAGAAAGTGGCCTTGAACACAATGTTCCTATCTCTTGAAAACAGAAATTCAGCAAGATCACCTGAATTGTCTTTACTGCACTGCAAAAGTTTTGGATATTTACTTTACGCTTTTAATAAATACTTTTAATATGTGACTCACACTCACCACTATTTCTCAGTGTTTTGAAAATAGTTTAAATTTACCTTTTTGACAAAATATGCATAATATCACAACCACTGAAGAAGACCACAATAATTTTCACAAGTTTGTAGTTTATTTTAGTAACATTGTCCATAATTTTTTTCAGAATCTGTAGGAATGACGTTTCTATACATTTAGTGTGTGCACATAGAGGCACAGGAGGAGCTGGGATTGAAACCTCAGTTTAAGTTCTGTTGAAAAGCACTTGAAATGAATTAGACTTCATCATGCATCAAAAGATAACAGTCTTGGGTGCTTTGCTGAACAGAAAGGGGGTATTCCCATGTATAAATGTGAGTGAGTTCAGTGGATCTGGAGAAGTAGCAGCACATGTAGTTTACTCAGAGTATTAGCATATATAGAGAGAAAGCCTTCCCGGGTCATCAAATTCAGTACACCATGGTTAATTACTTGTAATATAATCTGTTCTAAACCCTCAAAGATCCATCCTGAAGTGATTCAGGATTTTTGTGCACAGTGTCTATTAAAAAGTTGTTCTTTAACTTCTCTGCAATGATGATTAGAAACTGTCTTATCATTTCCACAATAAACACATGATGGCAAATTAAATTCTGTTTCGTTTTGTGCTAATCTGTCCTCTTTTTTTAAATAACTTCTTCTCATTTTTTCTCCAAAACATCAAGAACAGCTTTATAAGTTCCGGTATCCTATGCTAAAGAAATGAAGTTAGATAGTTAACTAATATGGTTAGTAACTAATTAGATAGTAACTAATGATAGTTACTCCATTCCTCAGAGTTCTCTAGTAGTCCCTCCCAGTATTTGTTCCACTTTAGTACATGCACCTGTGTGTGAAAAGAAGAATACACTGTATTCTAGATGTTACCTCCAAGGCCTCATACACTGAATGATAGACATACTTTACCTGACATTTTGTAGCATCAAATCTCCTTTTGTGTCCATGGGACATTAAAAAATTATCTCCATTCATTTAACAACGAAAGCAGCTAGGTTCTTCTCTGTCTTATATGACTCAGGAGCCCTCAGTTTGTATTACAAACTGTTCTCCAAATACCTCATCTCATAATACGGGGCTTCATCTCTCCAGTCTTTACCATCGTAAATATTCCAGTTCTGTTTGTAACTTAAATGCTTCCTGAATATCAACAAGTTTAATTAAACTTACTCCTCATGTCAATTTCACTTTTGAAATGTTGCATGAGATCAGCACTAAAAAAATGAACTTCAAGGAACCCACGAGTCTAATAGTTCCTCAGTGTCACAATTCATCGTCCTTCTTGTTTTTCAGCTAATCTGTATCTCCGTACTGTCTTTAATCATTTATTTCTTATTATTGTACGAACTTCAGGCTTAGGTTCAGATCAGCATTTCTATGATGTAGAAAATCATTTTTACCAAGGATACTCATCAGCTTAACTTGGTAAATCCATAATGCATTTTATCTCCATTTTTTCATTTATGCCCTTATCCTTAAAGATTTTTTCATTTAAACTGTAGTCTATATTTACTGAGTTTAGACTAATGGGTCTGTAGTGCCTTGATGGCTTCCTTACCTTGCTTTTAACACAAATGCTCTGTTTGTTGCACTTCAGTCATATGGTACCAATTTAAATAAATGACTCCAGTTATTTTAAACCCTTGCACCCTGAATTGTGGTTTCATGTGCTAAATCATTCAGGCTTGTAGGATGGAGATATCTGCTCACCACCTCCCTTTTTAAGTGCCTTAAGCTCTGCACCTCAGTTCCTCCTCAAAGTTTTTATTTCCATCTTTCTGTTTCCACCAGCCATTCCACCTTTGCACCGTTTCTATCATCATCCTTAATTTGAGACAGTTTGTCCACTTCTGGGGATAGCAGTAGGTTCTTTTCAGTCTTGATTCAGTCTTCATTGTTGAGTTGTCCTGCTTCTTTTCTTGTTTTCTTTTTACCTCAGTAGACAAAGGATCTCTTGATGCTCATGTTGATTTCCTGGAAAAGTCTAAATAAGCTTTTGTTTGTTTGCTTGCTTTTAGCAGTTCTTGACGTAGTCCACTAGTTCCAGATCCCAAAGACTTTCTTTGCTGTTCTGCTCTATTCCCCTTTTTTCTCTGGCTCACTATCATTTGAATTATTTTAATACTTAGCAGTTATTCATTTGTCTTATCTTTTCCAACTGGAATGTTAAAGCAAATGCCATTATTGAAGTTTCTAACCTGAAAATGAAACACTAAATAATGTAGTAACTTATTGAAACAGTTCTAAAAAAAGCTTAGGTGGTTAGGAAGGAAGCACTAGGCCTTTAATGGAAACTGTACCACAGTGTGTTTCCTTCACCCACAGCCAAAGGCCGAAGGGATGGAGACGATCTCCAAATTTTGTGTCTAAATCTGGATTTGAATCTTAGAGTGGCCTGCGTGTGGAGTGTTTTGGAGACTGTATTCCTAAAAAGGATGAACAGCCTGCATAAGCAGATATTTTGGTTAAATTATGAAAAAAATATGTATGTGGTGAAATCATGAAAAAAATATGTATGGCATGCACTTTCTTTGTATCCATGATATGTCTTGGAGGTCTCTACAACAGCACACAAATGAATGCCTTCAATATATTTTCTTTTGTGTTAGTCCTTAATAGCTTTGCTTTGCAGAAATACCCTATAGTTTATACTGAAGAAGCCTGGGTCTTATATTCCCAACAGCAGCTGTTTATTGCGATTCCAAACCACGAGAGGTTAGTAATGTGTGTGAGGCAAGGTCTTTTTTGTTGAATATTAACTATAACTAGTTTTCTGTACTCTATTTTACAAGAGTTCAGGGAGGATTGGTTTAGCTATTTCACACAAAAACTGGTGGGAGAATATTGAATTAAACAACATTTCTTACACATAAAAGTCAGTGCTAGAATAATTCTAGAGACACAGAGGAAATTACTTTTTCTTCT
>Ga0181612_170025_pt1 | contig 13455 bp, 5 predicted proteins | sample HoacroProtozoa21_FD_119630 | JGI IMG/M metagenome (GOLD analysis project Ga0181612, IMG submission 119630) | Hoatzin crop microbial communities from Cojedes, Venezuel. Combined Assembly of Gp0051906, Gp0051904, Gp0051908 | reverse complement strand
TCCCTGGGCAGCCTGTTCCAATGCTTTACAACTCTTTCAGTGAAGAAATTTTTCCTAATATCCAATCTAAACCTCCCCTGGTGCAACTTGAGGCCATTTCCCCTTGTCCTATTGTCTGTTACTTGGGAGAAGAGACCAACACCCACCTCGCTAAAACACATGACAGGCAGCAATTTTAACTACGCACATCTCACCCTACTGTCACACGAATTGCACTAAGTGAATGGGAAACTTGGTCTCAAACCCTAATTCTGCCTGGAAAAGAATAAGGCTAGTTTCTTTCACCTCCCAGGACAGAACTCCAATTGCAAACTCTTGGTGTTTGAGGAGGGTCCTCTCTCTGTTTTCAAAGACAGACTACCTTATGGTATCAGCTGAGGTCTGCTTTGTTCAGTGTCAGAATTGTAATTACCATCTCATAACATGAACGATGCAATAACTTGTTCCAGATGGCTCTGGCCAGAAGCTCAAAAGCACAGTCCCACACATATTTTCCTTTCCGAGCCAAACGTAACACAAGCAAGAACTAACAGTGCAAATTAGCATAATAGGTAATTTTAAAAACATCACTAGTGCTAACTAAAATGTACTGCAAACGTAGTCTCTGAGATGTTTCGTCATGTTGTGTCTGTGTGCAGGTCACGTTGCTGTTGTTAGGAGAAAGTGTAACAGTTCCTGTTGTGTTGCTGTCTCTCGGGGCTCAGTTGTCTCAGTAAGGCATCGCTACCACTAGTGTGAGACATCCATGAAAAAAGAGCCGACAGAGCATCCCTTCCTTCCTTCCTCTACGGGGATGTCACCCATGTCTCTGAAGCACGCATCCCGTTGGGATGAGAATACCGCTGACAGTATCACTGCTTCCCAAGAACAATAAGGAGAGTGCCCGGTTAATGTTGTAGCAGATGTTCTGAGGCTACCCTACCAGATGGACCACATAATTTAAAGTTTTTATTTTTCATTATCTAACTCTACATCTTACAGATGTAACTATCTTTACAGATCTGTGCTCACTCTGATACTGGTTTCTAACAGCATATTTTCTTTTAGGAAAAAAGTAATCAGTGGAAAATCCAGACACCACTGGATCCATTCTGAAATGTAACAACACTAAACATGAACTGGTATCTCACTCCACTTTACTGCTTTGAAAACATATTAATTATCCCATTAAATAAGGAATAGCAGGATCTAGCAGGTACATTCTGAAACCCAAACAGCTTCAACCTACGCCCAGCGAACTGCACCTGCTGTAGACAAAACTGTTCCAGGTATAGTTCCCTTAGCGAGCTCAAGTTTGATACTCATGATCGCCTGTTCAGCTGCAGCGTTTTCTAAGAAGGTCTGGGTAGGCTACCTGAGGCAAGAAAGATTAATATTCTTGGAAGAATGCTTCAATATGGTTCAGGGGTTTTTTCCCCAACAGAAGTAAGGTAAGCAAACAAACTAAAAGCTTTTTATAACTTTCCTAGGAAAAATACAGAGTCTTTCACAGCATTTTTGGTGCCTGTGACAACTCTCAGCAGGTCCCTTTGTATTACTATTCTTTTGCCACAGTATACAACATTCTTCTTGATTTTTCAATCCTTAAACAACCAGTATTTATGCTTTTAAAATTATTTGCCTGTAACAAGTCTATAGAACATCATCCTGAACTAAAGACAAAAGATCTCTTTGAGAACTCATAGCTCCCCCTTGAGTTGTTGCGAATATCCAAGAACATGATGCCCCACCCACTGTTAACACTTTTTTTTCTGTGGAATCTCATCCTTGAGCATGGTAACTTTCTCTGGTAACTGCAATTCACATTTTGCCTGAATCTAGACAGAGATTTTAGTTTATTTTTGTTTGTTTTATAAGATTGACTTGTACTTAAGCTAGGCTGTGGTCCTTTCTCCTCTGCATTTTTGTCAAATGGTCTAGACAGTGTGGCTGAAAACAATGCTCTTTAACCTTATGACAAGATGTTTACCAGCCCCTTTTAATAACAAGCATATGGCCAGTTTCAGCTAAGAATGACCTTCCACAAATAAAGACCTGAAAATCTTAATACTTCTGGACCAGCACTAACGTCTGTTTCACTGTTTGAGCAAGCCAATATTCAGTCTTCGCCAGTGTCTGGGATACATAAACCATTGGTCTCCAATTATGACCAGACAGTTAGAAGTACGTACTAAAACTTCTCAGAAATATTCAGGATCGACTTATTTTATGCTTAAATGCCTCGAGACAGCAGTGTCTTTTGCAGTTTCTCAAGTTCTGTACTAATTTGTGCTCCACATCGTACACACCGGGCACATCTGGCACAACAGCATCAGGCTGCGCCTGAGAGCCACTGGCTGGAGCCAGCCGTTCGCTCTCCCAGGCTAACCCGGCAGCGTGCCCAATCTGCTAGGTGTGCATGCGAGCGAAACATCAGCTTCACCTGTGCTTCCTCCTCTCCCAGGTGCTTTATTTCCATCACATGGAATTTACATTTTGGATGGGTTTTCTTTTTTCTTTTTTTCAGGTGTAGCTGAGCATCTTTTCTCTCTCTCTTTTTTTTTTTTTTTTTTTTAATATATCTTTTAGTCTGCTTAGGCAATTCACTTTGTTTTTATCCAGAGCAAAAGGTTACCCTCCACAGCATCAAGCATATTCTGCATTTTCCATTAAAACAGTTCAGGTTCTGATCAAACCCAAACAAGTCTGTGGAAATGCCATCTCTCAACGGGGGTGTTTGAATGTTCACGAATACGTGACTATTTTTGTAAGGGCACCTGCCAGAACCCTGCTGATGAATCCAGAGCAGAAAAATATTTTACATCAGCCCTCTCTTCCAGAGCTTCTGTCTTTCCAATCGGTGGAAAACCTTCCCTTTTTAAATATGTTTCACTCTTCTAGGTGCACATACAAGCAATGACTTCTGGTTTCTTTTTCCAATAAAACAATCAGCAAAGATAACCACAATTTTGGATCTTTTCCTTATCTTATTATTTCCAGGGTTATGTGTTAGACAAATATAAGAGTGGCAGAAATTTCCCTATGAGGAGAGGGATAATTTTGACTGTTTTGTCCTAAGCCCAGAAGACATTTATAAACTTTTCTTTACTTTAAAAGCTGCTACACTTGATTTATTTATTCCCATAGCAGTGATTACACCATTTCACAATTTACCTGTTTACTTTCAGGGTTTTGCAAGCTAACCATGCTGTTTGGAAACAAATTGGCTTTGAAACGGGGTGATAAAAATGATGTCTGTTGTCAATTTGTTTCCAGACTCTTCATTCACTGCTCTGCAGCAATGAGGGCTGCTGTAAGGAGGCGATTCACAGTGCCACAGGTAGCAATCCACCGAGCAGGGGATGTACTCCTGTGTGCTAGTTCTGCCGTACGTGCACTGCAGTGCTTACAAATCTTGCAAAAGAATGCGGTTTACAGCACAGATTGTTTCTTTTTTTAATCTGCTGGCCTTTGCTTTGACTTGCGCTGGTTGTCACAGCCCAGGGAGCTCAGCAGTACTGGGAGTTCCCCCTGCAGAAGCAGCCTGGCTGTTCCAGGGGCTCCAGTCCGTTTGGGTGCTGAGGGGGGGAGCAGAACCCCAAGCAGCCATGTGAGAAGTTGGTGGAACTGGACCTTTCTCCCAACAGAGGCACTTGTGCTGCTAACAGGGCCCATAACTGGAGCCTGATAAAGCAATCAGTCCCCATTTTGTCCACTGTTTCAGAGTGAAATTCAGGAAGCTGAAGCTGTGCCAAGTGAAGAAAATAGAAAGGAACAAAAACTCTGACAGGTTAAATGTAAAAAACAGAAAAGCAGGCCAAGAAAGTTTGAGAAACAAATCATAAGAGGCGTAAAAGCTAATAATACATTCTTTTTCAGACACACCAAGAGGAGGAAAACCGCCAAACAGTCTGCAAAGCCAACAGATGAACAAGGTATAAAAACAGTGCTTAGAAAAGATAAAATCATAGTAGAAAGTTAAGTGATTCTTCTTCATCTGCGTTTGCTAGAGAAACTTCAAGAGATTCCCATAGTGGAATTTAAAAAAAAAAAAAAAGTAGTAAAAAAGAAATACTTGGGAGGATCTGCCTGAAATTAAAGTGACAGCAGAAGAGGTTGTAGAACAAATCAAGAAAATGAAGAGTAACAATTCATCAGAACTCACTTGACATTTACAAATTGTTATAACTGAATTAAATGTGAAGGTATGTAATAGCTGGATTATTTATCATAAGTGGAACCTCTCACAAAATTGCCTTAGTACTACAAGAACAGAAGGTACCAAATAAGAGACTGTAGCTAATAGGTTTCCGTATATTGCTTAATAAAGTACAGAACAGTAGAACCACTGTGTCGGGCAAATCCATAGCACAGCACAGGAGACTTTATGCTGAAGTTTTAGGCATAGATTTTCTTGGAGATTATCCTTAACTTCGTACCTCAGAAAACTAGCTCTGATGCATAGTATATGGATTTATTTTTAGATTTACTCTGTTATTCCATGCAACTGAAACTGGCTCCAGACAACTGCAAACTGGCACCGGTAAACAGCAAACAGGAAGTTTTCCCAGGAAAAACTTGGGAATTTGGGTACAATAGTGGCCGTTTCTTTCTAAGTCTAGGATTTCATCTACAGTCTTTGCAGCCACCCTTGGGAGGCTAAGAAAGGGACCATGGAATGGGCACTGAGGCCGAGTCAGATGTGGCTGAGGCTCCCATGGGCCTTGGCCCTGGGAAGATACCATTAGGATGTCTGCAGAGATACCTTCAGAAGACTGGGCAGGGAGGAAAGAGGGAAGGACCCAAGAAGGTAAGTCCAACTGCTTTCTGAAGTGGAATTTCTCAGCACCAAGGCCATCTCGTCTCCTCCACACTCCGTTTTTGGCAGCAGTCGTAGATGCATCAGTATCATGGGCAGCTGTGGGGCTTCGTGCCAAGGACAAAGCGAAGACCACGGCACTGTGACAGAGTACACATAACCTTCTGCCCGTGAATTAGAGGCTCAATTCAGTCTCAGTTTGGCCTCCGAAGACCACCATCGCAGCCCAAGTGCTGAGGGCTCCCTGAATCCCCAGCCCCAGTAGACAGGTTCCAGGCAGCACACCGCAGTCGTCTTTCTCTCGGTAGTCCTGTGAAGACCGAGGTACCATCTACAAGACCTTTGCCTGCAGGTGGCCCTCTGCAGGTCCTTGATCCAGAGTACTCTGCAGACAGTGTGCTATTCAGAGTCTGGGTTTGGGTCCAGACAGATCTGGCAAGCCTAGTTATGACTCACTCGTTTTCTTTAGAATCCTGTACTCCTCAAATTTTTGTAGTTTCATAATAAGCCTCCTCTAAGTTAGCTGAAAACTGTTAAACACATCTGTTCCTACTCCTATTGTCAAAAATAAGGCAGTCCTCTGTTTGCCTTCATTTTTATTGGCACCCACTACTTCAGCATACAGAGCAAAGTGCAGTCTAAATATTTTCCAGTTCTATTTCCAGAAAAAGTTTCAGTTTTGATGACTATTTTTCAGTGGTCCAGTCTACCATTCAAGCCACTTCCTTTACTCCATTTTCACTCCTTGTACAATTTAGTGTTGGATCCATAGTATGGCATGTAAACCGAAACATATGGATGAATCGGAATCAACTCAGTCATTTGCTTGTAATTCTGAAAACACCCTTTTATTACAAACAAAAGCTTCTCTCAAGCACTTTAATACCTTATAACAATAGAGAAAACTGCAAGAGCTGGGGAAACATTTTCACATAAAGGTCAATTTCACAACCAGCATTTCACGTGGTTGGCTCCTGCACCCTGAACCTGGCCATGCTGCAATTCAATCCCCCTTCCATGACCGTCTTGAAATTCACTGGGGGGAACAGAGGCAGCATCTGACACTGCAAATGAAAACCTTAGGGTCAACCACACAGAAATACTGCCAGATGCCCCTTACCTTGATGATACTGGTTGATATCCAAACTGTATCCAGACAGACTTAGGCTTCCTTCCCACTAAGCGAGACAGCACAACATTCTAGGTTGCTTGTACAGCAAGGCTCAGACTTGTTCACTTTGTTAACAAACGCAACAGACAGGCATAAGCAGTTTGCTTCCCAGATAGCATTGCTTAGCTCAGTAATTTGTAGTCTGCCAGTGCTTGTTGAAACGCCACGTGACAGGGCTTCTAAACTCTGTTTAGTCAATCATTGACTAAACCTTCTAATAATAATAGCTGACCATAACTCAAATATTATAGTCTTTTCCCACTCATCAGCCTAACACTTTTTAAATGGTTCTCTCATTAAAACAAATGGTGAATTGCAAGCACTGCAAATTAGATTGAGCCATGGGGAAATACGATTTCTTGTCTACTCCCTGTCAAACACCACATACAATTTCTTTCATTGCAATCCCCACCTGGTACACATGCCAAACACTCTGCTGCTGACAAGTTCAGCAGCCATGCGAAGCACAGAGACTAAACTGCAACACCACTTTCTTGTTAACAAGAATGGTCTCCTTAAAGCCCGAGGCATATTGTCAGGGATGTTAAAAAGCAAGCATTGAGTCTCTAGCTGTATTTCTCTGGGGACAAGCAGAAGACCACAGCCTGTCTCTCACACTTCACGAGGAGCAAATGTACTGACAAAAGTGAAGCTAAGAAGGTTCTCATGCAAAACACACCCAAAATTCTTTTTTTGTTTTTGATGTTCTTTCTTCTTACTGCTGTGGGAAGTTGAAAGACGACAACTCTCATGTTGCACACCCTGGATGATAGTAGTTATTTTTGGTTTTGTCAAGATAGTCGCAAATGGAAAGGTACATCCAGAAAGACATTTTCTATTCTTGGTGACAAAGAACACCTTTTCCTTTGGAAAAAATTCACCTTCAAATTTTCTGCTGTCAGATGCACATTTTAGACTTCAGTAAAGGAAGGTGGATGCTAGCAAGTGTATTTCATCTTCGCGTCCACTTGCGGGAAGTGCATATAATCTCCCTTTTTTCATCAGACTAGGTTAAAGTTTAACCTACACAGTAAGCACACAGGCCCTAGAAGACATGCGATTGATCTACACAAACACATGCCCTGAAAGAACATTATAGCCGGGTTTCACTATTGCGCATTAATGCGTCTGTTGTCCCAACTGTTTGCCAGTTGGACTTGTTTTCACACCTACATGAAACGTGTTAACTCCTCTGTTGTCACTGACTCTACACGTACTTGCCAGCTAACCATAAGGGAAATTGGGAACGTATTCTCCCTATGTTCCCACAGAGCAGGGGGCCTAAGTTCCAAGACTGACTGGACCTTGCCAAAGTAAAGCTGAACGTCATTAAAATACGCTATGCTAGAAGTAGATGGATGAGGACTCCTGTGCACACACAAGCTTCCTTCCTGGGTCAGTCCAGCTGACTGGGCATTAGAACCACAATCTGAGACTGAAGAGGGTTTAGGACTGTAGCAGAAAAAAATATTGTTTACACTCACTTCTACATAATTCTAAGGGTAAAAAAATTATATTCCTAATACTCAACAGCAGACCGATGCTTTGAAGAAAACGAGCTATGTGTGGTATGATTCAAAGTTTGCTGGTCACTTCAGAAAATGGCATGTTGTTTTTCTCAATATAAATCAAAACTAGGATCCAAGGGATCCTTTCTCCATGGTCTCAGATAAGGAAACAAAGCCAGGCCACAGCTTCTATGTTGAATAAGAAGCTGCAGCTATCTCTTCTTTATTGATTTAGGGTAACATTTACCCTGCTGTATTGTTCTAGTCCACCTAAATGACAACAAAAATACAGCAAGAAAGTCATCTGCTATGTCCCATCCTGCCTTTTTTTTTTTTTTTTTTTTTTTTTAACCTTGAGCTTTTGACTTGGTGTGAATCTGCACCTCTAGCTCCTAGCAGGTTGAGATGTCACTCCATTTTCAGCTGTGAACTCCACCACTACACGCAAACATTTGAAAGATGTTCTCACCTGTCTAGTTAGGTGATCTGCAAGCACACGTGCTCAGCTTCTGCAGCCACAGGAGCTGACCCAGCTGTGGTACTATCACATTCGCAAGAATTTATAGCGATAGGAAGAACTTTAAATAGTATAAATTCACACTGCAAGAAAATCCTGCTGTGGCAATAGGAATGAAAAAGAATGAGCAGAAACAAGACTTACGCCGCACTTTCTCTTTGAGTGTCACATTCCACATAGCTGGAGCTATGAGCAGCAAGGAGTATTTGCTCAAGGGAGGAAACATTTGTGTATGGTTCCCAATAAGAATAATCAAAAAAACCCCAAAAATACCAAAGCAAAGAAGAACTAAAATCAAAATGGCTACAGATAGAGAAAAGGGGGTATTCTTGGTCTGCTTGTTTAAGAGGCCTGGGATATAGTTTTGGTGTTACTGTGAATATGAATAGTAATATTTATTAGCGGACCATCACAGACCAAAAAAGGTTAACCTTTTCAAAGGCAGTTTGGGACAGACTGACAGAAACTTGACTGCAAACAATGCTAATTTTAAAATCTGTGAGAAGCTGCTTAATGGCAATCTTAACAAAAGGGTAGAGAAAAGATTCATTCACTATCAGTATTCAAGGATGATATACAACATCTGTGAACATTTAAAAAGAAATTAGATTTAACCAGCAATGCCACAAGCTTAATAAGAAGGCACAGCATGATCCCCAAATAACTTAATATTAGCACTTACTGAATGACAAATGTCCCTTTTTATGTACGAAAATTAACAGCTATCTTCTAATTATTATTTCCTACAACGAAAAGAAGCCTTCAATCACTTGATACAATTTTCTTCTGCTTGGCAAAACGTTTCAGAGTTTTAGCAGCATGGCTCAACTCCCAATTTGGAATGCATTTGTCCACATCAGCCTTTCAACAGGCCGAACACAACCAGCAAACCACAGGCACATTTCTTGCACACTTACAGCGATAACAGGCTTTAATGGCTACTTGCTAAAAATGTGTATTTCAGAGTTAGATAGGTGATGCTTTCAGATACTGATATTTAGAATGCCATACTCTTCTACAAGCTTGAGACGAATACAGTAGTCGAAGGCTCACTGTCGCTACTGCTGTAAGCAACATGCCCTACAGTTTGGGGTTTTTTTTTTCCTTTAAGTAACAGGCCAGCAGCTGTCTATTCCTTTATTTTTCCTGCAGACTGGTTTACATACTTAATCTTTGTGGGGCTGCAGATAAATTCAGTGGTATATAGTGGCACAACACAAGTGAACAAAAACTGTAGGCTGGTAATTCTTATGTATCATTTTCTAAGAATGCTAATTAGAAGCTTTCCACCTGAAAAACAACTACTCAATCCAACAAACTATAATATCCACTGGAAGGGGGGGAGGAGGAAGAGCCAAAATAAAACAAACACATACAAAGTTTTTAATTCTACAAGCCTTACTGCTACTGCTGCCATGTATATATACATATCTGTATTTTACGGTTGGTTTTTTTTTAAACATTGACAAAAGTGTATTGACACAAAGACTACTTTTGTTTGAGCATCTAGATAAATGAGACTTCTGTTTGAAAGAATGCAAGAAGCTCTGCTCCATGCTATTCCACATTACACTAATGTCTCCACATTAAACAACTGCTTGTATTTTTTCTTCAAATAAGCGACAAAAATTTAGTTTTATTCTAGTTAAAGCTACTCCCAAAGTGGGAGTATTTGGGAGGATGTGACATCAAGTTTACAATTATGTCTAACTAAACTAGTTGAGAAAATTATTCTTGAACTTTTATATGATAATGCAGCGATAAAGTCATCAAAACTGGCAGCAAGGACACCAAGGCTTAAAATCGCAAAGCTTTCATGAGGTATGTGAACATGCGAGATACAAGGCAAGCATCTTCCTTTCTGTCTCTTCTGCTTTATCACTCAATCACTGCTATATATTGCAGGTAGCACGCCTTATTAGTAACTACTTATGCAAAATGGGTCAAGAAAATGAATAAGCAGCAGTAATAAAATGCAGGTTGGGAACTGACATTTGGTTAAAAACAATCTTCCTATACTGGTCAGTGTAATGTGATAAATTCTATGGCTTTATGGTGGTGACTAACTAGTGTAATGCAGAAGAGTGTAAATGTGAAAGAAATTGTGCATTCTTTTACAGTAACAATTAGAAAGTTCAACCAGTTATTTCCTTCTCTTTGCACAGGAATGCAGAATGAGCAAACAGCAGCAAAAAATGAGTGTAACAAGGAGAACAGAAAATCCTAACCCTTCTTTCCCCCACTTACATCAAGTTTGCAAAATTACTAGAATTCTGTTACCTTTCCACTAAAGATAACTGACAGCTTGTTAGACCAAAACTAGGAGGACCATACTCTTTTGTCCTTGCAAAAGCACTGTGAAAGACAACAATTAAGTTAAATGAAGAATGAAAATTTTCAACTACTGCACCTGCTCATAAATTCCACAGAGAATTTTTTTTTCTCTCCTGCTGCTGTGTGAAAGACCCAATTGTGAAAGCCCACAATTAACAGCACATACTACATGAGTCACATACTTCCATGTGGGAAACCGGTAAGGTAAATATATATGAAACAGTTATCAAGCACAAAGAAAACACAGAAGAAAAATTAGAGGAAAAAATATATCCATTAATCTTTCGATAAAAACAAATCTTGAAGGTTTGTAATAGTCTGCGAAACAGTCTAGAAAAGAGAGGAACAACGCAATGAAGTTGTGCTACACTTTTCAGTGGGAAAGTACTGCCTGGAACACAGAGCACATTTGATTCCTAACAAAGCAACAAAACCCTCCAATGCAGATGTGGAATAAGCCCTAGAACAGAAACCTCTAAGCCATGGGGATTTTCTCCATAGTTCAACGGACCTCCTAGGACTTAAGGACTGAAGCCTCTTATATCTCTCCTACAGGGGATTTTCTTCTCTCTGGAGTAGCTTAATGAGGAACTCCTAAGTTCTTCAGTATCTTTGCTTGGCTTTAGATTTCCCTCCTTAAACTCCTAGCTTACTGTATAAATGGAGCTGATTTACAGCATGCAGGAACAAACGGTCTTACCATGTTTTATTTATTAGCATTTATAACGCTTCCTGGAAGACAGACATGTACATATTAAGTTCTCTGCAATTAAAGAAAAAAATTCACACAAAAGTTACAAATGGACTTGTGCTGCTCACTATCCCCTGACTATACTAACCGAGCCAATCTAAATTCATAACATGCAAGCCACGTAATTTTTAAAAACTAAACACTTCCTTCTGCTTTGGCTCACCAAAAGGCAATTTTATTCTGAAGGACCTATATACATCATTCAGTAGACGTGACTATAAGAACAAGAGGGACTGCACAGAAGTCATCTGATTTCGGAATTCTTTATATTTGTCATAGGAAAAAAGGTACCTATTCCAGCCCAGTTTAAATGAAGATGTACATTTGAAGTACCAAACAGAAACGTTCTCAGCCGAGGTAATTTCAAATTCTCGTTACATTACGTAACGCAGAATTTACTTTGGTATACTATGTGTGGATGCTATCCTTTCAGAAATCAAACTGCAAAGTTAATTACCTTGTCTATAACAGAGTAAAAAATTTAAAATAAAAAGTCAATCCAGTCAATCTACTTTGAAATTTGCACAAATCTTCCATGAAATATTAACACACTGGAGAAAAGGGACTCAAGCAGTTCTTAAAAATCTTTGCTAGATTTCAAGGCAACAAAAACGTTCACTATTTGACCTCTACATAAATAAGTGCAAAGATCTCTTGCATTATTTTGTTTTTTTTCTGTACAAGTTTCAGTAATTGATTTTATTTAAATATAACTCTTACAACAATTTAATACAGTATCTTAATGAAAATGAGAAGTAAAGGTTGACAGTCTCCAGAGAGAGGAGACTCCAGGGAGGTTGTGGAGTTTCCTTCTCTGGAGGTAGTCAAGACCCGCCTGGACAAGGTCCTGCGTAGCCTGCTCTAGGTGACCGTTCTTCGGCAGGGTCGTTGGACTAGATGACCCACAGAGGTCCCTTCCAACCCTTACGATTCTGTGATTCTGTGATCATAATGGATAAATTAGCCCATAATAAGTTACAAATTATATATTGATTGTAAAGTGTGCATGAAAACGTATGTGTTGTCATAACTTTGTTTCTCTGTCCTTGGGTATATTATATTTTAGCAGAAAATTCAGGTGAAATTTCTTTTATTAAACTTTTTTTAAATATAGTTGCTATGGTGAGTTCGAAATCCATGAGGTTAATGTGTCCATAGATTTAATGAAACTTCCTTAACCGTGTGAGTCATTGTACGAAAGCAGCCTAAGTTTTCTGATTCATTCCGTTTCTGTTTCTCTAGTTCAGTAAAATGCAATAGTAATTTCCTTACATATTCCTAACCTATAATTGAAACAGATTTTAATCTATGGAAGAGATCAGAAATAAAAGGCACAGATGCACTTTATCACAGTAAAAATTGCTATGCACATTTTATCTTTGAAGTGTTAGGGGGTTTGAGCATGTAAGGAATTTATTTACCTTATCGTTTCACAGATATGAAATGTAGTAACAATTTAATAGCTGACCTTGCTGTCTCGCATCAAATATCGCGACTGTAGAGATATAGTTACAATATTCTTACACAAAAGGAATTTTCCAGCATAAACTCTTTGACTTACTGTGAATAATTCTTTATTTTGCTTCATACTCAGTAACAGGTGACTTAATGAGTAGTACCCTCTGCAGATTTTATCCAAATAAACAAAATAATCCAGCACAGGAGAATAACAAGGCATTGGTTACCTATGCTAGCCTTTTTTGACAATACAATCTGCTGCAAATACAAATCACAATCAGAAGATTCACAGCACAGAAGAACATTCATTTCAGAAAAGCATGGTGGCATTTTTTCTTTGTCTGAATCATGAAGCAGGGAATAATTTAGGTTTGCAAGCACTAGTCAACATCTTTGATACCTGCAAGCGAATATTTGACAATAAACCATTGAAGAAACCTGAAAATAACAGGTGGATAAATACTGTGGAGTGATGAACCTTTTGGAAGCAGTCTATTACCTCCTATAGAGTCTGCTAAATGATATGCCAGCATGTCTTCATAAAAGGCAGGTCCTGCTTGACCAGCTTGATCTCCTTCTATGACCAGGTGACCCACCTAGGGGATGAGGGAAAGGCTGTGGTGGTCGTCTACCCGGACTTTAGTAAGGCCTTTGACAGTGTCTCCCACAGTATCCTCCTGGAGAAATTATCTGCCCGTGGTTTGGATGGGTGTACTCTTCACTGGATAAAGAATTGGCTGAATGGCCAAGCGCAGAGAGTGGTAGTGAATGGAGTTAAATACAGCTGGCGGCCAGTCACGAGTGGTGTTCCCCAGGGCTCAGTTTTGGGTCCAGTGTTGTTTAACATCTTTATCAATGACCTGGATGAGGGGATTGAGTGCTTCCTCAGTAAGTTTGCAGATGACACCAAGTTGGGTA
>Ga0181612_152033_pt1 | contig 13455 bp, 7 predicted proteins | sample HoacroProtozoa21_FD_119630 | JGI IMG/M metagenome (GOLD analysis project Ga0181612, IMG submission 119630) | Hoatzin crop microbial communities from Cojedes, Venezuel. Combined Assembly of Gp0051906, Gp0051904, Gp0051908 | reverse complement strand
TCAAGCATGACTTCCCCTTGGTGAATCCATGTTGACTACTCCTGATAACCTTCCTTTCCTCCACTAGCTTGATGGCGACCTCTAGAATGAGCTGCTCCATCACCTTTCCCAGGATGGAGGTAAGGCTGGCCGGCCTGTAGTTCCCTGGATCCTCCTTCTTGCCCTTTTTGAAGATTGGAGTGACACTGGCTTTTCTCCAGTCCTTGGGCACCTCTCCTGTCCTCCATAGGATTATGTTACAGTCATATAACCTTGCTCAAAAATCACGTACCTTTTCCCTTGTACATATAGAAATAGGTTCTGGAACCTAATGATACTCATATAGAAATAGCAATGGGCAATTTCAACAAAACTCTTTCCCTGCAGCTGTTTGAATTTTGTCAGGTTTTAAGAGATCATCTACTGGATTTCTTCACTTTTATAGCTAATGGAGAAACAAGGGAGGAAAAGGCGCAGATTCAACATTGTAATGACAAATTGTACTGAACATTTTGGAGTCACCTGCTCAGCCATAGAGTTGATTGAAATTTTGAGTAATCAACTCATTTTAAAAAAATATCAGTAGCCAGTAAAGAAATGCAAAAAATCCACTTCTTTTAAAATAACTTCTCCCTGGGTCTTTTCTCTTCCACACCATTTTCTCAAGCTTCCCAAGTCTCAATTCACTTCCCTAGCTCTCCAGGTACTATAATACATTGTCACAACTCTTCTGTAGCGGTACATCATCTTTCTCGCCACTATATAGCCACACAAGACAGACAGCATCCCTTAGTGGGACTGCTGTCATGATGTGATAGAAATAATTATAAGGATTGTTCCAAAAGGAAATTTCAACTCTCACAGCCCCTCACCTTCTCTTCAAGAAATAAAGGTGGTTCTGAAAAATGGAGTAATATGATTTATGTGCAATTTTATGCATTAGTTTTTTTTTTCATTTCACCTTCATTTTTCTAATATTAAATTGTGGTGTTACTATAGCTTATGTAATATAAGGTGTTTAAAGAGCAAATGAGTACCAAAGGGAGCAGTTTTCTGGGACATATCTATAGGCTTGTGCAGGTAGCACATCAGTACTATAGTTAGCATTACACAGTTCTCATCCCACTAGAATATTCAAGTACCAAGTACTGTAGGCAGCAAAATAGCTGCCCTGCCAGCAGGCCATTAGTTAGCTCACGCCAGACACTACATACATGATTTGTAGCAGGCTGATACTTTAAGAGTAATGATAAAAAAGCTAGTGATGAAAATAAGGGCCAAATGGTCCCTCACTAGGAACTGATGGCTTTTGCAAATACTTCGGTCAGCTAGCCTGATGTGTTGGATTAAACCTGACACCAGCTGGACAAAATACTGAGGTCTCAGGTAAAATAATGTGATTTATTTAAAGAAAGATAAGGTACAACTTCTCTAATGTCAGAGCAGAGGACCTGTTTGAACTCCAGTCTGAGAGACTTCACCACTACGAGCTACACCTTGGTCTGCCAGTGGATCAGTTCAAATTGTTTTTAACTGTAGCCTGGGCATACTCAGGAGCCCCAGTCTTGAACAAATCCTTCATGCAGTAGGTCCTACAGAAATACACAGACAGCAGAGAGACCTGAGTCCATTCTGTCTAGATTTGCCCCCAAACCAGAAATGCTGGTGCAAAACCATCCCAGTAGAAATTAATCATTTCGGTTGGGAAGCTGTCTGATTGCATCCATAAAGTCCCACACACATACATGCACTGCACACATGGATGCAGAGGCACGTGTTGAAAACTGAAATCTAACATTGTCAATACTGAAGATGGGGCAGGGAAGTGAATTAAAATTATTAGGGGGACATGTTCTATTATAGAAAACTGAGGATATATAGAAAAGCAAAATCTGACCCTCACACTTACAGGATTTTTTCAGCTGCCGAGGCAGAGCTCAGCCTCTGTGCAAAACAATGGTGCTCAGACTGCAGCAACAACTGCCACACAATTGATGGGCTCAGGAATAACAAGCTGACGAGTAGGTTTGGCATCCCCACAGCCAGCGCCCGAAGATTTATTGCGCTGTAGTGGTGCATGTCAGTTTTCTTTATCACTGGAGTCCCACAGCAGATTTATACATGATGACGCTAATTGAAAAGGAATAAAGCTGCACATTCTCCTAACAAGTGGGGCTCGCTCAGCATCTCGCCATCCAGCCTGACTGGCAGCCCTGCAGTCACTGTTCTCTCGTCGGGGACAGGCACCCGGCAATGAGAATAGCCCTACAGAGAAACAGGTCACAGCTGGGCTCTTTGTTGAAGGATGCTCTAACCCAAATGCCAGCTATTTCCAAGGAATCTATTCATCTTCTACAGCTCTAATGCAGAGTCATTAAATGCATCCCTTTCCTTGCTTCTCATGACCCAAATGGCTTACGGTGTCTTCGCTATACACCCAAGAGAAGATGAGCTTCTTCCTTGTAATTCAGACTAATGTTTACTCTTCAGAGAAATAAGAGAGCCCTTCCCCTGCTTTACAGGAGTTCTTGTTTCTGTAACATAACCTGGCTCCGGTCTGGTTGTTAGAGCCTTCCCTCTGCCATTTCCGTTACTGCCAGAGAGTGACTCCATGCGTTTTGTTTTCTGGGTCATTTGCCAAGTTTGTCGTAGGTACTGACTGCTACAAAGGAAACCCTAAATCCAAGCAGAGTAGAGTAAACAACCAGCAAACTGTTCTTGCTGCTGTGGTTCAAATATAACTTGATAATCTTTCCTGAAGGCCAGAGCTTCAGCAGGATCATAGAGTCTGCTTGCATAAAACACAGTTTCAGTCTTGGAAATGGGCTAAAACTTTGGTCTGTGCTGTGTCATTGGGTTAATCCCATCCTTAGCTAGGGACTCCAGCGAAGGTGACACTAGGAAGCATCTCTTCAGAGGTGACCCCAAAGGAGGGGGTCTGGGTTCCTGCTCCCACCACTCCCTCGCTGCCTGGCCAGGGAAGCAGGTGCCTGGGGTGGGACGTGCCGGCCTCACTCTGTTCCCTTCGAAGCCACTGAGATTCGTCTGTGAGCAGAGCCAAGGCAGCTCCGTCACTGCCGAAAATCCCACCGGAAAGCTCAGGTTCAAGACCTGCCTGGCTAAGAGGCGGGCTGACGTGCCCTCCTGGAAGAGGCTGCTTTCCCAAGTGCCTCTGTAAATTCCCGACTTCGAGAGCGAGAAGCTGCTCACAGCTTCTGAATGGTTTTTCAGGTTTATCCTCCCCTGAGGGGTCCCTGCGAGTCCTGCCACTGACTCAGCCTTCCTCCCCCAGTGCCAGGGACAGGGCAACTCCCTGCAGAGAGGAACAGAAAACGCCATCCCAGGCAAAGGTAGTTTTACTAAGGAGAGAAAGCTTGTTGTTTCTTCCTTGGATCTTATTGGCTTTTTGTTGTTTCCATTAACTTTTATGAGTTTAATAAACATGCCCAATTTTAAAAAATAAAATATTTTCCCTGCCTTGGAAATCAGATTTTCCTTCTAGCCCAAATGCAACAGCCACTTTAAACTGCTCACTGAGAGAAATTGCTCAAACAATGCTTTTGAGTAGTTCATATTATTTCACTGAGAGTAATGTGTAGATGATTTGGAATATAGCCACTAAATTAATTGTGTTTGTTGTTGTATAAACTCAGTGAAAGAGCAAAAATAGCAGAGTAAAAACACCTTTACCTATGCGATGACTTTACTTCAAGTCTTTTCTGCCCAGTTGCTCATTGGTCAAATCTTAAGCACAGGGACTCCATTCATTAGCACATTAAATCTCTTTTGTGATGGTAAAAGTCAGACTTAAAAATAGCAAGACTAATGCAAGCGACTGGATGAGTCTTTACATAAAATCATCTGGAAGTGTTAATGGTGCCCATCTCAGATACTTGTAAATGATGACAAAGAAAAGACATCATGCCCAGATATAATCTAGTTTCCCTTCCAGCTTTCCTTCAGAGCTCACCGATCTCACAATTACAGGAGCACAGTGGTAGTTCAAAGTCACCTTTGTTAAACCAGCCAAGCTTCAATATACACGTGTCCCTGCAGCCCTGGTTCTGCACCAACGTCTGGCTGAACTAAAATAGGTGTGAACCCTTCCAAAAAACTTGAAAGGTCTTTGCAAGGACTAGAAGTATGACTTGATTACAATGAAGATGGCAGCTGAGAAAAAAAATCAAGCTAATTTAAGGACTGCAGGACCTGAAAGGCAGTCCGGTTGTCCAGAGGGCTCCAAAAAATGAGGTCAGGTACAGCACGGTGCGTAATTACTCACACTGGGCTAAAGGCAGACATGAACACTGGGTCACCACCAAAAGGCAACTCCACTGACTTTTAATAGTTCCAGAAGTGAAACAGGGAGTTACTAAAAGCCTGCATCCCTTTCTGAAAATGCAGTACATATTTAAATGCCTTTCCAGTAATGCCAGAATTACCATTTAGGAATACCTGGATTTTTATTTAGCCTCTCTGGAATCCTATTTTATGCAGCCTATTCCAAAACAAACCTAATCAGTTTACAGCTACTGTAAGCCCCAAGAGAAAGAACACCCAGTCTTTGATAGAAATTGAGCTGTCTTTTCCGATGACTCCCATATTACTGCACTGGGGTAAGTTGTAATGAGATATGGGCAGTGAGATGAGGGCCTTCCCCTCTCCTCAGCTCATGTTCAAATTATTATTATAAAACCATTTTCCAGCAAAACCATATTTATTTGGCCCAGACCCTAGGGCAAAAATTCTCTATCTGATGTTTAAATAATGACAACCAATTTGCAGGATACTGGTAATCTTAGATCAATTGCCCACAAGCTGTTTAAAAAAATATTAAAACCCTTCTCTGCACACTACTCAGCAGAATGTGAGCAGGCTTGCAAAGCAGCGGGACAACTGCAGAGCAGGGAGAAAATGGAGAATCAGACCAACAGGCTTTATGACATTGTGCAATTGGCAGCTGCAGTCCAAAAGAAAAAGCTATTTAAAAGTCTACTTCCAATGAAAACATGTGTCTTTACACCTGTAAGCTATACACAGTAACCAGCTTTCTCCTGCTATGTTCTTCCTTTTTTTTTTTTTCTCTTCTGGCTGAAATGCTCTGTTCAGTAAGAACACGCCTCCCTTCAACCCACTTCTTTCTAAGTAAAGTAGGACACGGGGTGGGAAAACTCCAAACCGCGCAGCTCAGCCTCCTTTGGAGGCAACGGGACTGGCAATAACCACACCTGCTGTGATTTGGTCAGGACAGCACCAGCAGGTCCATAAGGTTGGCCACTGTTGATTGCACAGGAGACAATCCTTGTGTAAGACAAAAAATCCCAGGAGGTCAAGAGACACTGCTGCAAGACTCGGCTGCACACACCCAGCGTGGCCAGCCTCCACCGACCCTAGGGTTGCTGCCTCCCTCAGCTCTGCCCTATGCACGCTCAGCTGCAGGCAGCACCAGCAGGACCCAGGCATTTATATGAAGGTCTTGAAGAAATAACAATAATCCTTCCCCGGAACTGTAAAACCATCCAACAGCATTCCACCACAGCGACAAAATTCTCCATAAAAATCTAAATGGCATCCAAGCCATCTCTACGGAGCCCTCTTCTCTTCAAGCTCATTCCAGTTTACAGGCTGGGTACTTACAGATAAAAAAAAGAGCACAGTAATTTGCTTTTGCCTCATAAGCAAGAGTTAGTTACAAAAATACTTGATATTTTTAGTACAGTCAGGGATATGGTAACTGGGCTACGCAAAATAACTCCTTTTGTAACTTCCACTTCTCAGCATTAACTCTGTCCTTCACAATTGTTGTACATGTCTGTGGCCAGTGGGCCATTTCTGAATCAACTGGAAACTCGGCACTTTGGGGTTTTTTATTTCTGATCACACTGGATCAACTTAAGGTTCCGAATTTCAAAATATTCTGGTAACAAACATATCACTCCATATTCTCAAGAGGTGAAAATAAAGTGGCATTATACAACTACTGTTGCTGTCATCCATGCACACACCTGGTTAACAAGAGCCTTCTATCATAAAACCACATTTAAAGGACTTGATCGGAACTCAGCTGCAAGGAAGAAAATTCAAACAAACCTGCTGATTTCAGTGACATTTTCATGGCTGAGTGTAAACCAGATGTGAGTGTGGAGCCATCTCCTTTTGATGGCCCACAGCTTTCTTCCATCACTAGCAAGTAAGACATGGAGCTACATCAGGCAAGGTGGCCTCTGCAAAGTCTTTTCTTCTTCTTGCTGCACATCCCAGCCGAGGTCAGACTGTTTACTTGGGGGACATAAAAGTCCCAAGCACAGAGCTGTAGGGTCCCCTCCAGCAATAATTCAGCCTCCCTGGAGACAGCCAACTTAATGCAATCTTAATGTGATAAACTGCTAACTTGATTGGACTCAATGAGATGTAAATTATTACATTCAATAAGTACACAGAGACCATTTCACCTTACGCTCTGCTCAGGAGGGTCCTGCCTGCAATCTCTTCTTCATTCCTGTTAATTATATGCCATGCATCACAGAGATGAGAAAGGTTTGGGGCTTAAGTTGTCCTCTGACTCCTCACAAGGCACCACTATGTTCCCTTCTGTAGTAACTTGCCTTTTATTGATAAAGAACTTTTTTCAGAACAGCTGCAATCACTTATGGGCACAGGCTGATCTTCAGCATGGTCAAAATTGAACTAAAAGAACCTCTATTCATCCAGATCTGCGCAAAATTCCCATATATTTAAAAGCCAGACAACATCTTCTCATGTGGATTCATTTTTAGTAGAGGTTTATAGCTTCTCATTCACTCAAAGATTCTTCAAAACCTATTCTGCTGAACACATGAATCAGTGCCACCATTCCAAAAAGGGGTAAAAAACCATCACACACTATGAAAATACATACAAAGATACTCACCAAAATACTAATACAAACCAGTGTCTCTGAGCTTGTAACTCAAGTGGGATTTACGTTCCCGTGTGACTTTTTAACATTTTGAAAAGATTTCTTCTTATAACATTTTTCAGATTCTGACTCAGACAAGTGACATTTGTTAATTTTATTCAGCTGGTGTATTTCTGATCAGAAAAAAGCACTGGTTTACACTTTGTGCACTCTGCGATGCTCACCTTCTCTTCACCTTAAATTTTCCCTGTCTGCCATTTGGGAGGTTTTTTACCATCCAACCTCCTCACACAGTATTTTCAGATGTTTCCAATTTACCATGAGGTAATTCACAGCTACTACCCTTTTTGACAATTAATCTTTGCTGTGATGAAGGCACATTTTCACTTCACAGACGTTGCTTTTTTTCATTGAACAAGTTCCACAGACTTTTCTTCTTTAATATATAGTCCTTTGCTTTAAAAGCCTTTGAGAAAACAACTTGAAATATATAACACACAAACCCTTAGTCATATCACGAACATCACACTGTACCACTTAGCAGAGGCTGTAGGTATTTCTCCACTTCAGGCATCTCTGAAAGGAATTCTTTAAACAAAACACTCCTCCTTGAATTTGTTCAACAGTTCTATACGGAATAATGCTCTGACAGAATCAAAATTCTGACTGATATTTTCAAATGATTTGTTTGAGAGTTCAAAATCAAATCAGAATAGTTAATTTCAGGCTCCATATCTCGTGTTGATTTTTTCATTTTGCCTTAGAGGAGTGTTTCAGTTCCTTGCAGGATCAGATCCCAAGCGATATTAAGAAATGTTCCCCTACAATTCCTCACACACAGGCGCTCAGTATGACATTCTTCACATCCTCTATGAGATTATTATGTTTCTATGAGAAATGGTAGCCAGCAAATTACCTGTGCAGAACAGATCTCTTGGGAGAACAACTAGTGAACAGAGCAAGCGATTTCCAGTTCATCTATAACTCAATAGCACTCAGAGGAGCAGCACAAAGCTTAAGTAACCCCTCCTGCAAGCCTGCAGCAGCCAGCCCTCTTGCACTGACTTTATAGCTCCTCATTTTCCCAGGTTAATTTTCTCCTGGCTTCAATCAGAGCTGGCCAGGGTCTGCCATCACCGCAGCCAGTTTTTCAGAGCCCCAGCTGACACCACACCAGGGACTACAGCAGTGTCACAGCTGCCATGGACTAGCCCTGCAAATTGTTTCCAGCCTGCTGAGAAAGTGGATTTGTCGTTTGCATCTACTAAGAATCCAGTTCAGATGGGAGAGGTGGCTGGTGGTGGCATCTGGCCCTAGATGACTGAAGTATCACATGTGGTCCTTCTCATGGGGTTTTCAAACTGATCAGTTTTCAGACTGATGCCTAAGGCACTGGTGCCTCCCACTTTGAAGTTCTCATCTCTGTTTCTTCTCTTTCAACTTAACACTGAGTTTTTTTGACATTTTAATGTGCAGTTGCTAAGCAGTAGCATGGCTAAGAAGCCAGTAATATCAGCGGTACCTTTACAATGACACTTCTGGACATGTAAGAGCTTCTCATGTTGCTCTTTCTGTTCCGATAGAATTGAGTTTCACCTTCCCTGCAATTCTCAAAAATGCAACCTGCTGGCTGGCTTTGTTGGCATTCTTCATCTCATTTCTTTTCTTACACTTGCACAGACAGATGAGTTATTTCTAGCTTATTATCAGTAAATAATGAGCAATTGCATCCCAGATTAGAAAATCCCTTTAGGATCCAAAGCCATAAATGCTGCAGTATGGACATACAGATAATTAGAGACCGGTTCAATGCAAAATCCACTGAAATCAAGAGACAAGAGAGGAGGAGGTATAACAAGTAATTGCTGCCCAAGAATACAGGTGCAGCTTCTGCAGGGAACTCATTGAAGCACCTCTGAAATATTTGTGGTATTGGATTTGGGAAAACAAGGCACAAAACCAAAGAAGAGTTTGGGAAATCTCTTCAGGTCTCAACCAGGACCTCTGCAGTCATCACTGCATCTGATGGTGAAGGAAAATGTGAACCTCTTGAGGACAACCTGGTTTGAGGAAGCAGTGTGGAGCATTTTGAGATGTGAGGTAGCTTCAGAGAGAAGTATAGCCTGAGCGGGCCTTTAGCAGGCAGTATCTTTACAGGCTTTGCTTCCAAAACACTGAGTTCTCGTCCAGAACTGTGTATTTCCTTCCTGACTTTATGCTGCCATATGCTACTCTAAAAGGTCAGGTAGAAGCAACAGAGCACTGTTTTCCCACAGATCGTTAACAGTCAGTCTTAGAAACCCAAAAGGAAGGCATAAAACTCATTCTGCTATATTAATACAAATAAGGACTTTTATTTCCCATTGACTTATGTGTACTTAGCCATATTATCACCAGGTGTCAACGAGTAGCCCAAAGGATAAGATTTGTGTCCAGCCTTAATTAGTTTACTGTAACAAGGTAAACCATGTTTCACCTTTCCAAGGAAGTAATTATTTGCAGTATTCCTGCTTTTCCGTACTTGCACCACCTTCTTCATTTGTAATGGGGGTGAAGGTACTGCCTGGTTTATTGAGAAATCCAGCAGAACCAGTATATAGAGAAATTATGAGAAATGCTCCTGAAAACGACATGATGGACCAGATGTAAGCAAAGGGGCAAATCCCGTGACACGACAAACTGCTTTTAAGACATGTCACCTCATTAGTGTCGAGCCTTGACAGTGAAGAGACCAGTTGGCTGCTCTGTGACCCTTCAGCCATAGCCTCCTGTGACACTGACACAGTTCGCACATTGAACTTTGCATAACTGTTTTCAGCACACACAATGCAAGCCGGGCACAGCGAGCTCTGCACCACCCTCTGTGGGGAGGCTGCTGGGGGCTGTTCCCAGGGCAGAGCTCAGCTGGCACCATGTGCAAGGCTGCAGCACTCCAGGGACAACTCGGGAGGACAGGACCTTCTTCACACCGCAGCTCTACCAGCCTGGGAGGAATGGAGCTGTGCTGGAAGGAAGAGTGGAATGGGTCTACAGTAGAGCTGGTGAAGACTAAATTAACAGAAATGTGGGCTTTGAAGTTGTTTCCACTTCACAGGAGAGTGAAACAGGGCAGTTTCCCACACCTGGGAATTCTTCACCAAGCTGTTTTTATACTAGGATCTAGAGTACAGAAGTACGTTCCCTCTTCCCTCTTCGGAATGGAATAACCTGGAGGATCCTCAAGCTGGGGCTTCTCCCCATGGCTTTCCCTTAACTCAGAAAGCTTACGGAGTTTAAAAACAAAACAAAATAATAAACTCAGACCTTAAAAAAATATTTTGGATATCCTTTAATACAGGACATTCAAGAGAGCTAGGGATAAAGTCTGCTAAGGGGGAAGTTTTCAGTTTTTACAAAAGAATAGGTAAATAACATATTTATTTTTAAAAAGGGAGCATTTTTATTTCAAAGTGGTTTAGATCCTGCTTTCAAGAAATCCTAGTCCCTGCAGGTGCTAAGATGGAGCTGCTCCTGCCCTCAGGGAAACAAAGAGATCGTGGCTGCTTCATTAATAGGGATTTTTGTCTCCACATGAAATCAGGGCCTGTTTTCAAAAAGTATTCATGGGGGGCTATTGCCTAAGCGATTCTGAAAATCCCACTTGTCAGTCTCCTCTATAGACACCTGAATATCTTTCAAAATTTTTCTTTAAGTAAAAATTGAGTAAGATCCCCTCTGGCTCAGTATACTCTAAATAAGCTCTTCTTGGAGATTTGCATCTTTTTTTTGAAAATGTATTGCTGCTGCAAAAATTTATCTCAGGCTTTAAAACCACCTCAGCTATAAAAAAGGATCATATTAAGCAAGACAGAGTCATGAAATAAGAATGATCAAATACTTCCAAGACTTACCATCAATAAAACTGTAAAGTTAGCCACACCAGTTCACCTCAGGGCAACGGCTCACATGTAATTAAATGATTGTTTTAATTTTTCATTGTTTAAAACCACTCAGCCACTTATCAAACGACAGTGCTGCTCTTAGAGCTGAGCATAAAAACTTCTCACTCTGCTCCACTGAAAAGTCCATATTTTTCAGGAATCTTGTACCCTGCGAGAGCTGCAGAAAGACAATGGCCAGCTGAGACTCTGCAGTTTCCCAGGCAGAATTCTCTAAGTGGGATCAGGTCCTCAGACATCTTCTTGGGACCACTGCTTGCTTTTATCAGAGGGAAGTGGGGTGCTATTTCGTCCCCCAAACTTTCAAGAGGCTGTTTTCCTTGCTGGCATTTTTCTCCTTTAAGGAATCTCAGAGGTTCAAGTTTGCATGAAAGAACACAGATAAAGGCTGGGTGTCCTTCTCCAAACAAGTTTAGCATATGGACTATTTTCTCTGGGGTCAGATGTTTCCGGAAAGCCTGGGATAACAGTTAAAGCAACATGTACCAGTACTGGCACCAGCAGTGTACCCATTTTCTCATTAATACAAATGATGCCACCGCTCAACACCTGTGAGGTCTGAAGTCCTCAGCTCATACTGGACATTATACAAGAAGAAACCTGACCATCCCTGCCCCAAAGACCTTCCACTCTATAAAGCCATGGCAAAAAAGAGAAGAAAAGCTTTTCTCACACACTCAGTAAATACCATAGATGTCCCTACTAGCTGGCTGGATTAGGCAAGGTGGATGCCATCATGGTGGTGCTGGCAGAGCAGCACCATGCTGTAGTCTCATCCGTGGCACGCACCGAGGAGCCCTGGCTGTGCTGCAGGAAGAGGGCACAGTCCTGCTCGTTGCCCCAGTCCCCCGGCATTAACCATAACCCTGGCTAAAGGCCACAGGGGCTGACAGCCCACAGGGAAGCACACGAGAAGCAGCAAGAAGCCGCAGCTGGTAGAGGAGCTGGATTCCAAGTCAGTGTCTCTGAGCTTGACAAAGTGCTTCAATATGACCTCAAAGTTTCTTTTGAACCAAGGCTTAGATGTGTGCTTTAGCACCCTGCTGATTACAGCCAGGAGGGTGAGGCATTCAGGTGAACTCAGTTTGTGGCAAGACAAAAAAGCCAAAGGAAAGGAAGACCATAATACTTGTACACATGCCAAAAAAGCTTATGCTGTCTTTCGGAAAGAGGAGGCCAGATTCTGAGGAGTGCTGGGTTTTTCTCCGTTGGTACTAAGAGCACAAACCAGTGCAGCATGTTTAACGTCCAGCCTCAATTTATTTTTCCACACGGCTTTTCCTCCAGCACTCATCCCCAACAGACCAAAAACTTGCCAGCTAGATCTTCAAATTAAGAATTGTGCATATAGTGGGTATATAATTTGTCAGATCAAAATGTCTGCACCTTTCAATTTTTTTGAATCATCCCCTATTTTTTCATTTATCTTCTTTGTTTAATTTACTTTTTTAATAACAGCTCAATTCTAGAATGTAAACACTGTGTCAAAGCAAAAGGTAGAATGATTAAGAAAAATAGTTCAGCTTCTCCAAAGCAAATGTGTCCAGTTTCCCTCCCAAAGTATTCGCTGAATATCATCTGAATTCACAGAAAGCTTCACATTTGCTAAAACTGCTGTTGTTTGGTTTGGGGCTTTTTTGAAAAATAAAACTTAGCATTCACTGAAAGCACCTTCCCTTAATGAGACTGGCTCTATTGTGAGATGGATTCTACAATCCTCAGATGTTAACAACGGGCATTGGACTCTTCAGTGCCCTGGACCGTGAGCTTTTCCTACTTCCTCAGCTCATCTGTGCAAGCTAATCTTTGCTGCTGTGCAGTACAGAAACTTCTTTTTTCTTTTAAGTGAAACTGAGAATCTTATATAATGGAATGACTCCAGCATCAAATATTGTGATATAATCTCAATTTGGAAGCCTTGCAATTGCAGATGTCTCAGGGCTAAAATCCATCATTTCCCTGAGTCTAGACTGAACAGGCAGAATTACTATGGGCTTTCCTCAGTACAGCAGATGTTGGAGGCTCCAGGGAATCAATTCCAGGTCCTGGATTCTCCTTCCTATCTGTGTCCTGTACTATGTATAATAGCCTACTATTTTGCCACTGGCAAGGAAACTACCAAGGATACAGAGAGAGGAAACAGATTTTCTCATGCCACGTTCCCGTGCATGAAATTCACCTTATACTCAGCAAAAATATGAGCAAAAGTGCAAGGGCCCTATTCTCATGGAGATGCTCACCACAGCCTTCCTTATGTCGCAGAAACTTGCTGGGCTCAAGCTGCAAACAAAAATTAGACGCTTGCCCTTCGCCATCCCTGTGTGGCACAGGCACGCTGGAATCACAGGCAACAGCCCACCTGGGCTATGGGAGGGCTTTGTGGCCCTCAGATGACACAAGATGGATGGCAAAATTGAGGCAAGCTGCAAATTCATAAAGTTATGAAATCCCTAGGGCCCAGTGCAAGGCTAATTGTCTACATTAAGTCTTTGAGCACAATTAGCAGAGCTGATGGTTGCAGGGAGAGATTCCACAAGAATGATATTTAAAACTTTCAGAACTGGAGGGTTTGGGATAATGCTAAAGCCAAGCAGATAAAAGCTAGAAAAGAAGAAAACAAAATCGTGGTTACAACTGGGC
>Ga0181612_144025_pt1 | contig 13455 bp, 10 predicted proteins | sample HoacroProtozoa21_FD_119630 | JGI IMG/M metagenome (GOLD analysis project Ga0181612, IMG submission 119630) | Hoatzin crop microbial communities from Cojedes, Venezuel. Combined Assembly of Gp0051906, Gp0051904, Gp0051908 | reverse complement strand
TCCCCAGGGAAGTGGTCATAGCACCAAGCCTGTCAGAGTGCAAGGAGCATCTGGATGATGCTCTTAGTCATATGGTTTAGTTTTAGGTTGTCCTGCTAGGAGCAGGGAGTTGGATTTGATGATCCTTACGGGTCCCTTCCAACTTCAGATATTCTGTGATTCTTTCACTGATTAGCTTCATTCCAAAGCCTCTCTGTGGCTCAGTCTCAGCACAAGCATCTGCTGTATGTGTGAGAGCTCACAACTTGTTCTCAGCCTAGCTGGTTAACAGCATCATTCCATTCCTGGGGGCACGGAAGGCACCTTTTTCTCTTCAGTATACTTTTATGGCAGAGATAGCCATGGCTAAATTTATCATAGGGAAAAGGTTTGATCAGCAAATCCTTGTGCCACAACCATGAAACAGTATCTGCAGTGACATACTAGTACATGCAGTAGGAGAAATTCTTGGATTCTCTGCTTGGAAATGTAGGTCCAAAAAATTCAATTCTGGCTTGAAGGATCCCACAGCTTTGGCATTTTGCTTCAGAAAAATACGTCAATAAGATTTTCAGGCAGTTACCCTCACTCTGAGAAGCTCTATTGGTTAAGAGCAAAAGCATTTAGCAGAGGCATGGACATGCCAGACATCTGTTGTGGGTCTATCCATAATTCTATCATGTGTCCAATTTGCAACAAAACAACTTCTATCTCCAGATGGAATTGTGATGTCCTTTACCTTTCCCTTTAGCCACTGCCAATTAAAGATCTCATTTAGGATTTGCTGATGATATTCCACAGAACAGCTGCTGTTATTTTCTGGCTGACAGTATAGACCAGCTTCTTGGAAGGCCAATGTTCTGTACGAGCGTGGCAGAAATGGAACAGGCAACCGGGATTAAATCACACTGTTAAAGGGGGAGGGGTGCAGAACCCCTGCAATACAGCCTTGTGAGGAATTGCTGGTCACGTTAGCTCTCGAGATCTATCCATGGCCTAATTAAGCTGCACTTTCACTGTAACATCTGTGAGCTCCTACACATGGTGAACTGCAGCCTGGTTTCCAGTAACCGCCAGCTGGAGCTCAAAAGCATGTTCATGCTTTGAAGACAAAACTTTAAGAGTAACAGGGCTTGAGAAGCCATGTTTGGGCAGGGCTTGAACTAGCACTAAAATACACCTCTTAATAAAGCAACAGCTACGAGTTTTTTTGTTGTTGTGGTTTGGTTTTTTTTTTTTTAATTTGCATTCCCACTTACAGCTTAGTTTCATTTTCATGTCAAGTATCTCAGACATTTCTTTTTGAGGTCCCTACAGTCTGTGCAGTACTGCTGAAGAACAGAATTTGGGGATCATGGAAGTCAGGACCATGGAAGTCAGGACCTCTTGACAGCCCATCCAGTCTATTCCTGCTGTTTCTCTGCTCTAGACCAGTCCAAGGGGTCGGTAGCTTGCCACAAGAGCAGCCTGCCACCAGCTGCCATCTCCATGCTCTCTCTCATCACAGTCAGAAGAGGGGTCACCGAACGGGAAAGAAAAACCATGGCTGAAACAATCACAATTCGTCCAACAGAGAGAATAGCTTCCTTTCCTACACGTACATTTTACAGTCACCCGAACAGCGAACGGCTATCTCTATTGTTTTGCAGCGGCTGCCAGACTACAGTTTTCAGACCAAACAGGAGGAGAAAGCTTAAACTCAGCAACGCTCTACGCTTCCACGTAGCTATCTCCAGAAAGGCCTACATTCTCTTCAGAAAAGGTCTTTTGCCTCATGCAGCCAAGTAAGAGTTCAGTATTTGTTTCCTCTTTAGGAAAAAAAAACCATGATACATCTGGCATTTTAAGTTATCAGCAAAAGGCTCAGTGAGAGAAAACCCAGCTTTGCAAGTGTTTGTGCAATTGAGATTAGAAAGCAGGAGTCATGCTGTAGCTAGGTGCTCCTGCCCCATCACTGTTTCTTGACTTTTTAATTAAGCATAAGACTTTTTCAGTCTGAGGCAAACACAAGTAATGTAGGGGCCTGATTCAGAACAGCACAACTGGGCTCCTTCACCTCTTTGTTATCTGCCTGTGCTGGATCAACATGGAGCCTGGTGCTGTGACATTTGGTCCAACAGAAGAATGTTTCCAGTTTTGTAGTGAGAATTTGCTACCCAACTACGACAACCATATTAGTCCTTAAGGAATTAGAAGCTCGGGCCATATGCCAGTAAACAAACTCAATGGAAGCTGAAGCACCAGCAACCACCTCCACAGGCAGGCATCCAAACACAAGTCTTAATACAGGGTTCCTAGCTAACAGTCAATCCGCATGAGCATTACAAGGCCTTCCAGGAATCAAAAAATACCTTGTCCTGCACATCACCTTTGAGGCGTGGTGCACAAGGTCTGACGTGCAGGAAAGAATTGACTTGCAGGTGTAGGATGCTTCAGGAAATTATACCATTCCCGTCAAAAAAACCCCACATGTCCCTAGCAGGCCCAATTCTTACAAAAAGCAGTATTTGCCAGTGAATTTTGTTCTTTGCCAATGGACATCTGCATTAACTTATCATTACATAAAGGACAGGGATTCAACTGCAACAGGAACCCACTGAGCCAATTCAATAGCAGCTCTTCAGATCACAGCCAGGGAACAATGGATGCATTGCACAGGAACTGGCACAACAATAATAGCAGAATAAGTTTTAGGGGCTAGACATTGAGAAATCTTGTTCATTTGGCTCTTAGGCCTAATTTCAAACATGCCCTTTTCCAGAACTTCTCTTGTCCTTGCATTGTTAATGACATGCAAAACTGCTAATGCGAGAGATGCAGCAAGCACAAAGAAACCACGATGCAGAACATTCTGCTTCTTAAATAAAGCCTATGCCAACTGTTCTAATGCATATGTTGGCTTGCAGGCCAGAAGATGTCTGATCACCAGTCCTAGAAAGAAATCAGCGTTTCTCCTTTTAAAAAGATGTTTCAGCAAGTCATTTTTGAGAGGCATTTTTTTTTTCAGCAATTGAGCAATGGTCCACAATATGAGAAGCAGCAAAAGCATTTTATTTGCTGTATAATTAGTGTCATTAGAAATATGATTGGTAAAAAAAACCAACACACAAGTCCACACAGAAAGGAAAGCTTCATAAAAACCCAAGAGCACTGGAAATGCGGTGCTGAAGTCTTAGCAGAGAAAAGTTTCTTAAGAAAAGTCTTCCAAAGTTCTGGACAGCAACAACTTCTTTTGGCCACTAGAGGTGGTAACAAATCTTCCTACTACTTTGCATCAGTGTGTTGTCCTCCACCCTTGTTGGACTACTAGCTTCAAATCACTTACATGTGTTGTGGAGTGTGAGCAGGGAACTAAACACAAGATCAGGACCTGTTTGCATTAGATAACGGCTTCCATGCAACTGTTCTGCACATGCAAAGGCATAAAACTTACTCAGCAAACACCATCTTCTCAAAAATCACTTCAAGTCATAACAACGCTTCACTTTAATTCCTGTATTTGCAAAAAGGTGGTAGAAGTACTGCATTTTTTTTTCAAACAATAACATGCTTCTCCTCCTTCAAACAGAAAATATCTTTAATCTTTAAAACAGAATTATTTTTTTTCTGACATTGAAATGACCAGACATTCTTAATTCATGAAAGTTAACAAATGTGTTTCTGAAGCAGGAAGTTGCCACAATGATCATTGGTAAACATTATACCCACAACAGTAAGTACATCAAAACCCCACACTTCCACCTTAAAATAAACCACAAAGCTTTGACATGAAATACATAAAAAGTTTATTATGTATGTACCCCATTTTGTTATCTGGAGGAGAAAATCTGAGGCAACAGTTTGGTGCAGTACAGAGAAGCAAAGCAATATACAGTAGCTGCACACAGCTTGATTGGTTTCAGACCACAACTAAATACTTCTACTATGACCGTTAGTACAGAAATGTTCTGTAAGTAGAAAAAATGAGAAGTATTACTCTCATGCTGTACAGTCTCATGTTTCTTGGTTAGAAAAGAACAACTGATTGAGTTTGAATCTTTCACGCCTGAACCTTTCACACCAACTTGCTCGGCTGTTGCCTCTGGAATGTTCAGCACAAAGGTTAAGCTCCAGACATAATTTAAGTGCTTTTCATGTGCAAACTGTTACTGGCTAAAGCTTTCAAAGTACATTTAATTACAGATATGAACACCCTGTAAAGATATGAGGATATGGTAGCAGACCCAGAGGCCAATACAAATTCTTTAAGAGAAATGCTATGTTCCACTGCAGTAGTTCTAGTCCCTGATTAGGTCCTTCCAAAGAGAGGGCTTATTTCAATTGTAGGAGATAGACCACTCTTTGACAGAAGCATCATGGGATGTTGTTACGAGGGTATTTTCATCCAACCACGCCAAGCCACTGACATGATGTAGTCTGTGAGCATCTGTATGGCAGTATGAAATAACAGAAAAGAATAAGGAACACCAGTCTGACAAAATAACTTTAGCACATATTCCAAATGTGATTTTTCAGCTGCATTAAATACTAGCAGTGTATTTTAAAAGTGACTACAAAATAACAGAAGAGTTCTGGCTATTGTACCTAGACAGAGATTAACATAAAGGCTAAATTCGTTTGGGAACATTCAAAGCCTGCTTACTATTAGTTCTAGAAAACAGGTACTCTGTTGGATTTCAAGAACTACTAGCAACTTTGAAAAGTAGGATTTTGAAGGAAATATACCTGGTATCTTGACTCTGGTCTCTGGATCACTTACAGTCCAAACATATACCATCATGTCCATGCCTCCAGAAGCGAAGTGTTCATTGTCTGGTGACCAGGCAATACAAACAATTTTTGCATGATGTCCATAAAAGACATTATGTTCCTATTTGAAAGTAAGAGAGACAGTGTTACTTCATTAGTTTAAGCTACTGTAGGAAATCACTGGCTTTTAATGTGTAGCATGGCAATAAGCTACTGCAAGACTCCAGACAATGTCCATCTCAGATGCAGATGGATGCCCTAAACCAAGTGGTGGCTTCATTTTATGCTGTTTATTGAAACACTTATCAGGCCAATAAAATCCAAACCTTTTGTAAAAAAATGCTAAGACTTTTTCTATGAATGCTAGATCCGTAAAGTATGTATGCAACAAGTCACTTCTTACTTAGAGGCTTTTAAAATAACCCCACAGATGTTTCTAAAAGCAAAATTCTTTCAGTTCTTACTTAGAAAATGAAGCGTTTTTGTGGAATGCCATACTGCATTTTTTACTTCAGTACAGTTTCAGGCAAAGCTTAATGACTTTACAGGCTGATAGACATACTGACTCACCTGAAAAGTGAAAATTGCCCATTTTTTGGTTCTTGGTCAAAAGACACTAGATTGAAGAATAAAGCAAGATCCCCTGCCCTAATGTATCCCTTTCATTGCTCAGTTCTTACCACAGAACTGTGTGCCACAATCAGCAGAATTTTATTGCCAAGTCTGCATTCTTTACTTCATTAAATTTTACTGTACTGCATGATTCTTATCAAATTGAGCCTACATTCTTATCCATTTTACAAAAATGCACACAAATTCTATCAGGCATGCATGGAATTTGTTGACTTTTTTTGATTTAAAAAAAAAAACAACACACTAGTGATTCAGCTGACCTGCATAAAGGAACCTGCGTACTTTGTAATCTTTTGTATTTAACCACTGCTAGCCTGTGGAAATCCAACCCCTCCCCCATTTAACTATGTGTTTGTTATTTACTGGGTTTGACTGTTTCCCCAGTAGCCAACCTATGCTGTACATTTCCTCACCTATTACGATCCAGAGGCTTCCCACAGGCTGCTGTGAAAAGCTACACTCACTCAAAACACCAGGTAAACAGTCACAGAAACACGAAATATACATCAATGATTTAAAAATTAAGACTCATCAGCTACACTGTATTTCACCACAACAGATCTAGACATGAGGTGCCAAGTCAATTTGTTTTTAAACAAAAAACCCTCCTGATACAACAATTCTTACCGCATAACCATCAGTGACACTAAAGACAGTGACAACTTTGTTTGCATCACAGACTGCAAGAAAGGCACCATCGTGAGAATACGCCAGGTCGGTAACAGGACCTTTAGCTTCCAAAGACTTCTCATCATTTTTCAAAGAGGTTCCTTGGATTGAATACAAACGGACATTCCCATCCTGCAAATTAACAGTGAAGAAGGGGGGAAGTATAAAAATCACTTTAAAATACAAAGAGGAAGGCTTACCGAGTTTCTGGAACTTCTTGCATCAATTTATCTGGTAGTGCTTATATTAAGAAATAGTTTAATGAACCTGTTATTTATGCTGGCTATAATCCACCAAGTCTAGAATACAGATCTGATTTCTAGAATTTCCCTATTCTAAGCATACACAATTTGAGAATTTAAAAACAGCAAATACAAGGTTAAAAAAATTAACTAGACATTAGGTCACAATGGTGGGAGAACCTGGGGAATACAAGCCCAGGAATACCAATTACACACAGTTGTTACGATACCGCTGTTGTTACAAACTGCCTGTAACTACTTCTCAACACAACATACCTACTGTTATTACACGCTTCTGTTACCAGTCCCAGTGTTCAAAGCAGTACAGTTTTAGGAAGTGCAACCTTACCGCTCCTCCCACTGCTGCTGTACCTCCTCCAGGGTGAATGGCTACAGCTTCTGGCTCATAGCCAAGGTCATCAATTGCAAAACATTTTTTCTTATTTTTCATCAAGACAATCTGTAAACAGAAAATCAGACACTAAGACCCTTCTTCAAAGTGCCTAATACAAAACTATAACTAAGCTACGTTGCTTAGTCATAAATACGAATCCACTCCGATTGCTCAGAAGTTTACTATATTCTGATCTGAAGGGAATAGCTTCATTTTTTAAAAAAAAAGAGAAATGAAAGTAACACGTACATGTAATGACTAACTAATCTGCTGTACTGGAGTACTTCTGTGCTCTAAATTAGGGAGTGCAGGACGTGTTCTACCGCCTTCAGCTTTACCCCATTTGGTTTGAACATGCAAGAAACATGGACAAGATAGTATTTTCAGAAATGTTTACCCCCCTCCCGGTTTGCTGCTATAAGAAGGGAGGCAGGACCAAATTAGTAGCAAGTTAATACCGCAATGTTAAACTTTAAGGGCTATTTCCTATCCAATTCTATACTGTGGACAACTGGAATTTTAACTCGCATGGAAAAGAGGTCTGGACAACACTACTGAAAGTCCTAAGCATAAAACCAGCATCCATACAGAAGGCACAAATCTTTTGAAGTTAAACATGCTTTTATACAAGATAGCCCTGGTGCAATCTCTCTGGTTTTGCGTGACCTGAATACTACTGGCAAACAAGCTAGAGCTACCTATGCTGCACAACAATATTAGTTCATTGGTTAGCTGGATTAGTTGAGGAAAAAAAAAAAACCAAAACACACAAAACAAAACAAAAAAAACCCCCCAAAAAACAAAAGCACAGGAGCAAGACATCCTTTCCCCAAAACGGCGACACTGAACAGATCAGGCAACAGCATGATTCAGACTGGTGCAGTCTTCCAGCACAAAGCTGTATTGGCAACAAATTCAGATGCATCCACGTGAGAGGCCATGTGAAATTTAACTCTATACAGAAGACTGACAAATTGGTACAGGATGCAAAAAGACAAGCCTATCAAGTATCCTGCTTAATTATATTCCCCATAGATCTTATTAGGAAATTCTGCAGATGTGCAAGGTGATACCACACTTAATAAATTTGTCAGAAACCATCATGCTACCATACACGGCATTATTAACAGAGTAATTGTATTGATAATCCACAAGTTAGTACTTACTTGTCCAATGCATAAAACTACAGTATAACCACCAGGACCCACAGCTAAACATTTTGGTTGAACATCCATTTTCACAGCATCCTGGCCACTGGAGGAAGGCGTAAGAAGCAGGAAGGACAAGACAGAAAAAAAAAATTATTCCATGTCTACCATTATTTTGATTTGCCTATTCAAATAATCACCCACTAATGACCAAGAACATGCATAATCTAATTGTTTTATTTTTTAATAATCTGCAAAGTTGCTTTCTGTTTATTGTTTAAAGCATTAGTATCCTGATCAGGTAGTACACCTTTGAAGTGAAAATCAACTCTACACTAATTTTTTTTAAACTAGGTGACCTTAATAGGATTCATTGAAGTTTTTTTGCTTCATTTGTGGTTTCCATGAAGAAACAGCTGTGTCCCACCCCTCCTAACCACATTTATTACCAGTATTCCTGGGTATTTATGAATGATAAACCAGACACCCTTCTCAGTCCCCTAGCTAAGCCACCTGATACAAGGCAGATCTCTATCTAGCCTGTGGAAAGGATGAGACAAATTGAAAAGTCTGGGATGGATTTCTTGTCACAGAAAAAAAGCAAGGTTGGTACAGCAATCGCTTCGACAGTTTCCATGGCAACTTAAAACCTGAATAAACTGCAGCATAAAATTCCTTACCATATAAATCAACAAAACTTGCCGTAAAATAATTAGGGCTGCAATATTACAATAGAAGGCAACATTTTAACTGACCTGTAATCCCTCTTGCTAAGGTTGGTGTAGCGCACAGTGTCATCCATACTGCAGGTGACCAGCTGATCCATTTCATCCACCGCCATTCTAGAAACCTGGTTTGTGTGGCCTTTTCCAGAAAAGCCATCATTCTCTCCAGTTTCAGAATCCCAATAATGTGCATAATAGAATTAAGGAACATTTGAAGATACTGGTGCAGTCAGATATAGCATCACAAAAAGTTAAATAACTGACAGAATAGCTAAGGTTAGAAGGGACCTCTTGAGATCTTTTAGTCCAACCCACTGCTCAAATCAGCATCGGCTACAACAGGCTGCCCCTTCCATTGCGTTCTGAGGATCTCTAGGCATGGAGACTCTACAAGCTCCCTGGGCAACCCGTACCAGGGTTTAACCAACCTCACACCCTCAAAATATTTATTAAATGAACCTCTGGTGTTCTGTAACCAGCTAAATGATCTGCTGCAAAGAGAGGCAACTACTGGAACAATTAGTATTAAGCCTGAGAACAGGAAATACTTTTTAAAGAATTATAGTTAGAAGTCCTAGAACACTGGCTTTCCCTGATGTTGTATGTTAACATCAGTTTGAACTATTAACACTATAGTACAGGTTTGTAAAGAAAAAAGTCCTGTATTTTTAACTGTTTATGCCAATGTGACACCATTTTAATGCACCATGGCAAGCAGGATGGACTGCAGTTTTATTCATAAGCTTCAGAATGTTGAGGAAAAGCCAACAGTCTTCTAGCTGAACACATCCCAAGCTCACCATTTAACACAGCCTTTGAGAGCCAGGCTGCAGTCCCAGTGTTTTGCTCCAGAAATCAAGAGGTCTGAAATAAGAGTCTCAAAAGAAGTACAAGTTCTCTTCAGTAGTGAGAAAGTCTTACCACATCTGGGATACCAAATAAAGAACACAATGTGTCACAGAACTACAAAAACCACACCTTAATACAAGTGGGAAAAACACAAGTGTAAGGAGGAATGCATGTTAATGGATTAGAAATAGATCAACAAGAGTTTCTTTCTTGTCCTCAACATCTAAAAAACAAGCCACATGACTTTCAGCACATGCTAAGATCTACCTATCTATCACACGTAACAGCGAAAGACTGCAATACATATTTTGCATTTGTGACTGAGTACGTGGAAACTTACAAGAGGCTAATTTATATACTTACTTGCTCCTCCATACTAACAGTCTATCTACTGAAGAAGTGACAACTGGAAATTAAGAACTGGCTTATACTTAGCAGGCAAGTTTAAAGGCAACTAGCAAAACAGGCAAGTTAGGGGAAAGCAAAATAAACTTCTTCAAACACAAAATATTCACCTGTGTCCAATAAATGCATGTTTTTGTCTTTGGCAAAGCTTTTATTTTTTTCCTCCTAATGAGTTCTCTCAGACTGTAAGGCTAGAAAAAATATCACTATAATTCAAAGGATATTAATATGACCATCATTACTTCCAGAGTAAATATAGGACTTTCCACCATTTTTATGTACTGTAAGACACTGAATTGATTTACTATGACCCTGTGAATGAGATACAAATAATAATTATTGATAGGCAGTTTTTCATCTTAACACATACATAAATCAAACCTATTTGAGAAGAATCATAGGTTATTCAGAAACTAACATATCATTTTATCCACATATGTTAAAAGTCACCCAGAATACAAATCGCTAATTAACGGTGTAGTCATTGAACCGTTGCAGCATTGCTGTTCTCATTTACTACGCCTCGAAGACAAGGAATAGGCACCATGTATACCCTTCTTAGCCTGCTGGGCCAAAATACTCTCTTTGCCTTTTCATCGACGAAGTTTGCTTTTCAGGCAATTTACTAAATATGGTCATGTACCCACACCAACTGCCAGAGTTCTAGCAGCAATAGCAAGAATCTGGGACATCCGTTTCTAGTTCATGTAAAAATGTAAGTTCCCGTGAGAGTACTGTGTCAGCGAACTCTTTAATTCCCAAAATTAAAGCTCAACTGCAACCCTAGTCACCTTGTTCACAATACACTAGGCTTTGGTAGAATGAGACATCACTGGTAGTTCTCTATCTGTGCTGTACTTCTTTTCTCATCTCAAGAATGATTAAAAGCGGCTATTAAAGATAAGCTGATAACCTTAATTGAAACTAAAATCAGTCTGTGCATTTGCACAAAGCACAGTATCACGCATGTAGCATTTTAACTTCTTGATTCACATGACTTGCAAGAGTCAGTCACACACAGCCTGCCTGGCAAAGCTAATTTAACAAAACCATTTTTCAGAAGTTAGTATTCCATCTAGACAACTTCAACCACCAAGTCATTTATTGCAGAAACTGGTGCAACAACAGAAGTTTAACCTACCTTTATGACACGTAAAGGCTTATTTGGATTGTTCTTGTCCAAGTAATTGATATACCCAGACAGGGAGATAGTCAGTAAATGGTCTTTCTGCCACAAGCAACCCAGCTGCTGATCCAATACATTTGATCCCATGTTAAAAGTACTGACAATAGAATTAGCACCAACATCCCAGATTTTAGCAGTTTTATCTCCAGAAGCAGAAAGCAATTGACTACTGTCAGGGCTCCAACTGATCTGTAAAAATAAATGTCACCACAAGATAGTAAATGCATTTATTACTGCAAGACTTCACAGTCCATGAACTTGGTAATGAAATCCTATGGACGATTTGCGCAAATGAAGCGATACTTACAGCATAAATACCTCCATCATGAGCTTTGCCTCCACCAAGAGCACACACTTTCTCTCCAGTCTTCCCATCATAGACAAAAATCTTAAAGAGAGCACACAGGCATATAACCCAAAGGGAAAAGCAGTAACAGGAAAAAAACTGAAGAACTGAAACACTGTTACTTGCACCGCACATATCATTCTTTTGTTACATGGCATACTTGCAGGTTTATCAAATGCTAGATTTTTGAAGAAAAGGCATAATAAGTATTCCTGCATTTAATATCTAAGACTAAACAAATAAGATGACAATTGTAACTAATCGCAGTAAGCCACTCTGTACTTTGGGTCCTGATGTTTGAAATTCTGGAAGATGTTACATTTTTGACTCCTGCTCTGATGGCAGTTGCTCAGCTCTGCAGCGACAGGAATTTGCCTTCTTAGAAGGAGGAGCTACCTATGGTAACAGCATCATTGTCAAACCTCCCCTTATCAGTAGGGAGTTCACATGGAGCTGGGTTGCCATCTACAAGTTCAGTATTCCAGCCAGACTTCTCAGGATCATAATAAGGACACATATATTACAAAAGTCTAATATGTTCCTGCCAAAATAACATGCAAGAGAAATAATACGCTAGGGAGATGGAACGGGTAAAAAAGGTAAGAATAGTCTTATTGATGTTAGTTGTTACAGCTTTATAGGAGGATACTTAAAAGTTTAAGCTAGTCATTTCTTGGCCTGAAAAAAGAAGCAACATGGATTTCACAATACTAATCCTATTTCCAAAACACAGAAGAAAATCTTCTCATGCTAAAAATCACTACAAAAAGAGATCCTTGGTTTTTACCTGGCCATCTGCACTAGCTGTAGCAAATCTGTTCCCATCAGGAGAAAATCTCACACAGTTCACAAACCGTGTATGGTCCTGTAGGAAAAAAAGTAAAAATCAGCACACGAAATAAGAAGAGACCTTTTTACATAGAAGATAATCCAATAAACAATGAAGTTCTCTTGCATGCGAGCCATAAAATAGCTGTGTAGGAGATGCCTGCTGTAGAGAATCACTAGGGAGCAAGTCTAGCCTCTGCCTGAAGAGGATCATGGGGATCAAGAGCAGTCCAGGGGGGAAACTGTGACATCAATACCGATGTAATTCAAACAACTTAGCACAATACTAGGTGAACGAGTACCCAGTGTCAGGGATATGTAGGAAAAAACCCCTCAGCTGCAGCCCAGATGCAAACATGGGATTCCTTCCCTCTGGTCACTGAATTCTTCTGCAACACGGTCCAGATTTTGACTCTTGCTTCACTGCGCAAGTAAGTTTCATACACAAAAGAGTACTTTATCCTTCTCATCGTAAAAGACATAAGCATGAAGAATAAATTATTATTTTACTGCAATTCCATTTCTGGGAGACTGCACTAGCAGTACTTCTGTGAAGTAATCAGGCAAGACTGATGTATGCTCCCCAAATAGACTATTTACAAGTAGGAGACTATTCAAACCATGCTAACTAGGAAACACGCGTTAAATAGGGAAGCACCACAACGAGGCCAAAGCTCCCATGCAAAGAGATTTGGGAGACTATTTTTAGTATTATGAAAGGCAGATTCTAACCTACTTTCTTTAACTATAGATTTTTTTTTCCCTGACGATACCTCAAGCTCTAACAGCCTATACCAGAATCCCATACATCAACTCACATACCACTTCAAAAGGAAGACTACATCACACACCAGTCTAAGTAGCACTGGTAAGCAATTCTGACTTCAGAGTTCCAAAAGCACGAGTTTAGCAAAATGCAAGTATCAACTTAAGTTCAGAAATATATTAGGCAACTACATCATTTCACTGGATTGCAGAGCTCAAAACAATTCCTTTTCTAGAACTGGAATGGAATCCTTACTAGTCAGTGTATGAAGACTACCCAAGGCACCTACTTAAAAGTAAGTGGCCTACTACTGTGTTTTCAAAAATAAAATAAAAACTAAACATTTTGAATTTACTACTGCGATAATACGCAGTATCTCTGCAATAGGGTTTTTTCTTTTGAGGCAAGAGACACGTCTTCTGCCACCAGAAACAGCTACAGAAGCTTTTGGCTTTTTATTTTCTTTGGCCTCAAGTAACAATGAATGTCTTAAATGTGGTAGCTCCAGGCTTTGTTTCATTTACATCAGAGATTTA
>Ga0181612_137277_pt1 | contig 13455 bp, 4 predicted proteins | sample HoacroProtozoa21_FD_119630 | JGI IMG/M metagenome (GOLD analysis project Ga0181612, IMG submission 119630) | Hoatzin crop microbial communities from Cojedes, Venezuel. Combined Assembly of Gp0051906, Gp0051904, Gp0051908 | reverse complement strand
GTCCTAGAAGTTAGTATCAGACAACTGGTGTATCAGTGCGCCGATAGCTTGAAATGACTAAACAAAAGAAATAGTGTGAAAATAAGGTTTTTACTGGCTTCTTAATTTACTTGAAACTTTCCAAATACAGTTTATGAAAATGAGAAAAACTTAAATTGTTACATATTTTTCCTGGAAGCCGAGGATTTTTATTATAAAAACACATTAGTTGTACTGTTAAATGTGAAATATCTTACAGTAGAGAACCGTTTTGGTGCAGAGACGTATCTACAGGAAAAGACTGATGCATTTTATTTTTGTCAGAATGTAGATGTTCCTGTTTGGGAATGATTTAAAGCAAACTTTTAAAATCTTTGTCTTCTAGTTAGCAATTTTGGCAAGCTAAACCTGGAAGTCGAACTGGAACATTTATTTAACAGTACATCAAAGCTGGTCATTCTTTTTTACTGTGATGAGGTTTACAGGACTGCTGCTAGAGGAATATCTGAGTAATTACTGATCTTGGAAAAGTGATTTCCTTCTTGAACAATATAAACATATGAAGGAGAAAAATAAAACATATGCATAATATAAATAAGCTAGGCAAAGTCATTTATTCTTAGCTGTTGGAATTGTAGATCTGAATTTGCATAATTGGCTGTTAATCAAAGAGTGGAACTTCAAGGCTCTTCCGGGCTGCAGGATTTTACTTACTCTTTTAGTTTTGTCTAGTTGGCAAGAAAGCCTCAGCTGTGTTCTGCGAGTGATTGTAGTTTCCATAATTGATAGTTATGTTAGAGTTCTTATATTGCAAAAGCACTAATTGAGATTTAAACTCTTAATACATGGATGGTGAAGTATTGTTAGAAGCAGATGCCCTAAATTAGACGTGGCTTCTACAGAATGGATCATTAAAAAATGCTAATTGCTTTCCATATCAAAAATCATTATTGCATCATTTTAATGCTTGTCAGAGTATATGCCCAGGGCTACATTGTTTTTACACAGCCAAAGAAAATTCTGATGCAAATAAGACTGTTTCCAATATTTTTAACTTCCAATTTTAAAGCAGGACGATGTGTACTGTGGCTGTAGCTTTTGTTCAGTCGGCTTTTTGTTTGGGAGGTGTCTCCACAGAGTTCAACTGCAGAAGGTATCCTTTGCAATTCAGTCCATTAAGCATCGTGAATACTAAATGCATTTTCTCTGGTGAGGTCGAAAAGATGTGAAAGAGAGGAACAATGCTCAGGAGGAAACATACTGCAGTTAATAATAACCAGCAGCAGTAAAACTGGTACAGCAATTTGTAGGTAATTAGCCAACAGGACAAAAAGACCATATGGTCAGGCATTACGCATTACTTACTTTTCTACAAAAAATTGTTACAGACTAGGCATTTCGTCTAATTAACTTAGTATTACTACTTTATTTATGCAGTATATTTGATACTAAATTAAAGTGTAATTTATAAATACAAATATGTTAACATGCTTTGGTTATTTTTAGCTGTGTTCGTTCTCACATCTGTGTTTAGGTAGCAGGAGACCTATGGAAGTAAAATTTTAGCTTGCTTCTAGTATATTGGCACTGAGTAGAGGCATAGATCTGCATATTGCCATGATAATTTCAAGATCTGGATTATGTGATTATTCACAATTTTATAATTGAGTCTCTTTGAAAAGGTACTTTAATACTTCATGGAAGTTACTCTTCTGCTTTGACAGTCTTATACCTGCAGAAACACTAATGTAACTGACTGAAAAGGAATTTAAAACGTTTGTCATGATGGAAATACTTGTTGAGAAAAACCTTTGTACTTTGCTGAAGAAAAACAGTCCCTGAGCAGTTTTTTGAAGTTCAGTTACACTGAGTTTCCAGATTGTCATTAGATTCTGGTGGAAGTCTGAAGGATTTGCTACTTGACTGTGGATGAAAAATGTAATAAAATAGAAACCTATAGATGTGAAATGAAATAATTTGTGTTTCAGAATTAGTTTACTAAGCAGTTCTGTTTAAAACAGTTCTATTTAAAAAGAGCATGTTCTTATTTAGAGACCACATGATCATTTATTATAAGAAATATTTTCTTTTTATGACCTCTCTGAATATTGCCGTTGTATTCAAATACCTCTGACTGTTATCCTCTCTTCTTGAGAGGAGATAACTAATTTATCAGGTCTCAGGTAATAAAATCTGTGAAATAATGGAATCTTTTTTATGGATACTAAGAGTATTGTAGAAGAAAAAAACCAGCTTGTGTAAAGTAGCATTTCTTAGACATTAGGAAAAGTTTACACTTCACTTGATGAGAGTTCCTGTGTAGTTAGAAGCATGTACAATGAACCCCCTATTTCCGACGGAAGAAAAATATGTGGAGCAACACACTGAAGTTAAATTGCACTGTCTGGGTAGTATCTACAATTCAATAAAATTTCTGACAAATTAATATAGGGACACTTGATACTGGCCTGAACCATACATTTCACTTGATTTAGAAGTTGTTATTTGGTACCTTTTCGGTTAAACCTCATGATTCTGAAAGAAGAAACAAGTATCACATTTTTTGTGTGTGGAATTAATTGGTTTCTATGACTTTTGTATTAGTAGCAGAGCAGCAGCCATACTAATAGGAAGGTTTTTGATCCAGAGTGTTTATTTGCTTCACAAATAGCTGCACTCTTGTAGTGTTTATACATACACATTTATTTATGAATGCGGTGGTGGAGTGAATGAATTGATAGATCATGGTGAGTTAGAAAGAATTGAGGCCTTATTCCAACAAGATTGAAGGTACTCAAATGAAATGTTTGATTTTGTTTGTAATAAATATACCTATCTGCCTGGTAGAGAAAAATGCATGAAAAAAAGCAGTTTTCCATTCCCAAGAGGGGTTGCATACTGGAGAAAGAAAGGAGCCAAGAGTGAGAAACATGAGAATATGTCTGAAGAAAATCAAAATACTATCTGTATTTTAACTAGTTCTGGGATTACGGTTGAGAGAAGTTTGCTAGTTTTGTGCTTTCTATTTAAGCTCTGTTTGAGGAAGAATTGCTTCTTTTGGTGAAAACCACCTGAAGTGCCTTGTATTTGCTTTCCCCATTACCGCCATTGCTACTGCTACTCCTGCTAACAACAGATCTATCTGCGTTAGAAAGAAGATGGGCACCAAAGCTGGAATCAGTTTGGTGCCTGAGTGTCAGTGAGCTGTGGCGAGAGAGCACGTGAGCTCTCAAATCCATACTGTGTGCCATCTGCGGGTCAGAAGGACCCAACAGGTGGAACTGAGTGGGAAAGGGAAAGGAATGCAGGATAAGCAAGCGGGAATGCATTCGAGGTGAAACAGAGCATCCTCGTTTCGCTGCCATGCTTATTCAGCCAGTGACAGCCAGCAGTCCCGTGTAAGGAACTGCAGTGAAGTTATGGTTCAAAGGGAACTTCAGCAGCACATAAGGCGCTATGATTCTCAGCAACAGTGTTTTCCCAAACTTGGGAAGATGTGGGAGAAAGCCTGACAGTGGCAGGAAGGAGCAGGCACTCAGAGTTGTTGTTGGTGGCACAGCAAAGGAGGGTATTGGTGAATTTTTAGAGGGGGTTTGAGTAATGGAAATCTTAAAATGAGAATAAACTCTTTAGCTACAGATCTTAGATATATTTAAATGCAAATATCTCTTGTGCATTTATAGCACACTTCATCTTGTAAATTCCTTTGCCTGTCACCTCTGTGATCAGCTTTGCATAATGTGTAGATGCATCAAGACCCTGAGCATTTCTGACTGTCCATAGTAGCTATAAAACAACCTAAATGCTTGGAATAGTGTAACATGATCTCTTGTACTGTCAATCTATTTTATGCTATTTACCTTTTCCCCAAAAATTGTGAGTTAGACTTAGTTCAGAACCAGACAGCCTATTAGTAAACATTTTATAGGTTTTAGACACATTTGTGAAGATGACTTTGTGCTTCAAAGAAATTAGCATTCAACATGAGAAATGTAAAATATTGAATGCATCCAGACATTTCGTTTTTTCTCTTAGCCAAGAAGTAGAAATACACTGAGGGGTCATTTAGCATTATACTGGTGTCTTTTCAGTTGTCGAATCAGGAAATACAATTTCTTTGTAATAAATGAACCAGTTGTAATTCAAATATAGTTATGGCAATAATTTTTGCAATGTGATGCAATTTTCTTGGAAGAGACCTCTTCATTTTCACTGTGTTAAAATTAAAGGTAACATGTTGCATTTCTAAGAGAGAATATCTGTAACTCTGCTTGCCTGTAGAAGCACCCTGCTGTTGCTCGTGCCTTGTGGCAGACCAACACTCTTCAGCCAGGATGGTACAAAATAGCCTAACCGGGCATTGCTGTCCACAAGAGTTCATGATCTGAAAGACCTGCTCTGGAGCGCTTGAATGCAGGCAAAAGACCTGTTCATAAGCTTTGGCTATGGCTACAACTGTCTTAACTTCATCTCTATGTGCAGTCTAAAACCTCAGAGAAAATACACTGATGTTATTTTAACACTGTAAATTAAATCATAAATGAAAAAAAAAGCCTGGCCCAACAGAAGTTGTCCATTTATCACATTCAGATGAGATGTCCATAGCAAGTATTGTTTCACTGAGCCTCTATCCATGCCTAATTAAATCTGTTAAGCTCTTGATAGCATGTTTGCATATCAGCTATGATTACAGATTACATGTAGTGACAGAAGTAAAAATATTATGAGCTATTGGATATAGAGCTAGATGCCAACAGGTTTTAATATACTATTATTTAAACAAAACTGCAGAAAATTGTCTGAATTGTCTGAAGATAGACCCTCTTCATACTTACCCAACAGAGTTCAAGTTACAGGTTAGAACTCGATGTTACAAATAGTTATAGAAGTGAACATTCACTTCTTCTGAAAGAGTAAGAACAGCTTCCTCTGAAATAAGATCAGCTTCCTAGTCATACAAAACAAGGAATTCAGATTGCATTGGTTTAAATTAATGCATTTTATATAGTACATGAATATGCCTTTAAGTTTGAGCCTTAGGCAAAAAAGTAACATTCTGAAATGCTGTCCTAGAGTGAAAAATATTTAAAAATCACAACAGATACATTTGCTAATCAGTGTTCTAACCTCAGAGAGGGAAAACGCTTCAAAATTTGAAAAAAAAGGTGAAAAAATATTACAAGATTTAAGAGATGTACACTATATACACATAATAAAAAGAGGTAAATCTAATATTTTGACCAGCAGTTGCAAATTGATTTTAAGGAAATACTGAAAATTCCTGATAACAAAATATAATCTGTAAGGAGATATGATAATAAAATTATAACAAAAACTATAAACAAACTTTATCTAGAGCAAGTTATGACATTATTGCAGAAGCTGCTTCTGGGTCTCTGGAGGCACCATCTGTTCCCCTTCATTAATCAGAGATCACAAGAAAGGGTAATACTTAATTACACTGTTTGCTTTTCTTTCTTACATAGTTTCAAAAACTTTGATATCATCTAGTGCAACACATATACCATGACAAAATTATTTATGCTGTCTTTGGGTTATTTACACCTACAAATGAGAGAAAGTGAATAGTTCACATAGCATATATACTTGCACTGTTGCACTGATGAAAGCTAATAGGATAATATTTTTATGATCAAAGCATACTTTATTAAAAATAACATGTAGCAGGAAAGAAATAGCAGGTGCTATATGGTGAATGATGTTGAAATTGAGACATAGCTTTCTATAAAGTGAAATTAACTATATAAATACATGTAGATAAAAAGATATGACCAGATCTTCAGTCTCTCAGAAGTCCATAAATTAAAATACGGTTTTATGGCTATGTCTATGATTAATGCATTTAAGATAACAGTCCAGTTATCTGACTGTGATGCTACTTTAGTTATGAGAAATGAATTCACATAGAATTTTATCTTATAAAAATATGTTCTTTATAATTAGAGATCTTTCTTTTAAAATATAATGTGGAATCCTTTATATGGGAAGCACCATGAAGTCCTTGCCTGAAAAAAAATGCTTAAGGTTTCATTTTATTGTTTAAGCTAGGTGAGGCTTTCTTTTAAGAAAAAATGGATACAGAAGGCAATCATAACGGTTTAACAGTCCAAATCAAATAGATTCAATTATATGATTTTACTGAATGTCTTGTGGAAGGTAATTGTTATGGATGATACTACATCAGGAATACTTCCCACAAATAGGCAGTGCAGAGAAATCAGTCTACAGTATCACAGAAGGATGTTGAACAGTATCTTAAGTCTGAAACTATTTGCTTCTTACTTACAGTCTTCAACTCAGACCTATCTATTTTTAGTCTGAGATTTATGGAATTCTGGATACAAGTAGTCTGTTAATTTAATAACTGAGTGAAACAAATTCTGTTAAATAAAAGTTTCCCGAGGTATATATAAATATTGCTTCTTCTGTTCTTCAAAATCTTTTCCTGCTTTTGATGTTTGCAATCCATAGTAGGAAACGCTAAAAGAAATTTTCATTATAGCATTGTCAAATACAAAGAACATTGATCTGAATATGACAGCCAATGTATTGGAACTGCCAAAGCAGTGAATCGGTGCTCTTTATGTTTTAGAAGTATTGAAATATCTCAGAAGTGATGTACTTCGTTATTTTGAAAGCATGGTTTTTATAATACTCATTTCTCCTTCAAATCTAATCAATTATTTGAATTGCTTCAAAGGAAAGTGAAAGTAGATATGTATTCTCAGAATACAAAAAGCATTGAAAATGGAAAAATGCATTCTGGCTTGTCTTTGTCTGCACTTTGAAATGCTCTCATTGAGAACTCCCATCGCTGTCAAGCACAAATGCATGCTGAGGTCATCAAAACAAATAAATTGAATTGTGGCCAGGGACAGGATTTCTAATCAGAGGGACAGATAATTGAAAGGAGTGTTAAAGTGGAAATTCCACTGCTTGATTGGTGCTCCCACTTTAATAAAGTATTATTCTTAATATTAAAACTTGGCAAGGTACAGACAGGCAATAGTTTATAGAAGTTTTCACTTTCAGTCCATTACTTCTAGTTTGGCTGAGATTAGGAGTAGCCAAAGTTGCAATCCACGGAATGAATCTCTCATCTAAGGGCTTCATTCTGCTCAGTGACACTAGTAGCAAAGCATCCACAGTTGAAGTGATGCAGACCTTTAATAAATAGCTTCCTTTGTTAAAGAAATAAAGGTGAAGAAATGTAGCTGTCATCCTTTGGCATGGCCAATAGAGTAGTAAAAGAATCAAAATTGAGACAAAGTCACCTTTTCATGCGGTAGCAGCTGCTTTTTGAGAAAGATTTAGAAGAATTCATAGAGACTGTTGAGGACAGATAGGAACTTGCTTCCAGCTAGCTCCAGCTGTGGGAGATGAATAAGCTGTAGACCAAAAATCACATCATAATGTTAGTATAGCCCTGAGCCCAAAGTGGTTAAGTTCTAGCTGTCAGTTTAGTGCTATACCAGATGTGTTCAGAGGTTTTTAGACTTTTTTTCACATGCTTTACATTAAGACTCAACAGGGATCAATAGGTGCTAGAATTATGAGAGTCACCTTTGACTAGCTCTTTAAAAAATCACGTGACTGTGTGTAAGTCCATGAGGCAAGCAAATTACATCTAAGTGCCGTGCTCCTGTCTTGTGCTTTATTTCCTGCGCTAAATTTTTCCTGCTCTGCCTCTGTCCTCTCTGTGCTCTCAGCTCTCTCTGGCTATTGCAGACCTTCAGCCCAGGGTCTCTGTCCTTTATACTTTTCTGGCCCACTCTTCGCTGGCTACCAAGTACAACGTGCTTTGTGGCTTCTTCCCCTTTAGATTGCTGGCTTAGAACAGAAGCAGTTATGCTTATGAATAAATTAGTGTGAGGAAATTTGTTTTGAGATTTATGCCTTGTTGACTGAATGGTTAAAAGGAGAAGATTCTTCCTAGCATAGAGATCTGGTCTTTATTACGTGGTGGACTTATAAACATACTCGTGCTTGTATATGATGCTGAGCTGTCCTGGCATGTGTTCACTGAGTCAGGTCCTAAGTTAGGTTCTGTCACTGTTGCTTGACTAGCTTAATTGAAGTTATGTTGATTTACACTGGTTTTAGATGATGCATTTTGTGACTGACAAACTAAAATGGAGTTGCACAGGTAATGGATCATTACAGCTCTCGGAGTGGATGGATGAAAGCAAGAATAGTCTTTCCTGTCGTTTCTGAGTCAGTCCAGATAGATGATGATCTAAAGTTTCATCCAAAAGCACTTAGCATTTATTGTGTCTGAGTATAGCAGATTCTTTTACGGTTTCTGACCTAAGAAAAAAGTTACCGTTCTTTACAGATAACACTGCCTGATTACACTGCCTTGGTGGCAGTCTGAAGAGAAAGCAGAGCTATATAAATAAGGATGGACTCTGAACTATTGCCATGCCAAGTAAGCTGTCCTTCCAAATTGTAGCTGGTAGACTGGTATAGAGGTCTGTACTGCCAATTCTGAATCCATTCACAGACAGGGAAGAACTGAGTCTCCAGATTTTTTTGATAGCTTTCATATCCAACAATAAGAATAAAAAGCAAATAAAAAAATATTTTATCTGTGGTAATATTTACTTTTCATTTAGTAGACCACAGCCTCAAAGACATTAGGAGTACAGTGCGGTTTAGGGACCAATATATTACTATTTTCACGACAACTGTGTTCTTCTCCATAAAAAGGGAAAATATGTCTGAATGACTTGAAGCAACAAAGAAAACATGTAGAAAGGCAACAAGAAAAATAAAACACAGCATAACTCTACTCAGTTTATAAATATACTTGCATGCAGTGCTTATTTTCTTGGGCTGTTTTGTCAAGTTGTTTGGAATTCAAAATTTACCCATTTTTCCAAACATATCTTTCTGAAGGACTTAATACTAGGCACATGTAATCATCACGACAGTGCTGTTTGCAGTTTGAAAGGTTGCTTGACATTAAAGAATCATAAAAATAAGTATGAAATATTTCACTCAAGAAAGTGTTCTTTTTGAAATAGGCTTTTTAATACTCTTTGTGACCATGTGCTAAAAGCAGTTTCTTATATAAACTGAAGATGTCTAATGTTAAATAATATTCATCACAATTCATTGTGATCAACTGATTTTTCAGATCATCTTTTTACTGTGAAAGTAATTTTTAAACTTCTTCATTTGACAGAAGACTACTTCCAATAAAGGAATGACTTTTCCTTTTTAATGATGTATGCTAGCATTCATTTCCTACCAGACATTTGAAGACACATTCTTTTACATTCTGAGTACTTGGCTTATGTCAGTGTTTCTGTAAATTTATGATAACAACATGAATTCTTCAATGAAGTCATTTGTGCATTAATACAGCATATGGCTTCAAAGGGGGTGCAAGCAAAAATATTTTGTTTGGGATTTTTTTCTTTAAAAATAAAAAGAGAATTTTTGTCCCATCCAAGATGAAATTTTAAAAGTTGTGGGGTTTTATTTTATGAGGATGCTAGCAGGTTGGGTGTAGAATAAAGCCTGAATCTTAACCCTGTGCTGCTTTGCCTTTTCTTAGAAGAAGAAAAGTTTACTATTCTTCCTGTAAATTCTTTGGAAAACCTCCATCGCTTTTCCTGCAAATAGAATCAATGTTCTGTATTTCTGTTTGTAGCAGTATTTCTGCTCAAGTTTCCAGAAGATTTTGCCTCCATCCAGGTGACTGAACAGAGTACCTATTTATTTCATATATAAACCAGTGTGTCTAATTGTTACTTTGAATTCAAGAGGTCTCTCATTCTGCAAGACCAAGCTGTGATTTTGCTGTAGAGCAAGTAAAGAATATCAAGAGCTGTACTTTAATGAAAGCAAATTTAAGTGATCTTGGTCTGTCTTGTGACAGAGGCTGGTAAATGACGATTATTCATTCAGATTTTGTGATGCAACACAGTGCAATGAACTAAACATACTTATTGAGTGCAAACAAATGAACAGGGACAATAGAGAGACAGAAAATGAAATAATTTGATGCAATTGAACTACATACAAATTTTAAATGGCTAACACAACCCAAAAGCAGGTGTATCTTGGATCTGTTCAGCTTTTCTCTCTCTTTGGGAGCCAAACTTCTTATACTAAAAGCCGTATTTGATCTAAGTTGACCTAAGACCATAATGCCAATGAAAATGATGGCTGGGTACTCTGTAACATGTCTGTCTGTTTCCTTTCCTTGTTGTCTGTCAGATAGTCTTCATGGTACTTAAGGTGAATCAGATAAGGTCACAGACCCCACTAAAACCTAATCCTGCAAAAGAGGGAAAGAAGGGACTTTATTTTCCTGTGGATCAACTTATGCTGCCAGTGAAACCTATAGGAAACTTGGACTCTTTAGATTTCAGTGAAACCACTTTGCTTTTAAAGGTATAGCTTGAAATGTGAATTTAGAAATGCCATCACATTACAGTATTTCTTTTATCCACACTTACAGTGCAAATAAGCTCTTATAGTTAAAGGTAATGGCAGTCAGACTGCCTAGTTTACCAGTGTTTGTGTCCTGAATCAGTTAAAAGAAATTCACCAACTCTCATTTGCTCTTGAGACTTATTCCATTTATTTCTCTAATGTATGTAAGTATTAAATTGTTCATCGTTTTCAGTCATTTATATACAATTGCCACTGCCTTGGAACTTCTTTTTTTTCATAAATACATTCTTTGTATTTAGCAAAATAGAAAATTTAAGCAAGCAAGGATGCCAGGTCATGTAAATAATTTTTATGGCTCTTACATGCTTAGAATTAGCATTGGTGTTGAGGATTTAAGACTAACAAGTAGATTAACAGAAGGGAGCTGAGCAGAAAATAGTGTGTGTTTTATGATTAATTTGATCTATTAGGGAGGAAAACGTCTATGGGTCTGTCAAATTCTTGTTCTGATGAATGCGCTGTGGTTAATAAATTACTGTAGCCTTTTAAAATAATAATAAAACAGCCCTTATTTCATTTTCATGTGCTATATTTCTTTTAAGCCTGCCTTAACATTCATTAAGTTTACAAGCTCACAGAGAATTCTTCTTTGTGGTCAAAAAGTTTTAGAGTATGTGTTTTGTAAGGTCTATTACTGTGATGGCTCTGTTACTAATACCAGCATACAGCATTACAGCAGTTAAGACATCAGTGTTTTCTGGAAAAAAAATAAACAAACTTCTACAAAAACAGGGAAAGCAAGGGATGTTTAATGTTTTTTTTCTTGTTTTTACTTCTTAAGCATTAGGCATAAAGGATGTGTGGTTATGCTTATATTCTGTATATAAAGAGCTGAAAAAATCTATAACCCTTTAGTGATGAAAGAGATACCTTTACCAGAAACAGCTTGTTCTCAGCTAGTGTCAGGCAGGCAGCTTGCTGGCTTCAGGAGAGCTGTGCCTTTTGGCACCAGTGAAGAGGTGTTACAAATTTTGTCTAGTTCAGAGACTCGCAGAATCACAGAATGGTCTGTGTTGGAAGGGACCTTACAGGTCATCTCATTCCAACCCCCCTGCCCTGTCTCATTGGATGCAGATTCAGATGCATGCATTTTTCAGTGTCATCACTGTCATCAGGGCATCACTGAGACAGGGGTGAAAACATGACTCCTCAGGTGACGACTCCTCAACTTTCAAGCAGGCAAACCAGCAGTGGGCAAATCAAGCCTGTCTGTAAGGGTGCTGACACTGCAGGAGCTTTTCAGAAGCACAAACACTATCTTGCACCTACTAACTTTCAGCTGCTCTTTTTCTGCCCGTGCCTAGAACTTGAGCTGTCCCACAGCTGGTTTAACAGCTGGTTCAAACAGTACCCAGGTAGTAGCAGTATTAAATCGGAATATTGCAGTCTTTGCATTTAAATGCAGACCTGTATGTCTTTTAACTTGTACTAAGCACTTGCCTGGAGCGATACTCAATATAAAATGTAGTAATTTGACGAAGACACTCTAGCTGCCACATGTTCTTAGTGTTTGGTGATTTAGCTTTCTGACTGAAGTTCATGGTGTTTTTTATAAAATGGAGTGATTTGAAACTTCTCAGACCAACGATATTCCATCTTCTGCCGGAAGTCTTTAGCTGAGATCAGTGGGGATGCGCCAGTGAGAGTCTCAGGCCATATACAGTACAGCTGCCAGCACAGTTTTTCTAGAAGAATGACTTCTGTTTGTACTGCTATCCAGATCCAAAATTTCTCACACCAGCTGGCCTGGTATGGATGCTGTGTTAAGCTTACTTGACAAAAAATAGATACACACGTTTTCTAGGTCTTCCAATCTTGTGGTATATTACATTCTAGACCAACAAATAATCTTAACCATTTCCTAATATTGGTCTGTCTTTAACCCATTGGGGCTTCTACCATGTTAATTCAGGTCACTTTGAAGAGTTGTGGAGAAATTATTATACCATTGCTTCAAGGGAACATTGGATGTTCATTGTTCTGTAGTTCTTTGCATTTCAGAAAACAGTAGTCACAGAATGTGAGAAAGAAGATGCGTATCTCACTGATAGACAAGTAATTCTTTTTTTTTTATTGAGGGGAGGAGAAGGTGAAGAGGAGTAAAATACATCTGTCAAGATTTTGAAAATGTGTATGTTTTTAAAATTGATAGGCAAACAATACAGCCTTGCATCTGTGATGCCAAAGATACATGTCAGCACGTTTGTAATAAAACTAAGGGGAATATAAATCTGCAATAAAAATTCCCCCCAGAATGACTTGTTTTTATTTAGATTCCTAACTCTGGGGAAACATTTATCTAACATAGGAGAAATAAATTTTGATTTCTTGTATCTTATCTAAAATATATTTCATGTTTCCATAGCATCTTTTAATTATCATCACGTAGAGTTTTTGGTATGTGAACACACAACTGGTCAAATGTAAATGCTGCAGGGGTGAAGGAGAGAGGGCAGTAATTTCTTGGTGTATCATACAGGGAGCAGGAGGGGAAAGTTTTGACTGGGCCGCTAGATCCTGGATAATTAGGCGCTTTTTTTTGCCCCTTTTAATTTAGGGGATATGGATGCCTAGTATATCTGTGGAATAGTTTCTGAGGTCACTTCTGAAAGGGTGTAACTAATTGTGAATTTGTATACTAAAACCTTGGTTTATGGCCTGTATTTGGCCATAAAAAAGTGACAATTTGATAGCTTACCTGTTGAACTTCATTTTGAAAGACCCACTTTATATTTTATATCCCTTTCATTTGTGGTTTAGTGCTGCTAAATTGCCACTTAATGTTGTATTTGTGTATAAGCATACAATATATTGTCTGCCTTCCATTTGAATCTACAGGGCACTTGGTAGGGCTAAAGGAGGTTGCATGCTTTACTCTTCCGTTGGAAACACTAGATAAAATTTCTCTGTATGGCTTATTAATCTAATTTTCTAGGAACTGAGGCTTGTTCAAGATCACTGTCAGTCCATTTAGCAGTACTCCCTGTT
>Ga0181612_175115_pt1 | contig 13457 bp, 6 predicted proteins | sample HoacroProtozoa21_FD_119630 | JGI IMG/M metagenome (GOLD analysis project Ga0181612, IMG submission 119630) | Hoatzin crop microbial communities from Cojedes, Venezuel. Combined Assembly of Gp0051906, Gp0051904, Gp0051908 | reverse complement strand
TCCAGCCATAAACCTAACACTACCAAGTCCACAACTAAACCATGTCATGAAGCACCGCATCCAACTGCCTTTTAAATACCCCCAGGGATGGTGACTCAACCACTTCCCTGGGCAGCCTGTTCCAGTGCTTGATAACCCTTTCAGTGAAGAAATTTTTCCAAATATTCAATCTAAACTGCCCTTAAGTAGAGTGAATTCTGGTAGAGAATGTGTTTATGACCACAATTTCTTTATCATTCCTTCAGAAATTTTGTCGTTAAGTCATTAAAATTTCAGATTTTGAGATTTTTTTGGAGGAAAATAGATCCTTTTTTCTGTTGCTAGTATTCTGTTTAGTTAAAAGAAAACAGTGAGCAAGACCTGTTGAAGAAAGATTTCTTTAAAAAACACACTAACAAAATTCCTCAGTAAATTGCACCATCTTCTCTTGACAAAAAGGGTTAACAATAATAATAATACTCTTCCACCCTCCATTTTATTAATGAATGGATTTTGATGGAAAATAAGGTTCTCTCTCTGGAGATCCACATTTCTGCCTTTCATAGACTAAAATTTTTTGCTTGAATATTTAGTCGCTGTTTGTAGAAACAATGTTATCCTACTGAATTGACCTTTTTAGTCACTTCTATCTATTGATCTAATAATAACTGAATATAAAAAAGAGACTTGCATAGAAAAGGAAAAAGGTCTTTATCAGAGACACATATATGAAAATTGATATGCGATAGTTTGTCTAGCAAATATAAAATTAGGTGCACAAAAATGCACTCCATTTCAGAACTACATTTTCTATTACCTTATTGATGCAAAAATGTTTCAAGTGATCACATAAAATGCTAATTCACTTTTTCAGGCTACACATATAACTAAAGAGTGATGAATTAAAAATGATTCATTTATCACAGTCACTTCTTCACATATTAATCTCTGATTTAGGTAGAATAGAGGACATTTTTGACTGTGTTCTGTCTTCATTTATTTTATTTGGTGTATTCATAGTAGTTTGCTTTTCTTTCCGAATTTGTCAAATGGAGTATGGTACATGGCACCATAAACATTTTTTTTTATCTAAAAACAGTAATTTTAGCATTTGTCCACAAGAATTTAATATTTTCTGCTTATTGGACAAACACAGACACATGGTAGCCTCTGAAGAATTCTGGGAATTGTAGTAAAATTGGCATTTCCAGTACAAAATGCTATAAATAGAATTATCTCTAGATGGCTTTTTTTTTTTAAGTGGAATTTATCCTGTGCAAGTCCTTGCTGTGATCTTGTATGCATGACAAGCCTTGACACCTGAGACAGAGATATTCTGAGTGCATGAAGCAATGCTGAGAATGAAATTCTTCTTTTTCTTTTACTACTAGGTAGTAAGATTTACTACTTTTCTGAAAAGTAAAAATAATTTTTTCTCTACAAAGTGACAATGCAATGACAATTTATTTTTATTATTGCAGAATTCCATGGCACTAGTCTTAAATCAGGTCCACGTCATGTTAGGAGCTGCACAAACATTGAACATAAAATCAAAGCAAAATATCCACAGAAAACAAGAGGAAAACCACTTCTTCCTCTTTCAGTAGCTTACTGGTGTTAAATTACTGGTTTCAAGCTGTGCTTTCATAAATTCTGTGCAAAATATTCTAAGCATTCTGGTGTAGTAAAACAGAAGGTTCTATGGTTATAGAGGAGGAGTGAGTTTAGAAATGTAAGCCACCATAAGCACATGAATATCATTGCTTTAATACAGGTTGGGTTCATCCCTGAAAGTACATTTATATTTCTCACCTTTTTAGACTAAACAATGGCATAAAATCCTTATAGCAGATATATATAATGAAGTACAGAAAGCACATGATGAATAATAAATGGTGCCTTGTTGTATATTCTCTGTTCGAAAGGTTTTGCATTAAACAACGTTCTTGACTTGTCATTCAAAATTAAAACTAAATCTGCCTTCTCAATGTAATATTTACAAAGAGAATGCTTCTTGCTTTTTCTTCTGGTATGATTAGTAGAGTATTGTACACATATATTTCTGGAATGAGGCCGGTAAACTCATCCAGCTAGATCTATCATTCGCTGATTTTGTTGTTGTTGTTATTTTCTGTAGACAGTCTCCCATAATTTGTGTCATCCTTTACCAAGCAGTGATTGTTGGTACACTTTAATGTGTTGCACATGATCTGAAGAAATTAACAAAAAATAATTAATAAATATAGCTTGTACCTTATTACTTGGCAGTTCCAGAGGGCATACACCACCACTTTACCATTGCTGACATCAAAAATTGAAAGCAAAACATTTGAAAAGTCAAGAATAGATAAAAAGCTTGTCATTTAATGTTTCATGCAAACCTGTATATAATCTCATTTATAGAAATATGAACGGCATTAATATTGGCATTTGCACATTTGCAAAGTCTTCATTGAAAGATGAAAATAAAACCAAGCTATGTGTATTTTGCTGAGCTGTAGAGCATGTAGTAAAAGAGACCCAAAATCCGTCAGAGCTTCAGACTTAAGTATAAAATTTGTATGAAATTCAAGCTATCCAGCATTGTCTCCAATGGATCTATGGCGAGGTTCTTCTATAGGAAGGCCTAAGTCCTCAGGAGACATTCTTCTGCTTTCACAGTTCTACCACATACAACAAATAAGCCTGCCCATGGAGAAAATTACCTTTTCAGAGGAACATAGGCTAATGTTTTCGTCTGTCTTTTCTATTACTCTCCAGGGTCACAGTGAACCTAGTGTCATAGTATTGCCTCTCAGTTCCATAATCATGCTGACAATTGACTGAATTCTTTCTTTCTTGATCTCACTTATGAGCTTTTCAGCAACAAATGAAAGTTTTCCAAATGGTATTTAAATCAGATAACAAAAGCTGCAATACACAACAAAAAATTAAAAAAAAAAGAGTACTGTTTCATTTCAACCCTTAAATATCACCACTGTTTGATTAAGATCTGACCACTTAGATGATCATAAACCTGAGCAGAGTAGTAGGCAAGCAGCTGATCTGATAAACTCTTAATTGAGCTGCTAGGGTACTGTAAGAAAAAGCACGGCATTTCCAGGTTCTGAATTGCTTTTATTGTCTTTACATTAAAGGTTAAAAGATGTAGGAATAACTGTGAAGATTTTTTTTTTAACTTGGAAGCCTGATAGCAGCATTTTTGCAATGTGAATCACAAGAGAGAAGGGACAAGAAAGATTACAAACAACTATTTTTTTTCAGTTGACTGTGTATTAGAGATGGTTTTACCTGTTTCATTTTTCAGGGTTAAGATATAAGACGAAGGTATAATTTAGTAATTGTTCTAAAACACTTCACACTTCTGTTTATTGCCTATAATATGTTTCAAGGTGAATGTCAATCACAGTTATGTGGACACTACCGTAAAATTTTTTACAAGTATTTATATATACATGTAAAGGAGAAAGTTTTGTTTAAATAAGTATCTCAGAAAGCAAAGAAAACAGCTTCTTTTATCCATCTGTATTTTCATAAATGCGTGTTCTCTGTTCTCTAAATTACTTAGGTACACCTAAACAGAGTCTGGCTCGAGGTAATGTTGGATATATCCACCTGGCCTAATTTTTCTAATTTCAGTCAAACTAAGCATTACCTAGAAAGGAATGTCTGCAATAAATACTGTAAAGCACAGCTCAAAATAAGACAGACAGCAAAATCACACCTTAATTTATACTCAGAAGGTGATCTTCATCTGTTCACATTTAGATTCCTACTAAGGAATCTAAATCTAAATCCTACTATGCACCTTTATTTGAGCTATTTGCATGGATTGTCTTTGTAGCTGGTGGCGGGAAAGAAAGGATTCTAGGGCACAGTTCTGCTCCGAAGGCAGGCATCTGAAATAAGTCAAATGAGTCATGACCTCAAAGTGTCTCTCTCTTTACTGACTCAACGAGAATCTAGATAACTAGCTGAGATATGAAAGTCTATACAGTAGTTGTCTAAAGTTAACAGATACATCTCACTCATGGTGATTTTACACTACTTAGCTGACATTGGTACCTTTATGCAACACTTTGAGAGTGGTCAATTCAAACTTTTCAGAGCTGCGTGAACTCCAGTGAGTTTTATAACAGACCTCAACTAAAATGGTGCGATGCCAATTTGACAATATGGCAGACCAATAGCAAGACAATTCAGCCTAATTAAATGGGGAATCAGATTAAGATGAATGAATGTGAGTCCAGTTCATACTGAATTAATTAATTGTTAGTTTCTTAAAATCTAGTTTTTAGTGTGTCTAGTTTTATTTGGATATAGGAAAGGATGCAAGCTATTTTAGTATGAATCTAAATCACTCTGGTTCAGAAACTGAAAGAAACAGCAAGAAAAGAAAATGGTGGCAAGATAAGGCTCATCTGCAAAACCAGACTTACCAAGGAGAACAGGAAAGAAAGCAGAACTGAAAATACTGGGTTTTGTTTTCTTACCAAAAAAAAAGGCACTTTTTTATTTATTTTTTTTTTAACAAAGGAGAAATTGTTCAGTACACCTCTGTTTGGGCACCTGAAACTTTTATGTGGGAGTCTGTGTGTAAGCAGGTCTAATGATATGTTTGAAATTGTAATGCTATAGAAACGTCTGCAGGTTTGGCCTTGGCAGTTCTCATGACAGTGATTCAATTAAAGACTGAGGATGAAAGCCTATACTTACTAATTTCTGTACTTACTAATTTCAATGGGAGTTCAGCCACAGATTTTAGAGGGACCATAGCAGCATGCTAAGCCTCTGATTTCTGATACTACATTTTGTGTCAGATTTACTAACTCTGCAATTTTGGATCATGTGAATGAGGCTAACAGATAATGCAAACAAATACGCCTTTGAAATCAATGGAGTCACTGTGATTCGCGCCAGCTTGTAACCCAGCCAGGGATGCATCCATGGGCATACCAAGTTCAGCTATTTAGATGAAGGTCAAGGATGTAACTTCTTTGTTACTTCTCGTAACTTCCTTTTGCTTCTGCTAATCTTTTGCACACTGATTATTTCAGCACTGTCTGAAAGCAGACACCTATTCAGATTGGATCTCTGATTCACATCTTTAGAGATTTGCTTGCTATCATGTAGATGCATTAATTAAAATGCACTCAGTTTACATCCGGATGCACTCAACCACAATGAAATAACTCATGGGAGGCAAATTCTTTTTGTAGATGAAGATGCTGGATACACAGCAACTGTGGCAAGCTTCAGCCTATCACTCACTTTGTTAATGACTCTGGAGTGCATGTTTACGCAGAAGGCATAAAAGTAATTCATTGCACCTCCCTATATGTTACTGAATGGCCCAATAACCTTGAAGTCTCTTAATTTGTCTTTTTTTTAATGTTATACACAAGAATGAGTGCTGCAGTCATCTAAAACAAAATAAAATCTCAACTAATTTAGTAATCCCAACGTTGCCACTGTATGTGAGCATTTCTAACATATCATACAGAAAGCATGTAGTCTTTCCATACTTGAAATGCCTCCTCTGTAGACCTTAAAATGCTGTACATTCAAAAACCAAGCACAAACTGAAATAGCAATAATCCAGCTTATAAAGTCTCTCTTTAAGTGTGCAGGAAATAAGAAAGGTGACTGCAATTACAACAGAATTTTGAAAAAACCCACACAATAAACTCGCACCATTTTTTTGGAAAGCTTTCAAGAATGTCCAGCAGTTTTTGCTCATGTTTCCCTCTGGGGCTGTTGTTTATAGCTTGCTTTTTTTCCTCTCTTTGCTCTTGTACTACTGCCCTACACGTCTCACTTCCTATACTTCTGCCCAAAGAAGTGTAGAAAGTACTGTATTTCAGATCAGAAAATCTGCAAATGGCCATTTGTTTTAGCATTTCAAAACATTTAACATGAAATTAATCTGAGAGTGGAAATAAAATAGAAAGATATATTTTTCATGTTTTTAAGCATATGGTTCTTTTCCAGGCCAATGCTGGAGTCATTTATTTCTAGCATACAGCTAATGAGGAAGAAAATAAACAGATTGTTAAAGTTTTTTAGACTCAGATAATTTTTTAAGAATCTCTTTCTTCTACGTCTATCAAAATTTGCACAATGATTTAAACTTACTAAGCAATTACAATTGCAATTATAATTACAATTTTAAAAAATTACCAATACATATGCTGCAGCTTAGCATATACGTACACAAGTTCCCACTTAATAGGGTACATAGGGAAGATGAGAACATGTTATATCACTTTTCAGACTAAGGCCTGTTATCTGGAAATAGACTAGTGCATAAATAAATAGGAACATGGAGTTTTATTTAATTGAACGTAATTGCAGTGTTGTTCAACTTTCAAATTTTTAACCTTCAAAAAACATTTATATTATCTCTTATGTTCATACACATGCATGTGCATTTCATTGAAACTTGTTTTTCTTGTCACAAGTATGCATTCTGCACAATTCCACTAGAAGATACACATTACATATGCACCGAAAGAAGGCACTCTGACAGCAGTAGGGTTCAGAGACTAAACTATTTTCATAATATCATTTTCTATCACCCTGCAGACAATTTTTTTACAAGAAGTAATTAAGTATTTATGATTAATACAAGTAATAATTTTAAATCCACCCCGTTACTCCTCTATCACTGTTTTTTGCTGCTCTTCCAGTCAAAAGAGATTCTTTCTTCTTTTTTTTTTTGTATTTTTCTCTTTTTTTGTTTCTTCCACAGCCTTAGAAATCATTTAGAACTCATTGTATATGGCAAAGAGTGGGAATTCTGTTACTGAAATTTATTCTTTCATTGAAAGCATTTAACTGAGGTGCAAGAACCTGGCCTATGGCGTACCTAGTTCCTTTAATATTGCATACCCATACCATTTTATATGAACAGTCTGACTTGACTTCCATTTGCCTGGGTGGGGTTGGTAATTTACTCCACATTGTAATGGAAAAGACTTTTTCAGGAAAATAAGGGGATTTTCTTGGCCAGTTAAGGGAAATTGCAGCTACTAGTTCTGTCACTCTTGAACAGTAGTGCTTTGTTCACAGGAACAAATCATTGTATGATCAGTATAGCAAAGTATATTACTATTTATAATATAAAGTGATGCTTTGGACAAATTGCATCAGGAATGCTTGTCATTCTACAGCAGCAAAGTTGTTCACAAGTGTAGTGGAATCCCATGGAGGGAAAAATCAAAGAAATTCCTTACATACATGGAATCATAGTCATGATATATTTTACTGTGACTAGATCACTAATTGACACTCTTGTGCCTAAACCTACTGTAAGAACAAATAATAAATGATGGTAGCAAGATAAGAAGAAATACAGGTCAGGAGAAAGTTCTAACCTCATATTAAGGTTTTACTAAAACTGTTAATGACCTGATTTAACCACTAAACAAGACAACTAAAGAGTTCCCTGATAAATAAAAGCTGAAAGTATACATATATATGTGTACACACACACATGTATGCATTTTAAGTTCACTGTCGGGAAACTGGTAGCAATCTCAGGCTGAAATACGGACAAAACCCAGAGATTTAACCACTCTAAAACAAGAACAGCAAATGTTAATTAAGTTATGCATAGTCTAGAGACCAGATCCAAACACTGTTCTCTGTGGTCAGACTGGCAGTACGCTCACTGGGTTTTTTATCCCTGTCTAAAACTATAGCAATATTTTTGATTGTGGTGTGGGGGCTTTTTTAATAATTCAATGAATAATGTTTTTAGCTAGGGCACAAGATTAGGTACTGTTTTCTATCCAGTTTACTTTTCTCATACACATCCATACACATACCTCCCAGCATTTTTGGCCTAGTGATAACACGAGACATTTCTCCTAGTATTTTGCCATCTCCTCCTTCATGGTCAGACAGAATGAAAGAGACATCTGAAAAAAATCAAAGACCAAAGGCCATGAATAATAATAAAAAAAGAATAAAAATCCCACAAGACCACATGATACAACATGAATCAACTCTCATTATGTTAGGCTGTGAAACAAGAATAATTCTATTCTGCAGATTTGTCTTTCTGGTTAATTTTTTGCCACAATCAAAGACACTTATAATCAACATTTCTGGATAGGTCACTCACTATTAACTACAGGGAAAAAAAAAAGGTTTTAAAATTTTACGAAGAATATTGTTGAGCTACTGGTGTCTGCTGATCGTACTTTTCAAAAAATGAAGGTTTTTTAAACAGTGACTAGACTGCAGAGCTGCTACAGAATATGCTTTTCCTATGTTTAAGAAAAAAATAGTATCAACCTGAATAAGAAGCCATTTTCTAGGATGGTTGCCACGGGAAATGCTATGACACAAACAAAAATTTCCATCTTTAGCCACCTGACCTTTGTACAGGAAGCATATGTTTCATATGTGAGAAGAGCTATGTCTTCAACACCATTTTTATATGTCTCCATAGATTTTTTCCTTTAATGAGGATTATGTGTTTAGTTGGGTTTCAGGACTATTGAATCAGCTGCCTACTGATGCTGAAGACATTATTGTTGATTCTTAGTCTTCAGTTTGGGGTGAAATGGAAGTATATCAGGTGTATCTGACAGAACAGTCATGTTATAAAACACTGACTATCCAGTTTTCCTGAGAGAAAGTGAGAGACCGAGTAACCATGCATTGCAGGAATCTTGGTTTAAATGCATACTATGAGAGAAAGCCTAAACATAGATGGGCTCTTCAACCACCACTTGTGAGGTTATCTAACTGCCAACAGTACATATTAAACGTCATGTGCGTGTGGTGTGACTGCAATATGCAGAGTGTTAATCCTGATTTCAAATAACTGTCTGATAGCAGGGTGCTGATTGCTCCTGCTTTCACCATACCCACTACAACTTGTCTGCACATTTCTTGCTCCTGTTTTAGTATTTCTTTCTAGAAGTTCTGTGTAATAAACCACATTTTCCCTTTAAATTCTTGCTAAATTATTTACTTGAAAAAATGAGGTAGGCAGGGCTCCAGTCAACTGGGAGAACTTTTGCAGTAAAGGCTGTTCATTTCAGCCCTGGTCCTTGAAACTTCTTCCCAGTAGTACTTCAGTAAGAAATGAGTACTTTTGCCACTTCTTTAGCACTTTCTTGGATGAACAAGTCCTTTGACGGGCCAGAAAATACAAGCCTCACTTGGCTACTGTTAAAGGCAAAGGAATTGTTACTGATGCCTTTAATGTGAAAATGTTTAGGCTCTGGGGTCGGAGTTTTCAGCTCGTCTGCCTCTTTTCTACTTAGGATATTTTTAATCATTCTTCTTCCTACTCATGATACCAATGTGACTAACTCTTAGGAGTTCTAGTTGCCAAAGGTTCCAAAAATGACTGGCAGTTCCAGAAAATTAACAACTACTTTGTTTTCTAATGCGGTTGACATCATTGATACAATTGCATTTCTGTTGCAAACGTCTGCACAGAATTCTTAGTGAAGAAAAGAAGGGAATGTTTCATTTCATTGCATGGTCTTCCTTACAAAGTTATGCTTCTTTCTCAAAAACCGTTCTGTGCCTTGAGACCAACTCATCCCTTCAGTAAAAACTACTGTCTGTACTGTTGCAAAACCAGAAAAGTCCTTGGAGTTCTTATAGGGTCATTATCATTTGCTATTTCATTGAAATAAACAAGTACAGTATTTAGCCTACTCATTTAACACAGTAAACTAAGCCTCGTCATTAAGTGAATTTTTAGTTCTGTCTCTGACTTTTATCTACATTCAATTTCAGAATATGTATCGTTATTCCAAATGTATTATTTTCGTTTATGGAAATCCTCATCATGCTGAGATCAGTTCCAGAGATTTTTAGTATTTATGCCTTGTTTTTTCCTTATTTGTAAAAAGGTGAATACCATGATTTGGCTACTAGAAAAAATGTGTGTATAACAGCAGCAGATTTTTCCTTTTTATTAGTAATAATTAATCTTTTACCTCTTCTGCCTTATTCTTACTAAGGCTGATGAGCTTTGATCTTCAACCCCTGCTCATATAAATCTCAGTTATCTAGATATATTTTCTGAGATCACATCCAAATCTTATGCTATTCTTGAAGAGTTTTATGTACAGGAACATGTCTTGCTATCGGAAGTTCAGGATATCCACTTGTAAGCTGTACTGAGGCTCTCTGGGATGCTCTGTGAGATGTGTTAATACAGTGTTGACATGACCTAAGTCAACTTGAATGATTCTGAGCACCTCATTGCTCAGCCAGAGTATACAGACTCAAAATCATTGTGACAGATGCAGATTTCAAAGAACTTAGGTGCCTTGGCTGGAACACTCAGATGCATAAACTCCTAAAACAGAGCAAGAAACATGCCAAGGAGATGGTCAGTAGGTAGAATAATGAAAAAGTATTTAGCATCATTTCTCTTCAGTACTGCTTTACAATTTGAGGAAGAAATCAACATTTGACACATAACAGTTCTACCCCACTTGAAATGTAGGCATTATCAAAGGGTTGAATTTTTAAAAAATTTGTTTAAAATCTCCTGGCAATGTTTATATTATACCCTATATACTCAATCATTTCATCTGCTAATGCTAAGTAATGATTTAACCTGGGATTTTTTTGTAGTTTGGCAACAGAAAATTGGGAAACTCAGTTTACAAGCAAAGTTTATGTTTCTTAGTTTAAGGAATCTATTTTTATCCTGCTGTAAGATACATCCCAGGAATTTCATTAATAAAGAATTTAATATAGAATGAAGACTATTTTTTCAGCATTGCAGCATGTAATTCTGTGACCTTAGTCTACCTTAATCTTCGTAATGGAACCCACAACTTTCCTAGAAGTGAGTGAACCAAAAGCACCAAAGCCTCCCAATATCTAAAGATAGGTTTGTTAGGGTACAGAAATGTTGCATAAAGTAGGGTAACTCTAAAGACAAACTGCTCAGCACTCTTGAATAAGATCAGATAGGGTTTTGGATGACCCTGCTCTCTTTCTGTTGTAGCCTTACAGGACAGGTTCTCCTCTCAATCTAGTCTAAAACGCCAAGAGTTCCCAGCATTTTTCAGGCCTGCACAAACCTTAGCACTGGTCCTGGAGCCCTAGCAGTGTCTCCTATCCACGATGCTTTGCTGTGGTGGCTCTCTGTACATGAATGTCCTTGTACTGCTTAGACGTCCCAGTTCATACTGACCCACTTGAGCCTCATTGCTTTCTGCTTCTGTCTCCCGTCACCACATGCTTTGCCCACCTTGTGGGCAAAAAACTCCCAGCTGTGTTTTCTTGTTGGCATTTTTTCTTTCCTTCATTCTCTCTACCCTCATCTTGCCCCTTACCTATAGCTCAGCAGCCAGGATAAGGGAAACAGGCATTCTTAGTCCTTGCTGCCAAGCCACAGCCTTTAAAATCTGTATGCCTTACATAGCTGTATTGGGTTTACATGGCAAAGTTTAGGTAGCTGGGGGGCTGCAGAGGTGGTTTCTGTGAGAAGACACCAGGAGCTGCGGCCATGTTAGACAGAGTCCATTCCAGCTGGCTCAAAGACAGACCCATCACTGGCCAAAGCTGAGCCAATTAGCAAGGCTGGTGGCATCTCTTTAATAATATATTTAAGAAAGAGTGAAAAATGCTGCATGGCAGCTATGAGAGAGAGGCGTGAGAAAAATGTGAGCCAAAGAGCAGCAGGGCCACAAGTCCTGTCAGAAGCCTGCTCCAGCATGGTCTCTACACAGGGTCACAGCCTCCTTTGGGCATCCACCCGCTCCAGCATGGGGTCCTCCGTGGGCTGCAGGTGGATATCTGCTCCACCGTGGACCTCCATGGGCTACAGAGGGACAACCTGCCTCACCATGGTCTTCTCCAGGGGCTGCAGGGGAATCTCTGCTCTGGCACCTGGAGCACCTCCTCCCTCTCCTTCTTTGCTGACCTTGGTGTCTGCAGAGTTGTTTCTCTCACATACTCTCACTCCTCTCTCCAGCTACAGCTGCTGTTGCGCAGCAACTTTTCCCCCTGCTGGCATACGTTAGCCCAGAGCCGCTACCGCCATCACTGATGGGCTCGGTGCTGGCCTTGGCCAGCGGCGGGTCTGTCTTGGAGCCGGCTGGCATCAGCTTTGTCAGACATAGGGAAGCTTCCAGCAGCTTCTTACAGAAGCCACCCCTGCAGCACCCCGCTACCAAAACCTTGCCACGCAAACCCAGTGCAATCTGTTCTGTGTCCTTCGTCTTACATTACGTTGCTCGTTTGTGCCACCGTCTCACTGGGAACCTGAATCTGGACCGCAGGAAACACTGAAACGCGGAGTTAATCTGACGATGCGGTGGCAGTGTAAGTACCAAAACATACAGATTATGCCTGTTTTATAAAGCTGGAAGCTGCAGTTTTCATTGCTTTGCTACCTTAGCAAGCACTGCGCTGAGGCAGAGGGGAACAGCGGTGCTAAAGCTCTACGAATCTTTTTGTGCCGTGCTGTCTGCGCAAAGTTCTAAGGATGGCCAGACACGCGGTATTATTTTGCAAAGGTGGTCTTTAATTAAGTGTTGGGGAAGAAGATCAGAACTTTACGTGTTCATATGTAAACATTGACTCCCTCTTGTCAGCTAAGCTGGGAGGCAGGCTCGTATATGCTCCTTCCGGAGGAAGGCTGAAGGTTGATGGTTCCTCTGTGATGCGGAGTCTCCTTGGAGAGTGTCTTCTGGTGGTAGAGAAGCGTGGTCAGGAGTGAGTAAGCAGGAGCCTTGGCTTGGTTTTGCCACATAGGCACGTTATGCGTGAGGGCGTAGGGATAGCGTGGCGTTCTGCGAGCCTGGTGAGGCTGCTCTCAGCTCCATTTTGATGACCTGGTAAGGTTGCTCCTGAGTGTAGGTCACCCGGACTTGGTGAGGTTGCTGAGGACGGATCTCAGTGAGTATGCAAGCTGCGGTGTTTCCAAATGTCCCAGCTGCAGAAGTGTCCGACGGCCCCATGGCTGGCTGCACCCGGAGTGCTCTGCCAGGCTCTCCTCCTGGCCCCAAGGGCTTCGGCTGCCTGCGGCTGGGTGGCCTTGGATCCCGCTGGGGTGTGAGAAGGACCTGTGTGAGAGAGCCGTGAAAAGTCTCATGGGAGCCTCCAGAGCTGCATTTAAGCCCAGGTACTTGCCCTTGGCCCTTGCCAAATCTTCTCTGAAGGTATGCCCATGTCCAGCCTGGCAGCTCCCCGATTCTGCCCTTGCCTTGCTAATTGGGATTCCCAGTTTGACCTGGGACATGCCTTGTCACCACAGACTCATCCAGTCTGGTGCGTGAACCTTGTTGCCAGGTAAAAAATCCTACCCAAGGCACCGCAGGTTAAACTCAACACCTAATGTCCTACCTAGGTCTTCAGAAGCAGTGCAAGCCCGCAGAGCTGAGGGAGCTGGGATGTTCAGCCTGGAGAAGAGAAGGCTACGAGGGGACCTAATATATACTTACAAATATCTCAAGGGGGGGTGTCAGGAGGATGGGGCCAGACTC
>Ga0181612_132914_pt1 | contig 13458 bp, 13 predicted proteins | sample HoacroProtozoa21_FD_119630 | JGI IMG/M metagenome (GOLD analysis project Ga0181612, IMG submission 119630) | Hoatzin crop microbial communities from Cojedes, Venezuel. Combined Assembly of Gp0051906, Gp0051904, Gp0051908 | reverse complement strand
TTGGACTGGATGACCCACAGGGGTCCCGTCCAAACCCTACCAGTCAGTGATTCTGTGATGACATAGGTTTGTCATTTACACCTATTACAAGATAAGAACACGTTAACATTTTATTGTTCAGAGTAAAGGACTGCATTTTCCTACTTTCCCAGTCTTCTAAAGCTGTACAGTTGTGTCAGAAACAAAAGGTAAGTCAAACTTTGGAAGAAGACTGAAAACATTTAACGGAAGTTCTACCTCAGTTCGTTTTCCTTCCGATGTGCAATCCGAGAAGGAACAAATACAGAAGGTTGCCCTTGGAAACAAGACCAGGATAAAGGTTAGCACAACAAGCGATTACAGAGGAACGCCAGTGCTATGGGAGAAGAAACCCTAGAAACAGGTTCCTGAACGGGTTGACTAACACAGAACGGAAACCACTCACGACGCAAAAAAGGGACATTTGGTGGAGAAGTGCTTCTGGTGAGCAAATGACTGAACCGATTTTCACTTTCAAAGGGGAAAAATTCTCAAGTGTAAACTATGGACAAGGTGATCCCCTCTTATCTCCTCTGCCTTTCTGGCTCTCTCTCATCTTTGTTTTCAGTTAGGATCCTGTGCATTAAAAATATGATGAAGATAAAATCAAAACATAGAACAAAAAACTAGTCAGTACCAGCGACTGCTCACCCAGAACACAAACTGTTCTAAAGAGACGTTCCGTTAGCAGATAGCTACGTTATCAGTTCCCCAGCTTCAAGCAAAGACACACGGAGGCAACGATCTAGCTCAGTTACCCCAGCACCCCTTAGACCAAGCCCTGTATTCCATCAGAAAAGCAGGTATCTAGTTCTGAATGTTGGACTTGTCTAGAAATCTGAATATACTCATCTCTGGGACAAAGATTTAACTGAAATACAGAAATGAATGATAGGAAAAAAGACCCCTGGACCTGGTATTCCATAAAGAGATGCTTGAGCCCAAGTGGCGAGGCGCTGATCAGAGAACACCCTGTGCAGGCCACTCCTGCAACGGCCAGGTGTGGTTTTGTGAGTTAGTGGCTTTGCTGCTGTCCTTGAGCGGGTTCAGTGGGACTGCTGGGCTCACAGTAACTAACGGTTGTCACCATGGGAGAGGTATGAAGCGGCAGTTTTGCAGGGACTCGTTCATGATTCACTACTAGTCAGCATTTTAATCGATTTAGGAGTATACAAATCAAGAGCAGAGCTGTACGGGCAGACTGCAAGTGCTCTGGAGTATAAAAAAAAGCCCGCAGGATTAGGAAATTGAAGGTGTAGTATAAAAAAAAAAACCTAGTAAGATTAAGCTCGGCACAACGTATCAAAAACTAAAACTAAAGAAAAAAAATCCCATTGTAAATCAGTGGCTGAACTATTAAGACAATTACCTTTGGAATGATTTAACTACACCAGAGAAGAACAAAGTGTTACTGGTTGCAATTCTTCCAATTACTTCACTTTGCTACAATTCCAGTTTGAGTACTCCTCCGCTCATTGCGAAGAGCACAGAATTCCACTGTCAAATTGTCATGAATGAAATAAAGTTAGCTTCTTCTGTACTAAAACTGCAGCAGAGAGTGAAATGAGCAGGAAATGGGTGGAAAATAGTGCCAGAATGGAAGCAAGTGCACCAAAAGAAACTCAGTACAGGACACTCGGAAACCACCTCCACCAGGATGTTCAAGGCCACCACGGGCTGTACACGTCTCCCTTAGGCAGGTAACCATTACCAGTAACACAGGCCAAGTGACACCACATGGCTGCTGAACATATTCACATTTTTCAGCTCAGTTTAATTAAAAATCAAGGTCCCAATAAACAAAAATGTCTATTGATGTGACTAAATATTTTGGGTCAGCAAAATATCTTACAAACCCTTAAAGACAGAGCACAACAAAATCTCCATTCCTTTGCATCTCATGACTAAACTGTAAGTTATATTAATGGTTTCTTTAGTGACTAGATTTGCAGATTTTCCTGAGCAGTTTAGAAATGCCTAGCATGTATGACCGAAACACCTTTTCAAGATTTTTAAAAGATTTATAGTCATAAACATAACACTATTTAAATATACACAGTTCAATCCTCTTTTCAAATGTGTAAGTGACATCCGACAAAAGATTATATGAATTTTCAATAAGGTGTCAAAACTTTATTGAGTTCACTCAACATCTATGAGGATTCATGTAGAATATAAAAAAAGATTAATTCCTTTTTAATTTTAATCTTCAACAGAAGTACAGTAAGTTTTCTGGTGTCTTGTTACAGCATTCTCATTCATTTTCATGCAGACAATTTTTGGTACAAAGACAAACAGAACTCAGACCAAAAGTTGAGTAACTGTAGGAAATCACTGAGGTAAGAAATGTTTCTTTCTAACAGTATTTTTGTCCTACTACTAGACAAGGCATTGAATTTTTATTTTTTTCTATAATGGAGAAGACAGGTGTTTTGTCCATAGTTTTATTTCACCAGGAAGGTTTATACAGTTCTGCATAACGGCCATTGTATGCACAGCCTGAAGTACAAAGCTCCCTTTGAAAACTCCAGCACAAAGACACTGCATGTTGACAACATTAAACAACGATGTGGGCAGTATAGGGAAAAAAAAAAAAAAGATTAAAACAAAACAGCATTCTTCCTATTGGAAAGGCAGAACAAACCAAGGCACTTTCAGTAAATAAGTGAAGAACAGAAACAAACTGTATCAAAGGTTCCACACAGCTGACCCAGAGCACTGTAACAGAATTCTGCAGTAATGAACAAGTAAAATACAAAAAGGCACTACATAATCCCCTCCCTGCAACTCCCCTTTCTCAACCAATTAGCCAACTGAACTTGGCACAATGGAGTCTTCATTATAAAGTGCATCTCCTGTCTTAACACATGTTGAAAAATAGGCTATAGAACACATGTAGCAATATGCCCATGTGTACAACACATTGAAACAAAAATACACTGCAACTAGATTCAATCTAGTTATGAACTGTGCAGGAAAAAATATGGCTTCTTTACAAGTCTTTCAATAACCTCCATATAATCTGGCATATTTTTAACAAATATGAATGCATTAGCAAGATGGTAAGAGGTAGTGTTCCAAGTAAAAGGCAAACTCTCCAATTTTATTGTTACATGGGTGTATAGCAAAGGTATCCCAGATTTTCAAAGCAGCATTACCAAACAAGAAGTATTACAGCATGCTATCTTGGGATGAAAATACACAGTGTTTTGGGGGTCTCATATTAGTTCCTCCAGCAAAAATGACCAGTTTCTTAAAAATGTCCAACTATAATCCCATTTCTCAAGTACTTTTCTCTTGGTACTGTAAGTTTTCCTATTGCATTGCATTAAAATTTCCAGAGAAATGTTCAACTTTAGAATTTAAAAACAACACATTCTACACTCTTATTAAACGTAAGATGAGTCCATTTTTACTTCAACAAGCATTAACTTATGGTTATAAGAATATGCAAACACAAATACCAAACAAATGAACACATCAAATGTGTCACATCAGTGGCAACATATGACATGTTAGTTAGATGTGTTTGGCGATTTAACGTGAAGCTTTCGTCACTCCGCTAGGAAAGCCAGCCAAATTGTGTATGTACGCTATCTAAACTTCAGCTGATTTTAGCCCTTATTAGACTTTAATATATTAAATATATAAAGGCTAGGTAAAAACTGAAATCAAAGCAGCACTGGGTATATTTCTTACATTAATAATTCGTAAGGATTTATGTAAACATTCAATATGTGCATTCTTGCTCTTCGCTGTAAATTCTTCACAGCTGCTCTATGCACCTACCCACAGAGTATGTCCCAAACATGGACCTTTCCCACGTAACAGCAGCTGCTGCTCATCTATTCTTCTTCTTCAGCGGTATATGCTACTTCAGCGACTTCAATTTCTGGTACAGAACTCTCAGCCAAAGAGCCACTCCAGCATGCCTCATGGTTCTCTTTATCTGAGCTGCAACAACAGATCAATAAGCTTTGTCAAATGGAAACCAATATTTTATGTCTGCCATCCACAAAACATTTACAAAGCTTGTTCAACTTATCAATTATCCCAGATCTAGAATTATGTATCCTGAGTGCCTTTATGAAACATGGCATAGCTACAGAGTGGTGAGATAAATTGCTGAATTTCTCAGCTGTGCAGAGTTTATACAAGACCAAACATTTAAAAACATACTTTAAGAAAAACTAAAACGAGTAAAATAATAGTATTTACCAGCTGTCCTCACCCAGGGTACCCTGGTCTGCTTCTACTGCAGAAGACTCCACCTCACCACTGCACTCACTTTCTTCTCCTGACATTTGACGAGTCATTTTTCCTAAAGATAAATCCCTACAACAAACAAGAACAGAGTACCACCAATCCATACAGCAAACATTCATCACTGAAGAGCTGTTTGTTTCATTTTAAACTTTGCAGTTTCTGGTAATCTATCCATCTCACTCCTACATGCCCTGTTTCTTTTATTCCTACAGATTTGCAGGCTTGCACTGGATAGCTATTTGAACAGCCTATTTGCTCCAGCTGCTTATTTCTAAACTAAATTCAATCCCCTGGTTGCATCACAATTTAGAAGCTTTACAAAATTCAAGTCCTAGAGGAGCGATTATGACTTTAGGTAAGAAATTACAAGCAGATGATCTAAGCCACACACATCTTGCCTGAATAGCAGAAGGACTGTAACCAAAACACAGTCAGAAGGAAGACAGGCAGTATGATAAAAAGACTTCTTGAACAGTTTCCCAAGTTTCTCATCGTAACTTTAGAGTCACATGTTAAGTTTCAGAGCAATACATTTTCCCATTAATGATAAAGATACAGGGAATAATTTTTTCTTAACTGCAACAAGAGTTGGCAGTCCTATTAGCCTGGCTACAAATGGGAGTAGGGTCATGTCAAATTAAAAAAAGAAAAAAACAACTTGTTTCCAAAGTATTGCTCTGTGTGGAGAACAAAGATCAATTTAGTGTTGAAAGCTGCCACTTGAATTGTAAAGAAAAGCTTGTGAACAATTTTGTGTTGAAAGTGATACTACTATATTTCACCTTCTTTTTAAATTACTCTACTATTGTTTCTGTAGTCTTACTTCAATGCACGCATTTTAAGTAATACCTCAGCAGCATTCTCTAACATAATCACTGGCCTATGTTTGTGCCAAATCCAGCATGGTATGTAAAGCCTTGCAAGTCCAATGCCTTGTCCAACTGTCCCCTCCTACCCTGCATACACTTTGGGTACCCGGCCTTTAGAGCACAAAGGCAGAAGATGCTTAATTCTTGTTCAGCCATCAGATCAAAATTCCACCTCAACAAGGCCAAAGACAAACTTGTTTTTTTCGGGTTCAATTCCCATCAGACAAGCTGAAGTTCTTACACAAGGTCACTGGTTTACTTTGTAAATTTTACGACTAAAAATCACAGGAGTTATCTTACATCTAGACTTCAGATACTACTTGGCTGACTTTCAACAATTTTAAACATCTGAGAAACTGGCAGGACGCTTGTATGTTTAAAAAAAAACTATCTTCAGGGAAAGCATTAAAAAATAAAATCCCTTTTTGCTACTCATGCATTCTTATTTTATTTTCAGTCACACAGAACTTCTTATCACGTTTTAGCCAAATGTGAGTTATTTAATTTTTATTGGCCATTTCATTGCTTAAACCAGTAGTAAGTCGTAACTTTCTCAAAGAGGGAAAGCATCTTTCAAATGTAATTACTTGCCTCCAGGATTAAGTGACAAACTGAATATGGTATTCAGATCAGAATTTTCAATAAACCAGAACAATTCTATTTAAATCCTTTTCCAAATGTAGTTCACTTAAACCTTGTATCCAAAGACGTGATTTGTTAGTCAACCTGGATATGCTAGACTCAACAATCCAAGCAGTATTAAAATGGGAATTTACTCCTTCGCTAAGGAAACCCCACAATGACTGACTCAGCAGGTCTATCGGGACACTGAATAACCCAGCATCAGTTCCCCTGGGCCTGCTACAAAATTAGCAGACAGGCACCATAAAGTTTTATTATAAAACCCTACCTTTTTTTTCCTTAGATTTCAATGGACCATCTGCGGCATCATTCCAGGCAATTCAGAACAAAGTTAAGTACAGACATATAACTGCTTGATTACTATGCTCTGTCAAAGCTTTGAGTGCAGGTGGAATTTTATAACTCAAAGCAATTTTTCCACTGCTCTCATCTCCAGCAGGGCATTTCACATATTCAACATTTCAAAAGCAGAAGAGAATCTTTGCCTTATCTTTACAGGACTTAAAGGATTAAGAAACATAATCCCAGTTACTTCAGAGAGAAAGAGATGGCACATCACTTTCTCGGTCATTTGTACTTAACAACAGCTTTTTAGCCAGCAGATGAGAAACAGCCTACTGAAAATATTGTTTTGTGCGTGGTTATGTGGGGAAAAATGTTTCCAAGAGTACATTTAAAGCTGGTGCTTGTGACTACACAGAGAAAATGCCCTCATGGAAAAAATCATAGAATCATTAAGGCTGGAAAAGACCTCCAAGCTCATCAAGTCCAACCATCAAGAAACTCCTAAACCCCATAACATTTCTACATACCTAATTCTTCTTTCAATAGCATCTATATGAAGTTGCTTTTCACTTAACAATTTCTTCAGCGATTCAACCTCCCTTTGTTTTTCAAGCAGTTCTTTTTGTAGACGGTAATTTGTTTCCTCCAGAGTTTCACAGAAGGCCTAAAAGACAAATTTAAGAACATCTTCCATTTAACTTCAGTGGACTACCTTTATTGATATATCAATCTGTAACACACTTGTAGCTGCTTTTCTTTGTATTGATTATCATGAAGAGTTATATAAACTCTAAAAAAAAAAAAAGGTCCGTCCTTAATAAAACAATGCCACTTTGCTTTGAACAACAAATTTATTATGCTAAACTGCAATGTGAATACTGTATCGCATCTTTTTTTTGTCTCACAAGAGACTCTAGAAAAAGATTTCTCTCTTTTGATGCACAGTCCATAATTTTTGAACCTTTCTGCCTATATGGAACATCAGCTGATACAAACTTTGCTTTCCCAGGACTTCGAAGTCAACTTCAAACTATCTAATTATTCTCAAGATGTTAGGAATATTTGGATAAAGTGCATATTCTTCCCTTACCGAGGATAAAGACAACATTGTACAGTTCTGTACCAAAGAGCTGTTACACATACGACAATCATGAGAGTCAGAAGATCAACACAAAAACATTCTGAAAAAGTTTAATGAAATGCTAAGAACACTAACTACTCAACCATGATAAGTAAGCTGTGTTACTCTGCTGAGCATGACATATATACATAGTATACCCTGATGAATGTGACAGTGAGCGATCTCAAAACTTAATGTGAAGAGCCAACGCATAATGCAGCATCCCCTGGATGCAGGGAGTGACAGAAGCGCTGACACAGAGCCTGCTGATCTGTTACTGGAAAGAGCAAGTCTACCAACAGTAATGTGCAATTCCGATTTAATAATTTGCTTGTTGTCACTAAATAAGAAACCCATGTAGAAGGCTTTCTTGGCTTGACATCGCACGCACCCAACCACTAAATCACAGAACCCATTGCATTTAAACAATTTATATGAGCTCAGTTGAAAACAATGCTGTTTTCCCTACAGTTTTAAAATGGGCTACAAACAAGAAGATACTATTCTTTGCTTCAGTTGAAGCAGACTTATCAACTCCTTTAAAACACAAAGTTTTCCTGTAATTATACAAGTCAAACAAATGCAGCATTTTTCAATCCAATAACCATTCAGATTTTTTTTTGCACTAGTTTTAATTTATTTTATTGACTCAGATAGCGAATTTATCTTGGTTGACAAGCACTGAAGACCAGTCATCACTTAAGCCACAGCTTTATTCACATCTACTAGAGCTGAGAATATGTGGCATGCAATTTGTGTTTCACGCAGCATTTTTACTGTTTTACTGCTTTAGCAATCATTCCAGTTAAGCAGTCATCCTGTTTCATCCAATCCAATTACTTGAATTCTAGCACATTTTGTAAAACTGTTTTGGGTTTCTGGTGCCCTGACTGAAAATTTGCCATTATTTCCTTAAGAATATAATTAAATTATGTTATTTCTACCTTTAGATTTATGCACATGCAAATTCCTCTATTCACAGAATAACCAAACATATTCCACACGTGTTGTGAACCGTTTCATTGTTCTATATGACAACTGAAAAAGTCTTTTGGAAAAACTAATTTCTAGCTGCAATCTGTGTATCACCTGCCCAAGGAAAGGTAGTCACTGTTCACAACTGAGCAAGAAAACATCAACATATTCTGAAAGATACCATAACAGCAGAAAGGTGAACCGACGCTGAGGAAGACCTATCAGGGAATTGCGTGTAAGGAGATATTTTGCACCTTGAAGAGCTGGACACTTGAGTCTGGTACAGTTCTAATACCCAGGTGGGACCAACTTTCCCTGTAAGTTCTGAAACAGCAACAGAACTAAGCCAGCTGCAAGAGAGCTTGACTTCCTTCCTCAGTGGATCATGAAACAGAAATGGCTGTGAAAGGACCGGTGGAAACAATTACCAAGGACATGACAGAAAAAAAAAAAATTGCTTTCATGAATATTTTCCCTACATTTCTGTGATTAGATTTCTCTAAGGCCTAACTGATTTCTAACAGGGGAGGTACCTGTACCCCTCCCCAAAAAGATAAGCATGATTCGGCAAGTCCTTCTTGAACTGGAAAATAGAATAGACATGAAACAAATAGAAGATATCCATATTTTCCATTCTCAGGAAAACAGTAACAGAAGATTTTTTTTTTTGCAATGATTTGTATGACAATAGTAACAGAAGTGATTTCTGAGATACCTTTAAAAATGAACTCCAGGAATAAGTATGTGAATCATAGCGCTTGTCCTGTAGTTGGACATTGTTGGACAAGGGACAAAAAAAAAGTGAGAGATTGATACAGATGCTCTGACGTGAAGGAGTTCAGGATCCTAACAGGCAGGAGCAGGGCAAAAAGCAGGACCACAACCATGGATTTCAGGTGAGCACTCAATCTCTTCAGAAAGCTGCTTGGAAGAAAGACTCCATGGGAAACCACCTTGGAGAGAAGAGCAGTCCAGGAGAGCTAGTTGATATTCAAGGATCACCACCTTCAAGCTCAATAAAGGTCCAACTCAACAAGTAGGAAATCCAGCAAAGGTTGCAGGAGGCCTGTATGGATGATCAAGACACTCCTAACTGAACTCAGACATAAAAAGCAAGTGTACTAGTGGTGGAAGCATGGAGAGGTATCCCAGGAGGGGTATAAGGTTGCTGTCTGATCTTACAGGGACAGGGTTAAGAATGTGAAGGCCAGCCTGGAGCTGAATCTGGCAAGGCATGTGAAAGCAAACAAGAAAGGATTCCATAAGTACATAATCAACCAAAGGGAAACCAGGGAAACCATGGACCTGCTGCCAAATGGCGTAGGGGAACTTCTGACAAATCACACTGAAAAGGTAAAGGTACTCGATACCATCTTTGCCTGCCTTGACTGGCAAGACCAGCCTTCAGGAATTCCAGACTTCTGCAACCAGAGGGAAAGACAAGGAAGGGCAAGACAAACTTACCCTCAGTGGAGGAGGAGCACTTAAACATGGGGCTTGACAGATTGCACCCTTGAATGCTGAGGGAGCTGGCTGATCTCCAGCTTGTTACCCACCAGGACCCCAGGTTTCATGATTCATATATCATAATCAAAGATAATTAAGGGACCTGAGCATCTTTCATGTGGGAAGAGGAGATGGCAGTCAGGACTTTTCAGTCTGGGGAAGAGAAGGCTTGGGGTGATCTTATTAATGGGTATAAATACCCGATGGGAGGCAATGAAGAAGAGAGAGCCAGACTCTTCTCAGTGGTGCCCACTGACAGGACAACAGGCCACAAATTAAAAGCCAGGAAACTCAATCTGAACACACAAAAACACTCTTTTTTTTCTCCCCCCCTTTACTGTGATGGTGATCAAACACTGGAGCAGGTTGCGCAGAGAGGTTGTGAAGTCTCCTCTGTAGAACATTCAGATCCTGACTGGACATGGTCCTGGGCAGCTGACCTTGCTTGAGCAGGAGTGTTGGACTAGATCTCAAGAGGTCCCTTCCAACCTCAATAACTCTGTAATATGGTGCAGTATCCCTCAGACACCAGAACTTTATGACAGCTGTCTCTGACAACTTTACAGAAATGATTAATTGCCAAAACTACAACGGCACAGCTATTTTAATAGTGTGTCTAAATTCCTATGGTGGAAGAATAACCCCGAGACTTCACCACAGTACGCGTGATCAAAATCTCGATGAAGGTGGCACTTAAATTTCTTAATTAACTACCTGAGCAAATAATTCCTGTAATTTTTATTAATTTTCATCAGCTTAAATAGCTATGATGAAAAATAATTGTATAGAAATCATGTATGAGCTCATACCACAAAAAACATACCAAATCCTTCAGATGTACACAATAATGTAACAAAAGCCAAGGCACTCCCACACAAAGCAAACTGGTAAATATAAACTTAGTTGAAGGAGTATCACTTAACATTCATAGTTTCTACAGTATTAACAGTATGTGCAATTCCAAAACACAGTTATTCTATAAAGCAAAAAAACTAAGACCACCTGTTCTAGACAGACTTCATACAGCTCTGCAAGCCAGTGAAATCTACTTCTAATAAAACAGGCTGCAGCACACAATATTATTTATTCAATGTGCTCATATGCATGTTGAAAGGCTGTTGTTTTACAACACTACTTGACACTACTTAGTTATCTGCAAGGACACTATTTTTGGTGGTCATAATGAATCCTTTCATTACATTTCATATTAACAAACATTTTATTGCAAGACCTGAAGTCTAAGGTGTACACATTGTGACGTGTTGAATGTAAGCCTACAAAAACTCTCCTTATATTCAGCAGTTGCCTTAAAAACAAATTTAATCCACTGGTCATAAAAGGCAGAAAGGAAGAGATTGTATTTTGGGACAGGATGAAGTACAGCAGTCAAAGATCATGAGCGTGCACCAATAATCAGACTGTGTCAGTTTCAGAAATCCATTTGCAATGGAGGTTTCATTCCATACTGTCCAGAACATTTTCAGTATTCTAACAACAACTACTGCCTTTTGCATTCTGCTTTTATTATATTACATAGCACTTACCCTGCTCTCTTCTAGACTGTCAAAAGGACCTGGAGGATCATCCAGACAAAGAAATTCTCTCACTGCAAGACTTACCAAATAAAAGAGAGTGAATTACTTAAAGTACAAAAAAGCAGTGTTTAAATATGATCATACAAGGGCAGTATTTCTTTAAGCGACACAAACATCCACCCTTATACTTATTCCCGAGCATTCAAAATAATGTTAATAAACTATTAAGTCTCAGTTGCATGGGTGTTAACCAGGTACAGTGTTTAAAATGTTACTTAGGAGTTGCACAAGTACACTTAAAGAGTATTCAAACAGAGAGTAAGTCAATTTAGAACATGATTTTTCAAAACTTCATTGAATTTGTTCCTATATGACAACTGACAAGCAAGTTTATCCCTTTGTTATTGAAGAGGTTTGAAAAATTCTCCTGGTGAAAAATAAATATTAAAAGATGGATGAAAAAGTATGCTCCTAGAATCCACACGCAGATCCCTTCAGGAAATATCAGTGGAACTAAGCATAGGTACTGAAACATGCTAATGTGTCTCCATTTTGCTAAGATCATATACTGTGCATATGTTGATGGATTATAATTTTTATATATACAGTATATATTTATTAAAAAGGTATAAAATATTAAGAAGTGACAAGGTTAATGTGACATGGATATATCACATAGCATCTCTAAACATACATTTCAAACTAAGGTGTTCAACTTAAAATTGTGTAAGATTGTCTAACACTTGTCATGCCCCTCTGTGCACTGTCTTGCAAAGGCCAGAAGGAGTATGTATAATCCTGTGGTTTACTATAGAGTATTCTGAGCATCTTGCTCATTCTATCTCCCAAGTTTAGATTACTTTTCACAGAATTCTTCAGTATCTCCAATAATGTCCCTTTACCCACCTTTTTAAGACTTTCCTGGTCAGCTGTATTCATTCTTCTATAAATAACCTCCAACAAGAATATCATATTCACAATTAACTAGCAAGTAGTAACTTATCAGCAATTCTGTGCTTGCACTCACTACTACAAATCTTTAAATCATCTCCTACTGCAATGAATGCACAAAAATGGAAGACACGAATCCAAACTAATTCCCTGTCTCTTCCTCCTACAGGAAGGTGAGGGTAAAAGGAAGTTATTTTTGTGCCTTCCACTCTTTCTCTGCATTTGAGGCAGATGCAAAGTACAAACACAAGAAAGGAAACTTTTACTCAGCTACCAATCTAACCAAACAGCTTCAGGTTTGGCAAGCAAAATGAGAGAAATTTCTTCAGCTAACACTAATCATTGATTATACCATCACTTTTAGTTTTAGGAAGGCTCTGGATCTAAAATATGTTGAACCTTTATTTTGTTGTCGGATTTTTCTAAGCCTGCTTTCAAATGCTTATTGCCCATGTGAAGATACAGGTGGTTTTTTTGGGCCAACGGCTGGCGAGACTTCTTGTCTTCGTATCCACTTTCATCCCATCAGCCTCCACATCAACCTAAAAAAATTTCTCTCGTAATCATGATCATTCCTTTCCCCACTTAATCTACGTGACAAATGTGATAAAACCTTCCTGAATCAAGTCATCTCCACTATTTTACATTAATCAACCCACGATCTGTGCAAGCCATAGCCTAAACCTGTACTATTAAAACAGCTTCTTCCACATACTCAAATAAATAATAAAAAAATTTCTGCTACTTAGAGATTATCACTCCAGTTAGCACAAAAAATGACAGATGGTAACAAGTCATTAGTTAAATTATCAGAAAACAAAACCTCAAACCAAATGGAAAGTTATTCAAGCATATAAAGTACATTTTCAAGGAGAAGAGCAGGGTTGGTTTTTCCATCTAGTTTAATCCGTTTGAAGTGACCCTTCTCCAATGTGATGCCCAAGTCCATTTTATAATTGTTGAATTGTTCTTTTCATGAAGATGCTGAATGAAATTTTTTCAATACCTTTATCCTTATTCACATAGCTCAGTTCAAACATATTTTAGAAGTATTTAATTTCTACATTTTTCTAGTAATTTTATTGTATTATAGGGTAACATTAAAATAGCATAACATGCAGTAATGCTTGCGAGTGAAAAATGAAATATCCAGAAAAATAATGTACAAAAATATCCAATCTACACATATCTACTCACATCAAGCCAAACTAATTTTTTTGTTTGTCCTACAGCTGCTGGCAGAAAACTGTGTCACAGAATCACTGAATGGTAGGGGTTGGAAGGGAACTCT
>Ga0181612_100317_pt1 | contig 13458 bp, 10 predicted proteins | sample HoacroProtozoa21_FD_119630 | JGI IMG/M metagenome (GOLD analysis project Ga0181612, IMG submission 119630) | Hoatzin crop microbial communities from Cojedes, Venezuel. Combined Assembly of Gp0051906, Gp0051904, Gp0051908 | reverse complement strand
TGATGGCTGGCAGAAGAATCCAGTTGTTTAATTTCTGGTCTGAATTTACTGCTGGCCCTGCTTTGAGGATCTCTTGAAGTTCCTTCCAACCTGAATGGTCCTCTGAGACAACGCTTCACGTGCTACAAGGGGGAACACTTAGCAACTGACCAGCCTGTCTGCAGGGAAGCAGACACTTCACAAATTGTCTGCAATCACACTGTGCCATTAACAGAAAATGTGCATGCAGATCATTGCACACAGAAAGTGCCTGCAGAGGCACAGCTGCCTGAAATCTGCCTTTTGGAAAGGCAATAGTGTCAGACCTGAGAGAAACATTGCCTAGCACCTTGTTCTTGTCAGTTCTTTAAACACTGGGAGAGCTGCCTCCATTGCCATCCTTGGAGAGCTGCAAGATGGAAAGACATACAGGGCTTCTCTGAAATCAGCTGCATGTGGATCTTACTGCAATACAAAAATCTGGGAGTTCTACTGGGTGCTGTTGCATGCGTGCTAAAAAATACAAGTGGCTGAGGGAAACAGTCCACTTGTAAACACTCATAATGCCCCTGCATCCAAAGCAGTCAGGAACTCATGCACAGAAACCACTTACGCTCTGGAGAGGAAAGCAAGGAAAACAAATAGCCTTGGGGCTTGTTTTCATATGGTTTAGAAGCAGACTTCCTGTACAATAAAGGAAACTACTGGGGAGTTTATGGTTTGATCCTGACCTCTTCATAACTCCAGGTTCCCAGGGACTTTAGAAGTGATTTGCAGAAGGGACCAGCACCTCTGTCATGGCCCAGGTGCCTACGTTTGCATTATGTTAATGAACACATTCAGCACGAAGACGTTTTTCAGGTACCTGTTCTGATGATGATATAAATATTCAGTCAGAAGTGAAAAGGCACCAAATTAGCTAAGTGGTTCCCTGCATTTGAAGATGACCTGTGATTCCCACTCCTGTGAGAAAACATGGTGTTCTGTAGAAGACTGAGCAATAAGGTTATAACAAGTCATTTGCTAAAATCTTTTTAAACTCCTATTAAGATTTAGAACTGAGAAGCCAATTTAAATTCATCTCATTTCACCCATTGCTGGTTTTATTTCTGCTGCAATGCTTTCAAATAATGTTTAACCGGTATGCAAGCAATAGATGTGCAGATGGTAGGTGGGTAGAAAGATAATTTATGACCCAGAGCAAGCTATAAGCCAGCTTTACCAGTTGTAAATGATGCCCCGTGTATTTCAGACCTTTGACACTTTAAACTCTAGTTAACATATAGAATGATTCAGCCCACAAACTAATTCCACCCTGAAACAATGCATTTCCTTGATTAAAGGTTTCTTAAGGGGATATTTAATGTATCACATATCAGTAAAATCCTTTTACTTAGCAAATAATTGCAAATATCCAAAACTGCGCCAAACCGCGGTTGTACTGGCAATCCCCTGTCTGCTTCATAGGAACCATATTTCTCCTTTTTAAACTAGATTTTTAAAAAGTAATAATAAGATATTGGAAATGCAAACAGTGCATAGAATAAAAACATTCAAGTCTGTCTTTCAAAAATAAAAAAACCCCATATGGGTAGCTGGACATATTTTCAGGTATGTGGATGCATGCCATTATTTCATGGAAACAGGATATGCAGCGCTGGAAGGGATCTCTAGACATTTTCTGGGCTGGGTGTTCCCAGACTGCAGGATGTTTATCGCTGACGATATATAAAGTAATTTCTAGGATGTTCATGAAGGCAGCTTGCCTATTTCTTGAGATAAAACTTATCAGTGTAGACAGTTGCCACAAAACCACTAAATAATGCTGAAAAAATGGGCAACAGTAAAGATACCAAAAGTGTGGGAGAGTGTGGGAAACCAGAGAGCATGGCAGTGGGAACTTAATTTGAATTGGGTGGGTACACGTGATAAGAGGAGGATAAAAGGCCAGAGGCAACTCTCTTGCTCATGACACTATTGTGACACCAGCAAACTCACCCAGAAATCTTAGGAGACTGGTCCCTAAACAGTTCCTGGAAAACTCAATGAAGGGGATTGCTGTATTGCTTTAGCCTTTTTCTTTCTAATACGTTTCCTGCTGATGCCCTGTTCCGTAGAGCTTCATGTAGAAAAGTGTGGTGCAGGGGATTCAAACAGGTTTCTCTGCAAGAGCCTGCCAGGATTGTATCGATTTTCCTGGCTCTGCTCGTGCATCTGCGAGCAACTGAGTGCGGCTGGTTTGGTCTCTGTGCAGTGACAGAAGCGGAGGTCTCCTGCCCAGCCCATGTCATAGCTCTGCTCCACTCTCTCTATTCTTTGCCTCAGGTTCCTGTGGGCTCTGCTTCAGTCGTGTCACTGGATTCAATGCCTACGCTTCTCAGAGCTGGAAAACCAGCTCAGGTCAGTGTGTTCCCCAGAGGTCCCTCAGTTTACCCCTGGGCATAGTGATATTTAAATGCCATTCCGTGAAACAGCAGCTCTGTGCCCTGCTCGTGGAGGAGGTACCACACAGAGTGACAACCTCAGTGAAGTCTTCGCCATGGGTGTGCAAAAGCAGCAGCAACCCCAGGCCTTGGTGGGTGCTTCGAAGAACTCATGGCACGTTACCTTTGCTCTCAGAAAGCTGTGAGATACGACGCATGTCTGTGTGGAGGGACAGGACCTACCACCATAAAGACAGACACAGCAAGAGGTCAGCTTGGCCATTTAAATCAAATACAAAAGTTTTCTAACCACTGTGTCTTCTTCATTTTATTCTTCTTGCGTTTACAAACTTCTGATGTACTTTCCTGTTAGTTTAGTTACCACCTATGTCTTTGGTTTGTTTGAGCACCTAACAGTACCATGTCCTTTCTTTAAAGAAAACTGTATTGATATCCAAGCATAACTGAGGCTTTTTTTCTGAATTAATTTCCTTTCATTGGCTTTTAAATAGAAGCCTCAGTCTCACTTCATGCTTTGTATTCTCTATTCATTCTCCAGCTCTGATGTCTTCAGTAATTCCTAATTTTTTTGCCCTCTTAACATTTTGTGATGCGTTTATGCATACTGAACTGGAGTCCGTGGGCAGTACAGCTACGCTTCTTAACTACCTTTTGAAGATCGTGTGATATTAGTTTATGACCCAGAAACTGAAAGATGTTGCACTGCACTCCTCTCTCTGTTTTACTATCAGCAAAATTTGACTCATTTGCACCTCAGATTGTGCGTGTTACAAAACACCATAGGAGTAGAGCTTGTCAGAAGATGCCTGGGGAATCCAGAAATTGTCTGGATTAGTCTTTTTAAAGAAAAAAATAAAAAAGAAAAGCTATTTCCAATCAGTTTTGGTGCTGTGAAGGTTTTACCCAATTTATGCTGTGCACCTGTTATTTTACTCAGATCCACATGTTTTCGGAAAGCCCCATTCACAGAAACCCAGGGTTGGAATGCAGAGATTGATGCTGGGTGCTCCTTGGACTGGAGGGAGGTCGGCAGCAGCTCTGTCCATGAGTCAGCCTCACTGGAAGTGATGGCCAGGCTCTTGCCTTGTCCTCCCCGTGACACAGCAATCCAGCAGGCAGAAAAACCAGCATCATTCATAAGCCCACATTCGTTCTGCCCATCGCAAGCGGCTGGTGGAGATGAGATTGCTCAGCTCAGCAGCTGCCTGTTTTTTGCTGCCAAGTGGAAATGGGCCCAATGGCTTTCGTGCAGGCAGGCTTTACCTTGGCTATGTCCCTTTAAATCAAAGTATTTGCAATTCAGTAAAAGCAAAGTACAAGTACAATGAAAGCCAGGAGTTCCTTTCAATATGGAAATGTTTCCCTAGGTGACTCAAATTAAATTTCATAAGAAGAAATCCATAGTTCCATTAAATTTATAGATGCATTATAAAAAAAAATGTGTATTGCAGGTTACTTGATTTACTGTTGATTCTTTGGGCAGCACTCAGCAGAGTATTGGAGGAATGTGATTTGGAAATACACTGAGGGGGATTCAGCAGTATTCTGGCAGTGTCAAGTTTCATCCAGTTTGAGGGGATTTTCACTCTCCTTGGATACCTAGCTGGGCTTACTATCAAATTACGTTTTGCTGGATCTCCTTTAAATCTGAAAACTAGTGAAAATAAATGCAAATATGGTGACTTTTGCCTCATTTGTGCTCCCATTAAGCTTTCAGTTATTCTGACATAATTTGTTTCACTTTTACTGTCTCTGTTTTTATGGGTTGTGTATGGAGACCAAAGCTTCTATACTGCAAGAGGACACCCACAAAAACAGTCCATGGGGGAGTAACCAGAAGAATAACATTATTTGGTTTTCAAATGAAGCCTTTTGTCTGTGACCAGTTACTAGATCTGTGCATGTGTGGACGTGAAGTTGGCCCTAGGTGTTAGGGCTAAGGCAAGACTATGCGAGTTTTGAGTTATCGAGGCCCTCGATAACACCTTGTGTTTGAAACCAGCCCACCCCGACCTAGGAGCTACAATAGGCCCATGTCCTCTGTGCTGGGCACAGCATCGGGCGCAGGCTCCACCAGGTTATGTGGTAGGTATTGCCATCTCATGTGGTGTAAACCAGCATTAAAGGTAAGTGGGAGACTGGGTGACTCTTCCTGCCCACTGTGGTGGATACATTTGGCAGGGGGGGAAGTATTTCTCATTCATGGAAGGTACCAGAAGGTATCTGTGTGAAGAATGAGGATTATAGATAAAAGATCCTTAAGAACTGGTACTGTCCCAAATTACGTCTACAAAAATCATGAAGATACTTGAGTATTGGCTGTTTTCATAATCCAGAGTGGATGGACTAGTGCTTCTTGTGAGCTTACCATCACATTAATATGTATGTAAATGTCCATCACCCTGGAGCAGACTTGCATGGGCTAGTTTGGGCAGACAGAGCAAGCGACCATCTTCACTTGTCTGACCAGACACATCCTGCAGCATACTTTCATTTTTACGAATGCCAGAGATTTCTGCAAGCCTTGCAAGCCAAGCCAAGCTCACAAAAGGCAGGCTGGATGCACCCTGACCATAGGACCCCCCTGTAACCAAGGCAGTATGTGCCATTACCCCCTGTTTTTTCTCCTCTTCCATTGCAGATTTTGTAGTGATGCAGTTTTGCATAGCCACTTGGACCATCTCTCCTCCATACCCACCACCGGACCTGTAGGCAGCAAACAAACCAGTGGGAAGGATATTGTCAGTGAAGGAGGTGTGGTTACAGTCTCACTATTCCTTGGATCTTTCTCTTATTCCTTCTACTTTTCCCTTTCATCACTCAGATGGGATAATATTAGTGCTATGGAGGCAACTGCAGCCACAGGAGTGCCGAGCTTCTATTTTGCCTCCATAGAGTTCCCTAATGAACCTCAGATTTACCCGAGCGCCTTGCTGGGAGAGTAAATACAGGTCTGCGTGTACTTCATTTTCATTAAAAAACTGTCCTGGCTGTCATCTGCAGAGCACAGGAAATAAACTGCCCTTTAGAGTCTGATGGTCAGCTGAATGAGCTGAACGATCAACTGTGGCAGACAGGAGCCTGTGGAGCACCTGAAGGAAAAGGACCAGGAAGGCTGCGAGAGACGGAGAGACCGTGAAACCAGCAGCCTGCCTTTGCTAGAGAGAAAGGTTGACTCCCGCAGAGCCAAAGGAGTATTGCCCTGGTAATCGCGCACAGCCTTGCTTGCTTAACGTAGCGTGCAAAAAACCGTGCAACAGCAAACCATGAAGCCTGCCACAGGGATATCGGTAAGCAGACACTTGAAAAGGCTGGGTGCTTGTTAATGTTTAACAAGCGAGTCCTCATCTGACTCAGTGGTGTTTAGCTTTATTTATCTAATCCCTAAATCCACCAAGGGAAAAAGAACTCTCTTTATTAGCCTAAGATAAGTAAGTAAAGAGGAGAACCTGGAATAATCTTGCTCAATTTATTCTGTTTATAGAATATTCAATTTATTCAGTTTAATAGTAAAGAAGTGTGTTCTATGTAGCCTTCCCTTTATGATGAAGCAATATTTTACCATGATTTAAGCAAATCTTCTTACCTCAAGTAAAAAAAGGAAAAAAAGGTAAAATTTGTCTGTCCTGGTGTTTGCAACTGGATTTGAGAACTGTCTTCAAATTACCATTTCTTCCATACTCATCTGTGGTGGAATCCAAGAACAAGTGAGGAGGCACCTTTTTGAGCCAAAGTTTAATTTTAGACATTTAGACACAGTTCAAATCTGAAGCCAAACCATGCCTAAATGGAATATTGCTGTGAGAAATCTGTAGCTTTTCTAGCTACTTTTTAATAACCAGACTTCTGTCCTATTCTGTGGAAAATATAGGCTTATCTGTTCAGCTGAAAATTATTTCTGATGCTTGCTTTAATGGGGGTTTATAAAAACCGTTGCACTTAATGAAGCCGGGAGTGTTATTTTTAGGCTATGGAACTAGGAATTCTGCTAGGTTTGTTTAATACAGAACAGCCATTTCCTTTAGAAACCCGTGCATGGTTTTACAGTCTAACTGCCCATCCATACCTCAGCTAACATTGGGGTTTCTATTCAGGTTCTGACTTTGATCTTTTCTGGTTGCCATGGTGACAGCAATACAAACATCTCCGAAGGATGAGCTACTTCCCTTGGAAGACGAACGTCTTACTGTATGCACCAGGACTGTAGAAATGTTTAATGTAATTTTGACCACATGGTAACATAGTTTGGTGGGTCATAAAGCAGAAAACCTCATCTGGGGCCAAGGTCGTGTCAGCTCCATCAAGGGAACATTTTATTTTATTCTCTTCTGTTCTGAAGACCACATTTTGTTTCTCACTCAGACCAGATCAGGGGTATAACTTATGAAGAGTATTTTGCTATCTAAATAGCTATTCATAGATTAAGCAAGTGGAATACTTACTGCCAAAAGAAGTTTCTCCCCAGATTCAGATCTAAATCACCTTTATTGTACACTTTCAGAAAAGAGTTCCAGCCATTTATCCTCCTGTTCACAGCATTTTCCACATAGGAGGGTGAACAAAACATCTCAGCCCCTTCAGAGAGGACTGATAGCTGTTAGCAAACACTATAAACACATTTCCACATCTGACGAAATTGCGGAGACTGAGCAAATAGCTTGATCAGAGACAAGTGCCAGATCCCTGAGAGGGCCCTTGCATGGACTGCATGGTACCCAGTCCTGTGCTCAGACTGATTGAACACAACAGTCTTTGGCAGAAAATATGTAATAAAAAATGCTGATCTCCAAAGCATGATCAGCAAAGATCTTACAATGTCCCTGGCTGGGAATAGCATGCCAGCGTTGGATACCAGATGGTACAATGGCAACATTCCCACCCCTGGACACTATGCAGGGTTAAAAAATCTCAGACTCTGCTTGCAGATAGGTTTCTTTTGGAGCTTCTGCGTTACTTTCCTGTGAGAGGGAATTGTTGGACTACAGCTCTACCCAGAAAAAAGAGAAAAAAAAACATTTACTGCAAATAAATATTGAAGTTGGATTTAGGAGAAAAATCCTTGCAATATGAAGAGATGCAGCCTCATCTGTTAGAGTCAAACCCCGAATGCTGTAAATTCTTTTTTTCAGCATGTAAAGAGTTAAAGCAATACGTTTTCGAATGCCCCTAGCTACAGTCACACCTCCTCCCACTCCGGGTCCCTGCCCTATATTCTGGCACTGCAACTGGTGACAGAAGACTCTGCAGGAAAACAGAAAGAGCAATATTCTTAGCATTTGGAAAATGTAAGAATAAACTTTGTTCCCTTAGGGAATTGCTTGAGTGACACAATGGAAAAAAGCCTGGGGGCATGTCTTCCTGCACCCTCTGCCTCCACCACCAGTGCAGAGGCCCCTGGGCTTCCAATGGAATTAAGTCTACATTTCATGTTGCACAAGTGGGGCATATCTTGAAAAGATCTTTCTTAGCCATGAATACGTCCCAAATCTACCTGGTGCTGTTCAGCAACAAGGAATTAAGTTCACCCTGTGGCCAGTTTGGCTGCAAATATTCATCACTTTTCTTTGCAGTTCTGAGATTTGTAATTTTATAATGAATTCTAAAAAAAAATGAATAAGTGAAATGTTTTATTCAATATTGTCTCCAAGATAGAAAAAAAAAAACCCTGAAACAGGATTCTTGATTATACATCTATGCAAGCATAGACTGTATACTACTAATATATTTACTGCCTATATTATATAGAGGAAGATATACAGGGTAAAAACGAACATGCAACTCTAACATTTAGAATATCTTGAAAGTAACTCTAAAGGTAGATCCAAGTAGGTTTCAGTTTGGCATAGAAGTACTTGTAAATCTCCTTATATATTTATGAAATCCACAGTTAGAAGGTGTTTTTTAAAAAATCACTTGGTGAAAGTTTTAATAGCAGCAGCTGTCCAAACATGCTGCAAGACCCCTCTACACAAATATACAACATCTACTGAATTTTTGGATCGGTATTTTATTTACAAGCAAATCCAGTTGCTCTTGCACTCCCGTCACATACTGCATTTTACAGACGGTTGGGTTTTTTGTTTTAAAGAGCTTTTGGGGTTTCTGAGATGGAGAATGGCAAGACTTTCTGCAAGAAGAAGAAAAGAGAAAAAGTGATGTGCCGGTGCTCAAGACAGCAGGTTTGTAATTACCATGAGTTCACTGCTTTTTAAAGATCTACAAGGAAACTAACGCAGAGATTGCGTAGCAGTTCAGGGCAGGGAAGTAACTCTGATTTTGTAAGCCTGCAAGTATTTGGGAGCTGTGTCACAGCAGTACAGCTGGTGACTGTCCCAGTTTAATCACACCAAAGGCCACCTTTCCCATCAGTCTCTGCCCAGTGCTCTTCAACTGCTCTCATGGCCCCAGCCCCAAATGCAGTTACCCACATCCCAGAGCATCATGCTAGCGTGGCACCAAGACAGCCCTGCGCAGGGGCTCCTACTGCATGCTCATTCCTGGTACAAACTGCATTTCACCTTTTCTGGCCAGCTCTGCTCTGCCACACGTAGCCACTAATCCAAGGGAGGTGAGAGGGGCCAAGCCCTCGGCACCCTGTCCTTGATGGGCTCCTGACTCTTAGCTTTGCCAGTGGGAAGCACAAGGTACTGGCAGGTCAGTGGCAACTAACTCAGAGAATATTTAGACCTATTTAGGTGTTATTGTATTATTGTGACCTTCCAGGACAAAAAGGATCTTTGTTTAATCAGTGCTTGAAAAAGTCCTTGAGACTAGGCTAGGCTGGATGCATATGAGTGTTGAAATAGTGATGACTTAGACTATGCCCTTCACACTGCTACTGGGACATACTGAAGCAAGTCAAGTCATCACCATCTCAGAAGTACTGGAGTACCCACGCTGGCTCCAGGTTATTCTGAGAAATTGGCTCTGGGAATCAGCTAGTTTTGAAACATAGAACTGATTAAAATAATTCCCTCTGATATTCACATTTCTGTCTCTCACACAAATGCTGGCTTTGGCAGAATTTTTTTCAGACCTTAAGCTTTCATCTCAGTAAGATGTACTAGCATGATGGGAACATTTTGCAACTGCTGGGGTAAGCAATGACTAACATCAGCCGTACTGCACATAAGCACCATGCAAAAATCCCTACCGATGTTCTGCTGCTGTTATTGGCTTCTCTAATTCTTACCACCTTTTTACTACCCAGTCATACCATGTATCTTCTTTGCTATTCAGCCATACCATGCAGCCTCTTTCACATCCAGCCATACCACACAACCTCGCCGCTGCTCTGTCCCAGGCCCTCAATAGTTGTGTACTCAGGAGTCTTCCAGAGCCAAGAAGGGCTGCAGACAAGACCTAGAGCCAGGTGGCTACCCTGGGAGATCTATGGATCTGCTGGACAGAAGGGGACAGAGTGGGTAAGAGAATGTGTCCTTTCACAGGTGAGGGCCCTTTATGTTTCCATGGTGTGACCCTTTGGCAGCAGCCTCATACAGAAGCCCTTGTGCCTCCCAGCTGGAAATGCTCTATCATCTCTTACAGCTTCTTGTATGATGGGCTGGGGAATCACCCAAGATCTCTTTTTAGGAGGACTGGCTGGTGTGGAGCTAGTTCTGTGCATGCAAAAGGAGGGCCCATGCCCAGGCATCTCCAAGGGGACCCATGAGGCTTGAAAGAGACTCTGGTTCTTGGACAAATACAGTAAGAAAATAACCAGCCTATCCCCCCATTTTCTGAGGGGCTTCACTGAATCAGCAAGACCACATCCAACTATTCCTATAACCACTAAGAGTAAAACTGCTTTAGGAATAACAGAAAAAATGAACTTCAACAGGGAAAGAGAGAAGAACAAATGCTTCCAGAAAAAACAGGAAGAGAACAAAGCAGTGAACTTTGGAAAGAGAAGATGAAACAAGTGAACCAGAGTCATACAAATATCAGCATTAATCAGTCTGTTGTTGAGAAACTGAGAATACGTCAGGTCTAACTCCCGCTAGACATGAGTGATGGGTTTCACAGGAGGAATCAAAGCTCAGTAAGAAGTAGCACTAGGTTTAAGAGTTAATTTTCAGATGGAATTAAAATTAATGCATTGAATTGTCTCCCAAATCTTCTTTTTGCCTCCACCCCACCACATTTCCCACACTGTCGTCCGAGGTTTTTCTTGTTTGAAAGCAAGAGCTGTCTGAAGATCATCAGGTAGTGAGCTTGGTGGCATTTAAGCACGGACTAAATGTAAGCCTTCACATACTTTACTTATCCAAGGAGCTAATACTCAACGCTTTCAAGGAAATAAAAAGATTTATGGATTAGACATCCATGTATGTTCCCACCCAGTTATCCCCATGTTCCCTATCGTCCCTATCTTGGCTCAGACACCTTGGAAAACCGCATCGAGGTAACCATGGTGACAAGTGTCTTAAAATGGTTATAGTCATGATCATTTGAAACAAATAGCTGTGTAAGTCTGGCCTAATCCTAATGAAATCCTCCCAAGTCTGGCAACCTAAAAATAGAAAGACAAAAAAAGAACAAACAAACAAAAAAAAGCCATCCACCTACTCAAAATCAGTTCTGTCTCAAAGAGAGGAGAATTTGTGTTTTGCAGCTAGATCTAAATTCTGCTTTTCCAGGAGACAGGGCCTTTGTGTCACAAGTTCATTGTTATATTTTTAGACCCAGACACTGAAAGATGGGGGCCAAATATAAACTTCATTGTACTTTGGCAGCAAACAGGAAGCAAATGGTACCTTACAGAGGCCAAGCTCAGTTCGAGTTCTCTGGAAGGTTGGTGTTTGTTCATTTGTTTGTTTATTTTGTTTTTCTCAGACATTTTAGTTTTCTCATTACCTTCCTTCACAGGAAGTTTTTAATACCTCTTTATGTGACTTTTATGGTAGCCACTGTGCGGAGGGGTTTAAAGGCTTTAAGTGACTTTCTGGAAGAGCATCAAGGTTGGGTTAAATAACCACTGTGCTGTTTTAACCTGGGTCTTCTGCTACTGCAAGCCCGAAGTCATCCTTTGTGGGTCAAGATGCCAATATCTGCAGCTGAACTTTACTTTTGAGAAAGGTGCTTGCGCATCCGTCAGCACTCACTATTATGAGTAAGACAGAGCTGTATGGTACAGAAACAAAGAGGAGAGATTATGCAAGGTCTGGATCAGGAGTTTTTGTGCAGGACAAGCAGGACCAGCTCCTCCTTACCACGTACTGGCAGTACGGCCATGTCTCTGGCTATCTAAGGAGCTGTGTTTGTGAGGGGATAGTGTGTTTTCCTGTGCCCCTAGGATCCCACCAGGATCCATCCTCTTTCCACCTCCCAGCTCCATTTATATGTTTCTTATGTCCTGAGCATACAAGAGGACCGTCAACTTCCCAAGTGTGAAAAACAGTCATCATAATGAGGTGTTGATATGTTTGGAGTGCTACCTGCTACTAAAATAGAAATGATTAACAGTGATAGATCATTTTCCACACCCACATAGATAATAGCATCTCTCCTGGGATGGCTGACAATCTAATTGTGGCAGAATGCAGGGAGGCCTGAAGCGCATTTCATTAGTAGTTATTGACTGGGGTACTCTGTCTCGCCATTAAAGAAAAAAAAAAAGAAAAAAATCACCAAAACCACCTGACAGGAAAAAGGAAAAGAGTGTGCAGTACTTTTTTAAAAATCAGTGCAGACATAATTAGAGATAACAATGCAGCAGCAAGTCAGTACAACCTATCAGCATTCTCGTGTTCCACCGTGCACGACAACATATTTTCCCCAAGAGACATTTTTGGAGGTGCAAAAGTTCACCTGCAGCCTGGTAATTCACTTTAAGACAGGACTGTGATCACTTAATGGACTCTTCTTGTGCTGGCTGCTATGGTAACTGCTGCATCACGCTCTCCATAGGCTTGTTTTCAAAGGAGAGTGTAAACTCCAAGAGCAAATCTTGGATGGGTTTGTTACTGGAATCGAAATCCCAGGGAGGATTTGCAAGTCTACACATGATCTTGGCCCACTGTGCTCTCCTTTTATGGCCATGTTTGCTCATTTGGCTTAATTTTAAACCCAGTCCTTCAGCATTGTGTGCTCAAAAACACTTCTTAGAATTGAAGTCTTTTGGGTTTGGGCTGGGTTGGAGGCGTATGTGGGAAGCGTAAAAAAAAAAAGAGCACAGACCAAATCCTAAAAGATGAGACAAACAGAGCAGAGATTGGGTTGAAACACTCAGTCCGTTTGGCCTGATCACCAAGCTCAAAGGCTGCAGAAGCAAAGCCGTCTCCAAGAACAAGCACAGAAATGTCCTCAGGAGCTGGGAAAAAGAGCTACCAATTCTCAAACAAGTCTAACCAAAGGAGGGGTGAACAGGCAAACAGTCTGGAGCAGTGGTACAGAGACCTGGGAGTGAAGACTTCTCACACATCTACTTGGTGCAAACTTTACCATGAAAGGTGACATTCACCATCCCCTGGCTGATCTGTCTGCAGAGAGGGGCAAGGCTGGGTATTGTGTCCAGTGCAGGTTGAAGGATTGCAGCCAGTGGGAAGAGGGAAAGTACAGGTAGAAAGAATGGGGAAAAGACAATAGGGAAAGGGACAAGAGAAAAAGAAAAGGAAGAAAATGAAGGTAGATGTCAGCGATCTGCTAGAAGCTGGCAAACGTGTTCCTGCAAAAGAATGGGTGAGTCTGGGCTGAGGTCAGACTGCGGGAGACACGCAGGATAGAGGCAACAGCAGAGGATGCTGGTTCATGTCTGGGCAGGAAGCAGACCTGCGAGCTGGAAGGGGCCTCAAGAAATCAAGAAGGCTATTCCTTTGCCCATAGTGGCATCCCCCCTGTCAGGGTCTGTTGGAGTGGGTTACGGATCCATTGTAACGATGTGACCCCAATATGAGTATGATCGTTCACCTTTATTAGTCAGCAAAAACAAGGTTTATATAGCAAAACTATTACAGCATCTGAATGGTTAAACCCCTAATCCATATATAGGCAAAACTACTGCAACTCATTGTGATTGGTGTAGAGCTGCATCTCA
>Ga0181612_173812_pt1 | contig 13460 bp, 9 predicted proteins | sample HoacroProtozoa21_FD_119630 | JGI IMG/M metagenome (GOLD analysis project Ga0181612, IMG submission 119630) | Hoatzin crop microbial communities from Cojedes, Venezuel. Combined Assembly of Gp0051906, Gp0051904, Gp0051908 | reverse complement strand
TCCCAGGAAAAAAGAGCATGGATAAAAGTAAGTGATGTAACAGCCTTTTCTGCCGCAGGGTGGAAGGCATAACTAAACCCTAGGGGACACAGGCGTCACGTTGAAAAGGCAAACTCCTTAGAGCAGAGCCTGAGGACATCTTGATAAAAAATAGTGGCACAGGTTGCAGAGTGGAAATCTCAGTGATATGGGCCAACCAAAGTGTAAAGAGAGCAGGTGAGGCACCAGCTCGGATTTGTTGCATTAAGCAGGTGTGTGGGCCAAATTGATTTCTGTTATAACCATATAAAGAACACCAGCCCCTCAGCTACTGAATTTGTCTGGTATTTCAGATTGCAATAGATACAAAGGGCAGAAAGACATATTAATGGTTATTAGTGACATGTCAGCGTACATTTGAGAGACACTTTTGAGAGATTCTTACTGATACTTAATTTGTGAAGTACTGAATAAAACAAAGGTGTATAATATAAAGCACAGGAGGAAGTGGTTGTTATTTCTATTGTAGCTGTGGTAGATGTGGTACTAATAGCCTTTACAGTTGATATTATTATAAGTGTATCTATTATAATTACTAAGTGTATCTACTACAGTAGATATAGTGTATCTACCATAATTGTGTATCTACTATAATTACTATAATTACTCTGCTCACCTGTAATAAACATCTTACCCATAGCCTAAATGGATCATAATATACCATATAACTTTTATACAGTTACACACAAGACTAGTGGGGAAGGTCTATTGTCATAGCAAGAAAAATAATTTAAACATATATATATATACACACACATAAAAATATATGTGCATACACCTGTGTATAGGCACATATACAGTTTGTCTCCCAGGGAGGTGATGAAATAATCATACAAATAGCTTCATAGTTTAATTTTATTTCCACCAGCTTCAGTAAAAAGGAAACAGAGAAGCAGTGATGGCAGAAAAAAAAAATAGGGTCTATTTGCCATTTTATTTGATTGTTGGAAAATGACAAGTGGAATTTCTGTAGCTAATTTATTTTGTTACAGATGTTTCTAGTTGGTACAGCCACATCCTGAGCAGGGGCAATTGCCGCAGCGTCATTGACTTTTAAGTTGCTAGTCCTCAATGAGTCTAATAAATGACTCCTAGTTAAACATGATTAGGAGCGATTCCTGCAGTGATACATTCTAAGAATCAAGAAACACACTCGGGATTTTTTAGATTCCTACAATAATAATGAAGAAAACATTCGACTCATTGTTCGGTCAGCTGGGACCCCTTGTCTTGCCTGGGGAAGGAATCTGTCGTGGAGTTCCTAGGGGTCAAAAAAGTTCTTAATTTAAATGGGATGATGGGGGATGTAACTGAGGGGATACAAGAGCTATCAGTCTTCAAAGCACAGAAAGCCGTTTGCTCTCAGCTTGATAACATATTGACAGGCCGTATGGCTCTGTGTGCAATTTACACACAAATCAGCCATGAATTTTGAAGTACTTTAATGTGAGAATATTTGATCCACGAGTGCCAGTGACCTGTGGATTTCTAAGAGTATTAGGCTGGAAATAAATGTAAAAATCCTGAGCATGCTCTGTCCCTACTTTTGCATGAATCCAACTCTTCAGATTTTAGGAAAAAGTTAACGAAAGGATGCAAGTAAGTGCAACTCACAGAGGACAGCACATGCTAAACTTCAGGTCCACTGGATAAGTGTAACGGGATTTCTAGCTAATGAGTACTCTGAAGTGTGTAATGTACTACCATTAGTTAGGACTGGCCATGCCATTTGCTTACACGCTAATGGAAGCAAGAAATACATCTTTTTGTTCTGCCCTAGAATAAAGCTAACCATATGTCATTGTGCCAAGCTAATGACAACTAACTATACCAGACTAGTAATGAGGCAAAACGATCACCAACTTGTGCTGCAAGTGTGCTTAGAAAACCAGTTGTGATCTGGGACCCGCTGAGACCTGGCTGCCGCTGGGATCCGCTCAGCTCCTCGGCGATGTTTCTGACTGGCGAGCCCCGGTGTAACGGGGGTGGTTTACCCACTGACCACCTCGGCCCCGGCTACAGATGACCGTTGGCTCCTCGTTAGCGTCAATGGCTGGTGAAATCACAGAATGGTCGAGGTTGGAAGGGTCCTCTGTGGGTCATCTAGTCCAAACCCGCTGCCGAAGGAGGGTCGCCTACAGCAGGCTGCACAGGACCTTGTCCAGGCGGGTCTTGAGTATCTCCAGAGAAGGAGACTCCACAACCTCCCTGGGCAGCCTGTTCCAGTGGTCCATCACTCTCAGAGAGAAGAAATTCTTCCTCATGTTCAGACGGAACTTACCAATCATCAGCATTATTTGTACCTGTCTTTTCAACAGCAGATCTTATGTTCTTCATCTCTGCAGAAGTGGACATAAGGACATCGGTGCACCAGAGACTTAAGCAGGTCCAGGCTCCTCCATTTTCAGCCTTAATATCCTGGGGTACTAGCTATGGTGCAGATCGAGAAGACCATCTGCTTGCCAGGGCAGGGCAGGTCTCTTCCTTCTCCTCTTCCTCCCTCCTGCCACGAAATATGCAGAGGACAGGGCTACATCTGCCTCGCCCGGGGGGTGGCCTCCAAAACGTTGTACACAGACCACACTTCTCAGAGATCAGGGCCAACACAAAAGAGCTGAGAGGCATTGCCTTCTGACAATATTTGGTGGTGACGCTCTCCGCCCCAGTGTACCCACCTGCCTGTCAGTGCCTTTTCCCTGGGGTATGAGTGATCAGGATCTGATTTATTTTCCCACAGGAAGCTTTTAAATGCATGGGTCCCACAAGTGTCAGCCAATGGCCAAAGGAGTGGGGCTGGTGTTGCTCTCGGTCCACCAGTGAATGTGGGAATAACCGACGGAAAGCAGAAGGGTTTGAGCAGGAGTGGTGGATAAGGGTTAGTTGGTGCTGGGGTTGCCTTAGTGTGTTTCCAGCCTTACCTTACCTCTTGTGAGTCATCTTGCACAGCTGGTACCAGTCCCAGGATGCTGTGGGAAGGACAACCTGCCTTTGCCCAACTTCCTATTTCATCTGATGAAGCTAAAATGATAACAGATCAACAGTGAGATCCAGCACTAATGAGAGAGAAATCAAAACACCTTTTAGCTGAGTCCTTGACGTGTCAGTACTCATTTTCTTTCCAGATAGGGTGCAACTTCACGTAATATTAACTCATCCATAATTATCAATTAAGAGGGTGAATATATAATTACTGCCAGGTGACGACAGACGTCCATGTCATCATCAGGCTGTAGAACTGGGTTCTGAATTTCATAACCGCAACAACCAAATTCCTTCTGTCCCATTTATGTTACATCAGATGTGTCACGGAGCATGAAATAACATGTTTTCAATGGATGCTCTGTCTCCATCCCTCACTATCTTTGCAATCCTTCCACCATGCACTAAGAACAGGTGCATTGCAAAAGGTAATTTTTTTCTCCAGGTATTTGCCTGACCTGGATGGATGGGCAGGTGATCTGATCAGTGAATTAACCATGCTGTTCTGAGAAAGTTACTGTTAACTGGCAGTCTTACCTGCCCTCCTGAAGAAGTTTAAGTGTGGCGTTTCGATAGTACAGCCAACACCGCCATTCTCAAATATCTGCAAGTCTCACAAACACCAATAGCAAATTTGAGCATCTGTCTACTTGTATTGAAACCTATTTTTTTTAATCTAACACTACATTTAATACTAAAATTTTGATAATTAATAATAGTAATAAATTTAATAATGAATTTAATAAAAGTAACTTTTATAGATTTAATAATGAGGGTGACAGAGCAGTGCAACAGGCTGCCCAGAGGGGTTGTGGAGTCTCCTTCTCTGGAGATATTCAAAACTCGCCTGGACGAGGTCCTGTGCACCCTGCTCTTGTGACCCTGCTTTAGCAGAGGGTTTGGACTATATGATCTCTGGAGGTTGCTTCCAACCCCTACAGTTCTGTGATTCTGTGATTCTGTGTAATAAAAGTAGGTTTAATGGTAAGTTTCTAGTGTATATTTTCCATTATGGACACGGTCGCTCTTTGGGAACTGTCCTCTGTTGTCCTAATTTATATTGAATTTCCTGAAGAAGTACTTTTTGGTCCTAGATACAGAGACATGTAGTGTCCTTGTATCCTTGTATTTGTTATTCTAGTACCAGTATTTTGGAATTGAAGAGGGCAGATTATCAAATAGATTTGAGTAGGGAAGCAGTTCTTTTCTGAGTGTATCTATCTGAATACATATTGAAAAGCTGGTGTGATTTTGGTACCCCTGAGAGAAGATAAGAGTATGGAGGCTTTGAAGATGTTGGTACCATCACACAAGAGTCTAAAATAGCTGCACAGGTCGTCTTTGGAAATGAGAAGTTAGGTTATTTTCTTACCTCTGAACGTTCTACAATTTATCCATTCCTATGTTCTCTTGCTGCTAATAGGATTACTCACGCAAGTAACACAATAGCACTTTAGCCTTAAGCAGTTGGCCTCCACACTGGTACACAAGTGAACATGTCAGCTGGTGCTTACTGTGATGCAGAGAACAAATTAACCGAGAACTGGACTGACTCTGTTTTAAGTCATAGATAACTGAAATCTATTTTAATCATTTCAGTCACAGGAAAGTATTTTCTAAATGTGTTATGTCAAAACAACCCAAAAAGTGACATGTAATCCAAGGCACATGTTTTATTCTTGATTACATTTGCAAATTCAATCTCAGTACTTTCATGGCATTTTGAATTTAAAACAATATTGTCAAATGCTTATGTTCTTGATACTTAACCAAAGCAGTGCCACAGGAATACTCAATGAAGGACTTCAGAACAATAATTCATTTATTCACTGAATACCCTGTCTTAACAGCTGACAATTTTTACAGCGTTGACCCCTCTCCAGAGATTTAGTCATTCTCCAAAATGTAACAGTGGGAGATGAGGAGATGGTAAAAAAAATGTATAGCACTTTCCAAATTGTTCAATAAATAAGTATCCAACATGAAATACAGATGCTTTTCACCAGCTACATCGCAAGACCTTTCAGTGCCTGCTCTCTGCTTAAGAACTCTCTATTTCTGTAAAAGCCTACGAGAATCAATGTCTTTGCAATGTCAGGTCCTGGCAAAACTATGCAGGGAAACAAATTCCAGACATTCAGTTTTCTAAAGCTGAAATTATGTTTCTCACACTGACTCAGCCCGAGTGCTTCTGCAGTGTTAGGTTACGTCAGCAATTTTCAGAATTTCATATTTCAATGTAAAAATAGGTTTTTCACATTTTGGCTATTTCGAAGTCCAGTATTTCTGTACCTGAAGATCAGCTTGAATGTAAGGGACGATGCATGAGTGTCTCTGTGTTGCTGTAAGATTTCAGCAGGAAAATTCTTGATCCAAACGGTGAACATAGAGTGTGATACAGCAGTTAATTCTTAAACATATACATCCTCTCATAAATTTGTGCTCTGCCCGTGACGTTTTTTCACTAAGGGACAGACATACTTAGAAGATAAATTTCCATGTGAATGGCAAGGCATTTTGCAATCATTGTGCGAACTAAAAGGCAAAATGCCAATCAATTTTAGCCTATTTTATTTCTAACAAGCAGCAGATATTTCTACTGTCAATTAAAATTATTTCGAGTATGAGAGCAGTGAAATGTTGTCCAAGAAAATTTATTGGTTCATTTTATGTCAGTTGCACCTGTAGTTTGGACTGAAGAGATGAAAGTGAAGATATTTAAGGGGAGGGTAAGTGATAAAAAGTGCATGCAAAGCAGTGATGTGAGTCGCACTAAGGAAAGTAAAGCTGAAAAAGAAAATAGAATAGTCTGATTATGTTAGGATGTTGGCGGAAGATTTTTTACACAACTCTACTAGACAGAGGTATTAAAATATCTGGTCCTCACAGAGCTCTACCTTAATGCAGGAATTCTGCAACTATTAAAGTCTTGATCAGCTCTTGGGTTTGCACCTCCAGGAATTTAGTTCTACACCTGGCAGTCACCTCAGTAATGCACTTTGACACAAAGCATTGCTTGTGTTGCTGCTAATGACAAAAATTTGTTTTGCAAAGGTGAACATCACTTAAAAAGGTGAGAAAGACATAATGAAAAGGAGTCAAACTTTTGAATTGTTAACCCATTCTACAATGTGTGTAAGTATACTTAAAAAAAAACAGGAATGTCACTCATGTTTGCAAGTGGCTTCAGATTAACAAGGGCAGATATAATCCAAAGTACTGTTTAAAGGTCAGTGAAAAGTTTAAAGGTTAAACCCTGCTACTTTTTTTTTCACTTTGGACTCCAGAGAGTTCAAAAAGAAAGACCCATTTCTACTCTCAGTTACACTGGTGTGAATTTAGTATTCACAAGTGCTAGGTCTTAGTTGAATTGATGTGGATTTACAGCACAAGGGCTATCAGCTCTGGCTCTATCCTGTTGTTTTGCTGCTTGGGTGAAAGAACAGGTTTTGTTCAGCTGCCTCTTTCCACTGGAAAAAAAAGATATCCATGTAAATTTGCCCATGGAGTTTTCAGAGCAGAGAAGCTACACAAAATGCTCTGAATACACTGCAGATGTTGAAAATAAATATATTGTGAAAGGTGAATTTCCATATTAAATAACATTTTTTGATGCTCATCATCTCAAAGCAAGAATAACATTCTTCCATCAGCAGTTCTATAGATTTTTTTAAATATGGTGCAAATGTTGGATTGTATTTTACAAGGGAGGTTTTCTAACAATAAATTCATCATATCCCTTTTTCTAAAATAACCTAACAGGAGCCACACCACTGAAAAGAAGAATGTCTTATCTCAAATGAAATTTCCAACTAAAATAATCTGAGGAAATATGTAACAACGCTGTGACTCCTGGGTGACTTAATGTTTTCTCCTCTACTTCTTTTTCTACTATTAGCAGTAATAAAACCATACCATTTACCAGAAACTTAAAAAAGCATCAGCCAATAAACAAGAGTATTCACATATGCATCTTTTGTTCCTGGAGAAGTCCTTCAAGTATCCCTCTTGGGTTCCACTCTTATTCATGTTCCCTGAGGACAGAAAGGCTTCCAAGGGGTGGAAGGCTTCAGGGTCACTCCTGATACAAATTGCAAACACGATGCACTTGAACTCTGGGGCACTGCCTTCACCTCCTCTCTGCTGGCCATGCTACCCACCGAAAACCCATCTGCAATTGTTCTCTCCTGGCCAGGTCCCTGAGCAGTAACTACAGTTGAAAGTTGCTTAAAGAAAAATGTACAGAGTTTAGTGATAAATATACAGGAAGATTACAAACCACGTTCTGCAGATTCCCCTTGGGCATCTTCCCAGAACGTTATCCAGAGAGGTAGCTGGGTTAACAGCAGCAGAGCCTCGCAGAATCGCTTAACTCCCCTTTGGCCTTACAGGCTCTTTGCAACTGTCTGTTCTGCTCCTGTGTTCTGCTTCATATCTCACCTCTGTGTTGTCTCTTCAAGTGTCCCCCAAGTATCTCCACTGCTCCACCAAGCCACTACATCTGTTCATACCGTGCTGTCCTGCTACTTTCCCACACCTGCACGATGCCAGTTCATGGGCAGTTCTCACCTCAGAGTTCCCTGTCTGGTTTTCAAACCACTCAGCACTATAAAGAGGCTTTTTATAATTTAATATAGGCTTTCTACATCTTTTTCCTTTTGAAACTTTTTGAAGGAACTAGACAAGCATGAAGTCATGATCTCATGCAGAAGGAAGGACTAGTGTTGCATAAGGGGCAAAAATGAGAAATGGCAGCCATTTTTTAACACATCCAAATACTCCTGAACACATACTATATGGTTCTGGAAATTACTACTGGTTTTATGACCCACTTTACAACTCGTGGCTTGAAAAGCTGCAAGACTTTTCCTCCTCTTGATCAGATATCTGTAAAAGCACTTGCAGCAGAAAGAGTTGCCCATGTGGGCTCTTTTCCTTTTCAACCTTTGCAAACATTCATACCAAAAAATTTAAATTGCCTGGATATGGATAGAAAACGGATCCACGAGACAGAGAATTTCAGCAATGTATATTCATTTCAAAAGTCAAGGAAATATTGCTGGAAAACACTTCTGCATCTTCCACTAGAATTACTGAATAGATTTGATTAAATATATAAACTTCACTTTGCTAGTCAAGTTCACCAAGCATGTTTGGAATAACAATTATTTTATTAACATACTGACATGATCTAGTCAAATAAAATTAAATGTGTTTTGGGGTAATAAAATGTATAGTGTTATTTAAGTATCTTTGCTTTTTTAAAACAATGGAGAGACAGAGATTTCTCCAGAAGCAAAATGATATTCCCACAATAACTGCAAATTAAAATCATTAACCTCAGCCTTGCCATAAGCATCTTTTTCCTCAGGGGCATGGACCAGCTGTCCTCATAGAGAAATTTTTGTTTCAGAAAGCTCTTGGGAAAGGCATAAGGCTCTTCGGAAAATGCTCTTAGAACAAAAAATTCTCAGAGTCTAAGGCACATAGGGAAGTTTCTGAAGGGAAAAGCTCGGTTTTACGTAAGGCAGCACATTCTAACCGTGATATTGACTTAACCACCTGTACAGGCTCAGATGCATCAATATATGCCGGATTTTCCAACCAGTGAAACATGAGTGATATATCTTACCTTGCTCAGAGCAGCTGACACACTTTAGTTTGAAAAATAGTGGATTTTCCATGTCCCCTTGCCTGCTCTGGAACACCAGGGTCTGTCTTTTTAGCATTTTAGTATGACATCCTTGTTATCCATTACCTCAAAGTTTTTGATGGTGCCATCGTAAGCAGTAAGGTCCAAAACTGCAGACTTGTGCACCCATGCATTAATCTACATGCAAGAATAATCTAGTTAACAAAAAGATGGCTGGGGGAAAGCGTAGCCTCTCTGTAAGCTTGGGATGTGAGAGGGAGCGTGGGCTGTGGTTGGCAGTCGGAAGACCTGAAACAGCCACTGACCCATTGCGTGATTGTGAGGAAGCCATTTCACCTTTCTATTGTGCTTTTCTTCCCAGCCTTCGTCTCTCCAACTCGCCAGCCCTTCACAGCAAGATCTGTCTCTTATGATATGTGTCTCACAGTGGGAGCTCAGCTGGGGCTTCCAAATTAGAGCTGATTGGGAATTTTTCACGGAAATGAATTTTCATTAGAAAGTGTAGCTTGCTCTCCGTACAGTTCCACAGTGCAGTCGTGGGGATGCTCACCCAATACGTGGGGATGCAAATTCAGATAATGACTCCAAAGAATACGTTGTGATAGGAAGTAGATCATCTCTAGCAGGAGCCGTGGAGTGCACCTTGCCCTAGGACAACCATCAGGCTGTGGGTGAATTGGCACAGTCATCTGCAGTTAGAGAGACAGCAGGTCAGGAATATGAACCCAAGTATGCAAGGGGAGATCAAATGCTGTACATCTCTTTTGCTGTTGTGTTTGGTTTTTTGTTTGTATAGAAACAAACCTTCTAAAAGCACTTGGGTTTACTGCAGGAAAGAACTGGAGCATCACTGAAATCCTGGGAGGTTTCATGACTGGGTTTACCCAGTCTCACTCGGTTCTGCTCTGAACCCTGCAAACCGTTAACAGTGAGATCAGACATATTTTATCCTGTAAAACACTTACAGTCTCAAGGAGGCAGACAACTTCAGAATAAATCCTGGCCAAATATCTGAGGGAAGTTAATGACAAAAAGAAGGAGAAATATTGTCAAAAATAATTCCAAAGAGAAATAGAAAAGCCTTCTGATAGTTGGTAGAAACAAGTTGTTCCCAGCATAAAGAAGGAGATGGCAGAATGCAGGTGTGAGCAAAGGGAATAATCAGATCAGTAAATCAAAGGGAATAGTAACAAAGTTCTGTGGACACAACAGGAAATTAAAGCATGGAACTACGGGGAAAGTGGTATGGGTCTTGAGTAGGTTTTGGTATGCCATAACGAGAGAAAGGAAATAACCAGGAATTTCCAAAAGTGATACCATTACAGCTTTTAGAACACTTCCTTAGTAGCTTCTGAGTATTAACACTGTGGAACACTCTGAAGAGAGAAACGCTGTAGAGAGAGTTTGTTTTTATAAAAAAAAGATCTGTTGTTATGAAGCAGACCTCCACTATACACCAGCATAAACTGCTAATTGTGTAGAACACTGCAGCAATACAAAAATGGCAGTGCTGAAGGGAAGATGTGTTTTCTCCCCTTTCTAGCCCCACTTCAGCTTCTCTTACTGACTGCCAGTCTAAAATAGTCTGCATTGCTAACCCAGAGAGCAGCTGAGTCATATTCCACTCACAAGGTCACTTTGCAGCTGAATATGATTGCACTACCTACGTGGCATCTCCAAAGAATATGCTAAATATCATTCGCTAAAATGGCAACTCTATAGACGTGTCATCAGGGGGACATTTCATACAGAAGTTAAGACTATCAGGAGTATCGTATCACATGCTATTCTCTCTCTAGCCTCTGTGTACAAAATGCCAATTCTGTGTAAGCAGCTGTGAACCTGGGGTGAGGTTTCAGGCTCCAGCATAACTGAAATCTGGACACAGTCTGCTGCCTGGCATCGGCATTGCCACTGTGCTCACCTTTCGGGAAAATTAAGGCCTCTTTGGGAGCTAATTTTGCTTAAGCTCACTCCGTGAGTTTCCATTCTCTAATTGTTCACTTTAGACTCAGCCAGAATAAATCATTTTTCCAACTTGCAGAACAATATTCCAGGAGAATATATGGGGAAATGAGACAAACCCTGAAAGAAATCTCAACAAAAATATTGCATTGACCATACAGATTATTAGTAAAACCACTAGATTTGGGTGCTCCTCGATGAAGACTAACTTTTCCAGTGCAGGATAATGACCTGCATTATTTCCTCAGAAACAAAAAAATTGTCTCCTTTCAAACGATATGGCTAGTGAAAGAACCAGTAAAATACGGAGTCTTTTGTGGGCAAAAGGTTTGCCCGTGAGCTTTGTGCCACATAAACTGAGATTAAAAAGAGAAAAATTTGAGACAAACAAGCACTGACCTGTGAGTGAGAGCTAAGCAAATGCATAGATGAATTCAGAGATGCAGCCCTGTAATGGGGAAATACCCAGGGTAAGAAATGTTTAGAGAGCAAAGTTCTGTGGATTTTCAGGCAGGGGAATAGTGGTGGTTGCCTCCTGTTGAAATATCATAGCTGCAATGAAGTGGCAAAGACAACAACTGACGTGTCAGAGACACATAAATTTATCCTTATAGGGCTGACAACTTGGTATGATTGCTCTCCAAAGATAACTTTATAACTTGCTGGAGTGTGATTTAAGGATGCCCTGGAGCAGCACTAACCTGTGTAACTTTCTTGTGGGTAACTTATAAGCTATAGCTCTAGGTAACAGCTTATGCAATTTTTCATTTGACCTACGGGTGTCCCGTGTGGGTGGGATTTCCAAAAGCACTCAGGCCCAGATTCACAAACGGATTTACCCAGAGGTGATTGCATCCATAATCTGTGCAGAGAGCAAAGCAGAGACCTGGCCACAATTTAGCCTGTGATCTAGTGAGGACATAGGAGAGGGCCTTAAACGTTCACCAGGAAATCTACCCATGCTTATGTGTGAAATGGCTCTGGACTGTGGTGATGCCTTAGCTCTGTTCCCACCGAAACGGAGTAAAATTAGGCACCAGCCAAGTACTCTTGAAAAGGCCATACTGAATCTTTCTTATCCTACGGTAACTTTGACCCTTTCTAAAATAACTTTTAGAAAGAGGTACTTGAATTTCATTATCAGGTAGACCACTTCAGCAGGAAAAATGTGTGCTGTTCTTATTTCAGTGTTTTGTTTTTTAAGTGAACTATTTTGTATACATACGACAATAAGAAGGATGACAAAAAGGATAATACAATATCCAGTTTGGTCCCAGTGATGTTAGATGTGCTTAATCTGAAGCAGTTGATAATCTCTGTGTGCAATTTGGGCTGTAGATCCTCCCTTTTGATGCTGGCAGAGAGCAGGGGTTGTATCTATGTATATATGTCAAACACTGAGATAAATTATGTCCTCCACGTGAAACAAGCGACAAGCAGCAGTGTATTTTATAAAAAGACAAAGTATGGAATTACTACTTCTGTTGTAGCTAAAATGGTCTAAGGATAAGAGAAGAACTGGGGGAAGAGGCAGTATTCTCTCTCAGACCAACTGTTTTAACCAGGGGAAAAAAGCTTGTAGACACAAGTCCTCTTTTGTACACAAACAGCTTTTTCCTCCTATTGGTATCAGCTGTTCTAGTAGAAGAGGTTCCTTTTCCATGTAGCTTTGCCAAAGAAACAAAGTGGGATCTGAACTCTTCTCCAACACAGAATACTGGGTGATCTATGCCTACACAGTAAATGAGCATCGAAAATATTTATTGGGAAAGCTGATGAACTCACAACACATTTTTTCCTAAGACTGACGTGATTTTAAGGTTAGTCAGAAAGGAGGTTTTTCCCCAGTAGGTATATTTTGCAGGCACGGTGGTAAAAAGTCACATCCTTGCAAAGTCATCACAAAGTATCTGAACACTTAAGACTTAGGGATGAATTGTGGGCCCCATGAAATGGGTATAGCTAGAAGAGTGCACAGGCCTCGTAACTGTGTGTTCATAATTAGGTGGAAGTTGGTGTAGAGAACAGGAGAAGAGGAAAGCAGATTCTGCCCTGAAGTACATGCACCCTGGCTCTTGATGAGGAGTCAAGTAAGTATTTTATGCTGCATGGGACTCCAAGATTTACGACCTCTTGTCCTCACTGATAAAGAAAATACCACTTACACAAAAGTAGCAGAGAAATCACACAAAAATAATTTCAGATACTTCCTGCTTCATAGGAAGAACTGAAGTGCTGCTGTTGTCCCTCAATGTCAAAAAAAATTACTCTTTGTCAGGTAAAATGCACCACTCACCGCTCACCACAAGACGCATGTTCTGGTTGGTTCTAGCATTTCATTCCTTTGGCACTCTCTAGCTTTTGAATGAGGGAAAATCTGAGGATGATGCTTTAGAATCAGAGAAAAGGGAAGAAGATTTCTTTTTAAAGCTCTCTAGTCCCAAGGAACAAAGATATTTCTTCTAAGTATTCATTGCAAAGGCAGGGAACACTCAGGAAAAGCAATTCCAAAGTACCATCTGCAGCCAGATTTGGGGTGAAAGTTCTCAAAAACTGTTTTCCTTTACATGTACATTTTGTGGGCTTGAGCCTCATGTCAGAAAAGTTGATCATGGATACTAAAGCAAAGAACAGAAATCTGAAGTCAGGATAGTCTCCTAGACCCTAGAGTCCAGGGCAACTATGTCATATTTCTGAGGCTGCCTGAAAGTCTAAGACATTCACCCTCACCTTTCCATTTTCTGTTACTGTTCATTTTAACCGCAGGTGCCATCAGAGACCCTTTCTTAGTGTATATTACTACTTTGGACAATATGGGAGGTTT
>Ga0181612_132375_pt1 | contig 13460 bp, 8 predicted proteins | sample HoacroProtozoa21_FD_119630 | JGI IMG/M metagenome (GOLD analysis project Ga0181612, IMG submission 119630) | Hoatzin crop microbial communities from Cojedes, Venezuel. Combined Assembly of Gp0051906, Gp0051904, Gp0051908 | reverse complement strand
GTTCAGCTGGAACTTCCTCTGCTTCAGTTTGTGCCCGTTGCCCCTTGTCCTGTCGCTGGACACCACTGAAAAGAGTCTGGCCCCATCCTCCTGACACCCACCCTGCAGATATTTATCAGCATTCTGAGCAGCAGCCTAAGCTGAGTGCTCTAAATCATTGCCTGAAGAAAGCCATTTCTTTCGCTTGAAAAGTGTAGGGAGAAACTGGACAGTAAGGGTAAGTCCATGGATTAGTGCAGAGGAGAGGAAGAGTGAATACTGTTCCATGCCAGCCATAGTGTTGCATTTTGATGGTTCTGATTTCTGGAAGTGTTATTCCAAAAAGTGAATAGAGGTAAAATAAGATTATTTGTGAAGAAAAGCAAGGCTTATATTGCAATATTCTTAACAGAACTGTGTCTTCAGGTCCCTGGTAACACAATGATGGCCTGGCCCCAATTCACCACATTACTTATCCTTGAAAGTGGTACATTTTTTTTATATTACTTCTATCATATACTAATGGTAAGCCACTGAATCTTCTGAAGGCATCCCAGTGGGAGCTGGTCTTTGCAATGGAAAGTCTTTTCCCTGGCTTGTAGAATCAAGCAATCAAGTTATCGGAATAACATATTTACCCAAGGCCTGAATAGCTTATTTCTACTGACAAGTTCTTCTTACAATAAAAGTAGGGGAAAAGGAAATTTCCCTCTGTCTGTGTGTTTGAATGTCCACATGTAATTCCATAGTATCAGGACAGATCTATATTTCATTGTTAGTGACTGATTGAGAAAGGAACAAGACAATCTAAACTGACTTGATAGAGAAATTAAATATTGTTGAAAATATTTAACTGAATTTTCCAAACTCTTAACAGTGATCTTCAGATGGAGGTTAAAAACTGTATAAGATAAATTCATATGGGAAGTGCTGTGGTGGTCCATTTTGTAATACTAAGCTGGGTTTTGCATCCTGGTTTTGTGGGGCTTGGGGGGCTTAAATTTTGCTTTTGTTGGTTTTCAAAGCCTAAAATGGTCAAAAAATTAAACCTGCTAGCTGTCATGATATGGTCAGTAATTTTCAGGCATTAAGCATGGGTGTGTACAAAATGTACCTGAATAATAGAACAGTTGCTTTCCATTATACTAATTAGACATAGTTAAACCTCACCTAAAAACTTACATTGCTTATGACTGCTTTAGCCTCAGCTTGTGTTTTATCCATGCAGCTCAATGGTATTTATTTCTTGCATTTCGTGGCCTTTTCATTTTTTAAAATCTGATCAACAAGAAAAATGACAAGGTGTGGTCTGGATGTTGATGGGCACAATGCTATGTGTTTTAGTGAAAAGAAGTGACAGAAAGATAATAAAGAAAGTGAGGATGGGGTCATATGAAGAGCCCTTGGCAAAAAAAAATTCAGAATGGGAGCCCAGGTATGAAGGAAAAGAGGAGAGTATGGGCAGAGGTCTGACGATGAGAGGAGCAAGAAATAAACCAGCTTCCTGACAGGGGGAGAAGATGGAAGCTTCTGGTAAAGGCAGATGGGAGAAATAATGACTGGATATCTTTTCTCTTCTTTTCAGTTACCATCACCATCTGTTACTGATAATTTCTCTGTTTTTGAAGGAGAGCTGGTACAGTAAGCAAGCCAGCCCACCAACATAGCCAGCAAAGGAAAAAGAAGAGAACAGGTTAGAAGAAAGGGAAATGCAGGGGTTTTTTTTATCTGATGGTAAACACTTTCATCCTTCCCTGCTGCTTGAATAATGCATCCTAATTTGACATGACTATACTGGTCACCAAGTTCATGCTAGGGTTATATAATCACAATCTGATCATTTTTCATAAGTGCTGCTCAGCACAGAATCCTTTTATGTGGATAAAGGAAAGCAGCTATTCTTTGTCTTGTGATTTTTGGCTTGGGTTGATAGAAGTGTCAGCCAAGAATAAAAATACCTTTATAATCTTTACTCTTTTTCCCTACAACACTTGTAAGTTGTACTATTATTTCTTCATTGTCTTTCTGTCAGCTGAAACAGAACTTGGTGTTTATGCCTCTGTTGGTTTAATAGTATATGGCTTTCATTCAAGTTTATTGAAGCATTCTCCAGAAAATGAGTGTGGTCTTCAGATTGTGCCTGGCCATAATGTGAATGACTTTGGGGTTTTTTGTTTATTTGGCTCCTCCCTACTCAGAGGTACTAAGCTGGAACTCAGCCCCACCTCATTGCTCCACCTCTGTGCCATGTGTCTTCTGTGACTGACGAGGTCTAGGTTTTCTGGGAAAAATGAGAATGTCTGCAAAGTGCCTGAACTTCAGTGACAGCTTTTCTGATAAAATTAGGAGCACTGCCTGCCAGTTACCTACCTACGCTTCCTTTTCCAGCTCCCGAGTTGTCTCTGTGGAGGAGACTGTAGGAATCCTTGGAGTTGTGGGTGTTGGGGGAAGGGGTCATGGCATTGAGGGATTTTGTTCCTGTGTAGAGTAACTTTATCAATATTGTATTAGATTTTTTTGGTTTACATAACGTGGCCACCCCTGTGACAAGCAAAGACTCAGTTACTCAAAAAGTCCGTGCCGGTCCTTTTTTTTGGCTATAAATGCCGGCCTTGTCAGATACCCTTAAATGAAATAAGGTAGTAGTGCACCGTGCTTCCTTACCTCAGGATTTAAGTGCACCTGGCTCTGCGTTTGGTGAGAGACTTTAAATGTAAATGAGGTTGCAGAAATAGCCTTGGTGGTGTCACCGTCTTCTTTGCGAATGGAATCGCACTGGCAGGACAGCTGAGCTCTTGTGGATTTATGCAATTTAGGCACTCACTATTCTGTAGTTTTAAAAAAGGCAGCAAGCACTTTCAGATCCTAATTTAATCGAGTATAGTGAACTTGTACAGACTGTGCTTCATACAGTTTGGCTGGCTGTGGTAGAGCCTGCGCTTAAGCTAGAACAGGTGGGATGAAACATTCCTGGGAAGCTCCCGTGGCTGCTGATCATCGAGGGAATCTGGAAAGAGAACTTCAGCTAGACACCTGTCTTCCAGGTGACTGAGTTTACACGAGGTGAGTCCTGTGTGTACTGTTTTCAGCTGTGGTGAAATATTGTTTGTGCTTTGGGTGCTACTTATATGACTGAATGGCCACAGAAATCTTGTCTGTCTCTCTTCCTTGAAAGTATGCTACCTGTCTGCACATGTCCATCCAAAGAACAGAACCAGGTTCGTGTGGATTTTACACACAGGGTTAGCAGTTTTCATAAGGAGTTACTATTATCTGACTGTTGCTTTAGCAAAAGAAAGAGTCGTACAGCAAGTACTCCTACAGCTGTAGAGCTGTTGATATAAAAACCCAGTATCAGCTTTATTTTGCTTGGATTTTACACACAGGTTGTGTTTAAATGCCTGCTGCAGAGGCAGCTGCTGATTTTCATTGTGTTCTTGTTTGGTGGGGATTTTTAAAGTTTTGTAACTAGTGGCAATTGTGCTGAAAAAACTCTCCTTTTCTGACAGCAGTGTTACTATCTGTACATCATTTCCTTTGCTGTAAAAGAGAGAGAGTGCACTGCGTGGAGGGCCTCTGTGCTTCTGCCTGGGGTTGGGTATGTCTGAAAAGGGCTGGTCTGTATCTGTGCACTGGGCAGGTCGTTTGCTCACACACTGCAGACCCAGCACATGCAGGTTGTAGTAGACTTTGTGCAACGTGCAACTTTGTACAATCCAGCTGTACAGTGCATGCACAATGAATCCGTCACAAAATACTGGTTTTACTGCATGGATGGAGGGGAATAAGCGTAAATCCTGGAAAAGTGGGACCTGTAATAACACTGGTTTCCTCTTTCAAGGGCGTCTTTTGCAGATAAATTCAAGAATGTTTGTGGAGCAGTCCGAAGTTCAGTTAATATATTATTTAAGAAGAAAAAAAATAAAAACACCCATGAGGAAATGAATAATTTTCTGTTTAGTGCTGGCTTTGGATGATAAGCAATAAATAAAAGCACTGAGTAATTTGTGTAATAGGAATGGTAAATATATTTCCCTGCACTGAGATCCATTGAACTCTTGCACTAAATAAGGCAGGGCTGCTTTGGAAAAAAAGAATATATGATCATGTAATTAAACACTTTCTTGTAATTAATACCCACAAGGAAGCTGAATTAAGGCTGTGGTCAACATTAACTCTGGCACTTCCAAACTCTTGCATATCTGACTTTGTGTCCGTAAGCTTTTCAGGATTTGTTTGATTTTGTCAATGTAATAGATGTTTAAAATTAATGATCCAGTGATCTTAGCCTGGTAGGGTAGAAAAGGTGGCTGGAATTCATGTACTGTTGCCTTTGAAAGATTTAGGATATTTGGAAATTTCGGGGAGATATACTACATATTTATAAATGGATATAGTGTAAGATGACCAAAATTTTCTAACCTTTAATAGGAGTTAAACCAGAGAGTAGCCTGAAGCCTCAAGTAAGAGTTTGGCTAACTCTTTTACAATATTTTCGTTCCTAGCATCTAAAATGCCTGACCCTTTATGATGTCTGTTTTCTTTAATGTGTGGTCTGGGACAGGACTGGAAGAGAAAGCCATGCTGTCTCTGAAGCTGAGAATGGCTACTTAGCATCCAAATATGTAATTAGGGAGCTTTTCATGCCTTTTTAATAAGTTGTAGTCATTAGTAAATTGCCAGTCTCATACCCCTCAAATGATTCAGTCTTTAAACTTGACTGGACTGGCCCAATTCCATGCAGAGCAGATGCTTTTTTGTCTCATTTCATTCTTTCCCTTTTGTTAGGGGCTTCAGCTGCAAAGAGAGAAAAACGCTAGTTGCAAATAAAAGGCAGGACAGTGAAAACATAGCTCCTCTTCTCTGCCAAAACCAGACACAGAGATCTCCCTCCTCTGCCTTTCTCCAACTTGTGTGCAAGCGCTCTAATACTGCGTCACCCTGCCACTCCTCTAGGGAAAACGGAGGTAAATCATAGATCCTGCATAAATACCTTTAGAATTGTACTTAGTTTTTACCTACATGGACCCTGAGGAAAATAAATGCAAATTAACAAGTATGAAAGTGAATTAAAATGTATTAAAGCTAAACTGCATGATCTCATATAGATGCTGTTACTCCAAATTACAACAACTTTATTTTCGTCAGGATTAATTGACCTCTAGTGTAAGTTCAGGCAAGCAAAATAAAAAGATGTTGGCTCTGAGTTCACACGCTTGTAAGTCAGTAATCACATTTAAATCAATTTCTTAATTAAAAAATATTTTATTAATTACTAAGTTATTACAAATGGACTTTTATATTATGTTGATCATATGGCATTAGGCTGGCATTGTAAGTTTTAGACTGGATTACTTATATGGCATAATTTATTGAACCAGAAAGTCACCGGGTAGATGCCCACAAACCTCAACAAATCTGAAAATGTCCTCAGTGTTTTAAAATGCTCTGGGTAGAACCTTTTGAGTCCATTTTGTTTTGACTTTGATTTCTGGTCTACAGTAAGGATGAGGAGTTGCAGAGTTTTTCCATTATTGATTTCTGAACCATATATGCTCAAAATACAGCAAGGTATGGAGCTGTGTCTGAGCTTACCATCTCCCTTCTGGTACATTTTTTGTTTCTCATGGGGTTCTCACAAAGCAGATGAAATTTTGCACCAGCACAAAATCTCGTCAAGTCTTAAGGTAGTTACAAGAAGTGGTTCACTCATCATTCAGTCTTTTTTTTTTTTTTTTTTTTCTGTTTTCACTGATAAATACTGCCGACTTCAAATTAATGGATTTCCAAGACCTTTTGTCATCCTCTCAGGATGTTCTACATGAATAAACAGAAGTAATAATGTTGCTGTATCATTTTTAAATTTACTTCTGCAGATTATTTCCCTGTCTCATACCAAAAGTATAGATAGATCAGGGACTACTGTACTTGTGAGATGAGGGAAAATAATTAGCTGTCATCCTGAAGACAATTGTAAGAACCGTCTTCAAAAATGTATGCTCTGAAAGCACAGAAGTCTATGGATTGGCATATGCAAAATGGAAGGGAAACTTTTCACTTCTAATAATTCCCAAGTTTTGAGACAACTATTTTAAGGTAGGTATGAAAAAAAGGAAGATATTCTTGAGATAATGCAGAAACCAGGACACACTATTGGTGCAGCATCACCTGACATTGTGCTGGGGACCTAAAGTTTGGATACCTTAAAGGAGATGCTTTAACAACAACCAGTTTGTGGAAAGTAGATGATGTCTTTCAGTGACTTTCACTGTGTCTGATAGGTGCTATAGAGTCCATTCTGTTTTTTTTCAGGCATACATCAAATTCACATTCTGTTCAGCAGACCACAGGGTGCATTTCAAGATTTGAGCTGGGCGGTGTTGCCAGCGTTATGTGCCGTACCTCATCAGCTGCAGTGCATTTTCAGGGCCTGTTACTTGTATGTTAGAAGGGAGTTTGCCCTCAGTGTTTGCAGCATGAAAAGAGTCTACGCAGCAGCATGCGAGAATGCAGAAGTGTTAGTAAACTCTCTGGGTTTTGGACGCACAGGTACTAAAAGAAAAGCAAAGTTAACTTCCAACCCACTTAAAACTAGTCAGTTGTAATATACATAGGCCGAAGAAAAATGCACAAAATAACAATACCATGAAGAAAAGGTTAAATGGGACAATAATTTTGCTAGTATTCCATATAGGCGATTTTTAGTGTCAGACAGATGACTTATCACTATATCCTTGTCCAGTAAGCCCAGCTATTGTATCCCAAGAGTGGGTATGCTCTCATAGGTTAGCTAGGGCTGCCAAAGATGTGGTTAAACTTGAGGCTGACATACATGCATAGTGGAGAAAATATACTTCGAACTTCTGGGCAAAACGTAGCTTTCCTTTTAGATCCTACAGGGTCATCTCCTTTTTCTTTAACAAGAGTTTTTTAAGGGATTTCACCTTATAACCCTGGCTTTATTCAAAAAAGCTCTAGAGAGCTTGTCTTTTAGACAGAGATGTGCATATTCAAGTAAATATGTATTATGGCGACTCCTTATTCTGGGGAGAATTCTGCCCAAAACCTGAGATGGTTATCCCAGCGCTGGATGTTACTTGGTTGTCTTTCCTGGTCTTTCTTGAGTCACAAAACACTTCTTCATCCATTGCAATATCTAGAAATCATTTAAACCCTTACAATCTTTTCAGCTATGTTATTTTCTGCAATAACCCACAGTTATCGCATAGTATTTCACATGCTGTCTCTATTATGGGTCTGCCTGGTACCACTCTCCACAACCCCTGCAGTCCCATCGGTGTTGCTGTGGTGAGCCTTCAGTCCACGCACTTCAAATCAGGCAAACTTTTGTGGTCCTGGTGCAGCTCTAGACCAGATGGCTGACATAAACCCTCCCTGTCTAGCACAGACCCAGATGCCTGGCTTTAGCCACAGGCTCTCCCAGTTGGGCTGATTAACTGGTATAGATTACTCATTGTTTTTAATGTTCCTCCCTGTGTAAACCATTCAGGTGTGCAGTTTTCCAGAAAGCAAAAGAAAAAAAGAATTTAAAATTTCTGTTCATATTACTGGAGTCTAAAAATTATACAGTTCCAGTTTTTCTACCCTTCCCAATTTGCTTGCCGATAACCTTTTTTTGTCTTGCTATCTGCAAAGTGTATGGTATGTTGTAAATTCAGAAATGACCTAACAGCAGGGCCTAAGCGCTTTTCCTTCTTCTGCATCCAGTCCAATTTATTTCATCTTAAATATGGGGGTGAATTCAGATGGAGCTGTGGTGGCTTGACCCCCACCACATGGTTGACCACCACTGAGCACATCAGAGAAGTTTCCTGAAGATGCTGTTCCCAGTGTGCTGGCACAGTTGCTGCTTGGGTAGCTGAGTCATGATTTCTTCCTTTTTTTTTTTTTCCCCTTTTCACTCTCAAAGTGTGGACATTAATTTTTCGTTTCAAGTCACCTTAGAAAACAATGTTGTGGTCACTCTCACTTATTTCTAGGTGCTAAGGCAGTCCTTGACAGAGAGATGGACAGGCTTCTCTGACGGATGTGAGGCTTCCATAGAAGGAAATAGATACAAAGCTATGATGGTTTTCCTGTCGTCTTAGTTGTGCACAGCGAGTAGGGAGGCAAGGAGGAGCAGCAATCCAGGGAATAACAAGGAGATTGAAACAAATGACTCTGGGTGGCAGGTGAGGAGACAGTTCTTAAGTAAGTGAGTCAAACAGGAGAAAGAAGTTGTGCCAGCGAAGGTTTGGAACCAGCAGTCTACATGAGAGACCAGGAGGTGCAGATAAATAAAATCCAGTGGACTTGCTGATCTTAGAGGTCTTTTCCCAACCTTAATGATTCTGTAAAGTCACTGAATGAACATGGCGGTGCAGACAGAAGTGTCAGTTCATGGAGTATGTGATTCGATTGCTTTGCAAAGCAATTTAAACAACACAACTGTTGTTTCAATAGCTGCGGCCTTGAAACTAAAAGGGGAAAGTCGGAGAAGCGAGCCGATGTGAGGAAGCAGCAGGAGTGGGAATAGCTGCAGCACGGCAGTAAAGCCACAGCACAGCTCAGGCAAAGGCCCCGGGTGAGAGCCTGAGGGCGAGTGCAGCTCATGGGCGAAGGGGACCGGGTGCTTTCTCCAAGAGGCTGACCCAAGCTTGCCACAAGGCCGTACAGTGCCATGCCCACCTTGTGCCCAGGTGGCCAGGCCCCTCGGTGGAGGTCACCTTCAGAGCCCCATCTTTTGAAAGCGAGAAAGCTTAGTGAAATGCCTGCACCCGAAAATCAGTATAATGAGAAGATGCTAATTTTTTGCTGTCTATTTCAAAAGCAGATAAGGAGCAGGTCAGAAAGCCTCATATTTAGAAAGACAGCAGTCTACACAAATGGTATTAAACCTTTCCTACTTGAACCAGAGCAGATAAATTGAGTGCTTATATGTAGGTTCCTTGACCCATTTTTAAGCACAGTTTCAACTTTTACTGGTATAGAGAGACACACCTGGAACTTTCACTAAGAATGCATATTAATGTCTACTGAGGTCACCACTTTACTAACACTCTGTTGACCCATACCAGCTGGATTCTGGTTTCTGTTGCTCAAAAACACGTAATTCTAGAAAATGCACAGGAGGAATCACTGTGAGGTGTTACAGTGAGGGCCGTCTGTGTAGCATCCCCAGTCCCACTCTCTGCTATGTCTGGGGACAAGCCCCTCAAAATAATGAGGTCTCTTGCTAATTGTTTTGTTTGCTGATGATTTACAAACCTGTTGAAAAAGACTTTGCCTGTCACCAGTGCTGTAATCTCAGTGGAAATCAGCAGCCTAGACAGCCCTATTCCTCAATAACCACTTCCTCTCTGGACCCAATGATCACTGATAAATATTAAATGGTGGGTGTAGAACATCCTGTCCCATTCACTACTGGAGCTTTTATGGTGCCTTTGTATTTTCAGATCCCAGGAAAATGTGGGCACCATATGACAGAACTGCTAGTGCGAACATGAGATTGTTGGAGAGCCAACCTAGAAAGTGTAGTTCAAGGACGTTACATAAAGCACTAGCCTACAAGTCCTGTATCCTTGACTGGTGTATTTGTCTCATTTTGCCAGCACTCTGCTATTATTACATTTATTGTTATTATTAACCTATTTAATGTTAGGTTCTTGTAAGCTCTTTATGAATCATTTCCACTCACACCTGCTTAGTTATTCCTGCCAGGTCCCAATACATTATTGACAGAGGCCAAATTGATCTTTTCCTGTGGACACATGTTTTTCTCTTAGCTCTGAGTTGCTGCAGCAGCAAGGCAAAGGGACAGAAGCAGTGTTCCAGCTAAAGCCAAGTGAAATGAATTGAAGCTGGGGACACAAACTGCCATTTCCTGAAATGTGGCAGCTTCCAACCAACATAACGAATTTTGTTTTCTGGTTACTTTTGGTGGCTGTTATTTTGCCTTTGAAAGGCACAATTTGGGAAAATTTGGAGTTTTTCAGGAGAAAGGTATGATGGGCCCAGGAGCACACAGTGGAATCACATCATGGTGTACTTTTCAGGCTGTCTTGACTCATCTTTATCTTTCTTTGTGTTCCAGTAACAGCAGTGGCAAACGGGTTTAGTTCTTGTAGATCAGTGATTATCAGAAAACTAAGGCATGTGTACCGGTCACACAGTTAGTGCAACGGTGTGTCTTAGTTACTGAAAAGGGAACATAAATTTTAGATGCTGGTTTTCTGTCTGCTGAGCAGAAGGACCCTACTTTCTCTTGCAAAAAAGTTAAGGAGTACAGGCTAACAATTTCAGGCCTTTCAAAAATGAGATTTTTTTGTTGCATTTCTTAGAAGCTGTGGGGCTGACTTTGGTCTCCTCATTCTGTTCTTTAGGGTTTTTTTTCCCTTCACATGTTACTGACCAGTGAAATCTTCTGGTGGATCTTGACTAGCTTCTTTGTACTTCCTTTGAAGTAGGAAATTCTTAAGACATACAGTTGATGCTTAACTTCAAGAATATTATATCCTGCCCTCTCACACCTCTCCCCAATGAGACTTCTTACCCTCAGAAGAGAGAAATTGCAAGGTCCTCCAATCCATCCATGTCAAAGTCTCAATGCTTTTCCTTCAGTCTCCTCTGGTTGTCATCTTGGCAGCTACAAAATGAATGAAGAGGCGTGCATGGAAATGTGTTTGTTCTTATAACCCACCTAAACCTGCCAAAAGATTGAGCAATCTTCATCATGTGTTTGTCTGGCTTATATTTATCCATGAAATTCATTTCCAGGCATATGAAAATGGAGTTGTTAATACATGTAACAGTTTGTGCAATTCGAGAAAAAATGTGGTTTTGTTGGATTGTTTCTCTTGAGATGATTTCAAATACAATGGACAACTGAGAGAGGAAAATCCAATGATTGCACCCATGGGCTGGATAATAGAGTTCTGCCACTTTGGCAGTTTACAATAATTGAGTAGTGTTTATGATGATAAGAAAGCAATTTGGTGAAAGTGAGGTAAAACAGCTAATACAGAGCAAGATAAAACTGCAGTTAATTCAACCATCAGGAAACTGACCACTGAAAAATGGTCCTGATATGTCATTTTGAGTCAGTCCAGGTTGTGATTTTACTCAATCCATTCCTTGTTTAAATTTCAGTACTCAAAAGACCATTTGTCAGACTGTCACTCAAGCAAACTTTATGCAACAGATACAAAGCAACCATAGTACATTGCTCTGGTGTAGCAAGACACAGAGGCCCTTGCCAGTAAAGTTTTTCTTACACTGTTTGTATTTCATCAACCTTTCCAAAAGATAAAGATGTGATGTTGGTGGGAAACAAAATCCAGTAGTCCAATGGTGTTTATCAACTTCTTAGAGCCAGAATTGTATGAGAAGTCAAACTGAAAGTGAGTAAAGACAATAAACAGAATGATAGATGTACTGGCACCTATTTGCATGTTATTTCAAGTCGTTGACAGGCTGGGATATAGCCTGTGCATACACAAATGTGCTTTTGCCCTCACGTTTTACCAGGCATTCTCTCTGCAAGCAGCAGTGTAACTCTGGTGCCTACGTTCAACAAAAAAGCAGCTCACAAGAATACTATGTGCCCGAATACTGCGTACAAACCTTCTTATTTTTCATAATACATCATCAGCAAATAGAGAATGTTAATCTAAAATTTTCTGGTAGGTTCAGCCATCAAACACGTGCTTCCATTTTAGGTGAGAAATTGAATAGAAGGTCTACAACAAACAGTCCTTTAAAAACAACGTCATCAAGACTAAATTGTGACTTTTTCTACTTTACAAGTAGCCACACTACCATCACTAAAACGATTACATAAACATTCACCACTGTGAATAAGGGTTTCTAAACATGATTCCTAACTGCCTTTAAAAAAGTGATCATTTTGGAAAGCAAGGCACTATACGCAAAAGTCTGCTGGTAAGAAAATGGAATCTCCTCTTCTTTTCCACCAGCCAAAGACTGGAAAATAACACTCTGTTACTGGAACTGGATGTCTGATGCTCTGAGAAGAGAGAAAAAATCTGTTTTGATGTCAGGTATTTTCTGAGTAGAGAGGAGGAGGACAGCTAAAATCTGGACCACAAGCATGTCAGGTTTTTGGAATTTAAGTCAAATAACTTTGTGGCTAATCTGCTAATATTGATATTAGTGCACAGGCTCCCTTAAGCGTTCTATGGATTAAGAGTTGAATTTTTCGATTACTTCATAAGCACACTCAGATCATGAAGTTTCTGCTGCTTTGTATCCCCCGTTGTCCAGTAGGAGAAGCTGCCTCTGATGATAGGTGGAGAAGGGCACTTTTTCACATTATTAAGAACATATACCTTCTTATACATACTCCTACAAAGCTGCTCAGCAACGGGCTTTCTGTTTGAACTTGCTCTTTGGTTTTCAGATTCTTCTAGTTTTGCTCACTACATTGAGGCTTGGGAAGGAGGTTTTTGGGGGTTTTTAGTGGCACAGAATGTAACACAATTAAAGAAGCCACCTCAAAGATACTGTCAGATGCATACTACTTGAAATGTGAAATCAGCCCAGTGAATTTCTAATAAGAAGAACAATGTAGGATGATCTGAGTGAGAGCCGTTGAAGGAATACAAAACCACAAGGCAAGATTCCTTCTAAAATCCGAGCTCTGACATCAATTGCGCAGTGGAAAGCCATCATGCTTTACAGTGGGGTTCATTTTGCTTAACTTTTTATGGCTAAGTATCCAAGCAGAATTTGTCAGCAGGGCTTTCTCTGTAGCATCGTAACACAGACGGTAGGCTAGGCAGGACGAACTGCGCTTTGGAAGCGCCATGAGAGCTATGAAAGTGCCATGAGCTCACTGCGATGAGAGAGAAGCCTTACTAACAGGAGGGAGGAGGCAGATGGCTTCAACTGCTACTTCAGGTTAGAAATCTCTCTTCACATGATGTTTTCAGAGCTGAATCCTACCCCTTGAGGTGTGGCCATGCTGCTTGTTGCAAGTAATGGCAGCTGGACGTGGTTTGTAAAATTTAGGGCAAGTCTACACTTAAAGCTTTTAATGATAGATTAATATTCTTGAGAGGCATGAGGTGATTTTTTACAGTAGTTACTCTGGCAAAAGTCCTAGTGTAAACAAAAATTGCCTGGCATAGAAAGTGGGGGTTTGTTGGTGCTTTTTTTGTATTTTACTCAAGAAACAGAGTACATTGTTAGGGTGGCCCTTCCAAGTAAATGTCTCTTCAGTGCAAGAGAAAGTGGCACCTCCATTGCCATGATGGGAAACCCAGCAGCATGTGAGTCGTGCTGGAGGCGAGGTTGCTCTGGATTACAGGGTAGGGAAGTGACCATACCCAACACTGGAGCAGGCTCCCTTTTACGCAGGATTTGCTTGGCCTCGTACTCTCTTGGCACAGTTCAGGCCACAGTCACAGAATCACAGAGTGTTCAGGGTTGGAAGGGACCTCTGTGGGTCATCTAGTCCAACC
>Ga0181612_182435_pt1 | contig 13462 bp, 4 predicted proteins | sample HoacroProtozoa21_FD_119630 | JGI IMG/M metagenome (GOLD analysis project Ga0181612, IMG submission 119630) | Hoatzin crop microbial communities from Cojedes, Venezuel. Combined Assembly of Gp0051906, Gp0051904, Gp0051908 | reverse complement strand
TCTTTCTGCTCCCAGTTGCTGCCTTTGCCTTCTGCAACTTGGGCGGTGTGGCTGAAGCACTTGTTGGTGAAGACTGAGGCAAAAAGTCATTGAGTACCTCAGCCTTCTCCATATTCTGGGTAACCAGGTCTCCCATTGCCTTCTGGAGAGGGCTCATATTTTCCCTGGCCTTCCTTTTATCATTAGATATGAACTTTACCATCAAAAAAAGTTATGAAAGCCACCACACATTTTGCAATTGCGGTTAAAAAGACAAGCTCCAGAAGGTACCTTTAAATAAACAATTTTGACACAAATTATGTTAAAGAAATACATTTGGTATTCGATCTGCTCTTCGGATACGTCAGTATTTACATTTCCAGTTACCATACAGTTTTAACTGTGAAATTTTCAATGCTGCATTAAAATAACTTTAGGATTTGACCTGCCTGAGAACAGAAAACTCGCTAGATGTAGTTGAGATCCATACTACACATACTGAGAATGTCATTAAGCTAAATTTAGTTTCGGTTTGATGGGCTATAAGGTTTAGACATTTGCAATTCAGCATGTGTTTAGCTGAAATTTGACCCATATATCTGGGAGAAAACAAGAATAAAAAAAAATTGACACTACCTGGACAACTAAACAGATTTCATTTAGACCTGTTTAAGCAGTTAGTGTTAAACTTTCCCAAAGTTTTTCTGATGCAGCCACTGGTAGCAGCTTTTGGAGCAGGTCAGAGGCTCAGGCAGCTTGGGGTCTCGTGCTGTTAGGGCGAACAGCGGGTAGCAGTCCGTGATGAAATGGAAAGTGGAAGAAAAGGAAAGAAATGGAAGCTGTTTTCAAAGAAATTTGTTATTCCTTGAAAATCGCAGTACTAGATTTATAAGCCACTGCTCGCGTTTGGGGGTTTGCACTAGGTCTCACTGAAGTCAGTGGCAGGCGTAGGGCTTTGAGACAAGGGTGCCGACCCGTCCAGCTGAAACATCTCCATTCTGGGCTTGTAAGCACAGGGCTTGCTTACAAAGGGGTTTCTTTGCAATTAGAAATTAACAGTAGGTGGAAACAGATAATATTCTCTGCTTGGAGACAGGGAAACACAAAACGTGGGAAAAATATATCACTTTTTTTGAAGTACGTGAAATGTGGTTGCCTTTCCTGTAGGACGATGGTTGCATCAGACCTCCAGGTGCCGAAGTTCTGTGCCAAGCACAGTGACATTCAAAGATCCTATGCTTTATTTCAGTGTGTTTTGCATGTAGCACGTAAAGAGAATGCGTCCATTTGAGGAGAGTACTTCCCATCTGGCCTTTACACATTTTGAGATGCATCTGAACTGTCAGAAAAGAACATGGTATTTTGCATATTAAAACATCTAGCTCTTCCCGTGACATTTAATAGTAAAATGTTTAAAATTATTCTACTGCTGGTGAACAGCAAAAGACGAAAACGGAACACTGGCTGAAATGTGGGAGCGGGAGTAATATTCATCTAAAAGACATTTACCTCTGTAATAGAAATATACTGTTTGTGTCGAATTCTTTTCCAGAACTTCTGTCTTTCATCTTCTGGAATGAATATTTTTTTCCATAAACATTTGCTAAATTGTACAAAGGTATTGCAGTGTCTTTATACTAAGCGGTTTTGGATGGTATAAAATGACAGTTAAGAGGAAAACATTGCTGCAAATGGTCAATCCTGCTGTCAAATGTACGTATGTTTATGTTTATAATTTAAAATCTGGAGGTGAAAATGGAGAAGTCCATTATTGTTTTCTCTGAAAGGGCTTTTTGGGAAATATCCTGAAACTACTTTTTTCCACTAAAATGACATCATGCACTTTTTAGAAGTTTCTCTGTGATAACTTCGGCGGTACTCAGGAATACCAGATGCTGTGTTTTTTCTTCCATTTTTGATAGCCTAATCAGCAAATGCCTTCCAGGATAGCTTAACATCTCAACAGAGGTTGAATTCCCTGTGCCATCCGACACGTGAGGTCCTGGGCGTGCGCTGCTAAAGCAAGGCTCGGAGGTCTGAGAGCGTTACCTGCACTTCCATTGAAAAACTCGAAAACCAGTAAGGCCAGGACAGACTTCACTGGAAGGAGTATAGTATACCTTGTTTCATGCAATCAATATACATTATTTTCTTTCAAAGATCAATTAATCTGATTTCCTAAATATGCAGATAAAGTTTGAATATGTGCGGCACAAGGGAAGGAGAAAAGGAAAAGAAAGTTATGTTGCAGGCTAGACAGGTTAGTGGTTTTCCTTTTGAACAGATATGGATTTAAGCCTTTCTTTTGCATGTAAGATACGCAGATGAAGGGAATAAAGCATAGAGTTAAAGCATGTATTAGTGCTATTAAAATAACTCATATGCATATTTAAATAGTCCAGGAGTCCAGAGCCTAGTTATGAAATAAATACCCAGCACAGCAAACAGAAAATTAACAAGATTAACTTGACTGAATAAATTGTGAATACAAATGCAGACAACGGTTCTAGTTAGGTTGTACTAATGGATTTTGTTTTGTGAAATGTCAGCCGGGTGCTCATCTGCAGTCAAAAAAGCAGATAAAGTGTTAGGAGTTGTTAAGAAATAAGCAGAGTACAAAATGCCAGACTTTATTATGGTTTGTATCCATGACGAGCTGCATCTCAAATACTGTGTTCAGGTCTGATCCCCGAGCTCAGAAGAGAAACCGTAAAAGTGGAAAAGATGCAGAAAAAGGTAACAGCGATAACCAAAGTTACAGAAGAGCTTTTGTACAAAGAGCAAGTAAATAGATTAGGTGTTTGGGAATGACATGATTTGGGCAGATAGGGCAGAAAACTGCACAATTAGAAGTGGCCTGGAAAGGTTGAACAGGGTACTGTCCAAAGGCATCACCTCGAAGTGCATGCTCCATAACTTGCTGAGGGAATAGTCTGGACAATATCCTTACATCTTTCCCATATACTGTCAGACATCTGCTTGTGGTTGCTATTGGAGATAGAGAAAGGACTTCTGCTCTGATGTGGTAGAGCTTTTTGAATGTAAAGATGTCAGAACAGACGAATGTCAGCCACCTGACTTTTTTTGCCTCGTTTCATCCAGCTGTGCACCCTGGGGTCGTAATACTTTCCCGACTATTTCCTGTTATTTTGAAAATTACCTGGTTTGAACAGTGGTTGTGTAATGTCAAGGCAATGCTGTGTTTTTAACTCTTGAGCAGAAAGCATGTCTATTGCCATTCTAGACTTCTCCTTCCCTCAGAAAATGCTGTGCAAAACTTGTAAAACATCCCACAGTTTTACTGATGTAACATTTTTAAGAAAATGTTTCTGAAGTAGCATTAATTTTATCTTCCATAGGAATTTGAGGAACTTTTATGACTACTAAAAACTAGAAAGATAGAAGTCTTTACCCGTCACCTAATCCAAAATAGTTTTAAATAATTCTCTATATTCTATGGAACTGAGTTTTTGCATTTTCAGTCGTACAGTTTCAGTAACCAGACACTCCCTATCAAATGAATTTGGGGTTAGAAAAATAAAACCAAAGATGACCGGGGATTTGGCTTAAATTCTTATTTTTCTTCAGTCTTCAGGTCTAGGTCTCTCAGAACGAAGCACAACAACGATGCCCAGAGCGCAATTTTTTGTTAACTTCAACCCTGTTGTGGAACGGAAAGGACAAGTTCCACCTTAGGGCACCCTAAGGAGCTCAAGAAATACAACATCTGCTCGCAGATAGAGCCATATGCACAGACCCTGGTGAATAAACCGAGCCCAGGGGAAAGACAGCATTTGTTTCCTTGTCCAGTGGCTATGATGTCTTTGAAAGTGCAGGCTTATGTCCCTGTCGTAGAGTGGGGAACAGAGGCAGGATGATGAGTAGCTGCTCTAAGGTGACTAACACCACTAACAAACTTTTCAGACTATTAGCCTCAAATGTTACAGAGTGCTCCGTCACACATGCCGCTTGCAATACAATAGACAAAATACCAGAAACATTCTGAAAACAATCCTGTTGGGGCTAGTTATGCATTATCAAAGCACTAGTATTTTATCCGATTGGCATACTGAGCCGAAACATTTAAAGCTCTGCCAGTGTTCGGCACTTCTGCAATGCACTTTGACAGGTGGTAGATGCTGTCCTGTGAAACTGCTAGGAGTGTACCATAGTAATGCACTGGTTTTATGGTGTGTATGCTTGAAAAGGACGCTCAGAGTGGAAATTATGCAGTTAGTAACTTCCCTCGTCACTAGAGGAACTCTTGGCTAAGTTGAGTACATAAAGGCCAGCAAGCGTCTTCTGCAGAGAACATACGGGAGAATCCAGTAGACTGCAGTAGGCCTTATTGCTCTTGCTTATTTTTTGTTACTGTGTAGGTGATGTTGGCTATCTCCAGAATGCTACTCTGAAAGGATGTTTTTCAAGGCCTTGCTAGGCTAGTCTTCGTGTTAGACCACTAATAAATGGTAATACTGCCTTTGTGAAGGAACTGAAAGAGCTCTACAAGCCAAGAACCTGGCCACATGTAGGAAAGAGCATGGGAGTGATGAGTAGAGTCTCAAGGAACTACTTCGTCTCAGGTCATCTGCTGAGTAATTAGCCAGAAGTAAGAGAATTAAGAATCTGTAATGCTTATTATGCCAAAGCGAGATGGGTAAAAGCAAGGTCCTACTTTTTACAGATGACAAAGTTGTTGGTAGTGAAGGAAGCGATCTAAATGTAAATTGCTAAAAGCATCTCAGCATATCTCCATTCAGGTGCCTGAACATAAGCCAAACACACTGACATCTAGCTAGGTTCTTCCAAAAGGAGATAGGAAGTTGGACCTGATGATCCCCGGAGGTCTCTTCCAGCCTGGACTCCTGTGAGCCTGTGACTCCCAAAGCAGGAAGACAGAGTAGAGGGAGGGGACTTCCAGGTAAATCAGAACAGGGAGACAGAGGGGCTTGTTCAAAGGGATAAGAATATTACAGAAGTAAAATCAGGTATGATTTATTTTAGAAGAGAAATTCATTTTCAGGATGCTGCTTATTTTTTCCCTACCAGCCCTCCGAGCCTGATTTTGTACTGCACAACTGGAAAAAAAAAATTTACATTCTGTCATAAGATAAATATAACTCAGTAAAATATTTATTATCTTAGAGTATTTTCAGACACTCTTATTAAACAAAGGTCATAACCCCTCAAGATCCACAGGTATTAAAACTTGCTACTGATGGGCTGTTTCTTTTATCTCGGTGAATTCTGCCATCAAATAGGACCGGGACAACTATCAATAGTGTCTGAGGCTGTCGACATTTTTGCTCACTTGCCAGGGATGTTGTATCAAAGCCTGAAGATTTTGCAAATGCTAAGCTTTGATCACTTGCTCAATTTTGCTGCATCCTGTTCTTAGAGGACACTGTTGTTTTGAGGGAACTTGGTACAGTCGTGGCTGCATTGTCAGGTGCTGATAGCAGAGGTTATGACAGGCCTTAATCCAAGGGATTATCCTCATTTTTCAGCTTCATCTGTCATGATGAATCAGCTGCATCTGACATGGGAAAAGACATCAAGGGCTGCAGGTACAATGGGTGCTCTTCACCCTTCTGGCCACGCTCCAGGAGGGTGCCCGCAGGTGTGTAGAGGGGCTGGGGATGAAGCAGAAGCAGGGAGCCAACAGGCTCATTATTGAGTCAGGTGACATGGTCAGTGACAAGAGACGAATAAAGGATGTTTGTGCATCATGTCGTCAAGGCCTGAGACAGAGAATGATGTGCATAGTAAAGTATTTCATCCTAAGGACTCTCCAGAGAGATTTGCAATAATACCAGTAATTGAAGAAAACAGCTCGTCTTGTGTAAAATAAAACGCAGAGGTAGATTTATGTTTTGAGGACTACACTGATGGGCATACCAAATATACTTGTACACAAAGCAGCTGTATGCCCATATTCATAAATATTCATATGTACATGGCCCTGGTCTTTGAGGGGAGGCCATTCTGTGGTCAAACTTGCTTTGGGCTTCCCAGTACTAGGAGCTACTTGGTACTTTTCCAGCTCCAGGTATAAAACAGAGGTCAAAGACAGAGACTTTCATGATGAGTAACCTTAAGTCCTTTAGAAGGGGGATTTCAGAAATGTGCAAACAGGCAAAAATTATAGCACCCAAGATTATAGTAACCTTTTCTCATGCATTTCATAATATATCTCCAGGGCTGCTCTGAGCTCAGAGGGCTGTGGTGTTTCTGGAGGCTTTACAGCCCCGTGAAGCCTTGCTCTCAGCAGGTGATCCCTGGGAGGTCCACTGCCGAGCCGTGCAGCGCAGCCGAGACCCCCCTACGCCTATCTGCCCCGTGCGCCGAACGTGAGAAACCACAAGTGAAAGAGAATGAAATAAATGATGCAAATACTTTTGCTTTGTGTAGCGAAAGGCCAATTAAGGTATCAACTTATCAGAGGGATTTCAACAAAGTTGTAATTAATGACAGCTACGTCAGGGAATTCATTGTTTCAAAAAATGTGCATAATACTACTGTTTTACTGAGGTGTTCTAAGCTGTGTAATAAATAAGTCAATATATTGTGAAAACGCTTCTGGCGCTATACATTCCACATGACAAGTTCAGTTTTGTATTTAAGATATTAGACAGATATTTAAAAGTTATTTTTAAGGTAGTAGAACAATTAGTTTTTCCTAGAATATGTGTTTTATAGACAAATAGATTCAATTTTGCCCTTTCCCACAGAATTTTTATATGTTTTCAAAATAATGACTTCAGTAGAATGAATCTGGCCTTGAGCAAGGGTAAGCAAGATTGCAATCTGTCCCTGGTTTCAATAGATTAGATATTATCAAATAAATGCATCATTTTTGTGAGCAGAAAGAGCTTTTTCCAAGTTACAGAATGTTTGTCTATTATTTTGAAATTGGCTTTGAAAACCAGAATGATCCCAGCTAGAAAAATCTCCCAATTTACAATAAAAATTAATTTTACTTTGAAGAGTTATTAGATTTGAAGTTATAAAAGAATTTGAAAGAGGATTTTCGCCCTTACCTTCACATATAATTCCATCACCGCTGTATCCGGTGGGACAAGGCCCACATTTAAATCCTCCATCTTTGCCCGGCTCGCACTGCACACCAGTAAAGCACGGCATATTAGCACAATTGACTTTCTGATGTGTCCCACCACTGCTTTTTGGCTGTTCCACATGATCCATCGCTGTGTTGTACGCCTTTCTGGCTGCTGTGCTCCATGCTGGAAGCCTTGCTTGAGGAGCAGACCTTGGTGGGATGCTAGCACTCCGGGGAGCTGTATCAAGGGAAGAACCTATTAAATGGAAAGGGGAGGCGAGGCGTGTTGCCAGATGAGATGCTGTCTGCTGCTCTGTTGGGAAATCTTGGGATGGTTTAGTCTTTGGGACTGCGACTCGACCTGGCCATTTCCTGGGAGTATAGCTGTACTTGGAACGAGGTTGCTGAACAGCGTGTGGCCTTGCAAAGAATGAACTTCCCTTGGTGTTGCGATGAGAAGGAAAGGTCTGGGTTGTACCTGGTTTGTATTGTTTAAAAGGGAGAGGGGTATCGGTTGTCATACTGGCAGTTGTGACTCTGAGGTCTGGCTCTTCGTGCAGAGGGAAACTGTGTGTATCACTTCTTTTTTCAAGAACAGATTGTTTCTCAGGTGCTGTGGACTCCATATCAGGTTTTTTTGCTGATGACACATGAGCTTGGGAAGTCTTCCTTTTCATCATAAGGGATGAGGTGTTAATGACCATGGGGTTTCTTTCCAAAAAGTATGTAGATTCTAGTCTTGGAATTTGGGTTTGGGAAAGAAGGGAATATATGTTTCTTGATATCTTTAAAATGTCTTCCTGATGAGAGCCCCTAGCATCTTCAATATTTCTTCCAGCAATATCCATATGGCTTTGGAAAGATCTTGAAACTAGGGCAGAAGGAAGATAGATATTAGTCAAATTTGCTGGTCTAGAGTTTAAAGGAACTGCCATGAACATTGAGTTTATGAGAAAACAACAGAACATCAATTCTAGAAATAAAACAGCTCATCTTTTATATACGCTAAGGGCACATTTGTGCTGGCTGTTGTAGAAATGACATAGTGTTACCTGCTATAGGTAGCACCAGCACTGGATGCGTAGGGAACTGCAATACCGAAACTTATGGGGTGGTGGTTCATGAACTAGATGAAATATATTTACACTGGCTTAATACTGAGCAAGCTAAAGGTAGTAAATCTCAGTGAAGCTCAGGCATTATTCCTTAAGCTGCAGCACTAGCCTTAGAGGGGTTAAACTGCAGCCAGGCAAAAACACTTGCCGTGCTGGTTTACTGGTTTTGGCTTAGACTAGTCCATGAGATTTTGGCACTGTTCACCTCTCTGTGGTGCACCCAACAGTTCTTGGTCACCTGAGCTAATATTTGTTTCTTATTAAATGTCAATATTGCAATAGTGTGCTGGGAAATGTTCTGCTAGACAGTACGTAATGCAGAGACTTTGCATTCAAGCCCTTTCAGGCTAGGAGTAAGATGAGACACTGCAGTTTGGGACAGACAGATATCAGAAATGGAGAAATAAACAAATGTGAAGATGGCCCTTGGCAAGACTGTGTCCTAAAGAGACTCTAGTCCCATCACACCGGTGTAGAATTATGTAATGCCTTTGTAGTCCTTATGGCAAAGGAAAGTTTTAGGAAAGCATTTAAAGGAGACAAATGGGAAAGCTTTGTTAACGCTGTGTCCAGCTCCCTCCAGACGTGAGGGGCAGCATGTAAGAGAGACTGCTGGTTTGTAACTGTCACCCACTTGTTACGAAGCCAGCCACCTTTTCAGTTGTGTAAGGAGGGATGATAGATGGGGAGAGGGTAGTCTGTGAAGGGCCTTGAAAGTGGAGACGAGTAGTTTGAATCAATACTTTCAGGAAGATTAATGGCCATCTGCTGACTCTAATGAATGGAAGAAGCTATTTTTAACTGGTTCTGGCATACTCACTCCATAGGAAACGGAATATATTGGATCCTGCACAAAAAGCCTCATTTGGTTCTAGGGTTAACCCCATGCGGGATAGACCTCCTCCTTTTAAATATAAATATTAATCACTTCTCTAAAACTCTTATTGATGTAGAAATTAGCCATAGTTAGCAAGGAAAGACACTAAGATGCTTGGCAAAGGTCAAAATGAAAGTTAAAGCATTGACTAGATCAAAACAAATCCTGGCATCCGACGTTGTGTTCATTTGGCTGGTTAACAGTGTCATTCTGCTGGTGGGTGATGAGTTTTTATTGCCCTGTAGCATAATGTATTGGAGTTTTACCATGGTACTGAATCAAGCTATGGACATCAGTAGGCAAACACATGGACTTTAGTAGAACAGTAGGTAAATACGTGGATTTTGCTGTCCAAAGTAAGGCTGATAAATGATGAGGTACAGAGCATGGAAGAACAGAGATGGTGAAGTAGGGAGGACATCAGCAAAAAGAGCATGAGAGGATAAGAGAAGTCAAAGGATTTTTGAAAATGAATGAGAGAAAGATGAAAGAAATACCCCTGTAGAAAATTATCAGTAATAGACAATCATTGTTGCCTGCAGAAAATCTGATTCAGGGACCACATATCGACAGGAATGACAGTGAAGGCCTGAATGGCCTCTTTGGCAAATTTCCAAAGTAAGCCCTAGTTATGGCTTTAAGCTCCTTCCACTGTGTTGTGATTAAATGGATTTTCCTCCTAACTAAATTTTAGTAACTAGTAAGGGGATCAGACTGACTGCCTGAGAAAGGGAAATCTTTTATTTCTGTATCAGGCGATATAGGGGATATACTCAATCTGCAAATAATCTTCAGCCTTCCCTGTGAGGGAGGACATATTGTTGGAGTGTATCTACAAAGCTAGTTTTTACATCTCAAATAAGACTACCGATGAAGGGTAGTGATACATTTTGCTTGTTTGTTCGTTATGATATATACTGATCAAGGTCCCCCATTCACTTTGTACAGGCCACCAAACTTCATAAGATGTTGGCGTCATTCGAAGGTGGCAACTTCAGTGTCCTCTCATTATTTCAGATTTTTACTTATACTGTGCAATTTAGTTAGGATTAGAATATGCTAGATTTTTTCTGGAAAGCCTAAAAATTTCTTTCTGCAGTTTGCCAGATATCTAAATAAGCTAAAACAAAGAAATCTACCAAAAGACTGCAGACTCAGTTGTCTGTAGTCAGCAGCTTTCTCAAATCCTGTATTACTTCAATTTATTTTCCTTGAAGTCGATCGATATCTTCAAATGTATAACCCATTATCAATGCAGAAGTGTGACTGCATGAATGTGGTATTCTCTGTGATGCCGCTGTATGATTATGTATCGGACTTGATTAAAATAACAAAGAAATGACAAGGCAAAGTGCTCAAGGTTATATGACAGTACAAAAATACACTTTCACCTGCCAGTATTTCTGCCTATACTAACAGGTAAATGTGCAGCAGTGGAATGACTGAGTTTATTTCTCACAGAGGTAGATAAGAGACCGAAAACCTGCTGCTTTGCTCCAGCTGGGCATGGCAGGAGCTCCATTCTTATCGATGGAGTTACACCACTGTAAGCACGGTGCCATGCTGGGATGGATCAGGCCCCGAGAAGGTAGATTACTCTCTTGTCCCCCTATCTGGGGAAGATTAGAACAAGGGTGACAGAAAGCAAATTTCCAAGACAGAAGTTTAGCATCCCTCATCCAACTCAATACCAGGACACTTTCCATCTATGTGGTGCAGGAGTTCCCTCACGTGAGAACCCCCCAGTTTGTTTCACCTGGTGTTTCAGGTATTTTGTACCGCTCGCACTAAGCGCATAAATCAGAATCGTTGCAGCCCATTCATGGTTCATGCTTGCCAATGCCATCATGGCATTGTTGAGGCACAGCAAATTCTGATTTCTTCTCTCACTTCAATTGCATTTTATAGTGAACCACTAGATATCTGTAGCTGAAGAGGACCAGCTTCATTCCAAGGTGATAAAATGACTGTATAAGCTAGTGAAAACAGCAGTTCAGAAACAGAGTAGGCACTCGACAGTCTCTTATACCCAGGGTGACATATCAACATTGAAACGCGGAGAAGAAATCTAATATATTTTCTCTCTTCTGAGTTTCTGGCTTTTTTTGTATTTACAAGCTTTCAGAAAAAGACCACACCGAGACTTGAATTAAGAGAAATCACATCCCCTTCTGGCTGAAGCCATTTCTGTTCCCAGAGAGGCAACACACATCTCATACTCTGCCCGGGACAGGGTGGACCAGGTTGGTTACCATATTCCTTTGTGCTGTTAGACTTAGGAACCTCCACAACTTTCTTCCCAAGACGTGTGCCTTGGAGACAGCCCCATCCTGACCTACAACTAGCAGCTGACATCTCAAACACTTAAGTTTCTTGTAGACATGAGTAGTTATCACTTTTTTATTGCTCTGCTTCTCTTTGCAGCTATTAGAGTTAGAAACTTACATTTTGTTGTTTAAATGTAAGTGTAACTTTTTTATGTAATGACATGAGGGAGACACTGTAAGCATTGCCATGTAATCTCAGGTGCTGCTCTCTGCTTTAATCCAATAAAATGCTGCAAACCAGCCTACTCTTCAGGTGGAGACTGGCTCCTTCTCCTCAGCAAGGTCATCTCGCTGTGGTGTCTTCTGCTTGTCAGTGCAAAGTATTATGGGCACTTTTAATTCTGATCAGGTTACAACTATCTCAGAATTCTGTGAATATTTTAAAAATTCATGTCATTATTAACACAATTCAATAAATTTACAATTTGTGTAGTTTTAGAGCTATTAACATTTAGTAGTACATGCTGTGTAGGACATTTCTCATTCAGAAGAATGTCGACAGAGAAATGCTCTTCTGACATATTGCACTATGTGGGTCATCATTTAAAATTTGAAACATCTACTAGCACATAAATCTTATTTAAAATGTCAAGAGAGAATAGAAAAATCACACTGGTTGAAGAAGTCTTGTTAACAGAGTATTAGGGATTATCCCATTTCTCTCTCTACTTTTCCACATTGATATTTTTTTCTGTATTTACTTGGTGAGAAAGGGAAAATGGAGCAGCTGTCAATAGGAAGCTCTAGGGAAACTGTTGTTCCATCAATTCCTAATCTGCTGTTTTATTTGATGAAGTTCTGGAATAACTTTCTTCTCTATTCAGGGTGTGTTTAATTCTTAAATCTTCTCTTTAGCCATCCCAGCATGCCCTAATGCCTTTCCTCTCCCAAACATTTAGAAATATAGCTTTGATTCTCCCTTGCATCCAGAATTTCCCCACATTCAGCTGCTGGTTGAACTTCACAGTCACCAATGTCCCTTCTCTTACAATCACAAGCACTTCAGGACATGGTTTAGCAGGCATGGTGGTGTTGGGCTGACAGTTGGACTTGATGGTCTTAGAGGTCTTTTCCTTAATCATTCTGTGATTCTATGATCTCTACAATGAGTAACACCCAGAATAAATTCCTCAGCTCCTTTAAGTGAGGTAGATCTTCAACTTCCCAAGTTTTACAAAGGGTATACTTCCAGGATTATTTTTGCAGACACAAAAGCATTTTAAAGACTCATTAAGATTGAGATATTCTCTTAAATTTAGATAAGAGCTTAAGTTTAGAGCTCATAATCCTTTACCTATATTTATGTCAAAAACTGAAAAGTCAAACGTTGTGAAAGAGCTTAGGAACATGCAACATGCTGGAAGTAGGCACAGGCTAAAGTTAATCCCCACTTTTATAGAAGAGGTGCCCAGATCTGGCATTCACAAAGCAGAAAAAGTTGTGGAGCTGTGTGCGAGCCCCTGACTGTGCACGGGCAGACAGAACCAGCCAGCCGGGCTAACTTAGCTTCTGTGGGGCTGACAGAACGAGAGAGCTGGTGGACCGAGCGTGCCTTGCACCCAGTCAGGCCAGCACACAAGCAAAGCATTCTCATGACTCTGTATGCATCTGTACAGGCACATTCAGCCTGAGCAAAATCTGTGCTCTCAAGCTACTGCTTTTGTGATGGGCAGATTTACTTGCCTGTTGCTTTAATGATGAAATTAAAAGGTGAATGTCTAGTTCACTGTCCCTGAGCTACGTTTCAGCCTGATATAGAAAATGAGATTGTGTTGCTGATGTTGCTATCTGGTGAGCAATTTTCTTCCACTTCACCTACCAAAACCATGAGCAATAGGGAATATCCTATGGAGCCTGCATCACCCAGCCACTTCTGATTGCAATGGTTCTTCTGCTTTGGACTCTTGCTTGTCAAATGTGACTGCAGCTGCACATACACAAATCTGTAACACCATTAATAGTCTGCAATGCAAATTTGTTTTGTGTGCATGAAATACCAAATCAATTCCACTCTAACACAATGCTTTTTGTGGAGGAGAAAACTTAGGCTCTTCAGCCAGCTCATCCGCTAAACTTGGTCCCTTCCAACCCTTACCATTCTATG
>Ga0181612_169328_pt1 | contig 13462 bp, 9 predicted proteins | sample HoacroProtozoa21_FD_119630 | JGI IMG/M metagenome (GOLD analysis project Ga0181612, IMG submission 119630) | Hoatzin crop microbial communities from Cojedes, Venezuel. Combined Assembly of Gp0051906, Gp0051904, Gp0051908 | reverse complement strand
TACACACTTAACCCTTTAGACATAAATCGTTGACCAAGTCTGGGACTAGGAGTAGATCCAGCTGCACCTAGACTCTCCTCTGAGAGAGAGTTTAGAAAGCAAGGGGATCTTCTCTCAACCTCGTGAGTCAACGGGAGGGCTCTCCTTTTGCTGGTTATCAGACTCCCCTTACCCCCCCCTTTAACGCAACACCCCCAGCAATAAAATGTAGAGATGTTCTGAGACAAACTTCGTGCTAAATATGTTAGAACCTAGCAGGCCTAATTTTTACAGCCCTGACTCGGGAAATTTATTTTATCTTAAACTCTTCATAGAACTGCAATTATCACAACCTCAGTGATTTTTAAGTCCTTTGCTAATGTTTATACCCGGAAGTGCCAAAATTACAGCTGAATTTAAATCCCAACTGTTCTAGATGTTACAGAAGTGTATAATAAGCAGTATTTCACAGTCTAAAAAGACAGGAAATTAAAATGAAGAGACAGAGAGAGGACGCAGAAGCGGGAAGAACAGGCCCAGAGAAGAAGTGATTGATCCAAGAGCTACTGCAGAGTCACTGGCAGAGAACAGTGTATCCTAAATCCTAGTCTAATCAGCCGACTTGTACCCCAGAGCATTAGCATTCATGTAAGCAAACTGAAATGGTGCTTTCATTGTATAATGGATATATCTTATCCAGTAGACATACATAATTACATGAGAGAAATGAGAAATGGAAAGAATATTAGATTGAGAAATACTCTTTTCATATATTAACCCATTTCTTTCTCTTTTTGACTTCACTATGCTTTAGCTGAATCCTTCAAAGTCATTTAGCTTCAGAGTAACTGGGGCCTGCCTTTGCCTATAAGTTGCAGCAGCTCAAAGGGAGAGCTTTTAGTTTTATGTAGATTTTATGAGCTCAATCACTCTTCAGTACCATCCCCAACAAAAAAGATGTCACCTTTTTCATATCAAAAGTCAATTTTATCTCAAGTATTCTGATTCACTTCTTTACTGGGAAGCTTAAGTGTGTTTTTCGATGTAACATTACAAAGTAAAACCAATCTTAAAATACTGGCAGAGACTAAATACGAGAAGGAGGTAATGAACACAGTCACGATCCTGAATGTCTAAAGGCTAAACTGTGAATATCTTGTGTCAATAAAAAATTACTCCAGTCAAAAGTGAATTGTAAAATTCCTGCAAATGAAATCAGTGGATGAAGACATTTACTTAGGATTTTAAACTTCGTCTAGTTAAGGGTAATGTACAAGAGTAGGGCAAACTTTGTATATCAACTTTGATCCTTACAATCTGGTTCCTTGAACTGAAGCTATTAGTCTACTAAATCTAGGGGGCATTAAAACTATTTTGTTTGAAAATATTCTTAAATTTGTTTTAAATATAGACCACAAATAATTTTAAAAAGATCAGTCAAGGTTGGAAAGATCTCTGAAGCAACCTACACCTCTAAAATAATTTTAATTTGTATGCTAAATGAATAACCACTCATACTCCTAATCTAAATCATATCTATGTTTCTTACTTACTGGAAATCAGTTTTGCTACTAGGTAATAGGTGAAATCTGTTATCCAAAGATGGAAAAAAAAAAATGTTGTCATAAAATAGTCTTCAGAAGGCTTGAAGATTCTGCTTCTGAAATGCATGATGGTAGTTCGCTTGGCTGCCCTTAAGACTCCAAGAGAGGCAGATTCAGCATGTTACCCTCTTTTAATGAAGAACACTGTTTCATATTTATTTAAGCAACCGGACTTCGTCCTGACATACTGTCATATCCTCAGTATTAACTCAATTTAAGATGCTTAGTAGCTTTTTGTTGACTGCATGGCAACAACAGGACCTTTTCAACAGAAAAGCTCTGTAAAATATCTTGGACTGGTTGGCAGTGTTGGAATAGATTTAAAAATTAGAAATCATTGAGAATATAAGAAGCTGCAGACAAGTGTTAAACTCAGTGCTTAACTGTAATACTTCTATTTATAAGCATAATGCAACATGTCTAATATCCTACAAATCTTACAAAAAACATTTTTTAATGAAAAAATAATTATTCCTGTTAAAAGTACACTTAATTCTGCTGGAATGATATATTTCAAAACTGCGTACAAAGATTAAGGCAGTCATAGCCATAAAAATCTCTATGCATCTTAATAGCTACACAATGTTCTGTGATGATTAATCCCATAAATTTAATTATTGTCTATTGGAACTTCATAGCTTTGTTGCATGCAACTCAACATTTGCAGGAATATTTATTCTCTGTTTCTGGCTGTTCTATTGAAACAATAGCATCATACAAAAAATTTCATTTTGGGTGCTAAAGAATCTGTATTTTAGAAAAGAAATCCTCACGAGTTTGAGAAAGCAGTCTGCAATATTTGTTTTTCAGTACTTAAATAAAATGCCAACACATTACAATATGTAATGTTTAAATTTATAACTTTTTTTGAAATGGAGAGTTTGTTTTCTATAACCACATTCTTTTATTTAAGACCATTATTAGACTATACAGTGACTGATTTCTTTATGAGTATTAATCAACAGAACAAACTAACTATAAAGAAATAAGCCTTTTTTTTCATTTAGATGTACCTAGGGTATTTCACCTATGTGTATTTGCTTATTTAAAAACAGTGTTGTACTGTTGCACACCCTTCTTTAATATTGTTCCATAGTTACATGTAGCATTGCAAAATAAACAAAGAGTAATATACAGATAAATTGTTTAGAAAACCATGTTTTTACATTCATGGTAACCATGGATACAGAAAACAGCTGGTCATTAAAAGCTCATGGAACTGAACAACTCCAGCAGTAGCCCAAATTTTTATTACAGCCTTGCATTTTCAAACATAATCCCATCAACTGACACAAATATAGAGGTCTCCTATGTGGTTAGGAGCTTTTCCAACACCTGCAGATTCTGTCAGAAGTACACTCAGACCCCTCAAACATGTCTGCCAATTTTAGTATATGAATTAACATTTTCTTTCTTTATTAACTCCATAAGCCTTCAACTATCCTAAGAATGTAACACCACAAAATCAACCTGAATATTGCACCTTACCTGTCTACTTGTGGTACCCAGTCTCTGTAACTTGGCTGGCAGCATTGACCTTACAAAACCTCACATAGCCTGCTGATCTGCTGTTTCGCAAAGTAGGGGCAAATAAGTAAAAGGATATTTACAGACAGAGTAAATGTTCAAACTTTTTAATTTAATGCATTGATTATTCTCTCCTTAAAAAAGGACATTTAATCTTTTGGAGATCTGTAGCATTCAGACTACCTTAAGCTTTAAAGTAGATAAGCACGCTGCTGGAAAAATAAAGCAGCAGTTAATTTTGCTGTATCACAAATACATTTGTACTACCATCACACAGTGCTATTTACCTGACATTTCATTGCTTACTGTTCTTAGTATCCATTTCTGTCAAAAACATGCTGTTCTGTTTGCTAAGATGATCTGGCATTATAAGGTGAACACTTGGACTTCAGAGATCATCCACAGAAAAAAGCCAAAAAAAAAAAGTGTTACTTAAGAATAAAGCAGCTGACAATTGCATTGTATCCAATAGATTGAAATTAATTCTGAATGTGATAACACAAAGCACACCAAATTTTGGAGCAAACTGGAAGGTTTATACAGTTATTTGATGTGTCCAAGCCAGGTTTATGCAATGAAAATATGCTACAACAAGCTCAATATAGTGACTGGCTGCATTTCTGTGACAATGCAGGGGAGCCTGCTCAGTTCTAGTCAGATATAACCTGTAGGAGAAATAGATTTGTCTGGACCTCTGCTTATTCTTGCATGAAGCTAAGTAAAGTTTCCTGGAGAGGTTTTTTGAAGCCTATTACATTTCTTTGTCAGGATATTATTCCAGAACATTTTAATTCTAATTAACTTCCTGGAAATTTAATGCTCTTGTAACCATACAGAAGCATAGCTTTAGTAGTGTTTATTACCGGATTATATTAGTCTAAGAACCAGCACTCCTCATTCAGCCTAAGACCTCTTTGAGGTTGTACACCTGTATTGAGCAGTGAACCACTTATTAACTGGGTTGTCACAAAGGGATATACTTTCAAAAGCCAGACTTCCCTATTATCATTTTCCACATCAACTTTTTTCAAACTTAGCTTTTGAATCTAGTTTAGCAAAACATCAAGCTGAAAATAAACAGACAAATTTTCAAATATCCCAAGCACATTTTTACTTTGATGTTAATTATAATGCAAAGCAGCATCCAAGAATATTTGAAGCTGTTCTCTATACATGAACATGGTTCACTTTTTAAAATGTTTCATTTCAAAGAGTAGTATCCTGCTTTTCATACCTTAAACTAAATTTGCCAGATTTTATTGCATGTACATCATTGTACTGTATATTCTAGGCTATACACAGAAATCCAATTGTCTTAGCTACCTTGAAATTCTTCCATTAAAATGTGTGACATTTTATGGACAGCAGAACATTATATACAACTTTCCTTCTAACCACAGACAAGGACATCTTTTTATTTTAATGTATTTCTCCAGTTTGTGTGCCACTGCCAATGAAATATATGTCACAAGGCTGGAAATGCAATATAGTACAGAGATGGTTTAGAAACAGGCCACACACAACTTTCATTCCAGAACTGTAATTTGAGCCTTATGAAAACTGAACTGCAATGAAAACTGATAATGGATGAAACTTTTTCTGTTTTTGATAAATAACCTAAGTATGACCAATATTTTTGAAAAGGCTTCATCAAAAAAGTTCTGTCTGAGCTTGAGCTGATTTCAGTGCTCCATGGATTTGTGTCCTTGCAGAAAATTATTGATGGACTGAGACATATATTCTTACTCTCAGGAACAAATATCAGTGTCAAAGGGACAAGTGAATATAATGTGGCAATGGAGTTTCTAAAAGGCATAACATGACGGGTCAAAATCCTGCATTTATATTTCTGAAAATAACGCTGAGTGTATTTGTATGTATGCATACCCATAATGGTAAGATTTAATAACATGCTGGAAAATCTTTTAATGAGAGGATTGACATTATGACTTAGAAATGGTTCTGATTCAGGAGATATTTTGCAATCAATACCAAGCTACTTGTAAAATATTCTGACTCTTTTCTAGACAAAGGCAGTAAACGAATACAATGATTGGCATCCTGAACTATTTCTTGTTGGTTAGCAATATGTCTTTTTGTACAACGTAATTTAAAAGCATTTCACAATATGTCATATTACCTAAAGTGTCATAAATTACAATTTTTGAAAGCATGTCTTCTTGAAAATGGAAATAAAAATGCTTGATACGCCTAAATAAAAAAAATCAGTCCTCTAAACTGACTTGAAATTTTATGTATCAAATTAGTCTAAAAATATTGATTTTCTGGAATGGCACTCAGTCATAGCTTAGTATGCTCTCATTAGTCAGACTATATGTATTACTCAGCATTATATGAGACAAATTTACATCACAGGGAATATGACCCAGCTGTGAACAATGCCCATTATTGGAAAAGTGACTTGAAACACAATTTTAAGTGGAAAAAACCCTTGTATTTCTGTTCAGCTTTCATTCCAACAGTTGCTAAAGAGAAATAATGTGTATACAGTAACTGTATTTAGAACACAGTACATCTTCTGAAAAAAGGTCATTGAATAAACTGTTCTTCAGGACTTCTAGATCTATTCTTGTATACTTCTGACTCCATAAGAAATAGCAAATTTTTTCAGTTACTCTGATTGTATTGTATTTCTGACTGTTATCAGTCACAGTAGAAACTTCTGTTCTACAGATCCTGTTACTTGATTGCCTTGAAAAAAAGGATAAAATATGATACCATCAGTTGTCTTCAATGGCATTGACATAGTAGATAACATTTCCTCCCAGACATTAGGACAGTTATTTCTATTTCTAACTTAACAATGTTATTTTGTGTATTTCTTTTTGATCAAAACCTGAACACAATAATTTCAGTGACATAACTCCTCTTTTGTGCTCCAGATGATTGACTAATTTTGAAAGACAGGAACTGAAAATTGTCAATCACTCTGAAAAAAGAATTAAGAAGAATGAATTCTCATCTTCAGGAATTTTGCACATGATTTCTCAAGGAGATAAATTTTCAAAATGTTCCAGTTGCAATTCTTGATCTTTGGTTGTTCATTGCTTGGAATACTTTTTTTTTTTTTTTAAAAAAAACAATTTATTTTTGAAAAAAATTATCAGATTTGGCAGAATCTCACACTGTTGAAGAAATCAGAAGTACTTCTTTTCAGGAAAAGTCAGACCATTTGAATAACAATGACCTTTTAGAAGTTGTCATAACAACATTCTATAACAGTAGCTGATTCCCACCACTAATACCAGCTTCCATAACAACATTCAGGTTACTAAATCCTGTGAGATTTGTTGTTGTATAGTATTGTAGGAACTAATCTTAAAGAAGTGAATAAATGTTTCCTTTCTATAACAGCATATGATGAAAAAAACCAAATATATAATTTATACATTGTAAACAAATAAATACATCAAACATAAGCCACGTGTTTGAATCTGGTGAAAACTAAAACAATGTTAGGTCATCAGTCGAAAATGCATTCACTCCTCTTTGAGTCAGTTCTGCCTTTTTTGCTGCAAGTGTTGCACATGTTTCCTCCTGCTTAAATAAGACACTTAAGCTTATTGTGCACAGTCAGAATGAGACAAAACAGCCTTTTTGTCCAGTAGTTTTAACAAAAGAAAGACTTTAATGCCTAATGGAGACCTGGGGAATGTTGTCTGAATTGTTTGTGAAATTGTACTTTGTTACCAAGATGTGGGATATAAATATAGCAGAACTGAACTTAACAGAGCACTCGAAAATGGATGGGAAAAGAGACTGGTAGTTCTGCTTAATGTGAGTATTTCAGTACAAGGAACACTACCTGTTGGTCCAATTTAGAACATGAAGAAAGTATACTATTTCCACGTTGATGATTTTTTAAATTATTCTGCCTACAAGTAGAAGACACATAGAATTCATTAAATTTTTTACTAGATATAGCAGTTGTACATGGCTTCATTTCCAAGTAAAGAGCAGGATCACTTTTGTGTTTTCACTAAATATGAATAGATCCGTAGAAACTGAGTTCAAAAGAAAAAAAATGCTGACTATGCAGTAATTATATGGGTCATTTCTTCAAACAAGTATCAATAACTTTTCTTTTCATGTTGTGCATGTGCATATCCTAGACCTAATCTGTAACTCATTGTTTTCACGAGGGAACTAAATCTTGATAATAAAGTTCATTGTCAGAGCTTAACAGAAATAAGAGTAATAGGCATCCTAGTAACTCTATGAAGAAAGCAATTTTCCGCAAGAGACTGAAGAAAACTGATGATTTTCACTGAGAGTAATAAAGTAATGCTTCTTGTTCTCAGGAATCAAAAACAATAAAAAAGCAGCTTCTGAATGGGAGAGAGGTGTTATTCTGTAGGTTGCTCAGAAAAGTGAAAATTATTTATTTAAAAGGAAAATAAATTAAATAAGCGTGGGTAATCTAAACCTTAAAACAAGAAAAGTTTTTCTAAGAAGAATTCACAACAGTGTTTGGGATGTCAGCAGTTCACCGGACTCAAACTGAAAGGGAGCACAAAACATACTCAGTGTAACCACTTTGGTGCCCTCCTGTTTCATGTCTAGATGTAATGGACAAGTTTTCAGTTTAAAAGATCATATGCTCTTATCTTCATTTCTCAAATTATCTCCCAACAAGTAGCAGCATGATTCATTTGCCTTTCCAAGCCTGCGCGAATGTTACTGGCAATAACTATTGACACTAGTGACAATGGCTAGCTTGCTGATGGAGGGAGAAGTCAATCATTGCCATCTCTTTATGACTTTTCAGCCTACAGATGAGTTACTCCTACACATAATGCGCATAGACAGTTTCACTATACACAAAATATACCATATAGCTCACTTCATCCAAAGCATGCCTGCATAATTTCCTATATGTTGTATTCACACTGGAATAACATCATCATCTTCTCTGGGAGGATCTAACTATTACTACAGACAGTTTATTGTGAACAAAAGCCACAAAAATGAGCCTTGTTAGCATAGTCCCCAAGAAATAATAAGACATATCCCAGCCAGATGGTTTAGTGACAGTAAAGGAGTCAAGAGAATAAAGCTCTTTAAAAGTCGAGTAATTTAGAAAGCTAAAGATATGTAACTGTCTTTCCTAATCATGATCTCTGGAATCCCTGAAGTTATGCTGTGAATTTCTGAGCAGTTTCAGATAAATGGGTTCAATGGGAGTACTACCCGTAGCTTAATTCCTTACTACAGTGAATTTTCAGCTACAAGGAAAGAAATGCAGTCACTTTCAATATCTCCATGAGATCATATATCAAACTACACAAATTTACATTAATTGCATCGACTAAATGTAAAAGTTAAACCTGGGGACATTTGTTGGGGTACTTGCTCTACGATTTGTAATCATGGATGATGTTAAGAAGGTAAGAACTAAAAAAAAAATATAAATACACAGAAACCGGAAAAGATTCTAAGTACTCCAATGTGATGGACTCCATATCACATGGAACATTTATTGGGACTGCAAGCCTTCAAATTCAAAAGTCTTTATATCTCAGTATACCTTCATGAGAACACAGGAAGATGAGAACACAAGAATCTTAATAACGCTGAATTTAATTTAAAACTGTGGTTACATTTACTGTCAAATAGTGAAGACTAAATAGTAAACACCTCCGAGCAGTACCATTAGCCTAACATCTGGTAAAAATCTGCACCTTTAAGTGAAAATTCTTTTTTGACATCCATGACAGAGAGTAGAGGAGTAGTGGGATTTCTTCAAGGAGTCTGAAAAAGATGTTTCTAAGATATGCTTAATTGCATAAATTTTTCTCCACATAGAGATATTATTTTCCTGTACTCTCATTTCTTGGCATGATTTATTTTGGCTATTGCTTTCCTGTTGTATTTTAGGCTAGACCTTATAACACAATTTTCTAATTTTTTATCTGTTGTTCTTAACAACAATTATGAAAGGAGTGAAGCAAGCCAATAGTGATGCATTTTGGAACATAATACTACTTCATTAATAAAAAGTATTTTGTTTTATTTTCTTTTGCTTTGTTTTGTTTTGTGGATTTGGTTTGGTTTTTTGTTTTTTGTTTCCCCAGATGAAATAAATGTTACTTGATGGTAAGTTTATTTATTTAAATTCTTCTACAGAGTACACTATCCTTAATTCATTTGGGTTGCAGGACTGGAAGTGGTGGCTGTTACAGTGGTAATGCATTTGACATCACATAAACAGAGGTCCCACACAGAATTTAATGTATTAGAAGTGTAACAAAATAATTAGACTCGAAGATCTGCAAGACCTGCACTATGTTTGATTCTGTGTAGCCAGATTCTTAGCAATAATATAAGCATGAGCATGCTGCACTGCTAGAAATAAAAAATACTGGTTTAACTATTTAAAAAAAAATAATCCGTACAACCCATACAACAGAAATACAGGTTTCTCAAATATGAAGGCTACTTAGCAATTTAGGGAATGAAAAAAACCTGAGCTGAACTGAAACTCTACATAACTGTAGTTATGTAGAATGTAATTACCCAATTTGGAAGAAGGCCAGTGAAACACAAGACAAATTCTGCCATCTGTTACAGTCGTATAATCTCAGTAAAATCAATGGGCAGAGTTTGGCTCTACACTGGCTAAACCCTTGGAGTCATGGGACTTTATCACGGCAAGTGGTCAGGAGCTTGGATCTGTGTCTCTTTTAAAGAAGGAGCAGACATTCGATAGATTATCTTTAAACAGCTGACTCTCATAGAAACCCTATCAATCTTCTAAACAGTAAGAAACTTCTATTGCCACACAAAAGGTTTAGAACATGACTTGCCAGGCTGGAGGTGTGGGGAAGAACTATCACGTCTGAAGAGGGCTACATTTTAAATTGACAATACTTCTTTAAGAGAAGTAAAATTTTGAAAGAAAGTGATCTTTTATTTCAGAATTGGTTTTGTCCCATGGTTTGTAGCCAGCTGAAATGGTACATGGTAAAAACATCAGTATATGAGAGAAGATCTGACACAGGAGACATAAGCAATTATCTCTTTTATAAAGGGTGTCAATTCAAAGCATCTAGAATTGACTCTCTTGACAACATAAAGCCTCCGTGGCAGAAGTCAAATGAGAATCCAAGATTTCTGAGCCTTAATTCAGTGCTCTATCATCTGTTGCATACCAGTGCCAGCCATGACCTGAAATGTCTCTTCAAAGTTTTTATAACATTTACTAAAACATAATTTAATGAAAACATTTGATTAATCTTATTTTTAATGTATTACTAAAGTCTCTTTTCCCTCTTGAAATTCTTGTCTTTCACTCTGTCAAGTGAATTCATACACTTTCGAAGGAATTGTGGTTCAACAAATGAAAGATAAATTTTAATTCCAAATAGACAAAAGTTGCCCTTCTTATAGGAAGGAGTTCCGCAAGGAGGGGTGGCCTTGGTTTTTCTATATAACAACTGTGCAGGCCATGACAGCAAGCTTATTTTAAACGTTCACCCAGCCAACCATAAACCCAAAATCTAAAACTCTACATATACGACAGTGTACTATTATTACATACATCTGAATAATGTCTGTACTCTAAATAGTGAAGGAACTTGAGAAACTGTATACTACAATGAGAATATATTTAAACAGTCTACCTTATGGCAACTGCTGAGCAGAAATAAATACTTTGAACCAGTTTTTTGTTAGTAGTAAATTTGCAATGGCCTTCAAGCCAGTGAAAGATAAAAATATAAATCTGTAAGGATTTTGCTATTAGATCTTGGAAGATTTATTCAGAAAATATTGAACTAAATATGAGAGGTATTATATCTTGAGGTATGAAAGATATTATTACTTATTTTCAGGAAATGCAGTTAAGAACAGAAACAGTGCCAATGCATTTTTTTCACCCATAACAAGATCTGATTCTAGTATACAAAAAATTTATTTGTACTCTTCCAGGTATAGACACCCTTTTTATTCTTACTTTGCAGGAATAATATTGCTCCTATGAGCTTTGTGGATAGCCAAATATTCAGCTAACAGAATTATTTATTAAAATCAAATGTCATTAGTAACACCTAGAGCCACTCAATCATTCCTTATGCTTGGATATCATCTTCTAAATTATTAATTATAAATTAAAACCTGTTAGTAGAGTACTTCTAAGTGGAGATGGAGACCCTTCCTTCTGCTGGCAGAAGTCACAGCCCTCTACTATCAGAAAGTGCATGTCCTCTTGTCAGTCTTGTGTTACCTCATTAGTACCTTTTTTTTTGTCCTCCTGAGGTTTAGGCTCTTTTCTCTGCAGAGTCCTTCAAAGATTCTGCCAATCTCATGTTTGTCATCCCTGAGATGGTGCAAACCTGCTCACCTCACAAAGCTCTCTCTCCAGGTGCTACAGTGAATATATAGAGCATATCTCCCAAAAATGAGGTTACCAGCACCACCAATCTTGATCCTGGCCCTAGTGCAGAGAAACGGGCCCATGTTTGCAGTAATGACAGAAGCAGTGGATGCATTTGCCAGGGCATGGGATCATGTTGCGCTAACTTATCACCACCATCTGTTGCTGTCCCTCCCTGAGCAGCACTTCTGAGACACCCCTACATGCTACACTGTTTTATTTCTGTTTGGGCATCCCCATCGATGGATCTCCTTAATGCCAGGTATAAAAGATGGCAGACATGAGTTAACCCCATCACTTCACAAGATTTTCCACTCAGCAGAGAATCATTTGTCCTTTCTGTGTGCCTTTTTTTTTTGTTTTGTTTTTTTAAATTTGTGACTAGTTAGGCTGCTGCACCTTTCCTCCTTGCATGCTGCAGGCCAAAATTATTTGTCTTCAGTGTGTCTTTCCATTCTTGTTTATCTTTTGGAGCCATAATATATACAAATAAACTGTAATCAACACCAAAGTCTGAAAAACACGAGTCATGATCCTGACCAGTGGGAGTTTTGTTATCTCCTTTTCAATTGGAGGCACCAAGGCTTCACCTTACTGTGCTTTATCAATCTGAATTCATTCTGCATCAATTGTTTGTATGTTGCTGTATACTGTACTGTTTTAAAACAAAACACTAATTACTGATACTGCTTGCAGTTCAATTACTTTTTATATTTAAAATTTCATTCTGTGCTGATCATATCTCAAAAAACATGCATTTCATTGATTCAGCCTTCATCCGGGCTAACATGGTTGAAACAAAAAATTTCCATATGCTTCTTGTCTACATTGAGTATCGAAACACCTCAGTTACCATGATGTGTTATTTTAGCTATATGTTTAGTTCTGATGCTAGCCTGCTGTTCTGTCATTTTCAAATCTCTCTTGATTTGTTGATATCTGCTCCATCAAAAGAAGGGCCTACGTTTATCCATTTCTGTGTTTATCAGCTATTTCAGTTCACTGAAGATGGATCAAGTATATGAAAAGAGTTCCTGGAAAGCAAATAGTTTTGAGGCATTTTCTATTCCTTCTATTTACATTATCATAGAATTATTTAGGTTGGAAAAGACCTTTAAGATCAACGAGTCTGCAAGTCCTCTCCTCGTGGTGCTTTTATTACAGCTTTTCCCAGAAAAAAAGGAAAACCAAAATCCAAGCATTTTCTTGCTCATTTTTTTACTTGAGTGGCATCAACATGGATAGTTAAAATAGTTATAATTATTGTCTGCTATTTGATGGTAGGTTATACCAACATTGCTTAAAACATACATATATGCTACCATATGAGATTATTTTATACGTATCTTAGGTGAATCTTTTACATATCAGGATTTCTACAGACGTGTTTTAATCTATATTCTAGAATATATAGAGCAGAGTTTTATGATGTTTGTAAATAAATGCATAAGAATGATCTGGTTCTGGTAGTTCTTCAAAGTGGCAGTCTACAGAGATTTTAATAAATCCCATTGAACCGAGTTAATAAAATTTGCATCACTACTTTCTGCAAACTGCTGTCATTTAAGAGAGGATTAGGTTTGACAGCAATTAAAATGAACAGACTATTTGAATGATACATCACAAATGCATCACTATAGGGTGAGATAAAATGTGTACGAGAGAAAAAATGAGTCTATCATAGTAAGGAGCAGAACAGATCAAAAGTAGACAAATACAGCTAGGAAAGGAAACAGTCATGGTGTAGATATTTTTTTCTCTGCTTTACAGTAAAAGGTCAACCGGCATTTTTTCTTGACATGTTCCATGTGATCATCAAATTGAAAAACCGTTAACAAAAACTGCTAATCTACAAATAAAAAAAAGGCACAAATAAGTTTAATCATAGCAGCTTGTAACTACAGGAGCTGTGAGAAGCATTTGAAAAGAAATGGTTGAAAGTGAGAAAGACAGCATG